>Ga0247727_10001611_pt1 | contig 53135 bp, 55 predicted proteins | sample WisWelCaveWW1625_FD_202498 | JGI IMG/M metagenome (GOLD analysis project Ga0247727, IMG submission 202498) | Biofilm microbial communities from Wishing Well Cave, Virginia, United States - WW16-25 | ecosystem: Environmental > Aquatic > Deep subsurface > Groundwater > Cave microbial mat | place... | reverse complement strand
AGATCGTGGACTCATAGGTTGACCCTCCTCGCGGATGGTAACATCAATTATGAGTCAACGAATCGCTCTTAAAATATTTTCGGTAACATTTAATGTGAGGCAATGCGGTAAACGAAAAAAAACTTGTTTACTGGATAATGGCATTGTATACTTTGGGCAGATTTTTACTTAAAGCCTGCAAATAATTTTCTTCCCAATATGACCCAAGGATTCGTTTTAGACAGTCGTGCCTTTATGAAGATGGAAAGCCGCCGGAGTTTCCGCGTCAAGGACAGTTGTCCTCTAACCTGGCAATGGAAACAGACCGGGCTCACCGGCCAGGCGCGGATACGTAATATCAGCACCTCCGGAATGTTACTCGAAGCCAAAACAGATGCTCTGCTGGAAAGAAATACTCTCCTGGAATTTGCCTCACTTCTATCGAACCAAGCTCTACCGGCTTTAGGTCGTCTTGTCTGGTCTCAACCCCAAGGTCTTTTCAACCGGCATAAACTCTGGGGGGTGGAATTTGTTGACCCTGCCCAGGACGTCGTTGCCGGTATCCAGAAACGGATTCAGGCCAAGGCCGCTCGTATCGCCCTTTCACAAAAGATGCTGGATCACGTCGGCTGGGTCCTCTTGATTTTGATGACGTTCATGGCCGCCGGGGTTTTGATCATACAGGTGGTCAATTACAATAATCTGGTGATTGCTTCCAAAATGCTTTTGAGCAGTTCCGCCCAACAGTCCGCGTTATACCGCACGAGTTTCGACGACTATTTTCATCTTAAATCGCTTTACGGACAGACCGCCCAGGATTTACAGGCGGCGAAAGTCGCGATCTCCCAGTTGGGGGCCCAGAACCATTTGTTGAATGAACAGATGCAGGCCGTTAAGACAAGACTGAAAGCCGAAAACAAACGTCTTTCCGAACAACTTAAAGTCGTGCGGACAAGGCTGGATATGTATGAAGGAAAATTTCAGAACATGGACCAGGCCCAGCAGGCGTTGGCTTTAAACAAAGATAGCCTGCGCGCCATCAAAGGGCGCTTACATGTTTTGCGGCGAGAAGCCCGTCTTTCCAGGATCGCTGCCCAGCAGGAACGCGATCGAATCCTGCTGGCCCTGGGCAATCAGGGATGGGTCATTAAAGATGGTAAACCATTCCAGCCTCCCGAACAAGCCGATGTCGTGAGCCCGACAAAAATCCGCGTGGACGTCGAGATCATGGAGCCAAAATAATTTCTGCAGCACAATTCTGTTAACCCACATTATTTTTAGATTTATCTGTTCCCGCTCATGTCTGAAGATCACCGTTGGCCTTTATCGCATGTAGAAACTCCTGAAGGCCGGTTGTCGTATTTTCTTTTCCGTTCACCGCGCCGGCGAAGTCTCGCCATCCACATCAATCAGCAGGCCCAAGTTCGGGTCATGGCGCCGGAATGTGAAGAGACCCACCGTATCGAAGCTTTTGTCCGCCAGCATGCTTCCTGGATTGCGCGAAAACTTGAAGAGATGGAAAAGTGGTTAGAGAAGCGCAGGCTCATCCCCCGGTTTTGCGATGGTGAAAAGCTTTTGTTCTTGGGACGGGAATATCCTCTGCAAATTCAGCCCACATCCAAGCAAAAGATGAGTGTGGATTTTAGGGAGGATGAAGGTTGGTGCGTATCTTTTCCTTTGCCGCTTTCCCGGAAAAACCCATCGTCGGCTGTCAAGGAGGCCATGGGCCGCTGGTATAAACAACAGGCCCTGGAAATATTGGGGTGCCGGGTTTTTCATTTCAGCCGGCGCATGGAATTGGAACCACTCAAAATTACCGTCAAGAAGCAAAAGACCATGTGGGGCAGTTGTCACCCTCAGCAGCGGAGCATTAACCTCAACTGGAGAATCGTCATGGCCCCTTTAGAAGTCATCGATTACGTGGTCGTTCACGAGCTCTGCCATATCCACGTCCCCAACCATTCCTTAAAGTTCTGGAAGGCCGTTGAGAAAGTTCTCCCCGATTACCAGAGCCGCCACCGCTGGCTGAAGGACAATGCCCTTCGTTTAAGCGTAGAGGAACCCTGATGCGTCTGGACCTGAAAGTAATTCCGGGAGCGAAGAAAAATTTGTTGAAAATGGACGGGCCGACCGTAAAGGTCTATCTGACGGCCCCGCCGGTCAACGGTAAGGCCAATGCGGCCTTGGTTGACTTTTTGGCGGAACATTTCAACGTGTCGAAATCCAAAGTTCAGATTACAAAAGGATTGAAATCAAGGCATAAAACAATTATCATAGCCGACGATTAAATCCAAATTTTTAGAGAAAGGGGATAAGCTGATGTTATTCGATAAAATTGCCGAAGATTATAAGACAGCGATGAAGAATAAAGAGGCCATCAAGGCCTCCACGCTAAGTTTCCTGCGCTCCCAACTCAAATATGTGGTCATTGAAAAGAAAATCGACAAACCGGACGACGCCGATGTTATCGCCGTCATTAAAAAGCAGATCAAGCAGCGCCAGGAGTCCATCGCCCAATTTGAAAAAGGGGGGCGGCCTGACCTTGTGGAAAAAGAGATGGCGGAGGGCAATATCCTTAAAGGATATCTCCCGGCTGAGATGTCTGTCGAAGAACTTAAAGGCATTGTTGATGGCGTTATCAAAGAAACAGGGGCTGCGGGGCCCAAAGACATGGGCCGGGTCATGAAGGAAGTCTTGGCCAAAGCGGCCGGCCGCGTTGACGGCAAAATCGTCAGCGATTACGTGAAGGAAAGGCTATCGACTTTATAGCGGGGGTGAGGTGCCCTCCCTTGCATATTTTTTTGACATGCCGCGATCGTTAAAAATATTGGTGATTATTCTTTGGTTTCTGTTGGCCATCGGCGGGGTCTTTGGTCTTTGGCTTTCGGACCGCCATGTCGTTCCCATCATGATGTATCACAGCGTTAATTATGAGACGCAGAAAAACGTTAACACCGTTCACCCTCAGAATTTCGCCCGGCACTTGGAGTTTTTAAAGAAAAACCATTATCAGGTCATCAGTCTCCCAGAATTAGTCCAGGCGATCGCCGCTCACAAACCCTTGCCCCGCAAAAGTGTCGTCATCACGTTCGATGACGGTTATGAGGACAACTATACGCACGCCTTCCCGTTACTTAAGCGGTTCGGTTTCCCGGCGACGATTTTTTTGATTGCCGATGAAATCGGCAAGGCGGGGTACCTGACTTTAGAGCAGATCAAAGAAATGGAGAAGGCGGGAGTCACGATCGGCGCGCATACCCGCACCCATGCTTATTTACCGGAACTTTCGGTCGATCGGCAACTGGAGGAAGTTACGGGCAGCAAGAAAATTCTCGAAAAGAAATTGGGCCATCCCGTAGAACACTTCGCTTACCCTAACGGCGGTTTCAGTGAGCAGATCAAAATTCTCGTGCGGGAGGCCGGCTTTAAGGCCGCCTGCGCCACCAACCGCGGCTATGATCGGCTCAACCAGGACCGCTATGAACTTAAGCGGATCCGTTTCGGGGATGAAGACGATTCAGATATTATTCTGTTCACCAAGCTTTCCGGTTTTTATACGACATTTAAAAAGATTAAATCCCCTTATTAATTTCAACCCTTTCCTCCCCATTTGGGGGAGGGGTTAGGGAGGGGAAAAAGAGGAGAACAACAGCGCGATGAGTAAACCTAACGCAGCCCAGAATGGTCATTATTCCTTAGCCCCGGACGGACGGTTTGTCATCGAAGATTACAATCATGTCAGGCCGTTTACCAATTTTTTCCCGGGCATTGCCGGGGTGTGGGGCATCCCGATGTGGGCCTTTTATGTTAACCGCGGACAGTGTCTGACGAGTTTTGGCGTTGAGAGTAAGGACAAGGCCATTATGGAATTTCAGCCGGCGAATAAAGCTTACCGGCTTACGTCCACGCACGGGTTTAGAACTTTTATCAAAATCGCCGGTAAAAATGGCCAGAATTTTTATGAGCCGTTCCGAAACCATCGAGGCCCACTTACCCTAAGTATCCGTCAGGTCATGGCGATGAGCTCCCACGACCTGACCCTTGAGGAAATCAACCCCCAGATCGGGCTGGCCGTTAAGGTAAATTACTTCACTATCCCCAACGAACCGTTCACCGCGCTTGTCCGGCGGGTTACCATTAAGAACATCACGCGCAAGAAGTTGTCCCTGGAAGTCCTCGATGGGATGCCGGTGATCTTGCCGTACGGGTACAACGATTGGCTGGCCAAAAATATGTCGCGTACCGTCGAAGCCTGGGTGCGGGTCCTCAATGCCGAAAAGCGGGCGCCTTATTTTAACCTCAAAGTCGCTGTGTCCGACCGTCCGCAGGTTGAGCCTATCCATGAGGGGAATTTTTATTTTGCCTTTGTCAATTCGGGGAGCAAACCCAAATTATTGGAAACAATCGTGGACCCCGAGGTTATTTTTGGAGCGGCGACGGATTTTTTAAGCCCGGAACTGTTCCGGGCGGCCGGAAAATTCAAAGTACCGGTCACGCAGATCACGGATAATAAAACGCCCTGCGCGATGAGTCTGGCTTCTTTACAGCTGTCCGCGGGGGAAGAGCGGCAAATCATCTCGCTCATCGGCCATATTCACAGTCTTAAAGAACTTAAGGGAATTGTGCGGCGCAAACTGTCCGCCGATTTTATCAAAAAAAAAGCCGAAGAAAATAAAGAGAATATTGCCCGGATCAAACAGTACGCTTTTATCAACAGTTCCTCTCAGTCGTTAAACCTTTATTGCGGCCAGACGTTTTTAGACAATGTTTTAAGAGGGGGGCTCCCCATCTCTCTCGACACCAAAGAAGGGAAGGTGGCGTTCAATGTTTTTAGCCGGAAACACGGCGACCCGGAACGCGATTACAACCATTTCTCGCTCTCCCCGACGTTCTTTTCCCAGGGCAATGGAAATTTCAGAGACGTGAACCAGAACCGGCGTAACGACGTGTGGTTTAACCGCGACGTCAAAGACAGCGTCATTATTAATTTTTTAGGTCTTGTCCAACCCGACGGTTATAACCCGCTGGTCATTGAAGAGATGAATTTTTCTCTGGATGAACCGGATAAGGTCGAGGCCATTCTTCACAGTTGTTTTGATAAAAAATATCAGGAAAAGCTCAAAGGCTGGCTCAAAGGCTGGTTTCAGCCGGGGGAGTTGCTTTATAAGATTATGCAGAATGATATCCCTTTTAAAAAATCTTCTAAAGATTTTTTAAGCCAGCTGTTGGCGGCGGGGCATAAACATGAGTCGGCCAAGCATGGGGAGGGGTTCTGGAGTGACCATTGGGCCTATAATTTGGATTTGATTGAAAGTTACCTGTCGGTTTATCCGGAGGAAAAGCGGAATTTGCTTTTGGGCAAAAAGGTTTTTAGTTTTTATCATAATAATCATTATGTCGTCCCCCGCGAGCAGCGGTTTGTTTTAACTCCCCGCGGTTGCCGGCAGTACCATGCCGTGGCCAAGGGCATCAAGGAATCCAAAATTGAGCATGACCATAAAATCCGGATTCATAACGGCCATGGTCCGGTCTATTACACGACGCTGGTCGGAAAATTGTTGTGTTTGATAACCAACAAGGCGGCCACCTTTGACCCCAGTGGAACGGGCATCGAAATGGAGGCGGAAAAACCCAATTGGTACGACGCCTTAAACGGCCTGCCGGGACTGATGGGGTCTTCGGTGTCGGAGACTTTTGAGCTTAAACGTTTCAGCGCTTTTCTGCTGAGTTCCTTAGAGGAATTTGGGCTGTCCGGCGGCGACGAAATCCAGATTTTTGGAGAGTTGCACAGGTTTATTGTTGATTTAAAGGAAACCCTCTTGCAGAAACCCGATGATTTGGCGTACTGGATGCGTTCCAACGAGATCAAGGAACATTACCGCAGCCGTGTCCGTCAGGGGATCGATGGTTTAGAAAAGAATTTGTCTGTCAGTGAAATTAAAGAATTTTTAAGGCTGATCTTGGAGAAATGTCAGCAGGCCACCGAACTGGCCAAAGATTCTCAAGGGTGCTATGTGACGTATTTTACTCATGAGATTGTCGAATATGAGAAATTGGACAAACACAGTTCGGACGGCTTACCGTTGGTCTGGCCGCTAAAATTTCAACGGCATAATTTGCCGCTTTTCTTAGAAGGGTTTGTCCATGCTTTACGCGTCGAGCGTAAGGAGGCCAACGCCCGGGAGATCTATGAGACGGTACGCGCGAGCGCTCTATTTGACCGGAAATTAAAAATGTATAAGGTCAACGCGGATCTTTCTAAGGAAACCGAAGACATCGGCCGCGCGCGTGTTTTTCCGCGGGGGTGGCTTGAGAACGAATCTATTTGGCTGCATATGGAGTACAAATTTCTTCTGGAGTTGTTGCGCGCTGGTCTTTACAAAGAATTTTTTGAGAATATCCGGACGACGATGATTCCGTTTATGTCGCCGGAAGTTTACGGGCGCAGCATCTTGGAGAATTCTTCTTTCTTGGTGAGTAGCGCGCACGCGCAAGCCGATTTGCACGGCCGCGGGTTTGTGGCGCGTCTAAGCGGCACAACTGCGGAACTTGTCCATATGTTTCTTATTCTCAACGCCGGACACGAACCGTTTCGGATCGATGAAAAGGGACATTTAATTTTAGAGTTTAGGCCAATCCTTCCCGGCTGGCTGTTCACTAAAGAAGCCACACAAGTCGAATGGTTCGCTCAGCATCAAGAAGCACAGAACATCCGTTTACCTAAAGACACCTACGCCTTTAACTTCATGGGATCGATGCTGGTGGTTTATCATAATCCGAAAAGACGGGATACCTTTGGGAAAGGGAGGGCGGTTGTCGGGAAAATTTTCATCCATTATGCCTCTCCTAAATCGCCAGTGGTTATGGCATCTCCTATCATTCTTGATCCCGTGGCGGGCGACATTCGGGCGGGTAAGGTTAAACGAATAGATGTTTATTGGCAATGAAATGAGGGCCAAGAGTCAGGTATTACTTCTTGCCCCTTATACTCAAGGAGGTAATTCCGATGACTGATACAGGTATTTCGGCGATCAACGACAAAGTCCGCAGGGAAAGTAGTTTTGTGGAAGCCCTGCTCATGGAAGTTGAAAAGGTCATGGTCGGGCAGCGTTACATGCTCGAGCGGCTTTTGGTGGGGCTTTTGGCCAACGGGCATATCCTGATTGAAGGCGTACCGGGGTTGGCCAAGACCACCGCTGTCAAAACACTTTCTTCGGTCATTCAAACAAGATTTCAACGCATTCAGTTTACGCCGGATATGCTTCCCGCCGATTTGATCGGGACGCTCATTTACGATCAGAAGACGGGAGATTTTAAAATTAAAAAGGGGCCGGTCTTCGCGAATATCATTCTCGCCGATGAAATCAACCGCGCGCCGGCCAAGGTGCAGAGCGCGTTACTTGAGGCCATGCAAGAGCGGCAGGTGACCATCGGCCAGGAGACGTTGACGCTCGATAACCCGTTTTTGGTGTTAGCCACCCAAAACCCTATTGAGCAGGAAGGGACTTACCCTTTGCCCGAGGCGCAGGTGGACCGCTTTATGCTGAAACTCAAAGTGACTTACCCTTCTAAAGACGAAGAGTTAAAGATTCTCAAACGCATGGCGTTTACAAACAGACAATTCCATCTTAATAAAATTGTTTCTCCGGCGGATATTGTGCGCGTGCGCGGTGTCGTCGATGAGGTTTATATGGATGAAAAGATTGAGTGCTACATCGTCGATATCGTGGAAGCGACGCGTAAACCGGAAAATTATAAGCTCAAAGATCTGCAAGGGCTCATTCAATACGGCGCCTCGCCGCGGGCGACGATATTTTTGGTTCTGGCGGCCAAGGCCTTTGCTTTTTTACAGGGCCGCGGTTATGTCACGCCGCAGGATGTCAAATCCATCGGGATGGACGTTTTGCGCCATCGGGTGATTGTCAGTTATGAAGCCGAGGCCGAGGAAAAAACGTCCGAGGATATTGTTAAGAGGGTCTTCGAAGAAGTTGAAGTGCCTTAGTAGGGGATAGGGTACAGCGTTTAGGGTTTAGGTTTTCCTAAACGCTATACGCTATACGCTAAACGCTAACCTCTTTTTAATTTATGATTTCTAAAGAGATTCTAAAAAATATCCGCCGCATCGAAATCACCACCAACCGCCTGGTGACCGATGTTTTTGCCGGACAGTATCACAGTGTTTTTAAAGGCCAGGGCATGGAATTCGACGAGGTGCGTGAATATCAAATCGGCGACGATACCCGCGCCATCGATTGGAACGTGACCGCCCGCACCGGGAAACCCCACATCAAAAAATTCGTCGAAGAGCGCGAGCTCACCGTTATGATTCTGGTGGACGCCTCGCGGTCGTGTCATTTTGCCACCGTCAAACAGCTCAAAAGCAAACTTGCCGCCGAGATAGCCGCCACCTTGGCTTTTTCCGCCATCCGTAACAACGATAAAGTGGGGTTGATTGTTTTCACGGACCGTATTGAAAAATTTATCCCCCCCCGCAAAGGGCCCAAACATGTCTTAAGGGTTGTCCGGGAAGTCCTTTACCATGAATCCCAAGGACGGTTGACGGATATCCGTCAAGCGCTGGATTATTTAAACCGGGTGACGACCAGAAAGGCGGTCGGTTTTATCCTTTCGGATTTTTTTGAATCTACGCTTCCTTCTTCACCCCTCCCACTTGGGGAGGGGAAAGGGGAGGGGAGTTTTAAAAAGGCCTTGCGCATGGCCAACCGCCGCCACGATATGATCGCCATCGCGCTCAATGACCCGGCGGAGAATGAATTGCCGGATTGCGGCGTTATTGAGTTGGAAGATGCCGAGACCGGAGAGAAGATTGTCATCGATTCCTCTGATGAAGGCCTGCGCCGGCGTTATCGGGAACAATCCGCCCAACGCCTAGAAGAACGCAATGGCCTGTTCAACTCCGTGGGGATGGACCACATTGACCTGTCGACGAATATACCTTTTGCTCAGGAACTGGTGAAATTCTTTTTAAAGCGGCGACGGAAATTGAGATGATTTTATTGGGAGGATGGTTGGGGGTTGTTCTAGGGATTGTTCTAGGGATTGTGACCACTGCGGGGTTAGGCTTTGCGGAAGATATTCGCGATATCAAAGGCCCGGTGGATTTTCCCTCTAATTTCTTTTGGTTATTTTTTTTACTGGGATGCGTCGGGCTGGTGGGATTATTTTGGGGGGTAAGATGGTTTTTAAGAAAGTCCCGCCAAACCCAAAAGACCAGCGAGCCGCCTCTGCCGGCGCATGTCGTCGCCTACCGGCGCCTTGAGCAATTAAAGAGTCAAAATTGGCCGCAGCAGGGGATGGTCAAAGAATTTTTTGTTGAGTTGTGCGATATCGTGCGCCGCTATATCGAGGCCCGCTTTCAGATTAAGGCCATTGAGATGACCACCGAAGAGTTTTTGCGTTTTTTACAGGATTCAGATTGGCTCAACTTTTCCCATAAACAACTTTTAAAAGAGTTCATGAACTGTTGCGACCTTGTCAAATTCGCCCGGTACGGGCCAACGCCGTCTGAAATCGACCACAGTTTTCTAGCGGCCCAGCGGTTCGTCGATGAGACCAAGCCACTGGAACAAATAGTCAAGATACAACAAGGACGATGAACAAGTCGCCGACATTATATTTGATCCCCAGCCCGTTGAGTGAAGACGGATTTTTTAACTATGATGCCCTGGGAAAAATGATGGCCCATGTCCGTACTTTTCTCGTTGAAGAGCCCAAAACTGCCCGGCGGGTTTTAAAACGCCTGAACCCGCCGCTAGCGCTTGAAGAATGTAAATTCTTGCCGTTAAGTGAGCACACCAGGCCGCCGGAATTTGAAAACTATTTGGCTGAGAGTGCCGGGGACATTGGGATTATTTCCGGGGCTGGTTGTCCGTGCGTGGCGGACCCGGGGGCGGAAATTGTTTTACTGGCCCATCAGAAAGGGTGGAAGGTCATCCCGCTCATTGGGCCTTCATCCATTCTTTTGGCGCTTATGGCTTCCGGCTTTAACGGACAGAATTTTGCCTTTAACGGTTATTTACCCCGCGAACGTTCAGAGCGGGTCAAAAAAATCTGTGAGCTCGAGCAGCGTTCGTTTCAGGAAAACCAGACCCAGGTTTTCATGGAAACCCCTTACCGTAACCAGGAACTTTTAAAAGATATCCTCGCTTGTGCCCAGGGCCATACTCTGTTATCGTTAGCAGTGGATTTGACCGCGCCGGGACAATGGATTAAAACCATGTCGGTCACGCAGTGGCAGAAAGAAAAAATCGATATTCACAAAAAGCTGGCAATTTTTCAAATATACAAAAAGAACATTAAAGAGAGGAGTGGCAGATGAGAAAAAGCATTTTATTTTTGTTAGGGGTTGCTCTTTTAGGGATGACGACCAGCGGCTGTGTGGCCCTCCTGGCCGGGGCGGCCGGCGGAGCTGGGACAGCGGTGTGGTTATCCAATAAACTTACTCAGGACGTTGATAAGTCCATGGAAAAGTCCTTGAGCGCCGTCAAGGCGGCGATGAGTTCACTGAAACTTAAAATCACCAAGGAGACCGTTAAAGACGAGGTCGCCCAGATCGTTGGCGAATATTACGATGGAAAAACCATCTGGATCGATGTCCACCGCGTCACGGCGAGTTCTTCCAAGATCGATTTGCGCGTGGGGATGGCCGGAGACGAGGAGGCCGCCCGCAAAATTATGGACGCTATCTTGAAAAAATTGTAAAGCAGAAAAGGGACACGCTTATTTTTATTGGGATGGATAAAATAGGTGTCCTCCTTTTTTGGGGAGGAGAAGGAATATCATGAAAAAGTTTATTTTTTTAGTGATATTTTTTTTGAGTTCTGCAGTCGCTTCGGCGGAGCTGAAAACGAAAGAAATCCAATATAGGGCCGACAAGGTCAAGATGAAAGGGTATCTGGCGTATGACGATGCGTTTTCTGGAAAGCGTCCCGGCATTCTGGTCGTGCATGAATGGTGGGGCCATAACGCCTATGCCAGAAAACGCGCCGAGATGCTGGCCTCTCTGGGGTATGTGGCCTTGGCCGTCGATATGTATGGCGATGGCAAACAGGCGGACCACCCGGACTCGGCCAAGAAGTTCGTCCATGAAGTGACGGAAAAACAAGGGGCGGCCCAGAAAAGATTTACGGCGGACATGAATCTCCTCAAGAAACAATCCGCCGTGGATAAAAATAAAATCGGTGCCATCGGGTATTGTTTCGGCGGAAGCACGGTTTTAAACATGGCTCGCCAGGGGATGGCTTTAAAAGGGGTGGTGAGTTTCCACGGAAGTCTCGCGACGCAAACGCCTGCCAACCCGGGAAAAGTGAAGGCGCGCGTTTTAGTCTGCCATGGAACGGACGATTCGTTTATTCCGGCCGAAGACATTGCCAATTTCAAGAAGGAAATGACAACAGCAGGCGTCCATTACCAATTTATTAGTTATGAAGGCGCCAAGCACAGTTTCACCAATCCTGACGCTGATACTTACGCAGAAAAATTCGATATGTCTATCGCCTACAACGAATCCGCCGACAAACAGTCGTGGGCGGATATGCGGGCGTTTTTTGAGGAAAATTTTGGATAATAATGTCCACTGGCATGAATCGCAAAAAAATTAAACAACGGCGTAAAGTTTTAAACATACGGGCCATTGCCTATCAGGCGATGGCCCGTTATGGTTTCCACGCGCATTTTCCCGCGGAGGTCTTAGCGGAGGCCGAACGGTTCGGGCGCGGTCGGGAAAAAAATTCGACCGATATCCAAGATTTACGAGGGCTCTTATGGTCGTCGATCGACAATGCCGAGTCGCAGGATTTGGACCAGATTGAATACTGCGAACGCGGCCCCCAGGGCGAAATCCGGGTCATGGTCGCCATCGCCGATGTCGATGAGACAGTGGCCAAGGATTCCCCAACCGACCAGCACGCGGCGCACAATGCCACGTCGGTTTATGCGGGGGTGATGGCCTTTCCCATGATCCCCGAACGATTTTGTTATGATCAGACCTCTTTGAAAAGTGGGGAGAACCGCCCGGCGGTGGTGATGGATTATTCTGTCGCCGCTGACGGCCGCGTGCGTTTTAACGATGTTTACCGGGCGTTGGTCCAGAATAAGGCCAAGTTAGTGTATGAACCCGTCGGTGATTGGCTGGAAGGCTTGGACCTTGTCCCTGAGGCGGTGGAGAAAACTCCTGGTTTAAAAGAACAGGTCCTTTTACAGGACGAAGCGGCGGCGCGTCTTAAAGAATTCCGCATGGAAAAAGGCGCTCTGGAACTGGACACCATCGAGGCTAAGCCCGTGATGAGAGCAGGTGCGATAACGGATCTGGTTGTTCAAAAGAAAAACCGCGCGCGGTACTTGATCGAAAATTTTATGATCGCCGCCAACATGACGATGAATTGGTTTCTGGATAAAAATAAAGTCGCCTCCATTGACCGCGTGCTACCTGTTCCCGACAGAGAGCAATGGGAGAAGGTGCGCCGGGTGGCGGAAAGGTTGGGGGAAAAATTTCCTTTAGACCCCGACGCCAGGGTGCTGTCGCAATTTTTAATAAATCGCCGTCGGACCGATCCAAAACGTTTCCCGGATCTTTCTTTGTCCATCGTGAAATTGCTTGGCGCCGGAGAATATGTCTGTACGCAGGTCGGTAAAATGGGGAGTGGACATTTTGGTCTGGCCATTCAGGATTACACGCATTCCACGGCCCCTAACCGTCGGTATGTGGATTTGATTATCCAGAGACTTCTCAAAAGTATTGTGACTAAAGAAAAAATTCCTTATACCCATGACGATTTGAGCAGGCTTGCGTCCTGGTGCACACTGCAAAGCAAGTCGGCGAAGAAGGTCGAAAGATTTATGCGTAAAGTTGCAGCGGCAATTCTTTTAAGTGACAGGGTCGGAGAAGTTTTTGAGGGGATTGTCACCGGCGCTTCCATTAAGGGCACTTACGTGCGGTTGTTGTCCCCGCCGGTGGAAGGGCGTGTTATTCGTCATTTTGAACGCATGGAGATCGGCGATGGTGTGCGCGTGCGGTTAATCTATCTGGACCCGGAAAACGCGTATATTGATTTTGAAGGAGTTAAATAGGAGATGGAGATCATTTTTTAGTCGTTGCGGCGGGGTTTGGGAAGTCGCCGACGGATGAAATCGGCAAACAAGCCCAGCGCGGCGCTGATGGCGTTGAGTTCGACATCTTTAAGGGTATAAAATCGCCCGGGTGTCAGGCCTTGGAGGATTTCATCGCCCCAGCCACACAGACCCGTCATCAAAAAAGACAAAAGATACGCCGACACCTTTTCATTATCCAGCCGGATAGCCCGGTGCACAAGACATGAGAGGATTCCGTATTCAATAAAATGTAGCCGCTCCTCGGGGATCTTGATGAAGTAAAACCCAGCCGCATAAAACATCATCGCCATCGCCAGCAACAACCAGGTCAGAATATCCCGTCGCTTACTATATCCCAGAGAACGGATAAACAGCCCCGCCACCATCAAAGCCGACGCATAAATCGTGACATTTAACAGCGCCCTTTCTCTTAAAGCCTCGCAGAGGGGGCGCACAAAAGGAATCGAGGTGTAGATGCCGGTAAGCCACAGGAAAGCCTGCAGCCAATATTGGGTGCGTTGGGTCATGGAGCGTTTTTAAAGACCGTAATTTTACGTCCGTCGCTTTTAAAGATAATATTGCCATCACGGTCCGTTCGATAAAGAGGACCGTTTAAATTCTTTAAGTCATCTTTTTGAGGAAGTCCCCAAGGGTTTTTTCCGGTTGAAATGACGAACAGCGGTTCGTTGAAGAAGATTCCCCATTGCGGACTTAACGGCCCGCCGTGGTGAGGGATTTGCACGACGGTAGCGCCCTTAAGAAATTTTTTCTCTCTGATGAGGTGATCCTGTTGTTCAGGGCCGATATCCGCCGTGAGGAGAAAAGATGTTTGGCCGAACGTTAGCCACAAAACCAACGAATTGTCGTTGGCATTATCGGAAACCTCTCGCGGATGAAGGACCTCGACCTGTAGGCCTTCGGGTAAAGCCGATAGGCGTGAACCATGCCTTAGTGTTTCAAGGGGAATATTTTGGGTGTGGAAAGATTCCAGGAGCTGCGCGTAGCCGGTTTCGGCTTGCGTATCGCCGTTGGTAAAGACACGGCCAATTTTAATTTTGTTGAGGAGGACTTGAAACCCGCCGAAGTGGTTTTTATGCGGATGGGTGATAATAGCGGTATCAATTTTGCGGATTTTATTTTTCGCGAGATACTGATAAATTTTTGACCCCTGATGCGATTCTCCAGCATCAATCAGCATGATGAAATCATCGCATTGGACCAAAATGGCGTCGGCGTAACCAACACTAAAAAAGTGGACTTGCAAATTCCCTGTAGCCCAGACGGTTTTGGGTATCCCCAACAAATATAGGCAGGCCCAGGACAATATGAGCACTTTAAAGAATATTTTTTTGCCGGAATTGGAAATCATTTTAATTTTTTATGGGCTAAAGCATGGCCGTTGAAAGTTTAAACTCCGTTGAGGAATTGTCAAGATATAGAGAAGGTAATTCATATCGAAGACTGGACAACATTAAGGAAATACATAGAATACAGTTTATGACTGTCTCCAGAAATATAACTCATGGGGTCTTCATTCTCTCAGCCGTATTGTTTTTTGTGCTTAATATCCTTACTGTTCGCGATGGCCATAATTGGGGTGATGATTTTGGCCAGTATATACAACACGCTAAGAATATTATTGGGGGCCAGCCTTACGCCAGTCGAATTATGGTCGAGCCTTGGGTCACTGTTCCCCCAGGCTTCCCGCTATTGTTGGTTCCCTGGATTTATTTTTGGGGTGTGAATTTTAAAGTTCTAAAAATTTTTAATGTGATTCTTTGGCAATGTTTTGTTTTGGCCTTTTATCCATTGATGCGAAAGCGATTAGGCGAAGAAAATGCCCTTTTGGGATCGCTAGCACTGCTTTCGTCGCCGTTTTTTTTCCTTTTTAAGCAAAATGTTTTAAGCGACACGGCGTTTATTTTTTTTGTGACTCTGGCGATCTTGGCCCTAATGAAATTCGAGGAATCGTTTGCTAAAGGAGAACAACGGCGTTCGCAATTTTTGTTTTGGGGAGGAATTTTATTAATAGGGTGTTCATCTCTTATTCGTCCAACTGGGGTGTGTTTGTTTATGGCGACTATAGTATATTTCTTGAGAGTGCATAGAGATAAGAGATTCTTTTTTTATATTTTATTCGTGTTTATTTTAAGTGAAGGATTTAATTTCTTAACCGGGGTCTCTGGGATTAATAATTATCTGGGCCCTCTGCATCTGAGTTTTGGGATGTGGGTGTCCACCGCGTATCGCCATTGCGTGTATGTGTTGCATACGATCGTGGGATTTTATTTCCCGACCAAGACGGCCATCTCCGTTCCACTTTCTTCGTTCTTAAGTTTTCTTATTACGAAGACTGCGTTACTCCTTGTATTGGGCGTTTTTGGGGGCTTTCTTTTTCGACTCTGGAGGCGAACTATTTCCCTCTTAGAGTGTTTTTTCGTTGTTTATTTTTTGGGCATCATGGCCTGGACGATAGAAGGAGGTTCGAGATATTTTCTTCCCATAGCTGGGGTCTTCCTGATTCTTGGGTTAGAAGGTGTTAGGGCGATTTATCGGTTAGTTTTTAATGACAAGTTTGAGAATATTCGGGAAGGAATCATCAGAGGGATCTTGATTCTTCTCATTGCGCATAATGTCTTAAGTATCATTGTTGATTTAGATTTTGATGATAATGAAATTTATCGTAAGAATACTAAAGAAGTGGTCCAGTGGATCCAGAGAAACATCCAGCCTGAAGAACATTATATGTTTTGGAAACCGCGGGCTTTGGCGGCCTTAACTGATCGCGTGGGAACCCCTTTTTGGATTTATCCAGAAGATAAAAGAAACTGGCCACAGCGGGCCAAAAAATTTAAGATTGATTACCTTATCATTTTTACAGTGGACGAGTACTTGCTAAATCAGGTTACGGACGGTGTCATCGAAGCCAAGGAAATTTGGGGCAACGATGGCTATAAAATTTTTAAGGTACTCAATGAGTAAGGTATTGGTTAAGGACAAATTCAATCACTGCTCATGGAGATAATTCCTCAGGGAAAGTATGTCAGAATTTAAACATAAACATGGCCAAGAGCCGGCGGAATTGATTGCCGTCTCCCGCCGGGCGGGAAAGGCGATCGGGGATTTCCGTCTCATCGAAGAAGGCGACCGGATCGCCGTGGCCGTTTCCGGGGGAAAAGACAGTATTTCGTTGCTGCATGTCCTGCGCCACCGGCAGAAGATCGCTCCGGTTAGATTTGAATTTATAGCCGTGCATATTGATTTTGAATTCGCGGATTTTGATTCTACGAAACTTATCGCCTATTTAGAGCGTGAAGGGTTTCCGTACCACATCGAGAAGGTGGACTCGATGAAAGAAGAGCGCTGGGAGGACATTGATTGTTTCTGGTGGTCGTGGAATAGGCGTAAGGCGCTTTTCGAAATCTGCGCGAAGAGGGGGTTTAACAAAATCGCCTTCGGTCATCACCTGGATGATATCGTTGAGACGATCATTCTAAACCAATTTTACCGTGGAGAAATTGGTTCTATGCGTCCGCGCCAGGAGCTTTTCGAGGGAAAAGTGACGATCATCCGGCCGCTGGCTTACGAGCGCGAAGAGAAGATGGCCAAGCTCGCGTTGAAGTTGAACATCCAATCCATCGGCGGGCAGTCGAAATGCGCCAACGATGAAACATCGCACCGCATGAAGATCAAGCAGATGCTCCGGGGATTCGAGAAGGATAATCCACAGATCATCCGCAACATCTTCAATAGTTTGCAGAATATTAAAACCGAGTATTTGCTGGAAAAGTCTCCGGTGGAGTTTCATCCCATCCTCGAGTATTGGTTTGGTACGTTGGATGACCGGGCCATCATTGATAAGAATTCCCCCCTGGTCCGCAAATGGTTTTCCGGCGGGAAAGCGGTCGATGACGAAATTCGCGTTAAGTTCGAGTATGATTTGAAACGCGCGAAAGAGGGGAAATATCAAAGCTGGGAGACTCTAGCTGAAGGCCGCCTAGCGCTGGTCATCCTTTTTGACCAATTCTCGCGCAATGTTTATCGCAATACCCCGATGATGTTCGCCGCCGATCCCCTGGCATTGAGCCTGACGTTACGGTCGATTGATGAGAAGATGGATAAAGCCTTATCCCTGGTCGGCCGGATATTTCTCTATATGCCGCTTATGCACGCCGAGGACTTAGAGAAGCAAAAACTCTCTTTAAAATGTTTCGCCGAATTAGTTGCGGAAGCAAAACAGAAGAGTCCGCAGAATACCGGCTATTATGAATATTCCCTCGAATTTGCCCGGTGTCATCATGATATCATCGAACGGTTCGGCCGTTTCCCTCACCGTAACGAAATCTTAAACAGACCATCAACAACGGAAGAATTAGAATTTTTAAAGAAGCCGGGATCAAAATTCTAGACTGATGCGAAGATTCAGGAAGATATATATCTTGGGAATAGGCGTCTTGTTCGCTGTCCTGGTTTATTTCTATAGGGTCAGTGCCGATATCCCCCAGAGAAGTCATCAACCCGTCCTCCGCAGTGGACGGTTATACGTTCCTTATGATAACGAAAAGATTGTCGAGGCGTTTCGCTTAAGAACCTCCGGTCTGATGGTGGAGTCGCAGGGGACGGTCGAACGGATCCTCCCCGATGACCGGAAAGGTTCGGCGCATCAGCGGTTCATTGTACGGCTGGATAATGGACATACGTTACTGATCAGCCACAACATTGATATTGCGCCACGCGTTTATGACCTAAAAGACGGCGACACGGTCCTTTTCCGCGGGCAATATGAATGGAACCTCCAAGGTGGCGCCGTCCACTGGACCCACCACGACCCCGATGGCCGCCACCCCGGCGGCTGGCTTGAGCACAACAAACGGCGGTATGAGTGAGCGGAGGGAATTTTTAAAAATACATAGTTGACAATACAACTATTGTCGTGTAACCTTTCAGCGGAATTGAAAGAAAGGGGGCCCATGGATTATCTAAAGTCTTTCGGGGTGGACGTCGGGCAGGGGAAATACGACGAAGAGATCGCCTATAGCCTGGCCTTAATCTACAACCTTTATTACAACGAAGTCTCCGCTTATCTCCAAAGTTTTAACCTCACTCCCGCCAAATTGAACGCCCTCATGATTATCAAGCACCGCAGCCAGGCTCAAGGCATCAGCCAGGTGGATATGAGCAAGTATCTGATCGTTACCCCTTCCAGCATGACCAGGCTCATCGACAATTTAGAGAAAGAAAAGCTGGTGACCCGCAGCGCGCAAAAAGCGGACCGGCGTGTCAATCTTATCGGTATTACCGCTAAAGGATCAAATCTCATCGACAAAGTGTGGCCGGGATATCTGACGATCTTAAAAAAGATGGCGGTACCGCTCAAAAAGGGTGATCAGAAGAATTTATCGTCGCTCCTTTTGGGCTGGTTGAGCCGTTTGCCGGAAAGGTAGCCTATGGGACAAAAAGGTTTGTCTTCGGGGTTTAAAGCTTTATTGGTCTCACAATTCGGGGGCGCTTTTAACGACAATGTTTTGAAATTGATCGTCGCGTTTGTGGCTATCGACCGGTTTTCTCAAATGCCCAACGGGGCCTTGTTCCTTTCTTTATCGACCATCATTTTTATCCTGCCGTTCCTTTTATTTTCCACCTATGCCGGGTTTCTGGCGGACCGTATCAGCAAACAAAAAATCATTATCGGTGTTAAGGTCGTCGAATTTCTTATCCTGTTCTTAGGCTGGATGGCCTTTGTGCAACGAGATATCTGGTTTTTGCTTTTTATTCTTTTCTTAATGGGCGTGCACAGTACGTTTTTTAGCCCGGCCAAATACGGGATCCTGCCGGAAATCCTGCCTAAAGAAAACCTGTCGCTGGCCAACGGACACCTGGAGATGTGGACGTATTTGGCCATTATTCTGGGCCAGGCCTCTGCGGGGTATTTGATCCAGGTGAGCAAAGGAAATTTGCCGCAGGCCATGTTTTTTTTGCTGGGCGTTTGTGTGGTGTCGATTGTCGCCAGCCTTTATATCCCGCCGGTGGAAGCGGCCAAAACAGAGCGGCACTTCGAGTGGAATGTCTTTAGGGAAGTGTTCCGTAATGTAAAACAATTTAGAAAAGACCCGGTGATTTATTGGTCTTTAGGGGGGCTGGCCTATTTTGGTTTTTTGGCGGGACTTTTTCATTTGAATATTTTATTGTTTGCCAGGCTGATGATGGGGCTTGATCATCTGCACTCGAGTCTCTTGTTGGTGGTGCTGGCCTTGGGGATTTGTGCGGGAAGTGTCCTGTGTGGAAAACTCTCGGACCACAAAGTTGAACTCGGCCTGGTTCCCCTGGGGGCCTTTGGTCTGGGGATTTCTGTGCTGGTGTTAGGCGGGTCGTACCATTCCTTTATTCAAGCCGCCGTCGTTTTATTTCTGTTGGGCGTATCCGCCGGTTTTTTTATGGTCCCTTTAAATACGTTTCTGCAACAACGTCCTCAAACCCAGAGCCGGGGACAGTTGTTGGCGACGAATAATTTTTTATCGTTTACGGCCATTCTTTTGGGGGCGGCCTTTCTGTATCTGTTACGGGATTTCTTCCACCTCAACCCCGCCCAGATTTTTGTGGTGATGGGACTGATGACCCTGACGGCAGCCGTTTACGTCTGCCGGCTGTTACCGTATCCGCTGGTGCGTTTGCTCGTTTGGATTCTGGTGCATACGGTTTACAGGATCCGCGTGATAGACCGGGAAAATATCCCTCGCGAAGGAGGGGCGCTGTTGGTTTCTAACCACGTTTCCTTTATCGATGCCCTGACCATCGTCGTCTCCACCGAGCGGCCTATCCGTTTTATGGTCCACCGCGGCGTGTATCATCTTAAACACCTTAACCCCATTCTCCGTTTGAGTCGGGCGATTCCGATTGCCCAAACGGATAAACCTAAGGAACTGGCGCTGGCCTTAAAAGAAGCCCGGCAAGCTTTATTGAATAATGAACTTGTTTGTATCTTTGCCGAGGGACAATTGACGCGCACGGGCAATTTGCTGAAATTTAACAAAGGCTTTGAGCATATTATGAAAGATGCCCACTGTCCGATTGTCCCGGTTAACCTCGACCGCATCTGGGGAAGTATCTTTAGTTTTGAAGGCGGAAAATATTATTACAAGACGCCTAAAATCATCCCGTATCCGATTACGGTCTCCTTTGGGCAGCCTATGCCCGCGACCTCGACGGCCTTTGAGGTGCGCAGGCAAGTCATGGAATTGGGCGCCGCGGCTTTCAAATATCGTCTCGAAAATCGTTTAACGCTGAGCGAGGCTTTTTGGAAAGAGGCGCGGCGGCATCCGGCGAAATTCTGCGTGGCGGATTCGGGGGGACGTAAATTAAATTACGCTAACACGCTTATCTCCGCGGTCACCGTGGCGGATCAATTGAAAAAGCAAATCAACCAAGAGCAAAACGTCGGGATCCTTTTGCCGCCGTCGGTCGCCGGTGTCCTGGCCAACTTGGCCGTTGGGATCCTGAATAAAGTTTCCGTTAATCTAAATTACACCGCTGCCAAAGAGTCGCTGGAATCGGTTTTTCAGCAGACAAAGATGCCCTGCGTGCTGACGTCGAAACAGTTCCTCGATAAACTGCAAATCAGCATCCCCTGCGAGACGATTTTTATCGAAGAGCTCGTGCGTTCGCTGTCGACGTTAGACAAGCTCAAAGCGGCCTTCAAGGCCGCTATCTATCCGACTTTTATATCGCATCGTCTGGTTTTTGGAAAACGTCGCGAGCGCAACATCGAAAATTTGGCCACGATCATGTTTACCAGCGGCAGTACCGGTGAGCCAAAGGGTGTTATGCTCACACACGCCAACATCACCTCGAACCTCGAGGGGCTTTACCAGGTCTTTCATACCCGGGATAATGATGTTGTGATGGGTGTCCTGCCGTTTTTCCATTCGTTCGGGTTTACGGCGACGTTATGGTTCCCGTTGATCGGCGGGATCGGGGCTGTGTACCATTTCAACCCGTTGGATGCCAAGACCGTCGGACAGCTGACCGAAAAGCACAAGGCCACCATTTTGATGGCCACGCCGACATTTCTGAACACCTATATCCACCGCTGTGAGCCAGAGCAATTTAAAAGTTTGCGCATCGTGATTGTGGGTGCCGAGAAATTAAAGGATACCGTCCGTGAGGCGTTTAAGGAAAAGTTTGGCCTCGAGGCCATGGAAGGGTACGGCTGCACGGAACTCTCGCCGATCGCGGCGATTAACATCCCCGATTACGAGGAGGGAAAAATTTTACAGAAAGCACATAAGCCGGGGACGATCGGTTTGCCTTTGCCGGGTGTGGCCGTCAGAATCGTTGAACAGGATTCTCTTAAAATTTTAGGCCCGGAGGAAAATGGTTTATTGCTGGTCAAGGGCCCTAACGTTATGAAAGGATATTTAAATAGAGATGAGGCCACGCGCCAGGCCATTGTTGAGGGCTGGTATAGGACCGGCGATATCGCGCTCATCGATGAGGACGGGTTTATCAAAATCACCGACCGCTTAAGCCGTTTCAGCAAAATTGCCGGCGAAATGGTCCCGCACATCAAGATCGAAGAAACCATCCACTCGGTTTTAAATGCGACGGAACAAATCTGCGCGGTGACTTCGCTTCCTGATGAAAAAAAGGGGGAGAAGCTGGCGGTGCTCTATGTCGGCGAAATTGATATCAAGAATTTGATAGAGCAGTTAAAGGCTAACGGCTTGCCGAATTTGTGGATCCCCGACGCAGAATTATTTTTTAAAATCGATAAAATTCCAATTTTGGGAAGCGGAAAAATGGATTTAGGCGGTATCAAACGAAAAGCCTTGGACCTCGTTGGATCGAGAGCATAATCATGGAAAATAAATTTAGGACAGAAAATTTTGTAACCTCGAGAATTCGGACGGCGGATGGGATAGACATCGCCTATGATCATTACCAACGGGGCCACGAAAAATTGATCATCATCGCCCACGGATTTTTTAACAGCAAACAGGCGGTGCTCTTAAAGCAGTTGGCCGCGGATTTAAGCGGCGCGTATGATGTGGCGGCGCTGGATTTTCGCGGACACGGCAAGTCCAGCGGGCTTTTTTGTTGGACAGCGAAAGAATATTTGGATTTAAAAGCGTTGCTAGACCATCTTCGCCCCAAATATAAAAAGGTGGGGGTGATTGGGTTTTCTCTGGGAGCAGCGATCGCGATGATTACGGCTTCAAGGTATGCTGATATTGATAGTATTATCGCTGTCAGTCCGCCTGCGGCGTTTTGGAAGATTGAGAATTGTCTTTGGCAGCTGGATTTTAAAACAGATATCCTCTATCATTATTTTGACCAAGGGATTATCGGCCAGGGTTGCCGACCGGGGCCGCTCTGGTTAAAGAAGGACCGGCCGATTGATTTGGTTCCTCATTTGAAAATTCCCATTTGCTATATCCACGGTGAGAAAGATTGGCTGATCAAGCCGTGGCATTCTAAGGCGCTTTATGAAAAAACTACCGCCGTCAAAAAGCTCGCCATCATCAAAAACGGTCCGCACGCGGAATATTTAATTTTGAGAAATCATGACGAATTTTTGGGATTAGCGAGAAACTGGTTTAACGAGACGCTGGTTTATTGGCCTTCTCCCTACTAATATTAACTTTAAATCTCCAAGTCTCGCTGTAAATGAAGATTGGAGATTTAAAGTTAGAAAGGAAAAGGTCAATAATAGAAAAGGAGGGCGCGATGGGATTTTTTATGTTCTGGGTGGGCATGATAATTGCGACCTGTGTCGTGGCCGAGCAGAAGAACTTGGGGCTGGGAAGTTATTTTATTCTTTCGCTTTTTTTAGGCCCCGTGGCTTTGATCATGGCCATTTTAATTCCCTCGAGGAAAGCGGCAGCGGATAATGCGTTATCTGATACCGGGAACATCCACTCTTTAGGAGAAGCCAAACAACAGTTAAGCCTTCTCAAGGAATCAGCTCAGATTTTGCAAAAACGTATCGCTGATTTTGAAGAAAGTCTTGCCCGCTTAAGTCATGAAGAAAGGCCTGAGCCTCTTCCCCCCGAGCCGACACAGACCTCCTTCGATAATATCATCGACGTTAAAATGCCGGAAAAAAATCGCCCGGAAGTCTTTGAGTTGGTTTTTGGAAAATATTGGTTGAGCCGGATCGGCGTCGTTTTGTTTGTCTTAGGGGTGGCCTTCTTTATCAGTTATGCCTTTCAGTATTTAAACGCTTTTTGCAAGATTGGCGTCGGGTATGCATTGGCGCTGGCGTTTCTGGCGGGGGGACATTATTTAGAGAAAATTGAGCGCTACAAAAAGGTGGCGTGGGGGATTCTGGGCGGCGGCTGGGGTTTGTTGTATTTGTCTACTTATGCCATGCATTATATTGAAGAGACCAGGATCATCACGAATGTTTCTCTGGAATTATTTTGCCTAAGTGTCGTCAGCCTTTTGGCGGTTATTTATAACCTGCGTTATAACTCCTGGGTTGTCACGGCCATGACGTTTTTGCTCGCCTTGATGACCGCCGGTTTAGGCGGGATCAATTATTCCACGCTTCTTTATTGGAGTTTGCTTCTCGGAGGGATTACCTATCTTTCCTATCGGAATCAATGGGGGGAATTTTTATTGGCTGGGATATTGGGTGTTTATTTTACTTATCTGTGCTGGATTTATCCGAACATTGAACACCAGTTGGCCCAAGCGAATTATTTGAATATCCCGGTTTATCGGTTTCAGTTGAGTTTTGGGATGTTGACGATGAGTTGGGTGGTTTTTGTGCTGGCTTTGTTTTTGCAAAAAACTTCGCCACCCCGAGAAAAATTGTCTGTGCTTGTCGCCGGGCAGTTATGGAATGCGGCCGCTTATATCGGGCTCGGGCTTTATGAAATTTATTGCGTGTTGCCGTATTTGAAAACGGCGGCGGATATCCCGGCACTTTTTGCCCTATTATTGGCGGTGATGTATTTTATCGTGGCCTTTTTTTACCGAAGTGCAGGAGCGAGCCGCTTGGTCGTTGTAAATTCGGCGGCAGCTTTTTTTCTTTTAGGCCTGGCCATTTATCTGAAGAGACCAGGGTTGAGTTTGAGCTTTGTGTGGTTGTTAGAGACGATGGTCTTATTTATCATCGGGATTTATTATCGGGAAACTACGTACCGGCTCCTTGGTTGGTTATTAAGCTTTTTCGTGATGGCCCGGTTATTTGTTGTGGATTTGTATAGTATGGACATCCACTTTTTTTTTGGACTCGTTGGACTCGGGATCAAACATAATATTTTGATGGTGGGGCTAACCGCTATTTTCTTTTTTGTTTTTGGGGCGTATTTTAACCGAAAAGAATCTGCGCAAATATTGCCGGAAGAAGAGCGTGGCTGGTATCGTCTCTTTCCCATCGCGGGGACTGTTTTATTGACGGTCCTTATCAGCGAGGAAGTAAGATCACACTGGCTGTCGTTAAGCTGGACGTTAGCGGGCGTGGGACTATTGGCGGCAGGATTTTTATTGGGGCAACGTATTTACCGGTCCTGCGCGTTGGGTGTCCTTTCCCTGACGGCCTTGCGTGTCGTGGTGTTGGATTTGGGGAGAGTGAATACGATTTATAAAATTATCGCGTTTATCGCGTTGGGGGCGGTCTTGGTGGGCGTATCGTTGATTTACTCTCGATTTGTGAAAAGAATCGAAAAAGAAGATGCGGTCTAGTTTCTAGGGGTGACAAAATTCTAAATGTGAGAAGATTTGTTTTAGAGAAATTTCTTATTCGGAGATTGATTTTTACCGCAGTGACTGGGAGGTGAAGATGAAATCAGTATTGATTACTTTGGGACAGTTGGTGTTTGCAGTGTTTATGTATGTGATAGGCGCGATGTTTTTGGGCGCGGCGCTGATGCCGGCGCTGGCGCTGGTCGCTAAAACCTGGCAGATAACGGCCGGGGCCGAAGTGTCCTTAAGACTTTTCTTTATGGGCTTCGCCATCGCGCTGGGATATTTTATATTTGGTTTGTCGCTGGTGATTTTGGTGGGACTGTTCCGGACTATATTGCGCATCAGATTAAAGGAAGGCCGTTATCCGATATTTTCTTTTGAGGCGTTGAAGTGGGCCTTGATTAGCTCATTGTATTTGATGGTTAATTACACGTTTATCGATTTTATTTTGTTAACGCCGTTTGCCAATTTGTTATTCCGGCTTCTGGGAGTCAAGCTCGGCAAAAATGTGCAGTTCAATTCGAAATTTGTCTATGACGCTACTCTTTTGGAGATCGGTGATAATACGGTGGTCGGCGGCGGCGCGATTATCATCGGGCATATTGTGGAACGGGGCGTTTTGAAGTTAAAGAAAGTGAAAATCGGCCGCAACGTGACGGTCGGCTCGCATTCTACGATCATGCCCGGTTGCGAGATCGGAGATGGTGCCATCATCGGTGCCAGCGCGGTTCTTTTGAAGGATACGAAGGTTGCGCCGCGGGAAATCTGGTTTGGAATTCCCGCCGAGCCAATCCGGCATCGTAAAAGAGAGGATGAACATCTCCAGGGGGCCGCCGGTTAAATGGATTCTTTTAATCAGAAGCTATTGGAATTTTTTAAAAGTAGATTGGGCAACTGGGTAGCCTTTGTCTGGGGAGTTTGCGAAGCGACGTTTTTCTTTATCGTCCCGGATGTATTTTTTTGTCTGACCGCTCTCCTTGTTCCCGGGCGCGGAATTTTACATGGATTTATCAGTATTCTGGGTTCGCTGGTCGGCGGGGTTATCCTGTATCAATTAGCTTTTCTTTTCCCGGTAAGGCTCCATGAGTTTTTGGTCCATGTCCCTGGCATTAGTCAGAAGATGGTTGCTTTTGTCCAGGGGCGCATGGATGAGGTCGGTTTGACGGCTTTATTGTCCGCGCCTTTAGGGGGTATTCCGTATAAAATTTATGCCGTGCAAGCCGGAACGCTGCACCTTGATTGGGGAAAATTTTTATTGATGACCATCCCTGCGCGGATGGAGAGGATCCTCTTGGTCACAATCCTTGTCGGACTGTTGGGAAAAATTTTGGAAAAGAACATTAAAGCCAATCTGCGCGGATGGCTTATTATTTACGGAATTTTTTGGATATGTTTTTATGGGTTTTATGCTTATTTCATTACTATGAAATATTGAGTCGCCCAGTATAATGATTATGTCGCTATGGAGAGAAGACCCTTAAAATCAAGAAGTACTTCGTGGGCGCGGTTTTTTAGCCGCTGGCTTTTAGAAAAAAAAGTTCAGCCGGATCACATTTCTCTGACGGGGATTGTCTTTGCCCTTCTTTCTGGAGTAAGTTTTCTTTTAGCTAGTTTTGAAGGTGGAAATATTCTTTATTTTCTCGCCGGAGTGTTCATCCAATTAAGGTTATTATGCAACATGCTCGATGGGATGGTTGCCCTTGAGGGAGGCCTAAAATCAAAGTTCGGTGATCTCTATAACGAACTCCCCGACCGTATTGAGGATTTGGTGATTCTGGTTTGTGCCGGATATGGTATTCGCGCCGTTGCCTGCGGTAATGTTTTAGGTTGGGCGGCGGCGGTCATGGCGGTCCTGACGGCTTATATCCGCGCGTTCGGTGGGGCCATAGGGACAAAGCAGTATTTTCAGGGGCCAATGGCCAAACCGCAGCGCATGGCGGTATTGACCATCGCCTGTGTTCTGGAGGCTGTCTTTTTGCGGCAGGGTTTATTTCTTGCGCTGGCTTTGTGTGTCGTCATCCTCGGGGGTGTGATCACCTGTGTCCGCCGGGTCGGGTTTATTGTCCGGGAACTGAATAGCCGATGATCGCCGATTTCATCTGTGGTTTGACGAAGTTGATCAGCGGTGTTAGCGTGCGCTGGCTGGGTGTTCAGCCGGAAGACAAACCAAGGGTCTATTTTGCCAACCACACGAGTCATTTGGATTTTATTGTTCTTTGGGCCGCCTTACCGAAAGATATTCGCCTGAAGACCCGTCCGGTGGCCGCGCGGGATTACTGGGCCAAGGGCCGCTTACGTAACTACCTGGCGAGAAAAGTTTTTAACGCCGTGCTCATTGATCGGAAGCATCTGTGCGCCCATGATGAAGAGCACAACCCTATTCATTTGATGACGGAAGTACTCGATCAGGGGTATTCATTGATTATATTCCCCGAAGGGACAAGAAATTTGGAAGACAATATCGGTCCCTTCAAATCGGGGCTTTATCATTTACATAAACAACGGCCGGCGTCAGAACTTGTTCCTGTTTACTTGGAGAATTTTAATCGGATTTTACCTAAGGGAGAATTTATCATCATTCCAATTTTGGGATCTGTGACATTTGGAAAACCGTTGGCTCAGGTCAAGGCTGAGACCAAGGTTGATTTTTTAAATCGCGCCCGTCAGGCGCTGGAGGAGTTAAAGAATAGATGAAAATCCTGGCTGATCCAGAGATGTTCCATTTATTAGTCGGGGTATTCGCCTTGTTGTGTCTTGCTTCGCTGGTGGGAATTATTTTAGAAAAAATTATAAAGGCCCCCGAAAAGAAAGACATGGTTTCTAACCTTAATGCTCGCATCAAAGCGTGGTGGGTCATGTGCTTTGTCTTTACCGGCGCGCTTTTGACCGGCGGCGTGGGTTCGGTTATTCTGTTTGCGTTCGTTTCTTTTCTGGCGTTGCGGGAATTCATTACGTTGACGCCGACCAAGCGCGCGGATCACCGGGCGCTCTTCTGGGCCTTTTTTGTGATCCTGCCGTTTCAGTATATTTTCGTGGGGATTAAGTGGTACGGGATGTTTAGCATCTTCATCCCGGTTTACGCGTTCATTTTTTTACCCATACGGATTGTCCTCGGCGGTGATTTTGAGGGGTTTTTGGAAAGAACGGCCAAGATTCAATGGGGTTTGATGGTTTGTGTTTACTGCATCAGCCATGTCCCGTCGCTTTTAAATCTGACGATCACCGGTTATGAGGGACAAAATGCGAAGTTACTTTTTTATTTGGTTTTCGTCGTGCAATTAAGCGATGTCTTGCAATATATATTCGGGCGTCTGTTCGGCCGGCATAAGATAGCCCCCCACATGAGCCCGAATAAAACAGTGGAAGGTTTTGCGGGTGGGGTTGTGGCGGCGACGTTACTGGGGACGGCGCTCTGGCGCTTGACACCGTTTTCGGTCTGGCAGGCGATGGCCTTCTCTTTATTAATTACGGTGACGGGGTTTTTCGGTGGGCTGATCATGTCGGCGATCAAGCGCGACCGCGGTTTAAAAGATTACGGGACGATGATCCCGGGGCACGGCGGGATGCTGGACCGCATCGATTCGTTATGTTTCTCCGCGCCGCTATTTTTCCATCTACTACGTTACTTCTTTGCTATTTGGGATTAGGTGTGTGTGGCGGTAGAAACACGAAGGGGGCTCATGCGAGCCCCCTTTATAGTGTTACCTCCTCCGTGGCTGGTGGAAGATAAATTTCTTTCTTAGTTACACCTTAAGAATAGCAGAAAGTTTTTTGATTAATAGGGGTCTAGAAGCGTTCACGGGAATCGTTTTCTTATGAATTTTTTTGTCAACAAATGTCGACGATGAAAAGGTTTCCTTAAACTGTAGCTATGGTTTGTTCGAGAGCAAAAATTATTTTATAATTCTGCGCAAATACCAGAATAAAATTTTTTGAGAGGATCAATGGGGTGGAGAAGGAGTGGTAATCTATGGAAAATTCTTGGAGCCATAAAGAGGCCAAGCGATGTAAAGACAATCCGTTAGCTTTGCGTGTTTACAGTTCGCAACTCCTGGGCCGGGAGCCGGACTTAGTTTTGCACGGCGGCGGAAACACTTCGGTAAAAACCACCGTCAGAAATTTTTTTGGTGAAGAGGAAATGATTCTCTATATTAAGGGAAGCGGCTGGGATCTGGGCACAATTGAGGCCGCTGGATTTGCACCGGTAAAATTGGATATTTTAAAACGAATGGCCCAACTTAAAAAACTGAGCGACAGCGCCATGGTCAAAGGACAGCGCGCGGCGATGATCGATCCCAATGCGCCCACGCCGTCGGTAGAAGCGATCCTGCATGCGATTATTCCCTATGCTTTCGTCGATCACACCCACGCCGACAGCGTGGTGACAATCACCAATACGCTTGACGGAGAAAGACGTATCCGCGAAGTTTACGGCGATCGGGTTTTGATTGTTCCTTATGTCATGCCGGGTTTTATCCTCGCCAGAAAAATTTATGAGATGACGCGCGATTTGGATTGGTCGAAATATGATGGGATGATTTTGTTGAATCATGGGATATTTACGTTTGCGGATACCGCCAGGAAAAGTTATGCGCAAATGATCCGTTTAGTCTCCATGGCGGAAGATTATTTAAAGAGAAGAGGGGCAGTTGTAAAGATTAAGAAACAAAAATCGCAAGTGGATTTATTGACATTGGCGGCGATCCGTTGGGCCGTTGCGAGACATAAGGGTTCTGCGCTGTTGGCTTCTTTAAAAATTTTAGATAAGGCGGTGAGTTTTTCCAATTTGAGAAATATTGATTCTATCGCCACCCGCGGGCCGTTGACGCCCGATCATGTTATTCGTACGAAGCCAACCCCGGTCATTCTTAAGGAGAATCCCGTTGAGGATATTCAACGTTTTGTGGAGAAGTATAAAAAATATTTTAAGCAATACGCCCATGGCCAATGGACGATGCTTGATCCGGCGCCCCGCTGGGCTGTCTGGCCGGGGCATGGTTTAATAAGTTTTGGAGCGAATGTTCAGGATGTGCAAATTGTTTCCGACATTACGGACCATACGATTAAAGCTATCCAGCAGGCCGAAATCCTCGGGGGCTGGAAGGTTTTGTCTGAAAAAGATATTTTTGAAATGGAGTATTGGGAACTCGAGCAGGCGAAATTAAAAAAAGGAGGCAAGACGCCTCTATTTCAAGGGAAAGTGGCCTTGGTGACTGGCGCGGCGAGCGGTATTGGGAAAGCGTGTGTGCTCAGTTTGCATGCGAAAGGGGCTGTAGTGGTGGCGTTAGATATCAACCGGGAGGTTGAAAGAATTTTTACGCAAAAAGGGATTGTCCCCACGGTTTGTGACGTTACCAAAAAGGATCAAATCAGGAAGGCCATTGAGGCCATGATTCAACGGTTCGGCGGATTGGATATTGTCGTGAGTAATGCTGGTATTTTTCTGGCCAGTGAAAATATTGCTCAGATAAAAACAGCAACATGGGAAAAGAGTTTGCAGGTCAATCTTTCCAGTCATCAATTATTGCTGCAATGCGCGATTCCTTACCTGGAATTGGGGCTGGACCCGACGGTGATTGTCATCGGTTCCAAAAACGTCCCGGCCCCGGGGCCGGGGGTGGCGGCGTACTCGGTGGCTAAGGCCGGCCTGACTCAACTGGCGCGCGTGGCGGCTTTGGAACTTGCGCCTAAAGGCATTCGTGTTAACGTTGTGCATCCCAACCAGGTTTTTGACACGGCCATCTGGACTCCGGAAGTTTTACAGAAGCGCGCGGAACATTATGGAATCAGCGTTGCGGAATATAAAACCAACAATCTTTTGAAAGTCGAGATCACCTCTCAGGACGTCGCCGAAATGGTTTGTGCCTTAGCCGGGCCAGTCTTTTTAAAAACCACGGGTGCGCAGATTCCCATCGATGGTGGCAATGACCGGGTGGTTTAGAAAATTTTAGAATTTATCCTTGTCATTAGGGTGTTTAGGTCTTTACAATACAGTTGGATTGAGTGCCTGTAAGTGCCAGTGAGCACCATTTTACACCATTTTAAATTCTTGACAGCAATTGGTCGATTCATTATAGTGTGCCCATTCTCATAGTATTGGAAACTGAAAGTTTCCAACACGGCCATAAATAGTGCGCGAAGCGCCTATTTTAACGCCAATCGAAAGGCTGTGAGATGTATACGCACCGCAAAAGAGGGGGGAAAATTAGAGGCAGCTTCTGTGTAAAGAAGCTGCTTTTTTTATGGGGCCCTTTAAAGTTAGAAAGGAAAAGGTCAATAAAGGAGATTTAAAGATAATCGCAATGACTTATTTCGCCAGCAATAAAGAAATCAATCTCCTGCACCCGGAATCGCATAAGATTTTTCGCCAGATGACCGAGTCCATTAAAGTGGGCACTTTTATGGCGGATGCGAAGGGAAATTTATTTTATGTGAATCCAGCCTTCGCGGCGATCCTCGGTTACGATGAGAGTGAAGCTATCCTGGGGTTAAATTGGGCCGATCAACTTTTTATTTCTGATAAAGAAAAGGCAGAGTTCTCTAAAGAAATGGAAAAGTTGGGGTTTGTCCGCGATTACGAGATAATGGTTACCAAAAAAAATTTTGAACATATCATCCTGGCGGCCACCTGTACGTACATCCGTAATGATAAGGGGGATATGATCGGCATCCAGGGAGTGGTGCACGATATCACCCAGACGCGGGAGCTACAGGAAAATCTGCGGATGGAAAAGCTCAAGCTCGAGCAGATCCTGGAGTTCAATGAAAAGATTAATACCATCCATGCCTCAGATGAACTGGTCAAGTATATCGTGGAAAAAACCTCTCAGATTTTAAACGCCGAGAAATGTTCTTTGATGATGGTTAACCGGGATTCCCACGACTTGAGCATTAAATCCGCCGTGGGGTTAAGCGAGGAGGTGGTGGCCTCGACGCGCATCAAACTCGGCGAACAGATCGCCGGACGGATCGCGCAGACCGACAACGCCCTCTTGGTCAAAAATATCGACTACGACAAGCGCTTCCAGGGCCAGACGAGGACGTCTTATAAAAGCCGGTCGTTCATGAGCGCCGCGCTGCGTAAGGACAATAAACTGATCGGCGTGTTGAACGTGACCGATAAAAGTAATGGGGAATTCTTTACCGAACTGGATTTAAGAATCCTCTCCGTGATTGTCCGTCAGGCCGCCGTCACCATCGAGAACTCAAAACTTTATCAGGAACTGGAATATCTCTCCGCTATTGATCCTCTGACGAATCTGGGTAATTACCGCACTTTTGTGCGCAGTCTTGACCAGGAAGTCAACCGTCTCAAGCGCTATTCAGGGGCCTTAAGCTTGATCATGATCGATGTGGACAATTTTAAATTCATCAACGATACGTATGGTCATCTGGCCGGTGACAGCCTGCTCAAAGGGGTCAGCGAGATTTTCAGAAATAATTTGCGTGACTTCGACATCATCTGCCGCTACGGCGGCGATGAGTTCGCGGTGATCCTGCCGGAGACAACGGTCGAACAGGCGCGGATCGTCGCCGAAAAATTGCGCCAAAGAGTTGAGGAAGGATTTGCCGACCAGAAGGTTTCCTTGAGCATCGGTATCGCCGGATACGCGCCATCCTTAAGCCGGTATGATTTGATCCAGAAGGCGGATAAAGCCCTGTACGCTTCAAAACGCGGCGGCAAAAACCGCATTACCATATCCAATCCTTAAGTTGTGAAAAAATTGTTGCGCCGTTTTCTGCTTTATCTGGGATTGGCCCTCGTTGGGCTAGGTGGTTTCCAGGCCGCCCGGTTTGTGGCCTATTCTGGGAAAGTTGAGTATCATCTGAAATCATTTGAACGAGACGACCCTGCCGCCGATTTGAAAATCCTGTTTTTGGGGGACAGTACGGCGGTCGGGACCGGAGCCAAAACCAATAGCGGCAGCGTGGCCGGTTACTTCGGGCAAGATTTTCCGCAAGCGAAGATCGTCAACGTGAGCCGTAACGGGCTCAAGATCGGCGAACTGCGCCGCAACTTTCCTCTCGTCAACGGACATTATAATCTACTTGTCCTCCAAATCGGCGCTAATGACATCCTGCGGTTTACTCCTTATAAAGAAATAGAAAAAGATTTGTCGGCCTTAGTTGATCGCGCTAGAATGCTGGCCGCCACGGTCGTTATTTTACATTCCGGGAATGTGGGGCTGGCCCCGGTTTTTTCTTGGCCGTTTAATGTGATTTATACCGGACGTTCACGGGCCGTGCGTGATATTTATATCAGAACAGCCCGGGCCAAAGGTGTTTTTTATATCGACCTTTTTGCCGAGGGGAAAGCCGATCCGTTTACCCTCGATATCGACCGCTATTATGCGCCCGATTATCTTCATCCCAGCACGGACGGTTACCGGCAGTGGTATGAGAAAATCCGCTTGACCTTGCAACACAACGGAGTAATTCTTACGGGGGATTAAAATTTTTTTTAGGGATATGCCGATTTAAACAAAAAAGAGGGTGGCCTGATGCCGACATTCTTTATGTATGGGAAATATTCCGCCGGGGCGTTGGAAAACGCCAGTCCGCAGAGGACACGCGCGGCGGAGCATTTGATCGCCCGGTTTCAGGGGACGATCAAGGATACGTATATCCTGCTCGGAGAGAAAGACCTGGTTTTTATCGTTGATTTACCGGGAGTAGAGGAAGCGGTAAAAGTTTCGGCAGGGCTGTGTAAGCTGACAGGAATTAGTTTTACAACGTCGGCCGCCATGCCTGTTAAGGATTTTGATATTTTTACACAAGTCGACGTTTAATTTTAAGGTAAAAAGCGGAGGGGGTATGTTAAAAAAAATTCTGGTGGCCGATGACGACCCGGAAGTTCTGGAACTTGTTGAAAAGCGGTTGCGGTCGGACGGTTATCAGGTGATCAAGGCCGCCGCTGGAAGGGAAGCCATCGAGAAGATCAAGATTCATCAGCCGCATTTGATCCTGATGGATATTGTTTTACCGGACATCGATGGGTCTGAAGTGATCAAAACGATTAAAGCTGATCCCCTGCTGCAGAGTATCCCCGTCATCTTTTTATCCGGAATCATTACTCAAAACGATGAGGCCAAATTGGAAGTCAAGGTGGATGGCCGCCTGTTCCCGGCCATCCCCAAACCTTGTAATTTTGAGCGCTTGCTAGAGGAAATGCGAAAAATCTTAAAAACTTAAAACACACCATGCCTACCCTGTTTACCCGCATCGTCAACGGAGAAATCCCTTGCCATAAGATCATGGAAGATGAGCGGTATCTGGCTTTTCTGGATGTCCGCCCGATTAACCCGGGACACACGTTGGTTATTACGAAAAAAGAGATTGATTATTTTTTCGATGTGGAAGACGATTTGCTCGGCGGGTTGATGATTTTTTCTAAAAAAGTAGCGAAACTGATTCAAAAAGCGGTGTCCTGTAAGAAAATCGGAGTGATGGTCGCCGGCCTGGAGGTCCCGCATGTTCACGTCCATCTCGTTCCCATTGTGGACGTTCACGACCTCAGTTTTGTGAAAGCTAAGGCGATGCCGGCGGAGGAATTGAAACGCCTGGCCGAACATATCCGTTCTGTGAAAAGTTGACTTAGGCCATTTTGGGGATTGACCATTGGCAAAAGGAGAGAAAATTTGGAATATCAATGCGGCGTCTGCAAACAAAGTGTCTCTGGGGACATGATGGTGTTTCGCGAACACACGGAGAAGCATATCGTTGATCTGGTGAAGGTCGACCATCCCGACTGGGTGGAGACAAATGGGATGTGCCGAAAATGTTTTGATTATTATCGCGCCGAATTAAAAGGAACCGCCTTTCATGATGCCCCCTGCGCGCTGCGCAAGCGCAAGTTGAATAAGTTTGTCTCCGCCATCAAAAGTATTTTTACGCGTGAAAAATCCACTTGAACCGATCCCGCCGTAACTTAAGTCTAATTTTCATCCGTGTTATTTAATTCCTTACAATTTTTTATATTCTTTGTCATCGTCTATAGCCTTTATCTGATATTAAATCATAAATGGCAGAACCGGTTGTTATTGGTGGCCAGTTATATTTTTTACGGGGCCTGGGATTGGCGCTTTCTGACATTGCTGTGGTTTTCCACGCTGATGGATTTTTTTCTGGCCCGGCGGATAGAAGGGGCGTTTAGTCAAACCACAAAGCGACGGTGGTTAATCTGCAGCGTGGTTCTTAATTTAGGTATCCTCGGGATTTTTAAATATTTCAATTTTTTTGTCGATAGTTTGCAATGTCTTTTAAGTTATTTCCACATTCATCTTTCCCCGGCCACGTTACACATTGTTCTTCCGGTCGGCATCTCTTTTTATACATTCCAATCTTTGAGTTATACGATTGACGTTTATTACGGCAAAATCAAAGCGACAAGATATTTGTCGGATTTTGCGTTGTATGTTGCGTTTTTTCCACAACTGGTGGCCGGCCCTATCGAGCGCGCCACACATCTACTCCCCCAGGTGAGTTCCCCGCGGCGGGTTACTTTGGAAGGATTTTATCAGGGATGTTTTTTGGCCTTCTGGGGATTTTTTGAAAAAGTCTTTGTGGCGGACAATCTGGCCAAGATCGTCGACCCTGTCTTTACCAACTCAAGCGCCGCGAATGGCCTCGAGGTTCTGACAGCCCTGTACGCGTTTGCCTTTCAAATATTTTGTGATTTTGACGGGTATTCCAACATCGCCAGAGGCGTGGCCCAGTGTATGGGTTTTGAAATTATGGTGAATTTCCGCTGGCCGTATTTTGCCGTGAGTCCCCGCGAGTTCTGGCAGCGGTGGCATATCAGTTTATCGACGTGGTTAAAAGATTATCTTTATATCCCCCTGGGAGGAAATAGAGGCGGTGAATTAAAGACTTATCGAAATCTTTTTATCACGATGTTTTTAGGAGGGCTTTGGCACGGGGCGTCATGGACTTTTGTTTTATGGGGTGTTTATCATGGGAGCCTGTTGATCTTGCATCGACTGTTTTCTCCTTTGGTCCGGAATATCAGTCGGAATATTTGTTTTCCTTCATGGAGCAGGAATCTGCAGATGGTGTTGTTCTTTCATCTCGTCTGTTTCGGCTGGTTGCTATTCCGCTCGACTTCGATCGGGCAAATTGGACAGATGGTTCACGCTCTTTTTGGTCAGTGGTCAGGCGTCGGGTTTCAAGAAGGGCTTAAGGCCGCCGTAAGTCTTGTGCCATTTTTGTGGATTTTATTGTTGATTCAAATCGTTCAATATGTCCGCAATGATCCTTTGGTGATGCTCAAATTCCGTCCGTTGACCCGGATGGTTTTTTATTATGTGTGTTTAATGGCCCTGATTGTGTGGGGAGAGACCGGTGCGAAAGAATTTATTTATTTCCAATTCTAAAGCCGTTCCGCTGGCCCTCTTGGGGTGCCTTCTCTTATTACTTGTCACCGAGGGGGTGGCGCGGCAGTATGCCGACCGCATTCGGTCGTTTTCTGATTTAATCATCCTTTACAAGAAGAATCTTGTTGAAGATGAGCAGCTTCCTTACTTTAACGGTGTCCTTTTGGGGGATAGCCGCATCTTGGGAGTGGATGCCCGCTTGATTTCTGACAAGCTGACCCAGTCTGTCGGGCGAAATGTTTCTTTTTACAATTTTTCTTTACCGGAACATGATGTGCGCGGTTATTATCTTTTTCTGAAAAAATATTTGAAACGCCATCGTCCTCCGGCCGTGATCCTGTTTTCCGTTTCCTCGGACAATTGGTCGGGGGAAAACAACCTTCCTAAGAGTGGGGTCTTCATGTCGGGAGGTCTGCACCGGACGTGTTTGCTGTTCTCAATGGCTGAACTAGCGGAAGTTTATCCCTGGACATTTTGGGGAATGGTTTTTACCGCAAAAATTGAAGGGACATCTTTTTTAATTTCTCACCGACGGATGATCCGTAACGCCTTAGAAAATCCTGTTCGGCTCTGGGCGCCGTACCCGCCCATGGCAAATGTGACCTTAGGCCGTAACGGGGGCGTTCATTTCGGAGTCGGCCATCCGCCCAGTGAGGAACAAATCCGTCAAGCCAATGCCGGTACAGGGGTTGATGCGCAAAGTATCTTTTGGTTTGAAAAATTTTTGTGGCTGGCCCGGGAACATGGCATCCGCGTTGTTTTCTTCTCTGCGCCATGGCCGCAGGGGATGGTGCTCAATAGTCCGGTGGAGGGCGCGGATTTTTTAAAAGGGATTCTCCCCGGTATTCAGGGCAGATATGAGAATATGTTTATCTTAGAGCCGGTTTTTGTGACGTACCCGAGAGAATTTTTTCGTGACGGAGAGCACCTGAATGGTCCTGGTTTTGATCAATTTAGTGAAGGACTGGCGCAGCGACTTATCGGCCAGTTTAATTTTTGGCCAGATATTTTCGGAAGAGTGCTTGACTGAGAAAGGAAAAAAAATATAATGGGGCCAGTCTATTTTGTAGCATCGGAAACTGAAAGTTTCCAACGCGTCATAAAGGGCGGGTTCGTTCGCTTTAAGTTTTGGAGAAGATTTTAACATCTTTGGAAAATTCTTTAATTTTTAGGAGGAGAGTCATGTACAAAAAGATCAGGGTCTTCATTTTGGGTGTTTTATTCTTTTCGGGATGCGCAACGATGAACCAAAAGCAGGCTATGGAGGCGCAGCAATTGCAAAACCGTATCGACATTTTGGAGCGTGAATTAGACAAGAAAGAGCAACAGATCACGACCCTCGAAAATCAACTGGAATCAAGGCCAAGCCGGGCAGCGTATATCCCCAAGGAGGCGATTATCGATTCCGCGAGTGATGAATCTCTCCTCTTATCCAAGAGTGAAATTCAAACAGCGCTAAAAAATGCCGGGTTTTATGAAGGCCCGATTGACGGCAAGATTGGGCCCAAAACCAAAGACGCCATCATTGCCTTTCAGAAGGAAAATGGTTTAAAGACTGATGGCGTGGTCGGACGAAAAACTTCTTCTGAATTGAGAAGATATTTAAGCGAGTAAATTTTAAGCACGAAAAAAAGGGGTCATACCTAATTTTATCAATTATAAAGAAATTAGGGTGACCCCTTTTTATCAGGCTCCCATCACGACCCGATGACTCTTTCTTTTTTTGATAGTCCGTTGTTCACCTGGGGCATATTACCTTTGCTGATCTTTCTGGCCCGTGTCTGCGACGTGACCATCGGCACGGTACGCATCATGCTTTTGTCTAAGGGGCGACGCCTGTTGGCCCCAATGCTGGGGTTTGTCGAAGTTTTGATCTGGCTTTTGGCGATCCGCCAAATTTTTAACCACCTGGAAAATGTGGCCTGTTATCTGGCCTTTGCCGGAGGGTTTGCCATGGGTAATTATGTGGGGATGTGTATCGAGCAAAAGCTGGCTATTGGCTTGGATGCCGTACGTATTATCACAAAAAAGGATTCTCAGGACTTGATTGTTCATCTATCTAAGGAAAGTCGGTTATGGGGTGACCAGCGTGGACGCTAACGGTTCTCTCGGGCCGGTCAACGTTATTTTTACCGTGATCAACCGCCGGGATCTGGACAAGGTCATCGAGACTATCAATTCTTTTGCGCCGAAAGCTTTTTATTCGGTGGAGGAGGTCCGGGAGGTCAGCGAAGGCGTTTTTCCCATTTCCCAAGAAGGATTTAAAAATCCGCTGCGTTTATTCCGGCAAGGGAAGGAAGATTGACAATAAGAGGCGTCTCTTAGGGACAAAAGAAAACTTTTGTTTGTTTCCCGGTATGTTTAGAGGTAAAATGGCGCCTAATTCTGACCGGGACAAAACCGGAGAAGAGAAATAATAAAATATCTTTTAAAGGAGGAGGAGAAACAAATGAAAAGGTATTTACCCGCTTCAACAGTCTTAATTTTAGTGGTCAGTTTGCTTTTCGTGTCAGATTTTTGCGTTGCCGATGAAGCCGTTGCTCCGGCAGTGGCGGCCCCCGCGGCCGCAGCCCCGACACCGGACGCGGCAAGCCCCAGCGCTGGTGGAATCGATACAGAGTCCATAATGGAGGAAGATGAAGGCCTCATGTATACTTACGGCACGGTGGTCAGCGTGACTCAGGACGCCATTGTCCTCAATGAATATGATTTTGACAGCGATTCTTTTAAGGAAGTCACCTATAGCGTTAGCCCAAAAGTGCAATGGGAAAATATCAAAGCGGCCGTTGAACTGGCCGCGGGTGACAGCGTGGAAATTTATTTTACGGAAGAAGGCGGCAAGAAGGTCGCCAAGACCGTCGGCAAAGATGTTGAGGATTCCCTAGATGACGCGGATATGGAGGAGACGGATACCGATGACGCGAGCCCTGCCCCGAAACTAGATAACACCGGGATGAATTCTCCGTCTGATGCATCCCCCGCAGTGGAAACGACGAAGTAAACAATCACTAAGATCGTGATTATTCGTGGTTCGTGTTTCGTGAATCGAAGCACGAACCACGCCTGCCTGTCCCGCTATGCGGGACAGGAACGACCCATCACGGATATGCCAGTCAACATCCCTCTCACCAGTAAACCGCGTATCCTGATCTTGGGTGGTGGTTTTGGCGGTATCGAGCTCGCCCAAAGATTGCGTTATTTGGATGCGCAGATTATCTTAGTCGATAAAAATAATTACCATACTTTTCAACCGCTCCTCTATCAGGTCGCCACCGCCGCCTTGGAACCCGCCTCAATTGCCTATCCATTTCGTGAGATTTTTAAAAAACAGAGAAATTTTTTATTCCGTATGGCCGAGGTGTTAAGGATAAAGCCGGAAAGCCATTCCATCGAAACTTCCATTGGAGACATCGCCTATGATTATCTCGTTCTCGCGGTCGGGTCCAGGACGAATTATTTTGGGATGGAAGATTTCGCCGTCAACGCTAACCCGATGAAATCTATCCCTCAGGCCATCGCTTTGAGAAATTTGATATTGGAAAATTTTGAGAAGGCCATTCTCACCAACAATCTTGAGGAGCAGGAAAGTCTGATGAATATTGCCGTTGTCGGGGGTGGGCCAACGGGTGTGGAGACGGCCGGGGCCTTGGGAGAGTTGAGAAAGATTATATTGCCGCACGATTATTCCGAATTGGACCTGAACCGCATGCAGATCCATCTGATCGACAGAGAAGACCGGTTGTTGAACGCCATGTCCAAAGAGGCTTCTGTGAGCGCCGAGAAATTTTTGAAGAAGTTCGACGTGAATCTTTGGCTGAAGACCCAGGTCGTTAGTTATGATGGGAAGTTGCTTAAACTCTCCAACGGTAAAGAACTGGTCTCCCATACGGTCATTTGGGCGGCCGGCGTGACCGGCGCGGTCATCCCGGGCTTAAAACCTGAGGCCGTTGCGGGGGGGAATCGGTTTAAAGTGAACACCTTTAATCAGGTGGAAGGTTACGAAAATATTTTCGCCATCGGCGACATCGCCACCATGATAACGGAAAAAATGCCGAGAGGCCATCCGTTGCTCGCCCCCGTAGCTATTCAGCAGGCCCGGCTTCTGGCCCAAAATTTGCGACGGATGATTAACAAAAAACCGTTGAAACCGTTTCACTATCGCGATATTGGCGTGATGGCCACCATTGGGCGTAATCACGCGGTCGTTGACCTGGCCTTTGTCAAATTCCGGGGAATCTTGGCATGGTTCGTCTGGTTGTTCGTCCATTTGCTGGCGCTCGTCGGATTTCGCAACAAAATCGTCGCCTTCGTCAATTGGGCATGGAGTTATTTTAGCTATGAAACGGGGTTGCGGCTCATCATCAAACCGTTTAAAAAGTAAAGATCAAAAACATCGTTTAGGAACTGGCAAAAGATCCATGAAACCACAGGAGAGTGGAATGAAAAATTTTTTCGGGCACCTTCGGAGCTACATTTTCCGTGGCATCTTGGCGATTATCCCCATCGTCTTGTCGTATTTCGCGTTGCGGTTTATTTATGTTTTTATCGACCAGAAGATTATTGGGATATTCGACCAGTTTATCGGTGTCAAGATTCCGGGTTTGGGGATATTAATTCTCCTGGTTTTACTTTATGGCATCGGGGTTATCGCAAGCAACGTTCTGGGTAAACAGCTTTTTCATTTCATGGAGCGGGTCGCCGGAAAAATCCCGCTCATCAATACGACGTACCATATCGGCAAGCAATTGTCGATGAGTCTCTCGCTCCCAGAGAAGCAGTTATTTAAAAAGGTCGTCGTCGCCGAAATGAAACCCGGTTTCTGGGTGATCGGGTTCGTCACCGGTGCCGTCAAGGACAATAAAACCGGGGAAGAGTTGTTGAAGGTTTTTATTCCCACGGTTCCCAATCCGACCACGGGGTTTGTTGTGATCATGAAAGCCTCGCTGACAGTCGATTCGAAATGGAGCGTCGATGAGGCCCTTAGACTTGTCATTTCCGGGGGGATCATTGGGCCGGATGACATCGGATAAAATATCTCGAGGACGACCATGGCGGCGGGCTTGGATAGGGTAAGAGGACAAACTTTTGAAGTCATCTCGTTGACTTACTATGGTGTCGACAGTATGATTAATAGCGGTTGAGGACGTTTTTCTAACCAAAATTTTTAAAAATTATGATTGCGGAATTCCTCTTGGCATTTATTCCTATTTTTGTCGCCGTTGATCCGCTCGGCGTTTTGCCCATTTTTGTCGCGTTGACTGACGGACTTAAACCGGAAAAAAAGCGTAAAATCCTCTGGCAGTCTTTACTGACGGCCACGGCATTAGGGCTAGGTTTTATTTTTTTGGGAAAGGCCATTTTTCGCTTCCTGGGGATTTCCATAGGCGACTTTATGGTCGCCGGCGGGGCCATTCTATTCTGCATCGCGATCGTCGATCTGGTGAACACCGACAAACAGCATCGGCTCTCAGGAGAGGATTTGGGGGTCGTCCCCATTGGAACGCCGCTGATTGTCGGGCCTGGCGTATTGACGACGTCGCTCATCATTATTGATCAGCATGGTATGGTGTTGACCATAGTGGCTGTTCTGGCCAATATTCTTTTGGTGGGTTTAGTTTTTTTGTTCTCAGAAAAAATTATCCGTCTCTTGGGAGACAGCGGGGCCAAGGCTTTCTCGAAAGTCACGACCCTGCTTCTGGCCGCCATCGCGGTCATGATGATCCGCAAAGGCGTTGTCGAAATCCTGGCGATGACGGTTAAATGAACGATGGCCCGGCAGGGCATTAAATTTAAAACAACTTATGTCGCGTAAGCAAAAATTGCATAAAAGGATGTCCGCCAAGTTCAGGCTCCCTCCGGGAAGCAGGGTGCATCTCGGGGAGCCATCCTCGGAGAAAACGCGGATTTCCCTGATCGATTACGATCTCGAACAATTCCAGGAACGGGAATTAAAGGATATTGAGGAATGTTTCGGTTTTAAGGATAAACCCTCGGTGACCTGGATCAACGTCGACGGTGTCCACGATGTCGAACTGATCGAAAAAATCACCCGCCATTTTGAAGTCCATCCGCTGGTCATGGAAGACATCGTCAATACCACCCAGCGGCCCAAGATGGATGATTACGGGAATTATCTTTTTATCGTTTTTAAAATGCTTGAATATGATTCGGCCATTAAAGATATCCGCGTTGAACAGATGAGTTTAATTGTGGGGACCAATTACCTGATTTCTTTTCAGGAAAGAGAAGGGGATATTTTTAACTTGATCCGTGACCGGATCCGTCACAATAAGGGGCGCATCCGCAAGATGGGCGCCGATTATTTGGCCTACACGTTGATCGACGCCACGGTGGATCACTATTTTGTCGTTTTAGAGCACTTGGGCGAACAGCTGGAGGACATCGAATTTCGGATTATGGCGGAAGTCCCCGGTGATTTGTCGGTGGATATTCATTACTTTAAGCGCGAGATGCTGTTCTTGCGCAAACACATTTGGCCCTTGCGCGAGGTGATCAGCGGGATGCAGCGGCTGGAGACAAAGTTAATCCAGCCGGCCACGCATGTTTATCTGCGCGACGCGTATGATCACACGATCCAGGTGATTGACACCATCGAATCGTACCGGGACGTCCTCTCGGGAATATTTGATATTCATCTAACCGGCATCAGCAGCCGCACCAACGAGATCATGAAGGTCTTGACGATCATCTCAACGATTTTCATGCCGCTCACCTTTATCGCCGGGATTTACGGAATGAATTTCAAACACATGCCGGAGCTCGAAACGCGGTGGGGGTATTTCGTTATCCTCGGGTTCATGGTGCTGGTCGGCGTCATCATGCTTTTTTATTTCCGTCGGCAGAAATGGTTTTAAGGAAGTTTATGAGTAAATTAGAAAAAGTATTTTTTGCCCACGACCCCCGGATTGCCGTTTCTGTTACTGACCGAGAACCGAATAAAGTCATTGCGGCACGGCCCATAGATGTTTTGGAAATCCGCGTCGATCTTTTCAAAGATTTAGACTTGGTTCACATTGAGAAGAATATTGTCGGGCGAAAAAGACTGGGGGTTCCGTTATTGTTGACTGTTCGCAATGCCCGGGCCGAGGGCGCCAAGATTCATTTCTCTAATCGGAAGAAGCTGAAAATATTCGAGCGTTGTGCGCCCCTGGTGGATGCGGTGGATATTGAATTGAGGTCTGCGCTTATCTCTCAGGTGATCCGATTAGCGCGTAAGCATAAAAAAATCGCTATTGTCTCCGTCCACAATTTCAAAAACACACCGTCCCCAAGAGATTTAAAGAGGATTCTACACCAGGCCCTGGCCCAAGGGGCGGACATCGTGAAGATGGCTGTCTACGCTCGCTGTCAAAGCGACGTCGCGCGACTCCTTCAATTTACTTTTGAGAACAAGCAGCACAACTTGATCACGATGTCTTTGGGAAATCTGGGGGCCATTTCTCGCATGGTGGCCCCGATGTTCGGATCGTTATTGACGTATAGTTACGTCGACCAGCCTACCGCCCCGGGGCAGATCTCCTTAAAACTCCTCCAGGAACAATTTCGCATTTATTATCCGGGTTATAAGCAGAGATAAAAATCTTTTTGTTCGGGGTTTGCATGTTGCGGGATGCCATTGGTTTCTATATAATCGTGTCTTCAAAGAGATGAAATAATATGAGTGCGCCAAGAAAAGCTGGAGTAGGCGAGTTGGCAAATCCAACCTGACCAAAGACTAACCATCAGGTCAGAACGGAACTCCTCCGCGCCGAAAGGTGGGGAAGCCGGAGGGAAGGTAACGGTCATCTATAGCGCAAGCGAAGGGATTGAGCCCCGAAATATTCAGACGCACGAAGGCCAAGGATTTCATATTCTGGAAGCCGGAAAAGAATCGCGCGATAAGGTGAGTGTGAGGAAACGTGCCGGGGTCTGAGACCATAGAGGGTCGGGGAAAAAAAAAGCCTGCGCCGGAACTTGGGAGACCCTGCGTTGAGCAGTGAACTCTCGACAAGTCGAAAGAGACAGAGGAGAGAGGAAAGACACGGGGAGTCGGACTAACCCATAATAGAGGCACGGAGTAACGACCCGTGAGGTCTGGAAAAAAAAAGAAGCAGACCACTCAAAGGGGTTAGCAATAGGACGAAGGAGCCGTAAGGAGACATGCTGTTATTCGTTGGAATGACAGAGAGCGTGGGAACGAAATTAGGCTTTGTAGCAGAGCGAGCCAAGAGGGATAAATCGGCGATATTTGATAGGATATTGCATCATATCAACGAGGAATCGCTCAAGGCCAGCTTCCAACAGCTGCGGAAAGAAAGTGCTGTGGGAGTGGACGGAACAAGCTGGGAGGAATACGGGAGACAACAGGAGGAGAACATCAAAGGACTGATGGAGCGGATAAAGAGAATGAGTTACCGGCCGCAAGCGGTAAGACGAGTCTATATCCCGAAGGAGAATGGGACACGAAGGCCGATAGGGATACCAGCGATAGAAGATAAGATGGTGCAAAAGGCGATGAGCTGGGTGATGGAAGCGATCTACGAACAAGACTTCGTCGAAGACTCGTACGGGTTCCGAGGGGGCAAGAGCCAGCACCAGGCGCTAAAGCGAATCAACGAGTTGCTGATGAGTAGGCCAATCAACCACGTGATCGAAGTGGACATCAAAGGGTTCTTCGATAACGTGGAGCACGCAAAGCTGATAGAGTGGCTTAAAATCAGGATCAGAGATGATTACTTTTTGCGATACGTGGTGCGATTATTAAAGAGCGGATACATGGAAGAAGGCGCTTTTAAGGAGACGGAGAAAGGAACCCCGCAGGGAGGTAACATCAGTCCAATGCTGGCGAATGTATTTCTGCACTATGTGCTGGACGAGTGGTTTGAGAAAGAGATAAAAGCCCGGATGAAAGGGCAAGGGTATGTGGTGCGCTACTGCGACGACTTTGTGATACTGGTGCAATACAAAGACGAAGCGGAAATGATACTTAAGGAATTAAAACAAAGGCTAAAAGAAAACGGACTGGAAGCGAGTGCGGAGAAGACGCACGCGATAAGTTTCGGGCGATACGAGAAGGAAAACGCCGAGCGAACAGGCCGGAGGGCCAATACGTTTGACTTTCTTGGGATAACGCACTACATAGGAGTGAGCCGAACGGGAAGGTTTAAGGTGGGACGCAAGACCAGTAAGAAACGATTCCGCCGGAGTTGTGTGGCGATGAATCGCTGGCTGTCATCGATGCGCAACGTGCTGCCCCTCAGGAAACTGTGGGAACAGATAAGAGCTAAGATGAAAGGGCATTATGCCTACTACGGTATCAGCGACAACATCCACAGCCTAAATGAATATTATCGCAGAGTCATACGGATGATATACAAATGGGTCAACCGCCGGAGTCAAAGAGCGTCAATGAACTGGAGCGGGTTCACGCAATACCTTGAACGCTACCCCTTACCGAAACCACGAATCGTACACAGGTTCTATCTATGTTCCGTATAAACTTTGTGAGACGAACTATTGAAGAGCCGTATGCGGGAAATCCGCACGTACGGTTCTGGGAGGGATATTGAAATATATGTCTACTCAACAGCTGATAATTTTTTTCTTGCTGACGATAATTAATCTTTGTGTTTTTTTACCTCCGCAAATTAAATTATTACGCGCTGAGAATCTCTCGGTCGAAGAGGTTAACAGCGCGCTGCTTTCACGTTATCAAAAGCGATATCCGGATATAATTGGCCCGCAGTTTAAGATAAAAATTTTAGAAGATGCGACCCTGTCCAAAGTTTTTCCGGAGGTTGATTTCTATGAAGTTACTCTGTTTATTGATCTTCCACCTGCAAAGGAAGTAGTTTTTAATAAGCAAAAGGAAGTCTTTTTCTTCCCCCTGGAATTTAACCGTCTTATAAATGAGGAAGCAAAATCTTTTGATGACCAACGTATCCTTGACGTTGCGTTTGCCTTTTGTAAACTTTCGGACCCGCCGGCGATTCCCTATATTGAATTGAGCGACCAGAAAATCGAACACATCAATGAGGCCATGACGACTGTGTGCTTCTCAACATACTCCAAATTGGGCGGAATAAGAGAAAAATGGGAAATAAATTTATTATATAATCAGATTTCCAAGGGACTGGAGACGATTGTTGGAAAAAATGAAGGGGATTTCATGGATACGCCTTTTTATGATTATGATAAATCTTTTCGGTCTCTTAATTACCCAAAGTACTATCTTCCCAAAGTTTATTAACCGCATGGCGTATGCTTGAATACAATAATATTCTGCTGGTTCGCACGGACCGTATAGGGGATGTGATCTTGACGACCCCGGCGATGGCTGTGCTCAAGAAGGCCTGGCCCAAGGCGCGGGTCTCGGTCTTGGTTTCCCCGGCCACGCGCGAAATCGTTGAGGGCAATCCGCATGTGGCTGAAGTCATCGTCGATGACGCCAAAGGCGAGCATCAAGGAATTTTAGGATACTGGCGGCTTGCCGGTAAAATAAAAAGACGCCGATTTGATTTGGCGGTCGTTTTGCATACAAAAAAGCGGACGAATTCCCTTTGTTTTTTTGCCGGGATCCCGGAACGTGTCGGCTACGCTAACGAAAAGTTTGGCTTCTTTTTAACCAACAAGATTCCGGATGTCCGCCCCCGGGGAGAAAAACACGAGTATCAATATTGTTTGGATGTCTTAAGGCATTTGGGGGTTTCATCCGCGGATACACCTGATTTATTTTTCCCGTTAAAAGAGTCCGCCGAGCGCTGGGCCGATGAGTTTATTTTGAAAAATAGTTTAACCCACCTTAAACCGCTTATCGCCATCCATCCGGATGCCAGTTGTATTTCCAAGCGCTGGCCGGCTGATCGGTTTGCCAATGTGATGAGTCGTCTCACAGAGAGATATTCTGCGAAGATTATTTTGGTCGGGGGGCAAAGTTGTCAAGCAATCGCGCGTGAGATAAAGGCCAAAACCTACCAACCTTTTTTAGATGTTACCGGGCAGACGACCATTAGCCAATTGGCCAGCCTTCTGAAACGCTGCCATTTATTAATTTCCAATGATTCCGGGCCCGTGCATGTGGCGGTGGCGGTCGGGACACCGGTGATTTCCATTTTCGGGCGTAATCAGGCGGGCTTAAGCCCAACGCGCTGGCGGCCTTTAGGGGCTCATGACGCCATCCTCCATAAGGAAGTTGGCTGCGAGGTTTGCCTGGCGCACAATTGTGTTATCGATTTTGAATGTCTAACGGCCATCAGGCCGGAAGATATCTTGGGGAAGATTGACGCTCTATCCAAACTGTGGTAGAATTTCACACAATTCATTCCCAAAAAAGAAAATTTTAAGAGCGTATCCAATCCATGAGCCAATATCGCCACATCATAAATAATTTTAAGAATAAGCATATTCTTGTCATCGGCGATGTCATTTTGGATCAGTACATCCGCGGTAGTGTCTCGCGGATCTCTCCGGAAGCCCCCGTTCCTATTGTCCTTCAGGAAGGTGAACCCATCTTTTTACCCGGCGGGGCGGCCAATGTGGCGCGGAATTTACGTAGCCTCAACGCCAAAGTCACCCTGGTCGGCCGTATTGGGGCCGATGAAGAAGGGAAACATTTTAAAAAAGAGTTAAAAAGAGCACACATTCCCCTTAAAGGGATTTTTGTCGACCGAAAGATCCCGACGGTCTTAAAGACCAGGATCATTGCTTCCCACCAGCAGGTGGTCCGTGTCGACCGGGAAAAATTAAACCGGCTCCATGACGAGCATCTTTTAAAGCGCGTCCAGGATTTTATCGCCGGAAAAATTAATTCCGTGCAGGGGATCATCATTTCCGATTACGGTAAAGGGATGATCACGCAGGAATTGATTTCGTTTGTCTGTTCTCTGGCCGTCCAGAAGGGAAAGATCGTGACCGTCGACCCGAAGGTGGAAAATTTTAGCTTTTATCAGCATGTCACGGCGATCACACCTAACCGTAGCGAGGCGGAAAACGCGATCCGCAACATTAAAATTACCAGTAAGTCCGGCCGCCGACTGGCCATCCACAGTGACAAGTTGATGAGCGACGCGGATATCGATTTAGCCGGCCGTGAACTTTTAAAATTTTTGGATCTGGAATCGTTGCTGATGACTTTAGGCGAGCAGGGTATGCGCTTGTTTGAAAAAGGTAAACGCCCCGTCCATATTAACACGCGCGCTAAGGAAGTTTACGACGTCACGGGCGCGGGGGATACGGTCATTACGGTGTTTACCTTAGGCCTGGCGGCAGGCGCTTCCAAACACGAAGCCGCTGACCTGGCCAACTACGCCGCCGGTATTGTCGTCGGTAAAATGGGGGCGGTAACCGTGACACGTCAGGAACTTTTGGAAGCCACGAAACAGAAATGATTGAAGATCAAAAAATTATCGGCATCATTCCGGCGCGATACGGTTCTAAACGCTTTGAAGGTAAAGTCCTCGCCGATCTATTAGGGAAACCGGTTTTGCAGCACGTCTGGGAACGGGCCAAACAAAGTAAATTTCTCGATGACCTGCTCATCGCCTGCGACGATGAACGTATCGAACGCTGCGCGAAAGAATTTGGGGCCAAGGTGGTGATGACTTCCAAGGACCATTTGTCTGGTTCCGACCGGTTGACCGAGGTGGTGGCTTCTCTTGATGTCTATGGCGTCATCAATATCCAGGGTGATGAACCGCTCATCCATCAGACCATGATCGATGGCCTTGCCCGCGCGTTGACCTTAGACCCCATCTGCCCGATGGCCACGCTGATCACCCGTATTCAGGACGCCAAGGAACTGCGTGATCCTAACGTGGTCAAAGTGGTCATCGATAAAGACAAATTCGCGCTGTATTTTTCCCGATCGGTGATTCCTTATAACCGCGACAAAATCCCGTTTAAAGAAGTCGGGTATTACAAGCATCTGGGCATCTACGGCTACACGCGGGATTTTCTTTTTATCTTTAAAAGCCTGTCGAAATCGCGGCTCGAGCGCTCAGAACAGTTGGAGCAACTGCGCGTTTTGGAAGCGGGATACAAGATCAAGACCGTGGAAACGTTACGCGAGACCGTCGGTGTGGACACCCCCGAAGACTTAGAAAAGGCCGCGGATCTTTTAAGAAAAGAGGCGGCCGTTGGATAAGACAGTTCAGATCAATCGCCTTCCCGTCGGCAATCGAAAACCTTTCGTTTTTATCGGCGGGCCTTGTGTTGTCGAAAGCCGGGATATTGTCCTCAAAACCGCCCGGGCCATTCAGGCGATTACCCGCCGCTTGGAGATCCCGTTTGTTTTTAAAGTCAGTTTCGATAAAGCCAACCGCACGTCGCTCGGCTCGTTTAGAGGACCGGGGTTAAAAGAGGGCTTAGAAATTATCCGTGAGGTCAAGGAGCGGCTGGGCGTGCCGGTGGTAAGCGATGTCCACGCGGTGGAACAGGTGGGGGCGGCGGCTGAAGTTTTGGATGTTTTGCAGATCCCGGCGTTTTTGTGCCGGCAGACGGATTTGATTATCGAGGCGGCGCGTACGGGCAAAGTGGTGAATATCAAAAAGGGACAGTTTTTAGCGCCGTGGGATATGAAGGAAGTTATCAAGAAGATTGAGAATCAGGACAATAAAAAGATTTTGCTTACGGAGCGGGGGGTGAGTTTTGGTTATAACACGCTGGTGAGCGATTTCCGGTCGCTGGCGATTATGGCACAAACCGGTTATCCGGTTATCTTTGACGCGTCTCACAGCGTTCAGCAGCCCGGGGGCTTGGGCAAGTCTTCCGGGGGCAAAAGCGAATTTATTCCGTTATTGGCGCGTTGCGCTGTGGCGGCCGGCTGCGCGGGGATATTCATGGAAGTTCATCCTAACCCTCAAAAGGCTTTATCCGATGGGCCGAACATGCTGCCGCTTGACCGCCTTGAACCATTGTTAAAAACTTTGCAGGAAATTGATCTGATCGTAAAAAAAGGCTTAAAGGGTCAAAGGCTTAAAGGATTATAGGATTTATGGAAATTATTCTAAAAATTTGTGTTGGGAGACAATTAGGTTGATAATTAAAACTCTAAAATTTTTTATTTGTTATTTTTTTCCATCCTTTAAGCCTTTAGTCCTTTGAGCCTTTAATCCTTTGTTTCTCTATGAGTCTTACACGCGCTAAACAAGTCATCGCCATCGAAGCCGACGCCGTTTGCCGACTCACCAAGAATATCGGCAAGGAATTTGAAAGGGCCATCGACCTGATCGCCAAATGCCGCGGGCGGGTGATTGTCACGGGAACGGGGAAGATGGGGTTGATTGGCCGTAAGATCGCGGCGACGTTTTCTTCGACCGGCACCCCGAGTTTGTGGATGCACAGCGCCGAAGCGGCGCACGGCGATTTAGGGCAGGTCACAAAACAGGACGTGATTATCCTCCTTTCCAACAGCGGGGAAACGGAAGAAACGATCCGGTTGCTTCCTTTAATAAAAAAGATTGGCGTGAAAACCATCGCCATGACGGGGAATTTAAAGTCGAGCCTGGCCAAGTACAGCGATGTTGTCCTCAACGTCTCGGTCGAAAAAGAAGGCTGCCCCTTAGGTCTTGCGCCCATGGCCTCGACAACCGCCACCCTCGTTATGGGGGACGCGCTGGCGGCCTGTCTGATTGACTGCCGAGGTTTTCGTAAAGAAGATTTTGCCTTCTTTCATCCCGGCGGGATTTTGGGACGAAAACTCCTTTTAAAGGTCGAAGATGTGATGCGTAAAGGTCGAGATTTTCCGCGCATTTTAGAAAACGTCCTGGTCAAGGATGTTTTATTGGCCATCACCAAGGCCCGCTGCGGTTCGGCGTGTGTCGTGGACAAGAAAAATAGGCTTATCGGCATTTTCACTGACGGGGATTTGCGCCGGCAGGTTGAGGATGATCCCCGGTTGATTTTTAAAAAAGTTAAAGACGTCATGACGCAAAACCCCATCACCATTACCGCCGACAAGTTAGCTTCCGAGGCTTCCCGTATCCTTGAGGAGAAAAAAATCGATGAGCTCCCCGTGGTCGACAAACAAGGCCGTTGCCAGGGGCTCTTGGATGTTCAGGATCTGTTAAAGGTAGGGATCGTTTGAACACCGCTTTAAGAAAACAATTTAAGAAAATTAAGGTTTTAGCGCTGGATGTCGATGGCGTTTTGACGGACGGCAAAATAATCTTTGACAGTGATGGAAAAGAAACTAAAATCTTTGATGTTCAAGACGGTTTTGGGCTGGTGCTCTTAAAGAAGGCCGGTTTTAAAACGGCCATTATCACTGCCCGCGGTTCGAAGGTCGTTGAAATACGGGCTAAAGATTTAAACGTTGATAAAACTTACGTTAATGCGTTTCCTAAAATCAAGGCCTACGCGGAACTCTTAAACAATTTTCAAGTCCAGGATGATGAAGTTTGTTTTATCGGCGATGACTGGCCGGATTTGCAGGTTCTTAAAAAGGTGGGCTGCGCGGTCAGTGTCCCCAACGCCCGCCCGGAAGTGAAAAAAGTCGCCGATTACATCACCAAGTCCCCCGGAGGGGCGGGGGCCATTCGCGAGGTTGTCGAATTGATATTGCGGGCCCAGGGGTTGTGGGAGAAAACTTTTAACGGTTACCGATGAAAATACGACGCGGCATTTTAAGTTTAATTTTAGGTGTTCTGTTGGTTTCTGTCGGACAGGCTGAGGAGTCAACCCCTTTGGTTGTTCCGACCTCTACGGACAGCGGCAACCAGCAGTTCCAGGGCTTTGACCTGGCCGGTTACGGGGAGAGCGGTCAGAAGAAGTGGGATATCAAAGGCGATAGCGCGGATATTCAGGGCAATACGGTGGGGTTGACCAACATCAACGCCAACTCTTACGGCCAGGAAAAAGTCAACCTGACCGCCAAGAACGGTACATTGGATAAGGCCAGCGGCAATATGCACCTTGAAAACGATGTGGTGGTGACCTCCGAGACAGGCGCGCAACTCATGACGGATTCTCTCGACTGGCATAAAGAGAAAGATCTGGTCACGACCGACGACAGTGTCTTTTTAAGCAAAGAGGGGATGACGGCCACCGGCACCGGAGCGGTTGTCCATCCAACCAAAAACGCGGCCCAGATCAACCGTAATGTCGTCGTCAACGTCAACACAGACCCCAAGGCCAGCCCGGCGCATATCGTTACTATTACCAGCGACGGGCCCATGGAGGTCGAGTACGCCAAGGGCCAGGCCATTTTCCGTGACAATGTCGTGGCGGTGGATGGTGATCGTAAAATCATGGGGGACAAAGTGACCGTGCTGGTTGACCCCAAGACCAACCAGATCCAGGAAATGATTTGTGAAGGACATGTCTCGATCGTTCAGGGTGAAAATGTGGCGCACGCCGAGAAGGCCGTTTATAAATCCGGCGAACAAAAATTGACGCTGTCCGGACGGCCGAAGCTGGTCTTTTACACGCAGAATGATTCGGATGGATTGTTCGACAATAAAAGCGGTTCGTTGTTCGCGAACAGTGGGTCGTCGACGGATCATGAATCACCAACCACGAATCACTAAATTATGTATCTTTTGGAAACCAAAGGTCTGGTAAAAACCTATAGTGGCCGGCGGGTGGTTGATGATTTGAGTATTTCTATTCGCCGTAGCGAGATTGTCGGATTGTTAGGCCCCAACGGGGCGGGCAAGACCACCACGTTTTATATGGCGGTCGGGATCGTCACTCCGGATGAAGGCCGGATTTATTTTGACCAGGAAGACATCACCCAAAAACCCATCCAGGACCGCAGCCATTTAGGGATGGGGTACCTGGCGCAGGAAGCGTCGATCTTTCGCAAATTAACGGTGGAAGAAAATATCATGGCGGTTTTAGAGACGCTGGAATTAAGCCCGCGCGAGCGCAGGCGCCGGTTCAACAGCCTGTTGGAAGAATTAAAGATTTCCCATCTGGCCAAAAGCAAAGCCTACACCCTTTCCGGTGGAGAACGGCGAAGGCTGGAAATCACCCGGGCCCTGGTCA
>Ga0247727_10001610_pt1 | contig 53138 bp, 63 predicted proteins | sample WisWelCaveWW1625_FD_202498 | JGI IMG/M metagenome (GOLD analysis project Ga0247727, IMG submission 202498) | Biofilm microbial communities from Wishing Well Cave, Virginia, United States - WW16-25 | ecosystem: Environmental > Aquatic > Deep subsurface > Groundwater > Cave microbial mat | place... | reverse complement strand
ACAGCTGATCGCAGCCGCCCCCGCCGCAGGACTCGACGCAGTCGTCGCCTTCGCACGACTGGGCGCAGTCTCCGCCGCCGCAGGTCTGCGTGCAGTCGTCCGTCACGATGCAATCCTGATCGCAGCCGCCGCCGGCGCAGCTCTCGTCGCAGACTTCGCCTTCGCACTCCTGTACGCAGTCGCCCTCGCGGCACTCGAAGTGCCCGCCGGATCCGCCGCCGTCGCCGCCGTCACCGCCGCCCCCGTCTCCGCCCGAGTCGGCGTCGGTGTCGCCGTCTGCGTCGCCCCCGCCGTCCCCGGAGTCGGAGTCGACGTCCCCGTCGCCCCCGCCGTCCGCATCCCCGGAGTCGCCGTCGCCGTCACCATCCGCGTCGCCGTCCGCGTCGCCGTCCGCGTCGCCCCCGCCTCCGTCGCCATCTCCGACGAGAAGCCCGGTCTGCGCTCCGCACCCCAGCCACATCCACAACGTCAGCCACGCCATCGCTCAGCTCGCTTCCGGATCGTCGTCCGCGTGCAGGTAGGCGATTGTACGCACGAGGTCCACCAACCGTTCCCTCGTCTCCGGCGTCAGGTGCACGAACCGGATGCCCATCCCGGGGTTCACGGCGTCCGGCCGCGGCGGGTTGATCCACGCGACCTCTCCTTCGAGGTCGAAGGCCTCACCACCCGGGGGCGCGAACTTGAGCCGAAGCATCGTCCCCTTCGCGAGCGGCTCCTCGCTACGCACGAAGATCCCCATCTCCGAGATGTTCGTGATGTACGAGAAGAGGAACGTGTCGCCGTGGTGGTAGTCGACCGAATAGTCGACCGGAAGGCGGCGCGACTGCCTGCGTTCGCGCGGCGCCGAGCCCCCGTTGCCGTTGCCCCCGCCCTTCTGTCCCATCAGCGCACCCTCAGCACGCCCGCGCGGATCCGGTCGTCGCCGTCATTGGGTCCCTCCGTGACCTCCAGCCGCGACGATCCCTGGAAGAAGCCCAGGAAGATCGTGTAGTCGCCCGCCCGGTAATTCACAGGGACCCGGAGCGTCTGCCGGTCGAGCACATGGTCACCCGGTGACCAGTACCGCAACGGGTAAAGCCCGTCCACCGGGTCGTGGTCCCCGTTGAGGCGCTGCCCGTGGCCGTCGATGTGGACGAAGACCTTGTGCGAGCCCGCGAACCGCTCCGCCATCTCGATGTGCCAGGTGATCGTGAACTCGTCTCCCGCGGCGATCGCCTCGTCCGGCTCCAGGTCGTACCCGTGGAAGAGGATCTTCCCGCCCTCCAGCTCTGCTTCGAGGCGGTGCCCTGGCGGCGGCGCCGAAGACCTCACGAAGCGCGAGACCGGGTTGCGATCGCGCTCTCCCTCGATCGCGCGGTTCGCGCCGAGCATGAGCCACCGGCTGCGGTCGTCCACGACGACGAGGTGCCGGCCCGTCCGCTTGCGGAACGCCTGGTCGAGCGGCGCGAGCTCCTTGCGCGCGAAGACGATGAACGACCGACGCCGCCCGGCAAGCTCCTCCGCCGCCGCCGTCACGCTGCGCAGGGACTTCGCCTTCCCTCCGCTGTAGAAGGCCGCCGACTTCCCCGGGACTCGGAACTCGGCGAGGAGGTCGCCGCTGCGCCGCAGCCGCGCGTAGGTGTCGAACGTCTCCCGGGCCGAGAACTGGTTCGACACGGAAGGCAGGAACGCATGCAGCCACAGCAGGGTGACCAGCGTGCCTGCGACGGGGACGGCCAGAAAGCGACGTTCGCCGATCCGGGCGAACCCGGCGTCGAGCGCCTGGTAGAGCGCCGCGCCCGCGGCGACCGCGAGCGGCAGAGCGGCGACCGCGAGGAGCGCCCGACGCGCGATGCCTGGCACGCCCGGCAGTAGCGCGGGGGTCGCGTAGAGCACGACGGCGACCAGGACGTAGAGCCCGTAAGCTCCGGCCAGGGAGCGCAGCGCGAACCGGCGCCACGCTCCGAGCGCGCTGCCGAGGCCCCAGAGGAAACGGTAGGGCGCCCGCAGGTCGAGCGGGGCCGCGCCGTCCCGGCCGCGTGCGAGCGGGAAATGTGCGGCGACGAGGAACACCGCGGCGCCGATGGCGTACCACCGACCGACGGCGTACCCCTCCGGGATCTCGGCCTCGCGCAGTCCGAAGGGCTGAAGTCCCGTCTGCGGGAAGAGCGCCGAGTCGCGGACGACGATGAGGACGGCACAGGCTGCGACGAGCGAAACCGCCAGGGCCGGTTCGCCTCGCACCTCCACGCGCCGCAGGTAGACCCCCGCGGCGGCGGCGAGCGCCGCGACCGCCGGGAACGGGACCTCGCCCCAGAGCGAGGATCGGAACGCATGGGCCGCGAACGAGAGTGAAAGGAATCCGAAGACGACGGCGCCCAGGCCGGCCTGCGCCGTTCGCTCGGGATCCTCGAGATCGTCGTCGCCCCGCACGAGCCAGGCCAGCGCGGGCACCGCGAGCGCCACCCACGGGAACGTCGCGTGGGCGACGTGCTCGATTCCGATCTCGAAGGAGAGGAATTTTCCGTCGCCCGGATCGGCGAGGGCGTGGATCACGCCTGCCACCCCGGCGGCCATCCCCGTGGCGAGCAGGCCTGCCGCGACGAGGATTCTCCTCGCGCCGGACGAGGGCTTCAGATCGCCCAGCGAGGCAGCCGCGAGGCCGCAGGCGAGGAGCGGCGCCGAGGTGCCGAGTACGAGGTCGCGCGCGAACGCTCCCACGAGCGCGCCGGCGAGCATCGCTCCGAGGCCGAGCGCGGCGCTGCGGCGATCGGGGGGGACGAGCCGCAGCTCGACGAACCCGGCGAGAACGAGCGCGTGGCCGGTCATGGTCATCCCCTCTCCGGCCATCGAGACGGCGTTCCACGAGAAGAGGGGCATGCCGACGAGTGCGGCCACCGTGTACCAGGCCGCGCGGCAGCCGAACGCCCGCGCGATGGCGAGGAACAGGGCGAAGGGCGCGAGCAGGCACACGAGAACGAGGGGGATCCGTCCCGCCACTTCCGAGAGCCCGAACGCGCGGAAGCCGAGCGACGACACGAGGGCCGGCAAGGCGGGGCGCGCGTCGGAGTCCTCGGGCGCGCCGCCTTCCGAGAGGACCCGCGCCGCATCGGCCGCAGTCACTTCCCACGGATCCCAGATCCCGAACCGCAGCGTCGCCGGCACGAGCAGCGCGGCACAGAGGCCGAGGACGACGAGCGCCTGTCTCGCGATCGACAACGCGGCAAGAAGCTACATCGGTTAGGGACGGTCGTCCCGGACGAGGCCGATGAGCCCCACGGCGCCGACGACGGCGAGGACGATGCCCATCGCCGCCAGGAAGATCCCGAGCGCGATGGATGGCTCGGCCTGGCTCGCCAGGGGCCCGAGCAGGATAGGATCGCGCGCGTCGCGGAATCCCTCGCGCAGGAGCAGTCGGACTTCGGCGGGGCGGTCGGACCAGCGCTCCCATTCGCCGCCGAGCCGGCAATGCCGCGGAACCTGGTTGCGCGCGAGGAGCACGGGGCCGAACTGCTCTTCCACGTCCACACAGGATCTCTCGACAATCACGCGGACGGGGTCGCCGGCGCGGGCCACGACCGGGAAGTAGCAGGTCGCGTTCGACTCGGAGGCGAGCGAGCCGGAGTAGGTCAGGCGATCGAGCAGGCACGTCGACAGGGCGAGGTCCACGTTCTTTCCGCGCAGCTCCCGCGACGGCGGCGGCGAGTCGAGGTTCACGCGGATGTGCGGGACGGGGCGGTATCGGCCCAGGTCGACGAACGTCGACACCGCGCCGAGGACCAAGAAGAGGCCCACGAGGCCCAGGGCCAGCCAGAAGACGAACCGGACGAGGAACCAGCACCAGACGAAGAACCCGGCGAAGAAGGCACCGATCGCGGACGAGGCAGGCGCGGAGGGCACCTCCGGCGGAGTCGGAGGCGCGAGGGGGGGAGGGGGCTCGGGTGCGAGCTCGCCCTTGGCACGGGCGAGCTCCTCTTCCAGCTCGTCGACGCGCTTCTCGAGCTGGTCCGCCCGGGCACGAGAGGCGTCGCTGTCGTCGCGGAAGGGCATCGGGCCTTCATCTTGCCACGTTGACTCGACTCCCCTCGCTCCCTTAGCGTCGCCCCGATCGCCGTGGAGGAGCCATGAAGGTCGCGAACGACGCCGTCGTCACGCTGGAGTACGAGATCAAGACCGCGAAGGGCGACGTGATCGAGTCGTCGAAGGCGCGAGGGGCGCCCCTGACGTTCATCTACGGAAAGGGGGGACTGCTCCCAGGCCTGGACAAGCGGCTCGCCGGCCTCGAGTCGGGGACCGAGAAGGACTTCGAGCTGCCTCCAGAGGACGCCTTCGGCAAGGCGGACTCCGGCGTCGAGACGACCGTCAAGCGCAGCGAGTTCCCCAAGGGGGATCTCAAGAGTGGCTCCCGCTTCGAAGCGAAGATGCCCGGCGGCCAGCCCGTGCACATCGTCATCGGCGAGGTGACCGAAGACACCGTGAAGGTCCGATACGTCCACCCCCTCGCCGGACAGTCCCTGAAAGTGAAGGTGAAGATCCTCGAGGTCCGAGAGGCGAAGAAGGAAGAGCTCGAGAAGGGCCAGCCGGGCTGAGGATCAGGAAGGCAGGTCGACCCACAGCACGTCGCCCTGTGCGATCACCATTCGGTGCCGCTCGCGGATCGGGCGCGCTGGAACGCGCGAGCCGTCTCGACCTGATCGCGGGGGATCTCCGGATCCGCGAGGATCTCGTCGATCCGGCGTGTGATCTCGGCGTCCCGCCGCGCTCGGGCGATTCGCGCCAGGGCACTCGAGATGAAGCCGCTGCGTGTCATGCCCCGCGCTCTAGCGGCGCGATCGACCTCGCGCAGGACTCCTTCGGGAACCGAGATCGCGATCTTGCGCACCGCCGTGGTGACGAGCATTCCCCGGAGGGAATACCGCGTCAACGACACCGTCCTGACGAGGCCCCCCTCGGCCGGATGTCCGTTTGGTATCCTGCGCGGGAGCGGTAGGCGACTACCTGAACATCTCCCCCACGGGCACCACGCGGATCGCGTCCCGCGCGATGCGAAGGGGGTAGGCCTGGATCTCGCGGTCTTCGGCGAGAATGTCTTCGCCCTTGGGCTCGCGGTAGGTGATGGGCGACGCGGCGTCGGCGGCGAGGGCGTCGGCGAGGGCGCGGGCGTCCTTGTGGACGATCGCGATGACGAGGGTGGACGAGAGGCGCTCGCGGACGACTCGGCGGACGACCTCGGCGTCCATGGCCTGCCAGCGGGCGCGAAGCTGCTGGAGGTGGGGAGAAGACAGGCCGTAGAACCGGTCGTCGAGCAAGTTGCCGAGGCGGCGGGACTCGGTCATCTCCATGAGGCCGACGTAGCGGTCGAGGAAGCCGCGGGTCGTCTGGAACGCTTCGGGTGTCAGGGCGTCGCGGGCGAGGGCGTGCAGCTCGCGGATCGCCTGGCGCAGCGCGAAGTGCGCGTTCGCGGGCTCGATGGGGCGGATCCAGATCGACCAGTGCTGGCGCCGGCGTCCGACGTTCGGGCGCGCGAAGCGGCCCCAGCCGTCCTGCTCGAAGTGCTCGGGGTATGCGTAGTCGCCGTAGTTGAGCCCGCGAGCCGCGCGCATCTTCTTGAACAGCACTCCCGCGAACTGCCGGTGCTGGCCGAAGTAGCTCGTCGCGAGGCTGAGCGCCGCGAAGTCCTCGTCGGACCGGTCGATCGCGATCGGAAACCCGATGCTGATCGCCGTGGACGCCGCCTCCGGCTTGTCGACGATGACCACGCGCGCCCTTGCCGGCGCCGCGACCTCGGGCAGGTCCGCGCGCGGAGCGCACGACGCCGGCAGCCCTTCGAGGTCGGCCTTCACCCGCGCGGCGAAGTCGGCGGGGTAGCCGCCCGCGAGGCCCAGCGAAACGCGATTGCGACACAGGACGGCCTCGCGCTGCCGGCGAACGTCGTCCACGGTCGTCGCCGCGAGACCGGTCTCCGTACCGATCGCGGGATGGCCATAGGGGTGCCCCTCGTAGAGCGCGGCCTGCAGCGCTTCCTTGCCGAGCTCCTCGTCGTCGTTGCCGCGCAGCTCGAGCGTCAGCGCCGCGCGGGCCTCCTCGCGCAGCCGGTTGAAGTCCTCCTCGCCCATGCGCGGCTCGAGCAGGACGTCGTGGAATAGCTCGTAGAAGGGATCGAGCTTCTCGCGGTGGACGCGGCCGACGAAGACCGTCTGGTCGCGGTCGACGCGCACGGAGACCTCGCCGGCCATGGGGAAGAGCTTCGCGACGAGCTGGGTGTAGGTCAGCTCGCGCGTGCCGCCCTCGGCCTGCAGCCGGGCGGCGAGCGACGTGGCCCCTTCCTTGCCGGCCGGGTCGTCGGCCGATCCGGCGTCGAAGAGGATGCGCAGGGTCACGATGCGCGACGCGTCGTTGCGAAGCTCCACGACGGGGATGTCCCGCTGAGCCTCGGCGGCCGGCGCAGGGGGCATGCCCTCGTCGGGGTGCTCGACGTGCGGGTCGGTGCCGCCGCACCCGAGCGCGGCCAGAACGAGCGCGATCACCGGGCACCTCCTGCGCGCGGGGCGAGCGTGATGACGGTACTGCGCTCCGGTGTCAGGTACGTCCGCGCGACGCGGGCGACGTCCTCGGGCGTCACGGCCGCGAGCTGCTCGACGTAGCGGTCCATCGACCGGACGTCGCCGGTCATCGCCATGAACGCGCCGACCTGCGTCGCGACCTGCGTCGGCGTCTCGAGTCGCATCTGGAAGCCGTACTTCAAGTTCGACTGGACCTCGGCGATGCGCTCCGCGGGGATCGCACCCGACGCGATCCGGGCCAGCTCGGCGGTGATCGCGGTCAGGGCGGGCTCGAAATCGCCGCCGGGCTTGAGCTTCACGTCCACGGTGAAGAGCTGCGGGTCGCGGTGGAAGTCCTCCGACCAGCTGCCGAGGTCCAGGAGCGTCTGCTCGCGGACCACGAGGCGCTGGTAGAGGTCGGACGAGTCGCCGAAGGCCAGCTCGTGGATCACCTCGAGCGCGGCCGTATCGCGGTTCTCCACGGAGAACGACGGCGTCTTGTAGCCGATCAGCATCTTGGGCGGCGACTGGCCATCCCACTCGACGTGGCGTCGCCGCGGGGCCGTCTGTGCGGGCTCGGCGGCGATCCGCGGGTTGTCGCGCCGTCCCCGCCAGGTCGAATAGGCCGTCGTGACGAGCGGGAGCACCTCGCCACGGGTGACGTCGCCCACGACGATGACGGCGCAGTTGTCCGGCGTGTAGAAGCGCCGCAGGAAGCGCACGCTGTAGTCGTACTTGCCGGGCATCGCCTGGACGTCCCGCAGGTAGCCGATCGTCGTGTGGGCGTAGGTGTGGCGCGTGAAGGCGGTCTCCGCGAGCGCCTCGGACATCTTCAGATACGGGTCGGACGCGGACTTGTTGTACTCGCCGAGGACGGCGCCCGTCTCGGTCCGGAAAGCGTCCTCCGTGTAGGACAGACGCTGGAATCTGTCCGCGTTCATCTCGACCATGCGCGGCAGGACGGCCTTGGGGATGGTCGTCGTGTACAGCGTGAAGTCGTCGGTCGTGAAGGCGTTGTCGTCGGCGCCGAACTCCTGCATCAGCGCCTCGTAGCGGTCGCGCGGGTAGTTCTCGCTACCGCGGAACATCATGTGCTCGAAGAGGTGCGCGAAGCCGGAGTGACCGCGCTCCGCCTCGTCGCGCGATCCGGTGCGCACGAGCGTGAAGTACGCGACGATCCCCGGGCTGTCCCAGGGGACGACGACGACCTGGAGCCCGTTCGGCAGGCGGTCGACCGTCGGCTCGGTGGGGAGCAGCCCCGCTCCCGCGGGCGGTGCGCGGAGCGAGGTGACGATGACGAGGAGGCAGAAGAGGGTCTTCCTCATGGCTTCTCCGGCATGAATGGTTCGAGGTCGATGCCGAGACCGTCGGCGAGGCGGTTGAGGTAGTTGAAGAAGCCCGTGATGTGGACGACTGCGAGGATCTCCTTGTCGTCGAGGCCAGCGGCGCGCAGCGTCTCCACGTCCGCCTTCGTCATCCTCGCCGGCTCGAGGGTCAGCTTGACGGCGTACTCGCAGATCGCTCGGCGCCTCGGGGTGAGCGGCGCCGTCTTCCAGTCACGGATCAAGGCGTCCGCGAGCGCATCGTCCTTGACCTCCGTCCGGAAGTCCTGCCCGTGGGCGTGGAGTCAATAGAAGCAGTCGTTTACCTGGGACACGACCGTCGCGAGCATCTCGCGCTCCGCCTTCTCGAGCGGCGCGGACGGCCGGATCATCATCGTCATGTACATCTTGATGTAGCCGTCGATCGCCTCGGGCGAGAGCGAGCTGATCTTGAGGATCTGGTAGACGCGCCCCGCGCGTCGTCGTCCCTCGTCGTAGAGCCGCTTGAGCAGCCCCTCGGCGTCGTCCTCGTCGACGATGCGAATCCAGGCCATGACCGGCGCAGGATAGGCGAGACGGCGGCGAATCGGAACCGCGGCGAGCGGCGTGATCGACGCCGGCGATCTTCGCCGGTACGCCGGATCGGAGACGAGATCTAATATGGCGATACAGCTTGACGGCTCTGGCCGCGACGCACATGCTTCGAGCATGGTGCCGGCCACCAAGACGACGCTCTACCTGCCCGATTCGCTCCGGATGCGGCTCAAGACGCTGGCGGCGCAGCGAAAGACGACCGTGACCGAGTTGGTCTCGGAGGGGGCGGAGATGGTCCTTGCTCGCTACCAGGGAAAGCAAGACCGCGAGGCGCTACGGCGCAAAGCCGACGAGGCGCGGGCCGAGATGCGCAGGGGTTTCTTCTCGTCGTCGGAGGTCTCGGCAGACGACATCGACGCAGTCGTCTACGGATTGCGACGTCGGCGAAAGTCCAAGTGAGCGCTGCTTTCTTCTACGACACCTGGGCGTTCGTCGCGCTGTGGAACGGCGCAGACGCGGGGCATGCGATCGCCGCCGAGCTGGACGAACGGCTGGACCCGTGGCGTGCCGTCACGAGCGACTATGTGCTGGACGAGACCTTGACGTTTCTCCACGCCGACGCGGGCGCGCGTGTAGCTCTGGCCTTCCTCGGCGGGCTCGAAGACCGCATCGCGGGCGGGGACTTGCTCCTCTTCGAGGTCACTCCGCCCCGACGCGAGCGTGCCCTCGCGACGTTCCGCAAGCTGGCGCCCTCGATTCCGAGGCTCTCCTTCACGGACTGCACGTCCTTTGTCTTGATGCGGGAACTCGGGATCCGCGTGGCGTTCACGGCGGACGCGCACTTCCGGGCGGCGGGCGGCGGCGTCGTTCCCGCCGTCGAGCGAAAGGGGCGCGACTACCGATCGACCTTGTGACCGCCCTCAGAGCACTGCGACGTCGAAGTCCGCCGCGAGGGGGTCCCAGAACTCCACACCCTCGAGGACGGCGCCGGGCGAGAAGTCCTCGGAGAGCACGATGCCGATCTGCGCCAGCTTTGCCACGGCCCAGATCTGTGCGTCGTAGAACGAGAGTCGATGCTCGCGGACCCCGCGCACCGCCTCGAGGACGACGCCCGGCGTGAGGGGCAGGACCGGGAACGTGCGCTCGAGGGATTCGATCTGGGAGTACAGGACGCTCGGGTCCATCGGCGGATCGAACTTGCGCAGCGCGACGCTCGCGAATTCCGAGAGCGCCTGGGCCGGAAGGGCGGCGCTCGGCTCCGCCGCAACCCGCCGCAAGACTTCCTGCGCCCGCTGGGCCTTGAAGGTCTCCCGGGCGTCGTGGGGGTACAGGAGCAGGTTCGTGTCCAGGAGATAGCGCGTGGTCATCGGCGCATCAGGCGACCTTCGCGCTCCTCGTACAGCTCTTCGCGACGGATGCGGCGGGGCAGGCGGTGTCCACGGGCCGCGACTGCCCGCGCGCACTCGAGGAAGCGTTCGAGAGCTTCCAGGCGCCTGGGCCGGGGCCGCTTCGCATCGTCGAGGACGCCGTCCAGCGCCCGGCGCACGAGCTCGGCCTCGGAGATCCCGAGCGCCTTCGCCTTGCGCTTGAGCGCACGCTCCTGCCGCTCGGCGATGTACAGCTGCTTGCGGATCACCCCATATACATCACATACATCACCAGGTCCGTCAAGTCCGGACGTCCGCCGCTGCGGCCGTGCTGCACCGCTTCGGCCTGCATCTGACTCGAATCAGCTTCGGCGGAGATCGAGTCGATCCATGCCGTCGTCATGGAGCTCGTCCGGAAGGCAGAAGCCGCGGAGGGGGAGTACGGCGGGTGGGAGACGCTCGTCGTGACCTCGGATCCGGCGGCGAGGTCCGGCGCGCCGCCGCGCTTCGACGGTGGCGATTCGGGTCGTCGCTGAACGGCGCGACGTACCGATCGCCCCCGCGACCGCTCGTCTTGCCCGGTCTGGCTGGCTACGCTAGATCCCTCGCCGAATGATCGACGTCGAGTCGGTGCGGGCTTCGGCGGCGAAGCCCCAGAGGCCCTTCATCGGTGGGGAGTTCGTCGATCCCCTGTCGGGGAAATCGTTCGAGGTGATCGATCCCGCGCGTGGCGTCCGGCTCGCCGAGGTCGGCGAGGCGGGTCCGGCGGACGTGGACCGGGCGGTGGCTGCTGCGCGAAAGGCCCTCTCCGGTCCCTGGGCGAAGCTGTCCCCGCACGACCGCGCGAAGCTCCTGTGGCGCATCGGCGAGGGCATCGAGAAGCGTGCGGACGAGCTGTCGGTGCTCGAGTCGCTCAACAACGGCAAGACGATCAAGGGCGCGTACCGCGGCGACGTGCTCGGGGCGATCGAGATCTTCCAGTACTACGCGGGGTGGGTAACGAAGATCCACGGCAAGACGATCCCGGTCGCCGACGACGCCCTGTGCTACACGCTGCGCCAGCCGGTCGGGGTCTGCGGGCAGATCGTGCCGTGGAACTACCCCTTGCTCATGGCGTGCTGGAAGATCGCGCCCGCGCTCGCCTGCGGGAACACCGTCGTCCTCAAGCCCTCCGAGTACACGCCGTTGACGGCCCTGAAGGTCGCCGAGATCTGCCGCGACGCCGGCGTGCCGGAGGGAGTGGTCAACGTCGTCCCCGGCTTCGGCGATCCGACGGGCGAGGCGATCGCGCGGCACGCGGACGTCGACAAGATCGCCTTCACCGGCTCCATCCGCACGGCGCGGCGGATCCTGCACGCGTCGGCCGACACGAACCTGAAGCGCGTCTCGCTCGAGCTCGGCGGCAAGAGCCCGAACGTCGTCTTCGCGGACGCGGATCTCGACGTCGTCGTGCCCGCGGCCTTCTGGGCGATCTACTCGAACAAGGGCGAGGTCTGCAGCGCCGGAAGCCGGCTTCTCGCGCACCACGACGTCGCGGAGGAGCTGACCGCGCGCCTCGCCGAGATGGCGAAGAAGATGAAGGTAGGCAACCCCCAGGACCCGGCCACGCAGATGGGCGCGCAGGTCTCGCAGCGCCAGCTCGACACGATCCTGGGCTACATCGAGAAGGGGAAGGCCGAGGGCGCGCGGGTCCGCGCGGGCGGCGAGCGCGACGTCGAGGGCGACAAGGCGAAGGGCTTCTTCGTGCAGCCGACGGTTTTCGACCAGGTCGATCCGAAGATGGCGATCGCGCAGGAGGAGATCTTCGGACCGGTGCTCGCCGTGATCCCGTTCGCGGACGAGGCCGAGGCCGCGCGGATCGCGAACGCGACGACCTACGGGCTCGTTGCCGCCGTGTGGACGAAGGACATCGGCCGCGCGCACCGCCTCGCCCGCGAGATCGACAGCGGCGTCGTCTGGGTGAACATGTGGGACGGCTGGGATTCGGCTGCGCCTTTCGGCGGCATGAAGCAGAGCGGCTGGGGCCGGGAGATGGGAGAGGCCGCGCTCGAGATGTACACCGAGACCAAGACCGTCTGGGTGAACCTGAAGTGACGGAGCGGGATCAGGCCGCACAGCGCGCGCGCATCCTGTCGGCGGCGAAACCGGGCTCGACGAGGATGGAAGTGGACGACGTCGGCCGTTCGAGGCTCCTGCGCGGCAAGTCGTCGGCGACGATCCGCGCGAAGGTCGGCGCACTTCCCATCAAGAGCGGGGCGCTGCACCACGTGATCGCCGTCGGGGCGTTCGAGGCGCCGGGCGACGACCGTCAAGGCGCGTTCCGCGAGGTCCAGCGCGTGCTGCGGGACGAGGGGAACTTCGTCTACGGCAAGGCCGACACGGACGGCACCTTCGCCAGGGATCACCTGGCGCTGCGCGAGATGGGCATGGTCCCCGCCCCGATGGACACGATCCCCGAACTGTCCCACGTGCCGTGGCGGCTGCTTGCCGCGTTCAAGCCACTGACGAAGTCGCAGGCCTCGGCCGAACGCGGCCACGAGACGCACTAGGAGAACCTTCATGTCCAGGCTCGACGACATCCGCAAGGACTTCCGCGACCGAGGGATCCGCAAGGTGAAGATCGGAGGCTTCGACGTCGACTGCGTCCTGCGCGGGAAGTACGTCTCGATCGACAAGTTCCTCTCCGCCGCGGAGAAGGGGCTAGGGTTCTGCGACGTGATCTTCGGATGGGACGTCGTCGATGCGCTCTACGACGACGTGAAGGTCACCGGCTGGAAGACCGGGTACCCGGACGTCGAGGCGCGCATCGACCTGGACACGTACCGCGTCACGCCGTGGGAGCCCGACACGGCGACGTTCCTGCTCGATTTCTGGACGAAGGACGGCAAGCCCCACCCGGCGTGCCCGCGAAACCTCCTCAAGGGAATCCTCGCCCGGGCGAAGAAGTACAAGGTCATGTTCGCCGCGGAGTTCGAGTTCTTCGTGTTCTCCGAGACGCCCCACTCGCTGCGCGAGAAGTCTTTCAAGCACCTGCAGCCAATCTTCCCGGGAATGTTCGGCTACTCGTGGCTGCGCGAAGGCCAGCACCGCGATCTGCTCCACGACCTGCTCGACACGCTCAAGCAGTTCGACATCGAGCTCGAGGGCCTGCACACCGAGACGGGCCCCGGCGTCTTCGAGGCGGCGATTCGCTACGACGACGCGCTGCGCGCGGCGGACAAGGCCGCTCTGCTGAAGACCTGCGTCAAGCAGGTGGCTTTCCACCACAGCCTGTCGGCGACTTTCATGGCGAAGTTCAACGCGGACCTGCCCGGATGCTCGGGGCACCTGCACCAGTCGCTGTGGGACGCGGACGGGAAGAAGAACCTGTTCGCCGATACGAAGCGCCCGAGCGGAGTGTCCAGGCTTCTCGAGCACTGGGTCGGCGGGCAGATTGCGCTGATGCCCGAGGTGACCGCGCTGATCTCGCCGACCGTGAACTCTTACAAGCGCTACGTTCCGGGCGTCTGGGCGCCCCTCAACGCGACCTGGGGGTTCGACAACCGGACGGGCGCCATCCGCGTCATCGCGAACACGGGGCAGGGCACGGCGTCGACTCGCGTCGAGCATCGGCAGAGTGCGGCGGACATGAACCCCTACGTTGCGATGGCCGCGATGATCGCGACTGGACTGCACGGCATCGAGAAGAAGATCGACCCGCCGGCGCCGCTGTCCGACGACGCCGCGAAGGCGAAGGCGCCGCGCCTGCCGCGGACGCTGCGCGAAGCGACGGCGCTCCTGTCCGGATCGAAGCTCGCGCGCCAGCTCGTGGGCGAGGACTTCGTCGATCATTACGTGCGCACGCGCGAGTGGGAGTGCCGGCAGTACGAAAAGGCGGTCACGGACTGGGAGCTGGCGCGCTATTTCGAGACCACATGATCTCGTACTGGGCGTTCCCGACGCGCGTCGTGTTCGGTCCTGGCGCCCGCGCGAAGCTCGGCGAAGAGGTGGCGCGCCTCGGACTCTCGCGTCCGCTCGTCGTGACGGACGCCGGCGTACGCGCGGCGGGCGTGCTGGATGAGGCCCTGGGCGCCGCCGGGAGTGGGTGGCCCGTCTTCGACGCGGTCAGTGCCAACCCCGTCGGCGACGAGGTCCACGCGGGGGCCGCCCTCTACCGGAGCGAGCGCTGCGACGGCGTCGTGGCCGTCGGCGGAGGCGCGCCGATGGACGTCGGCAAGCTCGTTCGCCTCGCGGTCACGCACGACCGTCCCCTGCAGGAGTTCGATGACGCGATCGGAGGGGGCGACCTCGTCCGCGGTCCTTTGCCGGCGCTGGTCTGCATCCCGACGACGTCCGGGACCGGAAGCGAGGTCGGTCGCAGCGGCGTCGTGACGCTCCCCGAGACCGGCCGCAAGACGGTGATCTTCGCGCCGCCGCTGCTCGCCGCCGTCGCGATCTGCGACCCCGAGCTGACGGTGGGCTTGCCTGCGCGTCCGACGGCGGCGACGGGAATGGACGCTCTCACGCACGGGATCGAGTCGTACCTGTCGGTCGGCCGTCACCCGATGGCGGACGCGATTGCGCTCGAGTGCGTGCGGCTCGTGGCGCGCTCGCTGCGCCGTGCCGTCACGAACGGCCGCGACCTCGACGCGCGCTCGGACATGATGGCCGCCGCGATGATGGGCGCGGTCGCCTTCCAGAAGGGCCTCGGCGTCTGCCACGCGCTCGCGCACCCGCTCTCGTCGGTCGCGGGTCTCCACCATGGCCTCGCGAACGCCCTGATGCTCCCGCACGCGTTGCGGTTCAACGCGTCCGCCGTTCCGGAGCGAATGGCAGACGTCGCCCAGGCCCTCGGCATGGGGCCGGACGCGGCGGTCGCGGTCGAGAAGTTCCGAAGCGATGTCGGCCTTCCCGATCGCCTGACGGCCTGCGGGGTGACCCCGGCGTTGCTCGACGCGCTGGCCGACGGCGCCCAGTCCGACGGGTGCCTCGCGGGCAATCCTCGCCCCGCGACGCGCGAAGAGCTGCGCGCGATGTACGAAGGGGCCATGTAGGCGGACGCCCGTGGTACTTTTCGCGGCGACCGGTGGGGGCGCTGCGACGCATCGGGTGGCTCTCGATCGGCCTGGTGGGCTGCGGAACTCCCGCGCCCGAGACCGATGGCGAAGACCCTCTTCCGCCGTCGATCGCGACCCTCGAGAACCCGGTCGATCCGATCCCGCTGGAGCGCGACCTCGACCCGGACGAGGTTCGGCTCGGCGAGCGGCTCTTCGACGATCCCATCCTCTCCGGCGACGGATCGGTCGCCTGTCGCGCCTGCCACCTGTTCGACAAGGGAGGAGCGGACGGTCTGGCGCGGCCGAGGCGGCCGCATCGTCCGGAGGGCGCGATCAACGTGCCGACGATCTTCAACCTGGAGTTCAGCTACCGGTTCAACTGGAGCGCTAGGTTCGGCGATCTCGAGTCGCAGCTCGACGGTCCCATGAAGAACCCGAACGTCATGGGGACCGACTGGCCGGACGTCGTCTCGAGGCTGCGACGCAGCAAGACCTATCCCGCACTCTTCGCGGCCATCTGGCAGGACGGGGTCACGGAGGCGAACCTGCGCGAGGCGATCGCCACGTACGAGCGATCGCTGTTCACGCCGAACGCCCCGTTCGATCGGTTCCTCCGCGGCGAACGGAACGCGATCGACGCGAGGGCGGAGGCGGGGTGGGAGTCCTTCAAGAGCCTGGGTTGCGTCAGCTGCCACCAGGGAATGAACGTCGGCGGCAACCTCGTCCAGAAGTTCGGCGTCATGGGCGATTACTTCGCGGATCGGGGAGACGTGGGCCCCGCGGATCTGGGGCGGTTCGGGGTCACCCACATCGAGAGTGACCGGCACGTCTTCCGCGTGCCGAGCCTGCGCAACGTGGCGCGCACGGCTCCGTACTTCCACGACGGGACGGCTGCGACGCTCGAGGAAGCCGTGATGCAGATGTCTCGCTACCAGCTCGGCCGCGAATTGCCCCCGGGGACCGTGGCGGACCTCGTGGCATTTCTGGAGACCTTGACCGGCGAGTACCGGGGGCAGCCGCTGTGAGGCACAAAGCGATCCGCGCCGCGTTCGCCGTCTGCGTCGCGGCCCTCGGTGCGGTCGCCGGCCTCTCCTGGAGCCGCGGGATCGATTCGGGCCTCCAGGACCGGTACAGCCGCGGCCTGCGGCTCGTGGCCGGCACGGACGCGGGTCTCGACGATGCCGTGCTCGAGGCGCGGTCGGGCCTGCTCGGCCACTACGATTCGATCGCGCACCGGGTCGCCGAGCTGCGCCGGCTGCACGACCGCCTGGAGTCGGTCCCGGACTTCTTCTCCAGCTCGGCCCGCGCCGAGATCCGCGCGTCGCTGGCACGGTCTCGGCGCCTGTTCGAACGCAAGGAAGGGCTCGTCGAGGAATTCAAGACGGCGCACGCGGTCCTGCGCAACTCGCAGCACTTCTTTCCGGTCGCCGCCAACGAGCTCGCCGAAGAGGTCGGCGCCTCTCCCGAGGGTCGTGAGCTCGCCGACCGGATCGGCGACCTGCTGGGGGACGTGCTTCTGTTCCACCTCGTCACGGATCGCGACCTCTTGCCCCGGATCGAAGTGCGCATCGAGGCGGTACGGGCGAGCGCGACGGGACCGCATGCGGCGGCCGTCGCAGTCCTCGTCTCGCACGCCCGGGTGATCCTGGACCGCAAGCCGCGAGTCGACGATCTCGTCGCGCGGATCGTGGCGCTGCCGACGGCCGCGCGGGCGCGCGACCTCGAGGACGTCTGGTCGAGGAGGCACGGCGAGGCCGTGGCGGATGCATCGAACCGCCAGGCAGCCTTCCTCCTGCTCGCGCTCGCCGCCCTCGCCCTCGGAGCGGCGGACGTGATCCTGCGCCTGCGCGCGTCGGCCCGCGCGGTCGGCGCCGCCAAGGAGGACTTGCAGCGCGCCCTCGACGCGCTGCGCGTCGAGAAGGAGAAGGAGAAGGAGCTGGTCGAGCTGAAGTCGCGCTTCGTGACCATGGCGTCGCACGAGTTCCGCCACCCGCTCAGCGTGATCCTGTCGTCGACGGATCTGCTGGAGGCCTACGGGGAATCCTGGCCCGCGGAGAAGCGTCGCGAGCACTTCGTCCGCATCCAGACCGCGGTCAAGGGGATGGCGCAGATGCTCGACCAGGTGCTCGTCGTCGGTAAGGCGCAGGCAGGCATGCTGGAGTTCCGGCCGGCGGCCGTCGATCTCGAGGCCTTCTGTCGAGGGCTCGTGGACGAAGTACAGAAGAACGCTGGGAACGGGCACCGTGTCGCCTTCTCGGCCCACGGCGAGTGGGGCCGCGTCTCCATGGACGAGAACCTGTTGCGGCACATCTTCACGAACCTCCTGTCGAACGCCGTGAAGTACTCGCCGGACGGCGGCACGGTCCACTTCGACGTCTTCTCGGAGGACTCGCTCGCGATCTTCGAGATCCGCGACGAGGGCATCGGCATCCCGGCCGAGGACCTGCCGCGCCTTTTCGAGATCTTCCACCGAGGTCGGAACGTGGGCAGCATCTCGGGGACGGGGCTCGGGCTCGCGATCGTCAAGCGAGGCGTCGACCTTCACGGAGGGACCATCCGCGTGCTGTCGGGGCTCGGCAAGGGAACGCGCTTCATCGTGAAGATCCCCGTGGAGCCGTCGCAATGAGGCGGATTCTCGTCATCGAGGACGACGCGGCGATCCGCTCGAACCTCGTGGACCTCCTCGAGGCCGAAGGGTTCGAGACGACGGTGGCGCCGGACGGCCGGCGCGGAATCGAGGCGGCGCTGCTGCGCACGCCGGACCTCGTCCTGTGCGACGTGATGATGCCGGAGATCGACGGGCACGGCGTGCTCGAGGCGTTGCGCTCGGATCCGCGAACGGCGGCGGTGCCCTTCATCTTCCTGACTGCGAGGACCGATCGGAGCGAGATGCGATCCGCGATGGGGCTCGGCGCGGACGACTACCTGACCAAGCCGTTTTCGAGGGTGGAACTGCTCGACGCGGTCCGCTCGCGCCTGCGCCGGCAAGAGGCGGTCTCGGCGGCGGAGCGCGTGCGGCAGGCCGAGGTCGCGCATCCGGAGGCGGCCGCGAGCCGCGCCGACACGGACCCTCAGGTTTCGCGCTCCGCCGGCGCGGCGCGATCCTCGTCCGTCCCGCCCGAGGAGTACCGGCCGACGCTCCCCGGTGCGGGCGAGGTCATCGATGGCAAGCTGTCTGTCCTTCGCCTCCTCGGCGAGGGCGGGATGGGCGCCGTCTTCGAAGCGGTCAACCAGCGAACCGGCCGGCGCGTGGCGGTCAAGGTCCTGCGCGCGGCCCGCGTCGGCGCGCCGGAGGCGGTCCGTCGGTTCCAGCAGGAAGCGCTCTCCTGCGGGAGGATCGAGCACCCGAACGTCGTGGCCGTTTTCGACGCCGGGGTCCACCAGGCATCCCCGTACATCGTGATGGAGCTGTTGCGCGGCGAAACGCTCGGCGCGCGTATCGCGCGGCAAGGGTCGCTCCCCATTCCGGCGGGCGTGCGCGCGCTGCGGGAGGCGCTCGCGGGAGTCGGCGCCGCCCACAGGGCCGGCATCGTCCATCGCGATCTCAAGCCGGACAACCTCTTCCTCGCGCGCACCACGGTCGAGGGCGAGGAGGTCGTCAAGGTCCTCGACTTCGGCGCGTCGAAGCTCCTCGAGGACGAGGGAACCGGAGTGTCGACGCGGACCGGCTTCGTGCTCGGGACTCCGCACTACATGTCGCCGGAGCAAGCCCGCGGGGAGAAGAACATCGACGCCCGTGCGGACCTCTATGCGCTCGGCGCGGTCCTCTACCACGCACTGACCGGACGTCTGCCCGTCGAGGCCGACAACTACAACGCGCTGCTCCTGTCGATCTTGACCACCGTTCCGACGCCGCTGCGCCAGCTGCGACCGGACCTTCCGGAGCGGCTCGAAGCGATAGTCGGACGGGCGATGGCGAAGGCGAGGGAGCTGCGCTACCAGACGGCGGAGGAGTTCTCGGCGGCTCTCGCGGCGCTTTGAGCTGGGGATCAGATTCCCGGTCACGAAGCCTGGGGAACCAAGTGATATCGAATACTTGCGACCCTAGAGAGTGACCCCACAGGTCCCGTACTGGCAGGTGACCTCGCCTTCCGGAGCGGCTCGAGGCGATAGTCGGACGGGCGATGGCGAAGGCGAGGGAGCTGCGCTACCAGACGGCGGAGGAGTTCTCGGCGGCCCTCTCGGCGCTTTGAGCTGGGGATCAGATCCCCGGTCACGAAGCCTGGGGAACCAAGTGATATCGAATACTTGCGACCCTAGAGAGTGACCCCACAGGTCCCGTACTGGCAGGTGACCTCGCCTTCGCAGGGAGAGCAGGCCATCAGGCACTGAATGGCGTCGCAGTCCGCGGGCACGCCTTCGTCGACGGTGGTCACGCAGACGTCCGCTTCCACGACGGAGATCGAGTAGGCCGAGCAGTCGCAGCACTCCCGCCAGTCGATGCCGAGCACGCATTCCGAGTCCGCGGTGCAGGGAGGGGGCGGCGCGCAGTACCCCGGGCAACCCTCGCAGGTCCAGCCCGGGGGGTAGTAGCCGGGCGCGCAGTCCTCGTCAGAGTAGCAGTCGAAGTCGATATCCGCGTCGGAGTCCACGTCGCCGTCCCCTCCTCCGGGTGAGACTCCGTCCCCGCTGCAGGTCTCCTGGCACGAGAAGGGCCCCGCGTCTGCCGCTGCGCAGGCGCTATTGCAGCACGGGTCCGTCGAAGGGGCGCAGTCCTCGGGGCGGAAGCAGGTGCTGTCCGCCGGGATGCAGCGGAAGCCGCCGCCGTCCGGATCCGCCACGACCATTCCACCCTCGCAGGGGATGGGCGGGACGCAGCGGGCGTCGCACTCCGTGTAGACCTCGCACCGCAGCTCTGGTCCGCACTCGGGCGGGTCCGAAAGCCCCCCGGAGCACTCGGGAGTGCGGCAATCGACCGCGCAGGAGAAGAAGCGGTCCCCGTCGGGGTCGACGCACGCCCCCTCGCAGCACGGATCCGACGACGCGCAGGCGTCCGCCGAGAAGCAATCGCTCGCCTCGTCGACGCAACGCAGGCCGTGCCCGTCCGGATCGGCAAGGATCTCGCCCGGACCACACTGCTGTTCGAGGCGGCTGGTCGCGCCGCAGCCGGCGAACAGAACCGCGAATGCGAGGGTCCTCATCAGAACGCCACGCACGCGTTGCTCTCGCAGCGCACGCCCGTCGGGGCCTCGCAAGGCTCGCACTCGACGTCGCAGTCCATCAGGCATTCGTCCGGCGTCACCTCCCCCGCACCAACGACGCACGCCTCGAGCGCGACCTCGGTGTTCGCGAACGCGCCCGCACACGGGCAGCAGACGTCCGTCTGCGTCGCGATCACGCAATCGTAGTCGCCCCAGCACCAGCTGGCCGGCTGCACGCAGAACCCCGGACAACCCTGGCAGGTCCAGCCCAGCCCGTGCATCGTCTCGCACTCGGAGTCGCGGTGGCATTCGAACTCCGGCATGGCGGCGTCCTCCGCGGCGCCAGCGCCCGCTCCGACTCCGCCGGTCGCGTCCGGGTCGCAGGTTTCCTCGCAGGTGAACCGGCCGGCGCCGTCTGCCGCGCACGCGACCTCGCAGCAGAGGTCGATGGACGGCGCGCAGTCCGCCGGCATGAAGCACTCGCTGTCGGCAGGGATGCAGCGGAAGCCCGTTCCGTCCGGGTCCGCGACGATCTCGCCTTCCGCGCAGCCGAGGTCGGGCACGCACTCGGCGGCGCACTCGGAGTAGATCGCGCAAAGGTCGTCGCCCCCGCAGTCGGCCGCGTCGTCGCACGACGGCCGCCGGCAGGTCTCCTCGCAGGCGAAGGAGAGGTCGCCGTCGAGGTCCGCGCAGCTCGGTGCGCAGCATGGATCCGCGGTCGTGCACTCGCTGGGCGACGTGCACTCGCTATCGCGGTCGATGCAGCGCATCCCGAAGCCGTCCGGGTTTGCCATCGTCCGGCCGAGGGGACAGTCACGGCTGGATGCGGACCCGGTGCATCCGAACAGTGCGATCACGGCGGCGAACGTCGTTCTCATGACAAGACCTCCTGGATCCTAGAAGACCGCGACACAGCTACCCGACTCGCATGCGACGCCCTTCGGCACAACGCACTCCTCGCACTTCACGTCGCCGCACTCCACGGCGCACTCGTCCGGAGGTTCTGCTCCAGGCCCGACGATGCACGGCTCGACCGAGATCACGGTCCTCGTGAACGCCTCCTGGCAGGAGCAGCACTCGTCGACCCGGGTCGCGAGCGCGCAGTCGTCATCGATCGAGCACAGGTTTATCTGAACGCAGAAGCCCGGACAGCCGTCGCAGATGAACCCCTCTCCGCGGCTGAGCTCGCATTCCGAGTCGCGATGGCAGTCGAAGCCCGGGTCCTTCACGAGGCCGGCGCCGACGCCGCCCGCCTCCGACTCGCAGGTCTCCTGGCAAGTGAAACGCCCGCCCGGATCCGCGGCGCAGCCGGCCTCACAGCACGGATCGATGGACGGCGCGCAATCCGCCGGCATGAAGCACGTGCTGTCGGCAGGGATGCACCGGAAGCCCGTCCCGTCCGGGTCCGCGACGATCTCGCCTTCCGCGCAGCCGAGGTCGGGCACGCACTCGGCGGCGCACTCGGAGTAGATCGCGCACAGGTCGTCGCCCGAGCAGTCGGCCGCGTCGTCGCACGACGGCCGCCGGCAGGTCTCCTCGCAGGCGAACGAGAAGTCGCCGTCGAGGTCCGCGCAGGTCGCCGTGCAGCACGGATCGGCGGTCGTGCACTCGGAGGCCGAGAAGCACCCGCTGTCCTGGTCCACGCAGCGCAGCCCGAAGCCGTCAGGGTCGGCCGCGGTCTGGCCGAGCGGGCAGTCCCTCTCCTTGCTGGCGGATCCCGTGCAGCCGGAGCACCCGGCGGCGAGCAACGCGCAAAGCAGCACCTTCGGCATTGCGGTCCCTCTTTACAACTGTCGTACCAGGCGCAAGCACATGCAATCACTCATGTTTACAACCGTGGACGTGGCGCAGTGTGTGCCAGAGCTACCGCGGGAGACCCTGGCGGAACTCGGCCATCGCCTTCGTCATCCCCTCGAGCTCGAGCGGGAAGGTCATGTGCCCGCCCGCGAGCCAGTAGATCTCCGGCCGTCCCCACTCTTCCCACTGATCGAGGACCAGGGGCGCCGCGATGTACACGTCTTCCTTTGCCTCGATCCACAGCTGGCGTGCGACGGGGAGCTTGGGCCGCAGCGTCGCGAGACCGAGACGCTCGAAGACCCGCTTTCGCTGCGGCGCGTCGACCCCCCAGGCGTCGAGGTCGCTCTTCATCCGCCACAGGATGGGCGCGTGCTCGACGGCCTCGAAGATTCGCAGGTGCGCGATCATCGGGATGACGTAGTCGGGCAGCGGCTCGAGGCATGCGAGCAGCATCACGATCGCGCCGCCCAGCGACAGCCCGGTCACGCCGACCTGCTCGTACCCCTGCGCCCGCAGCCACGACATCGCGCTTCGCACGTCGTGCGCGCTCTGGCGGATCGCCTCCATCGAGCGCACGAGATCCCCCGTCCAGAACAGCTCCCCGGAGAAGAGCGCGCTGCGCGGGTTGCGCAGTCCGTGGAACGGCAAGGTGACGTGGAGGATGTCGACGCCGAGCTCCTTCTGCCAGCGCGGGAAGAGCGCCGCTTCCTCCGCCCACGACCCCGGCTCGAGCCAGCCGTGCACGTACACGAGACAGGCCTTGTGCGGCCCCCCCTTCGGGTGGAGCCACCTTGCCCAGGCGATCTTGTTCTTCGCGTACTCCTTCTCGTGACGCCGCCGGTACCGCGGGCAGATCGGTTCGTGCGTGCTCTCCCACGACAGCGTCGTGCGCCTCAGCGCGCGCGACAGGAGCGACCGGTCCATCCGGACCTGCGGAAAGGACGTCGGCGCGGGAAAAAGCTGCTCGGCCGTCAGGTCGTAGTACCGGTGGAGGTCCCCGACGGTGTTGACCTTCGCCCCGCGGATCCCGTGCAGGATCCGCGAAAGCCCCCCGACGACCTGATCCACTCGTCGGCCGTAACCCATCGAACCCTGCCCTAGACTACAATGCCGTTCCGTGCGCGCGCTCGTTTTCGTCGGAGCGTCCTGCAACAATCGCTGCCGGTTCTGCGCGCAGGGAGAGATGCGGGCCGGAGCGGACGCGCGCCGTTCGGACGACGACGTCCGCGGCCAGATCCGCACTGCACGGACGAGCGCGCGCGAAGTCACCTTCCTGGGAGGCGAGCCGACGATCCTCCCGGAACTGACGTCGTGGACGTCGTTCGCCGCGGGGATCGGTTTCCGGCAGGTCCAGGTGCAGACGAACGGACGTCGGCTCTCGTACCGGTCGTACGCCCGCGAGCTTTCGGCGGCCGGGGTCGGCGACCTCGACGTGTCAATCCACGGCCACGACGCCGCGGTGCACGACTTCCACGTCGGGGCGGACGGCGCCTTCTCGCAGACGACGGCCGGCATCTCGAACGCCCTCGCGGCCGGCATGTCCGTGGGGACGACGACGGTCGTCACGCGATCGAACTTCCGGCACCTGGAGGACGTCGTCCGCCTGTCGCTGCGGCTCGGCGCATCGAGGGTGCACCTGGCGGCGGCCGCAGCGCGCGGAAGCGCCGAGGCCTCGTTCGACTCGGTCGTGCCGCGGTTCGCGCTCGCCCAGGAGCCCGTGAAGCGGGCCCTGGATGTCGCGCGTTCGGCCGGCGTCCCCGCGATCGTTTCCGGCTTTCCGGCGTGCTTTCTAGGCGATCACGCGCCCGCTTCCATGGACCTCATCGCTGCGGGCTCTGCGATCGACCGCGAGCACGTGCCTGCCTGCGCCTCCTGCGGGTGGAAGGGCGTCTGCCCGGGCTTGCCTGCCGAGGTTCGCCGACGCCACGGCGACGCCGAGGCCGCGCCGCGCTCCGATTCCCCGCCCTCGCGGATCGCGAAAGCATCGAGAGAAGCCGCGTCGCTCGTGGCCGGGCCCGGACCCGTCGAGTCCGTCCGCCCCGAGCGGCTGGCGGAGCGGCCCGCGCAGGCAGACGTCGTCCACGCGCGTCTCCACGAGCTCGGCAAGCCGCTCCCGGCGCTGCACGAGATCCGCGTCCCGAGGCGCAAGACGGGCAAGGACCTGGAGGAGATCTTCCCGGACCTGGTCAAAGCCTGACGGAGAAGATGGCGAACATCGGCTACATGCAGGTCGTCCGGCACTGCAACCAGTACTGCCGGTTCTGTTCGAATCCGGAGACCGAGTACGTGCTCGATCTGGAGACGGCGAGGGCCGAGGTCGACGACTTCGTCCGGCGCGGGTACTTCGGCGTCATCTTGACCGGAGGAGAGCCGACGCTCTCCGACGTCCTGCCCGAGATTGCGCGCTACGCGACGCAGCGGGGCCTGCACGTCCGGATGATCACGAACGGTCAGCGGATCGGCTCGTCGCCCGAATACGCCGAGAAGCTCTTCGAGGCGGGCGTGCGCCACGTGCACGTGTCGATCCATTCGGTGCGGCCCGAGATCGAGAACTTCCTGACGGGCACCGAGGCGTCGTTCTCGCGGGCCATGGCCGCGCTCGAGGCCCTCGGCCGCGCGGGGACTACGGTGAACGTCAACACCGTGATCAACCGGTACAACGCGGACCACCTCGACGAGAACGTGCGCTTCTTCGTCGAGCGCTTCCCGTTCATCCGGCACTTCGTCTGGAACAACCTCGATCCGTCGATGGGTCGGGCCGAGACGAACCGCGACACGGCCCCGCGCCTCGCGGACTTCGAGGTGTCGCTGGCGCGGGCGATGCGCCTGCTGGATGCGGGAGGGCGGACGTTCCGTGTCGAGCGCGTGCCGCTCTGCTTCATGCCCGAGTTCGCGCACGCGTCGACGGAGACGCGCAAGATCGTCAAGGGCGAGGAGCGGATCGTGCACTTCCTCGACGCGAAGGGCACCGTCCGCCAGACCGACTTCGTGCACCTCAAGGCGCCGGTCTGCGCCTCGTGCCCGCTCGACTCCATCTGCGGGGGCCTCTTCGATCTCGGCGACCACTACGACCCGGCCGAGCTGCACCCGGTGTTCGTGTCGAAGGACGCGATCGTGCGGAGGATCGTGGAGGATCCGGGAGCGTAGGATCCGGATCCGGATCCGGGTGCGATTCCGGTTCCGGTTCCGGTTCCGGTTCCGGATCCGTCCACTCCTGCTAGGCTCTCCGTGTGGCCCTGCGCGACCCGGAAATCCTGTCCCACACGCTGCGCCCGGCGGAACGCCGGGCGCTGGACGCGTTCGTAGGCTCCATCCGGCGCCGGTTCGGTCCCGACCTCGAACGGGTGATCCTCTTCGGTTCCCGCGCCCGCGGAGACGTGCACCCCGATTCCGACGTCGACGTCCTGCTCCTCTTGCGGCGCGAGCCCGGCGGGGCGGACCGGGACGCGGCTGCCCTCGCGGTCCGCGAGGTCGAATGGCAGGGCGACGACTTCGTCTCGCTCTCTCCCACGCTCCTCTCCGTGGCGGCGCTCGACGAGCTTGGCCGCCGCGAGCGCCTCTTTGCGCGCGACGTCGAGCGGGAGGGCATCCCCCTGTGAGCCCCGCGAATAGTTCGGACAACGCGCGAAACTTCTTCGGGCAGGCGGTCCGGTTTCTCGCGGCCGCCGACGTCCTGGCTGCGGGCGGTTTCTGGGACCGGGCCACTTCGCAGCTCTACTTCGCGGTAGTCCAGGCCGCCCGGGCCGCCCTCGTCACAGAGGGAATCGAAGCCCGGACGCACCGTTCGCTGGCGTCGCTCGTCGGCCTGCACCTTGTCCGCACCGGCAAGCTCGGCAAGGACACGAGCCGAGCGCTCGGCGATCTCCAGGTCGAGCGCGAGGGAGCCGACTACGCGTCCTCGTACCCGAACGACGAGCCGCGCTTCCTAGAGCTCCGGACGCGGGCCCAGGCCGCGATCGACGAAGTTCGCTCCCTCCTTCTGGTGGCGGGCGTCCGGCCGGGGGAAGTAGGCGACTGACTACCAAGAGGTTCTGGTCACGTGACGTAATCCATCAGGTTGCGGAGTCGAGCAGGCGCAGTGCTTTCGCGCGGCTCGTCCGCGCGTGCGCGGCGGCGAGGTCGGTGCGGGTGGACGCGGCGAGCAGGCCGTGCGTGCAGAGATCTTCGCCGTCGTCGGAGGGTCGGGGCGGCTCCACGTCAGGAATCTCCAGCGCTTCGGCGACGGCGTCGCGCGTGGGGCGGCCTCCTTCGCGCATCGCCCAGTCGAGGACGGCCCAGCCGAGGTCGGCGTGGCGCGATTCGTCGAAGGCGATCCGGCCGAGCGCGTGGGCGACGTCGCCCTCGGCGCTCGCCGCGGCCTCGCGGGCCTCCGCGGCGGCGAGGCCCTCGCCGAGCGCGCCGTCGAGAAGAGACTCGACGGCGAGGCGACCGAGCGCGGCGGGGCGAAGGACGTCGGTCCGAGGTTGCGCCGGCAGCCCGACGGGCTCGTACCGGACGCCGGCGTAGCGGTTCGCCAGGGAGAAGGCCATGCGGGCGTGGACGACCTCGTCGTCCGCGGCGGCGAAGGCCGCGCCCACGAGGGCGCGCGGCGCGCCGACTTGCCCGAGCTCGGCCGCGAGGCGGAGGAACGCGGGCACCGACGCGAACTCGTTGCGGGCGTCGTCGAGCCACTTCTCGGCGACCCGCGACCGCGCGTCGTCCGGACGGTCCTCGGCGCGCGCGCGTCCCGCCGCGACGACGGGCGGAAGGACGCGGCCGCCGTCCACGCGCAGGGGACGGCCCGCGATCGCGACGTTCGACACGTACTTGCGCATGAATCCGATGGGGCGCAGGACGAGGGAGATCGCGATCTCCGCGGAGTCTTCGTCTCCGTCGATCGGGATCGTTCCGTACAGCATGGCGCCGGCGTAGAAGGCGTTGCCTTCGAGTCCGAGGTGGGTGCCGTGGACGGACCCGGCCGTGTCGGACGCGCCGACGAAGGCGTAGCCCGCCGTGAGGTTCGCGGCGGCGCCCGGCGCGTACGCGGTGGCGGCGAAGCCGGCGGCGATCCGCGGAATGGTCAGGTCGTAGAGATCGATCTGCGCGAACGCTCCTGCGGCCTGCCAGTCCCCGACGAACGGGAAAGCGACCACGTCGATACCCGGTCCGACGAACCTCTCCGCGCCGAAGGCCCAGGTCAGGTGCAGTCCGGGCGACACGTTGCGGATGTGGTTGTCTGCGCCGGCAGCCGCCGGCCACGCCACGGCCGCCGCGAGCGATGCCGACTGCATCCAGCGTTTGAAGGAGATGCGCGCATCTTTCATCGTTCTCTCCTCGGCTTCATCCCCAGCATGCCTCGTCGATCCCGTAGTGGACGACGACGTCCACGGTGGCTTCGCCGATTCCCTCGATCACGACCTCGATGCGGATGGGGATCTCGCCGGCCTCGGTCGCGCAGGCGAGGTCGCCGCCGAAGGGGACGATCGCGTAGGTCGGCAGCGACTGCCCGCAGCGCAGGCGGATGCGATCCACCGTTGCCTCGCTCGACCCCTCCGCCTCGCTGAGAAGCACGAAACGCGCGAGCACGCACCCGGGAGGGGCTGGGGCGCCCTCGAGGTCGATGCGGAAGGCGATCATCGGCGAGCCCTGAGACCCCCAGATCAGGTCAAGCTCGTCGTCGGCAGTGAACGGACGGAAGGGCTCCGCCATGTCGGCCGGGCCGATGCGGATCCGTGCGCCTTCAAGCTCGCCTGCGAAGGGATCCGCGCAGTTCTCCGTGAGCGGAGGAGAACAGCCGCCTTCCGTCTGGCAGTCGACGTCCGCGTCCCAGGCCCCGCGGCTGCAGGTGTAGTGCCATGTGTTCGGATCCTCGACGTACTCGCAGGCGAGGTCTCCTTCGCACAGGCCGCCTGGGTGCGGGTGCTCCTCCGGACAGACGACGTCCGGAGTGTTGCAGCCCGGGTCCGTCGCCGTGTCGGTGTCGGTGTCGGTGTCGCTGTCCGAGTCGGTGTCGGTGTCGGCGTCCGAGTCGGCATCCACGTCCGTGTCCGAATCCCCGTCGGCCGCCGGGGTCGTGCTCTCGGAGCCGCAAGCGGACAGGATCAGAGCGAGGGGAATCGCGCGCATCGGAACCCAACGGTTTGCAACCCCCGTGCCCGCACGGAATGGGGCCGTTTCCAGCGGAAAGCGGCGTGCCAAGCTGTGCCTCGACTCACCCGTAGCAGTTCTCGTAGTCGAGGTGAGCATGGGTGGGATGTTAGCACCTGTGCGAAACTGGCCGTCTCGTGCCGCCGCGCAGGGTCGACCTCAAGACCGGGACCGACTGCAACTGCAACTGCGTGTTCTGCGTGATCGGCGACCAGCTCTTCCAGGGCGAGCGGCCGCTCGGGGACTGCGTGCAGGAGCTCGAGCTGTCGCGCGAGACCTGCGACGACGTCGTCTTCACCGGTGCGGAAGTGACCATCCGGCCCGATTTCCTCGATCTCGTCCGTGCGGCGAAGAAGCTCGGATACCGCCGCATCCAGATCCAGACGAACGGGAGGATGCTGGCGTACCCCGAGTTCGCGAGGAAGGCGGTCGCGGCCGGCGCGAACGAGTTCTCGCCGTCGATCCACGGGCACGAGGCGAAGCTGCACGACGGACTCGTCCGCGCGCCGGGATCGTTCGAGCAGATCGTGCAGTCGATACGGAACCTGAAGGCCCTCGGCCAGCGCGTGATCACCAACACGGTCGTCACGCGGCAAAACGCGCGACACCTCCCGGCCATCGCCCGGATGCTCGTGGACTTGAAGGTCGATCAGTTCCAGATCGCGTTTCCCCACCCGACCGGGCACGCGGCGACCTACTTCGACGTGGTGGTCCCGCGCGTGTCCGACGTCGACGCCTTCATCCACGAGGCGCTCGCGGTCGGCGTTCGCGCCGGGGTCCCTTGCATGGCGGAAGCGATGCCGTATTGCCGCATGACGGGCTTCGAGCGGCACGTCGCAGAGCTCTTCATCCCGCCGACGGAGATCGTCTACGACGGGTTCGTCGTCCCGGACTATGCGCGTGACAGGATGGATCGCGGCAAGACCCGCTTCGAAGGGTGCGCGCCGTGCCGGTGGGAGCCGGTCTGCGAAGGCCCCTGGCGCGGGTATCCGGAGCGGATGGGTTCGGAGGAGTTCGTGCCGGTGGCCGGTCCGCGCGTGGTCGACGCGAGGCTCTTGCTCGACGACCGTTTCGGGCTGCTCGGCACGCCGGCGTCCCGTTTCGCCGAGCTGGAAGCGGCGACGGCGCCGTGGGTCGCGGTCGTGTTCTACGCGGAAGAAGGATCCCCCGCGTGCGCGATCGAGCTCGCCGGGCTGAGCGCCGCCGAGGCGGATCTCGCGGCTCGCGGGATCGCCGTCGTCCCCGTGTGCGGCATGGATCGCCGCGACCTCGCCGAGGCGTACAGCGCGTGGCGCGAGGGGCCGCTCCGATCGACCTACGTCCTCGATTCCGAGCGCCGCATCGCGCACGTCGTGACGGACGTCGACGTCCACGGCCATGCCGGACAGATCGGGGACGTCGTCGGCCGATTGACCGCGCCGCCCCGGCCCCTCGCGAAGAGGCCAGACCTCGTCCTCATTCGATCGAAGGACGGCCGGCGCGAGCCGATGCTGCCGGCGGAGGTCGCGCACCTCGCGGAGCTCGAGCCGTGACGTACAGCGAGAAGATGGCGTTCCGGGTTCGCAAGGCGCTCGCGCGCCGGACGGACGTGGTGGAGCTGAAGATGTTCGGGGGCCTGGGCTTCATGGTCGGCGGACACATGTGCTGCGGCGTGATCCGCGAGGACCTCATGGTTCGTGTCGGACGGGAGCGCTTCGAGGACGCGCTCGCCGAGCGCCACGCGCGCCCGATGGACTTCACCGGCATGCCGTTGACCGGCTTCGTCTACGTCGCGCCGGCGGGGTGCAGGACCGACGCGGCCCTGCGCGCCTGGGTTCGACGGGGGACGTCCTTCGTGGCGACGCTGCCCGTGAAGAAACGAAAGAAGCGCAAGCCGAGACCCAGAAAGAAGCGCTGAATGGCCGTCGACGTCCTGACCGAGATCGTGATCGATCGTCCGCGCGAGAAGGTCGCTGCCTACGCGGCGGACCCCTCCAACGCGCCGCAGTGGTACGTCAACATCAAGGCGGTCGAGTGGAAGACGGAGCCGCCGTTGAGCGTCGGGTCGCGACTCGCGTTCGTCGCCCACTTCCTGGGCAAGCGCCTCGCGTACACGTACGAGATCGTCGATCTCGTCCCGGGCGAGCGTCTCGTGATGCGCACGGCCGAGGGGCCGTTCCCGATGGAGACCACCTACACGTGGGAGCCGGCCGAGGAGGGGGGCACGCGGATGACCTTGCGAAACCGCGGCGAGCCGAGCGGCTTCTCGAAGATCGCCGCGCCCCTGATGGCGGCCGCGATGCGCCGCGCGAACCGCAAGGACCTCGAGCACCTCAAGGCGCTGATGGAGCGGACGTAGTCAGCGCGTGCCGCCGAGGTCGCGGGCGACGACTGCCGACAGGACCGACCCAGCGTCGTGCTCCACGATGGCGCCGTGCGACGGAATCAGGCGCGTCAGGGCGGGCGATGCGGCGAGCGCGGCGAGGTCGCCTGCGAGCGCACGTTTGTCGCGGACGAACGCGAGCCGAAACACCGGCGGACATTTCGGGGCGCCGCCGAAGCCGAGCATGCGGGTGACGAGCCCGGGGTGCAGGATGTTCATGAGCGCGTCGCCGAACGCGACGCTGGTCCGACCGCTCGCGCTCGCGACGACGAGGGCGGTCTCTCCCTGGCGAGTCCCCCCGAGAGGGGCGAGGCGAACGCGCGGGTCCTCGGGGAGGTCGTCGAGGCGGCCGTCGACCGTGACGACCTTTCCGACCTTGCCGGCTGCCGACGCCGCGCACAGGAGCCGGACGCCGAGGCGTTCGCGGAACGCGTGCGCGTCGATCTTGTGGTTGTAGTTCGGCAGGACGACCCAGCCCGGTTCGCCCCACGCGCGGATCTCGGCGAGCGCGTCGTCCGCGAGGGGCATCGCGTTGAAGAACACGAGCCGGCCGTCGGCCCGGCGCGCAATGACCATGCGACGATGGATCCCGGCCGGGCCCGGAACGTCGCCCTCGACGGCCCACAGGTCGTCCTCCAGCTTCTGGATCGGATCGTGGCGCGGGACGATCCAGGGGCGGGGGCGCTTCGACATCGATCAGGCCACGATTACGGGACCGCGCACCCTACAGGGCGCAGGTAGGGTTCGAAGAGCGTGTACTCCGAACCGCCGAAGCCCTCCTGGACGGCGACAAACGCCATCTCCGGCAGGTCGATGACGATGAACGCTGGAGTGCCGATCATCGGGCCGGGGAAGAACTGGCCCAGGCTGAACATCCGATCGGCTGCCCATGGGTACGCGGCCTCTTCGGCTTCGAAAAGGGCCCGAGCACCAGCTTTCGTGTCGCTGATGGCGACCGCGAGAAGTGCAAGGCCCCGCCCGCGGTAGGAACCCTGCCACCACTGCTGCATCTGTGTGTGAAGCGCGGGCCAACCATGCGTCCCATCCGATGCACTGCGAAGGACGATGAGCAGAACCGTCGCGGGATCTTCGGAGCGGCACGCCAGCCCCTGGAAATCCGACATGGACCAGAAGCCGTCGGCATCGCTGCCCGCGAGGGAAAGATCGGCAACGGTGTCGCCGATCTCAAAGCCGTGCGGAGGGTCGGGATAGGCACCGCAGGGCCCACCGTCGGCGGCGCCTCCTTCCTGTTCGATCGCGGCGTCGAGGCCCGCGTCCGTCGGCCGAGTCGCGGCGTCCAGGTCGGGGCCGGGCGGCTGCGCATGCCGGCTCGTGCCGCACGCTGCCACCGCGATCACGATCGCGAGGGCCGGCGTAATGTGACCAGCCAAGAACGGAAGTATCCAGCCACCGCGAGTCGAGTGTGATATCCGCCCACGGCCTGCGGCGCGCGTGGCGCGGAGACACCCGCGGAGCATCGTCACGCGTCCTGCTCCGCGCCGAAGTGGTAGGCGGACAGGCGCAGGCTCAGGATCGTCCCGTCGTACGCGGCCGTCCCGCGGTCGGTTCCCGCGGCGCCCGCGATCACCATGAGCGGCAGGAGGTGCTCTTCTCGCGGATGGGCCGCTCGCGCGGAGGGCGCCTCGGACCACCTGGCCAGGCGCCGGTCGCGATCGGCGGCGGGAAGCGCGGCCGTCTCGCGCAACCACGCGTCGAACGCCTCGGACCCGGGCCTGGCGCGCGGGCCGAATGCGCGCAGATTGTGGTAGGTCATCCCGCTTCCGACGATGAAGACGCCCTCGTCGCGAAGCGGCTCCAGCGCCCGGCCCATCGCGAGGTGCTCTTCCGGATCGAGGCCCTGCTTGAGCGACAGCTGCACCGTCGGGACGTCCGCGTCGGGGTAGGCGAGCTTGAGCGGGACGAAGGTGCCGTGGTCGAAGCCGCGCTGCGGGTCCGAGGCGGTCTCGAAGCCCGCGGCCCCGAGCAGTTCCCGGACGCGGGCCGCGACTGCGGGGTGCCCCGGAGCGGGCCAGGTGATCCGGTACGACTCGGGCGGGAAGCCGTAGTAGTCGTAGAGCATCGGCGGCCGCTCGCCGTTCATCACGGTCGGCACCGGCTCCTCCCAGTGCGCGGAGACGACGAGGACCGCGGTGGGCGGGGTCTTCGGAAGGGCGCGGATCGAGCGCAGGTACGCCGCGAGCGCGTCCAGCTCCGCAGGGTCGCCGAACGGCGTGTCGACGAACGGCCAGGGGCCGCCGCCGTGAGGGACGAAGACGGCCGGCATGCGTGCGCGGCGCGGCGCGGTGGACGATCCGCCGGCCGGCGCCGGATCCGCACCCCCCGAGCTGGCGCCGACGGCCGCCAGGCCCGCGATCCCCGCGACCCCCGCGATGCCGGTCACGATGGCCTGCCGCCGCGTGATGCCTCCGTCTCGTTCGCCTGCCATGGGTCTCTTGTAAGGTAGGGGATGCCTCGCTGCAAGCGCGGCCGCGTTGTCGATCGGGGCATACACTGTTGCGCCATGAGGGCTCGGTGAAGGTCGTCGTCTTCGGCGCGAGCGGCATGGTGGGGCAGGGCGTCCTGCGCGAGTGCCTGCTGGATGGCGGCGTGGAGAGCGTGCTGTCGGTCGGGCGGCGATCGACGGGGCAGAAGGTCGCGAAGCTGCGCGAGATCGTCCACGAGGACTTCACCGACTTCGGCGCGATCGCGGACGATCTGTCGGGCCACGACGCGTGCTTCTTCTGCCTGGGCGTCTCGTCCGCGGGCATGAACGAGACGGACTACCGGCGCATCACGTACGACTTCACGATGGCGGCGGCGCGGGTCCTGGCGGAGCGCAGTCCCGGGATGACGTTCGTCTACGTCTCGGGTGCGGGGACGGACGGTCGTTCGATGTGGGCGCGCGTGAAGCGGGAGACGGAGAACGCTCTTCTCGATCTGCCCTTCCGCGCCGCGTACATGCTGCGGCCGGCGTACATCCAGCCGCTGCATGGCGCCGTCTCGAGCACGCCGTGGACCCGCCGGATGTACGCGGTCGCCGGCCCGCTCTACCCGATCTGGAAGAGGCTCCTCCCGAAGTACGTGACGACGACCGAGCAGGTCGGCCGCGCGATGATCCACGTCGTGCGGCACGGGTCGCAGAAGCGCGTGCTCGAGAATGACGACATCAACGGCGTCGGTGGCGAGTGATTCGGGCTCCTAGCCCAGCAACTCGACGAGCGCCAGCACCGTCGCCCAGTTTCGCACCGTGCTCGTGGTCCCGAGCTTGCCGTCGAAGTAGGCGTTCGTGAACTTGCTGCGCGCGACTCCGTTCGGGAGCCGCAGGTAGATCTCGCGCCCGCGCAGGACGATCTCGTCGGGCGGCGAGCGTGCCGGATCGAGCTTGGCGACGCTGGCCGGCGAGGGCCAGCCGGCGAGGAACGCGACGTGCAGGGACTTCGTGTCCGCGCCGGTGCGCAGGAAGGGGTTGCCGCGCGCGATCGCGCGGATCTCCGCGGCCGTGCGCGTCACGACCGGGACGCTGAACCCGAATCGGGCCGAGAGGGCTTTCGCGATCGCGGCCGGGATGCGCAGGACGCGCGCCGGGGGCGCCCGGAAGACGACGTTGCCGCTCTGGATGTAGGTCCGCACCTGCAAGCAGCCGTCGTCCAGGAACATCGCGACCAGATCCTTCATGGGCAGCCTGTTCTTGCCGCCGACGTTGATCCCGCGCAGGAGCGCGACGTGGACGTCGTCTACTTTCGTTTCGCCGCGGACCACTCGCGAGATCTACTACGGGTCCGCCCGTGGTAGTTGCACGTCCATGCCCCTCGAACGCCCCGCACTCGATCCCGCACGCGTAGAGCCTCGATCTGCCTCCGGCTACCCGGAGCCGTACCGGTCGCGCGTCCTGCCGCGCGAAAAGCGCGCGCTCGGCGACGCGCTCGGCCTGACGAAGATCGGAGTCAACCTGACGACGCTGCCGTCCGGCAAGGAATCGTCGATGCGCCACTTCCACACGCGCGAGGACGAGCTCGTGTTCGTCGTGGAAGGCGAGGTCGTGCTGTGTACCGACGAAGGCGAGCAGGTCCTGACGGCCGGCACCTGCGCCGGCTTCCCGGCCGGCATGCGCAACGGTCACCAGCTCGTGAACCGCAGCGACCGGCCCGCCCGTTACCTGGAGATCAGCAACCGCGATCCGGACGACTCGGCCGAATACCCCGACGTGGACCTCGCGTACCGCAAGGCGCCGGACGGACGCGCGATCTTCACGCGCAAGGACGGCACGCCCTGCTGAATAGCGCAGCGGCGCAGGTGATTCTGATAAGCTATGGACGCTCATGGGGGGACCGCAGACCGACGACGATGTCGAGGATCTCGACGACTCCGACCTGGAGTCCGAGGTCGGACCGGCAGGACAGCGCGCCCTCGACCGCCTCCTGGCGAAGGTCTCGGAGGTCACCGAGCAGCAAGACCTGTCGACGACATCGGGGACGCCCCCAAAGAGCGCGACGCCGCCTGCGGCAGTGGCCCCCGCCGCGGAGCCCTGGAGGGAGGTTCCCGCACCGACGTCGCCCGAACCGTCACCCGTTCCGACTGCGTTCTCTTTCCGCGAGGCCGCCGCGGTCGGTTTCGTGCCCGACGCCTCGCCGCGACCGCTGGATATGGAACCGCGCTCGCCTCATTCCGCCAACGTCGTGCGGCCAGCCGCCCGGAGGTCGGGCCGCGCGGTCCTTGTCACGGCGCTGGTCCTGCTGTGCGGGGTCGCGTGCGTCATCGGATACCGGATGATGGGTGGAGCGGAGTCGCCCGCGACACCGACGACGGCAGCGCCGGAGTCGCAGCGGTGGCGATCTCTGCTGGCCAGCCCGGTCTCCACGGGGCCTGCCTCCGCCGAGCCCGCTGTGCCAACTCCGGTCCCCGAGACCGCGCGAGTGCGAGACCTCCGATCCGAAGGGCGTCGGAGGGCACCCGCGGTCGAGCAGAAGCGCGCAGAGCCGAAGCGCCCGCCTCGTCAGCAGACGGACGATCCCTTCGCGCTGCGTCCCCGCCGGTCCGTGGCGCCCGGCGGGCCATAGATGGGAACGCGCTGCAACCCGGTCCGGGGCGCAGCTCAGCCGGGCGTCGCGTACGGCATCTTTCCCCAGTACGCGTAGAACGCGTCGTCGAGTTTCTTCCAGGATGCGGCGACCTCGGGCATGTGCTCCCCGATCCAGCGGACGAAGTGGGGTCGCGAGCCGTCGGCATCCGTGACGCCGTACTCGTCGCCGAGATCCCATGACGCGAACACCCGGCCGTTCTTCGTGGCCACGTTCGGGTCGGCCGCGAGCGCGGCGATGCCGCGGCCGACGAAGAGCGGCGTCTCCGAGGCGATGGACTCGGGGACCTTCTGGGCCGCGTCACGCCAGTTCGCCTCGGTCACGCCGAAGTGATCGAGCATCCACTCCGAGCGCAGGAAGCCGGGCGTGACGGCGAGCGCCGTGATGCCGCGACCCGCGAGCTCCTGCGACAGCCCGAACGCCATCCGGATGACCGTCGTCTTCACGAGGTCGTAGAAGAAGTGCCCCCGATAGAAGTACCCATCGCCGTCGGTGATCTCGACGACGAGGCCGCCCGCGCGCAGGCGCGGAAGGCCGTGGTAGCTCGTGATGACGTGCGTCTTGATCGCGCGATCGATCAGCGTGAGTCCGTCCTCGAGGTTCGTCACCCAGAGCTTCTTTCCCCACTCGACGAGGTCGTCGCCGCCCCAGATGTCGTTGACGAGGATGTCGAGCTCGCCGACGCGATCGAAGAGGCCGGCGACCTGCGCCGGGACCGTGTGGTCGACCTGGATTGCGATGCCCTGCCCGCCGCGCGCCGTCACGAGCTCGGCGGTCTCGTGGATCGTTTCCGGGCGATTCTTCATGCCCGGGCTTCCTGAGATGCTGCGACCCGTGCAGTAGACCGTCGCGCCGGCTTCGCCGAGGGCGGTGGCGATGCCGCGCCCCGCTCCGCGGGTGGCGCCGGCGACGAGGGCGATCTTGCCTGCCAGCGGCTTGGTCATGCTTCAGCGCTCACACGTGCTGGTCGATCAGGATCGGATTGCCGTCAGGATCCACCACCACGAAGCTCGCCGGACCGGTCGAGGACTCGTCCGCGGCGGTCGCCGGGACGATGCCCTTCGCGATGAGAGCGCGCTGCAGCTCGCGCACGTCGGTGAACCCATCGAGCGGCTGCGCCGCTTGGTCCCATCCCGGGTTGAACGTGAGCATGTTGCGCTCGAACATGCCCTGGAAGAGGCCGATCGTGGCGCTGCCGTTCTGCAAAATCAGCCAGTTCTGCTCCGCCACTCCGGCGAAGGCCTCGAAGCCGAGCTTCTCGTAGAAGGCTCGCGAGGCCTTCAGGTCTTTCACCGCCAGGCTGACGGAGAACGCACCGAGGGAAGTGGAGGGTCGTCGCATGTCGAGAGTCTACGACGGAGCTCACGCGACCGCGACGACGCGGCGGCCGTCGACCGTCAGGATCGGGTCGTCGACGCGGGGGTCCTCGACGATGCGGCTCCCGCAGCCGGGTTCGTGCAGCGGAAGACGTCGCGCGCGGGAAAGGTCGATGTACCATCGCCCCTCCGGGGGATGGACCGCACCGAACGACTCGTCGACCTGATCGCTTTCCTGCTCGACGCGCGCGAGCCGGTTCCGTTCTCCTCCATCCAGCAGGCCTTCCCCGACGACTACGACCCCGACGCCCACGACGCGTCGATCCGCAAGTTCGAGCGCGACAAGGCCGACCTCGTCGAACTCGGGATTCCGATCCGCTGGGCCGAAGGCGACGACGATCGCGACGCCGGCTACGTCGTCGACAAGGGCCGTCTCTACCTCCCCGCGATCGACCTCACGCCCGAGGAGACGGCCGTCCTGTTCCTCGCGGGCTCGGCCGCCCTGTCGCAGGACGAGTTTCCCTACCGGCACGACCTCAATCTCGCGATCCAGAAGACCGCGCTGCGCGCCGGCGCGAAGGGCGATCAACCGACGCCTCGCGTCGTCCTCCACCACCCGGCGATCGACGGTGGTCCCGAACTGCGCGACTGCCTCGCCGCGTTGCAGCGCGCGCTCGCGGCCTGCAAGGAAGTCCGCTTCACGTACCACGGCCGAGTCAGCGGCGAGACCGCGCGCCGCCGCGTCGATCCCTACGGCCTGTTCTTCCGCCACGGCCGCTGGTCGCTCGTCGGCCACTCGCACGAGCGCGCCGCCCTGCGCGTCTTCTCCGTCCACCGCATGCAGGGCCTCGAGGTGAACGAGGCGAAGCCGAGATCGCCCGACTTCGAGGTTCCAGCGTCGTTCGATCTCCGGGATCACGTCGGCCTGCCCGCCTGGCGATTCGACTCGCACGATCCGGTGACGGTCCTGATCGACGTTCGCCTGCAGTTCCGGTGGCTCGCGGAGCAGGACCTCGGCGTCTCGGCCGTCCCTCACGACGCCGACTTCGCCCGCCTCGAAGTCGAGGCGGCGAACACGGACGCGATCGTCGACTGGGCCCTCGCGATGGGCGACAAGGTCCGCGTCGTGTCGCCGGAAGACGTGCGCGCCCGCGTGCGAGCCTCCTTCGAGGCGATCCTCGCCCGTCACGGAGGCGCGGCGTGATCCCGCCGATCAGCGAAGCGGCGGCCCGGATCCGCGGGCCGAATGCCATACGGCGAGCACGCTCACGACCCGCGCGCGCGCGTCGAGCGAGTAGTAGATGTGGTAGCGCGTGATCTCCATGAGGATGCGCCGCACTTCGGGCAGTGCCGACTCGCGATACATCGGGCCGGTGCGAGGGGCGGTCTCCAACCGCTCGATCGCCTCCGCGAACTCCTCTTCGACCTTGTCGGGCGCCGCGGTGCGGTTCGCGCGCCACCAGCCGTCGATGTCGTTCAGGTGACCGCGTGCCTTCGCCGTGACGACGACCTCGAAGCGGGTCATCCCCCGCGCCGCGTCCGGATCTCCGCCAGCACCTGTCTCGCCGGCGTGACCTCGCCGCGTTCGGCCTGTGCTTGGGCCTCGATGAGCGCGACGTGCAGCCGGGCCCGGTCCTCGTCATCGAGGTCGTCGCCGTCCTCGACGACGGAGAGCGCGACTTCCGTTCCCTCGGGCAGGTCCACGGGCTCGTCCACCTTCAGACGTCCCCCTCGTACACGGCCTCGAACCGTCAGCCCCATCAAGGGGAATGTAGCACGCTCAAAGACGCTCGCCCGATGCGGAGGAGCATCGTGACGGACCTCCACGCGAAGGTTGCCGACCTTCTCTTCCTGGTCGCCTACGTGAAGCGGCACGAGGGAGCGCCGATCGACGACCTTGCCGCGCGCCTCGGCCGCTCGCCCGACGAGGTCCTGGCCTACCTCGACGAGGTGATGATGTGCGGGCGGCCGCCGTTCGATCCCGGCGATCTGGTCGAGCTGTACTACGACCCGCGCGAGCGGCGCGTGTACGTCGAGCTCGACCAGGGTCTCGGCCGGCCACTGCGCCTCACGCACCAGGAGGCGCTCGCCGTGACGGTCGCGCTCAAGGGTTTCGCGTCGTCGGGCGCCGCGCCGTACGCCGAGATCGCCGCGCGGGTCCTCGAGAAGATCCGCGCGCGGATCGCGGACGACGTCGCCCGCCGCGTCGAGGGCCTCGAGCAGCGCATCGTGATGGAGGGTGAGGACGGGGATGTCGACGACCGCTTCCGCGCCCTCTCACGAGGACTCGACGAGCGCCGCGAGGTCGAGATCGAGTACTACACCGCGAGCCGCGACGAGATGACGACGCGCCGCCTGCGACCGTACTTGCTCGTGCAGCACCTCGGCTACTGGTACGCCGTCGGCCACGACGGCAGCCGCGACGAGGTCCGCATCTTCAAGGTGGAGCGCATCCGCGCCGCCCGCCTGACTGACGATCGCTTCGAGATCCCGGCGACCTTCGATGCCGAGAAGTACCGCCGCCGGAGGATGTTCGTCGGCGAGAACGAGCGCACCGCCCGCGTCCGCTTCTTCCCGCCAGTCGCGCGCGTCCTCGCAGAGGACTGGCCCGCGTCACGCATCGAGAAGGAGGTCGACGGTTCGATCGTCGCCCGCCTGGACTTCGTGGGCGTCGAAGGCCTTGCGACGTGGCTCATGGGATTCGGCGCGAACTTCGAGGTCCTGGAGCCGGCCGAGTTGCGGGCGGAGGTTGCCGCTCGGTGCCGCAAGGCGATCGGAAGCGAGGCCCTCACGTGACGCGGCCCCCGATCCAGGACCGCGCCGGGCTCGATGAGGCGACCGTGCGCTACTACGACGACAACGCCGAGAGGGTTGTCGATCGGTACGAGTCCGTTCGCGAAGGAGTTCGCAAGTATTTCCGCCTCGCGTTTCCAGAGGGGGCTCGGGTTCTCGACGTGGGGTCCGGGTCTGGCCGCGATCTAGCGAGCATGGTCGCAGAGGGAGTCGAGGCCGCCGCGGCTCTAGCGGGATCTCCACGTAGCGCTCGCGTGCCATCTCGGCGCCGTATGCGATGCACGCGAGCACGTCCGCTTCCTCGAGGCCGGGATACTCGTCGAGGATTTGCCGGACGGTCATCCCGCTCGCGAGGAAGTCGAGGACGAGCGAGACCCAGATCCGGTGCCCTCGGATACAAGGTTTTCCGAAGCACACGTCGGGCCGAATGGAGATGCGCGAAAGGAGCTCGTCTCGCGTCATCCGTGCAGTATCCCGTCCGCTGGCCGAGGAGGCAACTCCGGGTCGCTACCGGAGTGAGGCCTTCGCACGCTTCTTCTTGCTCCCGGGGGCGCGGAAAGACTTCTCCATCTCGGACTCCGCCGGGGTTGCAGCGACCATCAGGCAGTCGGGGAGGTCGGGGGTCTCGGCGACGCGGCGTTTGCGCTTGAGGGCCTGGAGGGAGCCGGCGCGCAGGGCGGTCTGGTGGGCGTAGGCGGAGGAGTCCTCGTAGCTCGGAAGGAGAGTGGCGCGCAGGAAGGTCGTGAGGTCGGGGTCGGTGATCTTCGCGAGGGCCTGGTGCAGGACGGCGGTTGCGGCGGCGAGGTCGTGCTTGCGGGCGGCGCGTTCGGCGGATTCGACGGCTTCGCGAAGGATGCGTTCGTCGCGGGCGCGGGCGACTTCGGGGTCGTCGGCGGGGCTTTCGTTTCCCGGCGGCACGAAGTCCAGGCGGGCAACGACGTCCACGGCATTCTCCTGGCCGCGGGCGTCCTGCCAGCGGGCTTCGACGGTGCAGACTTCGGCGGACTTCGCGAGGGCGTGGGCGGGGACGGTTACGCCGATGCAGGTCGCGAGCTCGCCGCCGTGGAGGAGATCGCCGAGGCGGACGTCGATCGGGGCGGCGTCGGGCGGACGGATCCGGAGGCGAACGTCGCCCCCGTACGTCGAGAGCAGGCCGCCGAGCTCGCGGGCGAACGCGGTCAAGACGGCGTCCTCGTCCTTGATGTACGCGTAGCTGCCGCCACCGGCGTCGGCCATGTCGGCGAGGACGACCTGCTCGCAGTCGGCTCCGTAGCCGAACGCGGAGATTGCGACGCCGCGCGATCCGGAGCGGGCGAGGGCGACGAGCTCGTCGCGGCTGGTCGCGGGGCCGGCGTTCGCGTTGCCGTCGGTCAAGAGGATGACGCGCGCGCGGGGGCCGGGCGCTGAGGCGCGGACGAGGCGCAGGGCTTCGAGCAGGCCACCCGCGAGGTTCGTCGTGTCGCCGGCGCGAAGGCTCTGGGCGGCGCGGCAGAGCTCCGCGCGGCGGGCGGCGGTCACCTCGACGAGCGGGGCGAGGACGCGGACGGTGCTGTCGAACGCGACGAGGGCGACGCGATCGCCGGGAACGAGGTGATCGAAGAGGCGCAGGAGCGCGCGGCGGACGGCTTCGAGCTTGTCGCCGGCCATCGAGCCGGAGACGTCGACGACCGGGACGATGCACAGGCCCGGGCGGCGGTCGGTGGAGGGCTGCGTGGGTGCGAGGAGCCGGACGAGGAGGTCGAGTTCGTGGGGCTGTCCCGCGACGACCTTGGAGCGGCTGAACTTGCAGACGACTTTCATGGAGCGAGGGTAGCGAGGGGGTCTGACATCCCCGGCGTGCGGCCCGGGGGGAGCGCCTGGGGCGGGTGGCGGCTACGTCGTCATGGCGACGGTACGCGGATCCTCGACGCGCTTGGAGGCGTCGAGCACCTCGATGGAGAGAAGGTTCCCATCGGCGTCGTAGTCGAGAATCACGCCCGGCTTGTCCTCGTCGCTCTCCGCGACGGGCCCCTCGCGCAGCACGAGCGTCAGGGTGTCGGTCGCGGCGTCGTAGTGGGCCTTCATGGGGCTCTCCAGTACTTCTCCACCTTGCCGGTGCGGTACACGTATTAGCAAATGCTACTGTCCGAGGGAGGCGAAAGACTAGACCATGAAGTACCAGCTGCTGACCCGCGAGACTCTCGACCTCTCCGCACTCCCGCGCGAGGACATGGAGTTCCTCCTTTCGTTGATGAGTCGCGCGATGGGGGACGAGGATTACTTCTCGCTCGAGCGCTCGGTGTGTGGCCAGGGCGGCTTCCCGCTCAAGGGCGGCGCCCGCGTCACGCGCGAGATCCACGACTCGCTCCTCTTCCGCGTCGCCGAGGACATCGTCGACCGCGCAGGACTCCGCCAGGGAACGATCGCGCCGGATTCGGGCGACGAACGTGTGCCCACCGAGGACATCATGAGCGTGACCGACGCCGCGAAGAGCCTCGGTGTTACGCGCTCGGCTGTGATCAAGGCCGCGCAGACCGGTCGCATCAAGGGCAAGAAGATCGGCCACACGTGGGCACTGCTGCGGCGGAGCGTCGAGACCTACCGGGTGGCCCAGCACCGCGTGGAGGCGGGCCGGGCCGCACACAGGACGTAGTCGTGTCCCTGCCGATCAGCAGCAGTCGTCGCCGCGCCAGGCTTCGCGGCCCTCGCGGGTGAGGGGCCAGGTCATGACGAGCGCGGCGGCGGGATCGGCCCACCACCAGCCGAGAGCCGTGTTGAGACCGACGCCGGCGAGGGCGATCAGCGAGAGCCACCAGCAGGCCGTGGTCTGGAAAGCGTCGGCCTGCAGGGCACGGCTTCCGAGGTCTCGTGCCGCGCGCCGCTTCGCGCGGGCGAGCCACATCATCACGCCGGCAGAGATCGCGGTGACGGCGATCCCGACGAGGCTGGGCTCGGGTCGGTGCCGCATCCAGAGGGAATGGGCCGCGTCGAGGCCGACGTAGGCCGCGAGCCCGAAGAGCGACACCGCCACGAGCTTTCGGGCGCGTCGATCCAGCCGCTCGATCTCCGCGTGGCCGCGGGCGCCGCGCTCGGCCTGGAGCCGCCAGATGAGCACCGATCCCGAGGCGCACTCGACGAAGCTGTCCACGCCGAACCCGACGAGGACGACGCTGCCGGCGGCGAACGCGGCGCCGAGGGCGACGACGCCCTCCACCACGTTCCAGCCCACGGTCAGGTACTCCAGGCGCAGGGCGCGCGTCAGGAGAGTGGCGCGGGGTGCGGCGAGCGTCGTGCTCATCGTCTGTCCGTAGGGTAGCTTCACTTCGTCCCAGGTCGCTTCGGCACGAACGCGTCGCAGGCGTCGAGGAGTGCCTTCACGAAGCCGACGACGTCGGCCTGGATGCCATCGTCGAGCGTGCCGGTGAGGAACTCGGCGGCGCGCCGCGGACCCAGGCCGTCGTGATCGAGGAAGTCTCGGTGGAGCACGCGCAGCGCCTCGGCCGCGTCCGGGTCCCCGAGCAGCGGGCGAAGGTGGGCCAGGACGTCCGGCGGTCCGGTTCCGTAGCCGCGCAGCACGTAGTAGAGGTCGTAGGCGTCCTTGTTCTCCCCTCGGCTCGCGAAAGCGAGTGCCTTCAGCACGATGTACGCGCCGGGTCCGCAGACCCAGGCCTCGCGGGTCGCCTGCTCGCCGAGGATGGTTTTTCCGTCGAGCGTGACCCGGCGCCGGTCCTGGAACGCCAGTCGCAGGCCCGGGGCGATGATCGCCGCGAAGTCCTTCTCGATGTCGCGCAGCGCGCCGCCTCGGTCCCCTTCGCCGCTCGGTGGGACGAGGAAGTCGATCGTGACCTTGCGCGCTCCCTCGATCTTCCAGCGCTGGCGGGTGGGACGCCCTTCCTCGTTCTGATCCGGCGAGAACCCGGCGCGGCGGAGCCTCTCGGTGAGCGTTCGGTAGCGGCCTGCCTCGAGCAGAGCGATCGTGAGGCCGACGTCGAGGTCCATCGTACCCACGTGGGGATCGACGCCGTCGGGGAGCGCGGTCTGGTCGATGAGCAGCGAAGGGACGAGGCCTCCGACGACGACCCACTCGTCCATGAGGTCGCCCAGCTTCGTCGCGACGTACAGACAGGTCGCGCGCACCAGCTCGACATGCTCGCGCCGGTAGCCGGCGGCGGTCGTGGGCTTGTCAGCCACCGGGCTTCCCGCGCAGCAGCATGGAGCGCAGCTCGGCCGCGGCTTCTCCCGCGCGTTCCGGATGGTCCTTCAGGTCCAGGTATGCCTGGACCGGATGCACGCACTGCACGCCTTCGCGCTCGCTCGCGCCGTGGAACACGCCCTCGTCGTTCGGTACCACGAGCCAGACGTTCGCACCGCGTGGCTCCTCGCGGAAGCCGATGGCTTCGAGCAGCGAGGGCGGGGGGGCGGCGCGAAGGTAGATCGTCAGGAGCCGGAACGCCGCGAAGCGGCTGCAGAGCCATGCGGCGGCGAGCCCGGTCACCGCATGCTCGGCGCGCTGGCGCGCGAGCGACTCGACCGTTCCGTGCAGCAGCGCATCGCCGGAGCGCGCAGCGACATGCCCCCGGGTCATCGTGTGCTTCCCGAAGTCGTACGCTTCGCGAAACGCGTCGAGGAGCGCGGATGGCCTCGCCACGTGGACCGCCCCGCGATCGTCCCGCGCAACGAGCTCGTCCTGCTCGAGCCGCCGAACGACCCTGCTCGTGAATCCCTCGTCCACCCCCGTCGCCTTCGACAGCTCCCGCTGGGTGAACGCCTGCTCGGCGTGAATGAGAAGCCAGCGCGCGATGCGGGCGCTTTTCGGCGCGAAGACCGTCGACGGCCGCCCCGGCCGCTTGAAGCGGTTGGGTCGGCCCTCGACGTGGACGCGGACGCCGGGCGCGAGGATGCTCGCGTTTCCGGAGAGATCGAGCCACGCGATCCCCGCCTCGGCGCAGAGCTCGCTACCGGTTCGGCCCATGAACGGCACCGCGACGATCGGGATCGCGCGTTTGGGTCGCGGTCCGCGCCGGCGGAGCTGCTCGATCGCGCTCGCGACATGGACCGCATCCCCTGCGCGGCGCCACGCCACGCGGAAGAGGAGAGTCCCCGCTTCCAGGATCGCCTCCGACCCGCCGCGGCCGGACCGCTCGAGGATCGCAACGTCTTCGAGGGGCACCTGGGCGACGTCGCCGAGGGTCCGCGCGATCCGCTCGGGGGTGACCTGTATGGCGTGCATACTTAACTAAATAGTATAGCTTGTGCAGTTGGTCAAGCATGATATTTTACACAAGTATGATCACGGTGGGCCGGGCTCAGCCCTCTACCGGCCGGCCGCCGAAGCCGACGGGACGGTCGGCGGTCGTGGGCTCCTTCGCGGTCCGCAGCTGGGCGCGAAGGAGCGCGAGCGTCTCGTCCACGTCCGCGGGGAGCACGCGGTCGCGGCCGTCGCGCAGGGCGCGCAGGGACGCGGCGATGCGAAGCTCGCAGAGGTAGGCCATCGAGAAACCGTCCGTCCGTTCCGCGAGGTCGCGAAGGGCGGCGTCCTGCAGAGTCCTCTCGAAGAGCCGACGCAGGAAGCGGTCGCGCAGGGCGCGATCGGGATCGGCGAACCGCCACACGCGATCGAACCGGCTCGGTCGGCGCAAGAGCGACGCGTCGAGCTGCTCGGGGTGGTTCGAGGTCGCGAGGACCAGCAGCCCCGTGTTGTCCTCGAACCCGTCGAGCTTGCCCAGGAAGTGCGCGAGCGTGACCTCCGATCGGAAGAGCGAGTCGAGGTCCTCGAAGCAGAGGATCGCCGGAGCGAGGTCGCGCGCCTCGTCGAACGCACGGTCCACGTCCCGGTCGTCGGAGGTCGAGCTGGCGACGAAGAAGACGAACGGGAGAGCGCAGTCGGTGGCGATGGCCTTGCAGACCAGCGTCTTGCCGTTCCCGGGTGGGCCGACCAGGAGGAAGCCGCGTCGCCACGGCACACCGAGGCGCTCGAAACGTGCGCGTCCGACGACGAAGTCCGCCACGGAGTCGCGGATGTCCCTCGTGAGCGACTCCGGGAGGACGACGTCGTCCCAGCGGACGTTCGGGGGATCGAGATCTCGCGCGGCCCCGAGCGCCACGACGCCCCGCGCGCGGGCGGCGCGCTCGTGGGCGACGCGAAGTCCGTCGAGCAGCCATCGGAGGTCGGACGGATCGCGGTAGGCCGCCAGCGCGACCGCTTCCGAGCTGCCGTATGGACCGTCCACGACGTCGATCCCGAGCCAGATGGGACCCGTGGGACCCGTCAGCTCGACGACACCCACGACGCCCGCCGCCGCGAGGGTTTCGTCGTCTTCTTCGTTGCCCCGGTCGCGGCCCCGACGCAAGGGGACGAACAGACGGCGCACGAGGGTCGGCGCGATCTCGACGCCAAGGGTTTCGAGGAAGGCCGGCAGCGACGCGAGGCGATGCCCGGCCGGGTGGACGAGCTCGGTGATGAAGAGGGGCTCACCAGGCCGTTCGAACCTCGACCGCAGCTCCGCCGCGCGCCGCAGCAGACGTCCGTCAAGGCTCCCCCAGGCCGTCACCGAGTCGTGGACCATCCGGGTCGTGTAGCGGATGGGTCTGACATCCGGGCGCGGAAGGACGGCGGCTCCGCTGCCAGGGCGTGTCGCGAACGGGGCTCAGTCCGGCAGGATCCGATCGGTCGCCTGTTCGGGGGGTGGGAGATCCTCGGAGACGATGCGCAGATCACGCCACGACAAACTGTTCCTCGGCTTCGGCCAGGACCTCGTCGCGAATGTACCGACTGAGGGACGCAGGCGTATGAAGGTCCACGCGCCGACCGATCAGGCCGGCGATCTCCTCTTCGATGGCGAGGAACGCGAGCCCAGGCGTCCGGCCGGGGATGAACTCGACGAGGACGTCCACGTCGCTGTCCGGACGGAAATCGTCTCGTAGCACCGACCCGAACAACGAGAGCCGGCGGATGTGATGCCGCCCGCAGAGCGCGGCGAGGCCCTCGCGGTCGATCGGGATTCTCGCCTTCGTGCCCTGCATTTCAGCAGGATTCTAGCATCGCACGCACTGCGGTCGGCGTGCGGCGCGGAGCCAGAGTCGGCGCAGGCGGCGCGCCGAGTCGGAAAGAAGCGGACCGCGGCCGTGGAGCATCCGGCGGTTGTCGACCACGAGGGCCTGGCCCGGCTGGAGGCGGAACCGAACGCGTGCGTCGCTCTGCGCGAGCGACGCACTCGCGGAACGCGGCGAGGGCCTGGCGACCACCGAGCGGCTTGCCGATGGGTTCGAGCCAGGGCGCGTAGAAGAGCCGCGGCTCGCGCTTCACGGCGGAGAGTACCGGCGTGGGTGGAAGCGATCATCGAAAGCGGGTCTGAGGGGAGGTTGCGCGGGCGATGTCAGACCCGGGCGGTAGGGTGGCCTCGTCATGGAAGACGGGGAGAGGGATCCGGCGAGGTACGGCGCGGTCGTGGGCATCGGGGAGTACGGCGGGCGGATTGCGGCGGAGCTACGCTGCATGTGGGGGCTCGAGACGGACGCGATCGTCATCGCGGACCGACCCGGGGACTGGACGGTGGTCCCGTCGATCGTCGTCGCCGACCCCGCTGCGGCACGGCAACTCGGCGAGGACGTCGCGGAGTTCATCGCGGGACGGCAGCTGGTGTTCGTCGTGGGAGACGCCGAGGATGCGCTCTACGCCGGGGTGGCGCCCTGGATAGCGGGACTCGCGCGCGAGTTCGAGGCCGGCGCAGTCGAGGTCGTTCCGGTCGCCGGGAAGGGCCCGACCCCGTGCGCCGCTTCCGTGGCGTTGACGGTCGCGGTCGACGACGACGACGACGGGTGCGCCGCCATCGTGTCCTTGTTCGACGCGACGGAGGGCTGGCCCCGGCTCGGCGTCGACGGCGACGTCGGCGGTCTCGCCGACCTCGGCCTCGGTAGGACCGCGCGCTTCACGCACGTCCACGCGCGGCGGGAGCTGGACGAGTTGGCCGCGCGCGCGGGGCGGCGGCTCGGGCCGGCCGACGCGTACCTGGTGATGTTCGCTGTTTCGGCCGATCCGGAGACATCGCGCGAGAGGCTCGATCGTGCGGCGTCGATCCTCGGCCAGGCACGGGCCCGGGTTCTCATCGGGCGGGGACGTGTGCGGCACGGCACCTGCGTAGCTGCGTTTGCGATCGCCGCACGAGGCGGAGGTTCATGACGAGTCGCCCGTGTCGGCGCAGACCCACCCGTCGCGCTTTCGCGCCGGTTTTCTCTTGAACGGCCTGATCGCTCCATCCTATTAGAAGGATCCGCGTGCCCGTTCGCTCTAGAGATGCTGCGCCGCAGCCGACGAGCGAGTCGGACAGCGCGGGCGCGTGGACGCTTCAGCGGGAGATCGTCGTCGCGACTCCGGCGGCGATCGATCTCGCGCGCGCCGTCATGGAGAGCGTGGCGAGCGGGAGCGCCGACGACGGCCGGCACGGGATTCTCGGCGCGATCGTCCATGTGCTCGAAAGCGAGACGCTCGGTGCGCTCCGGGAGGGAACGGTCGACGGGCTTGGTCATCGACATCGCAGGCTCTGGCGCGCGATCGTCGAGGTTGCACACGATCTCCTGGGCAGTGGCGGTTCCGACGCTGCGGTCGAGCCTGCCGGTTCGGCGTGGGCGCGACTGGCGGAGGAGACGGAGAGGTGTCTTCCGGCACTTCCGTTGGATGCGCGCCTGGAAACCCGAGCGGCGGCCAGGCTCATGTCGGTCTCCGGCGCGGAGTCGGTCGAGCAACCGATCGGACGCGAGGACGAACAGGCCCTTCGCGTGCACGGACTCCTGCAAGCGTTGAGCGTCCTCGCGCGGCAGCCGGGCGGTCCGGGTGATGCGGCCTACGCCGTGGCGCGCGGTCTGGGCGCGGCCGCGGTGTCCATCGCGGCCGACCGGGCCGACGAAGCGCGACTTTGGGCGGAGAAACGGGAGGCGGAGATCAGGTTTGCGGCCAACCTGAAGGCCCTGTCGGAGGCGCGCCCAGACCTCATGAAGCAGCACGCCGGCGAGTGGGTGATCGTCGCCGACGGTGTGGTCGTGGGGCTCGCTCCTGACTTCCAGGTGGCGGGCCAGGAGGCTTTCCGGCTCTATCCGGACGGTCGCGCCCTCGTCATGCCGGTCGACGAGGACCGCGAGCTTCGCGAGCCGGATCCCGAGAAATGGGGGCTGGGTGGCGGCGAAGGGAAGGCTTGAGCGGGAGTTCTCGCCCGGGGTCCCGCCCCTGGTGCCGGTGACCGTCAGAGCGCCGGGGGCGGCCGGCGCATCCGTTTCGGGGCTCGCGGTGATCGACTCGGCTGCCGATGTGAGTTGCATCCGCGAGGACGTCGCCGCGGAGCTGTCGCTGACGAAGATCCACGAGACGGGTTTGCGGGGCACCACGGGCAAGGCGCAGCGCCCCATCTTCCAGTGCGCGATCGATCTCGGAACGCTCGATGCGCTTCCGACCTGGCCGGTCATCAGCATCCCGGCCGGAATTCGAGACGTCGTGCTGATCGTCGGTCGCGATCTCATGCACCGCTGGGTCACGACGTTCGACGGGCAGAGGAGAAAACTCGTGATCAGGAGACCCTGACCCGCCTCGATGTCAGAGGGAGCCGATACGGTGGGTCATGGGCGACGTGGTGAAGAAGGTCGTGAGCAGAGGGGCCTTCGGTCCTTGCGGGCGGCCGGCGTGAACGGCTTGCTCGACCGGCCCGTCGTCGCGTTCGACATCGAGACGATTCCCGATCCGGACGCGGGGCGTCGGGTGGGCATCGACGGCAGCGACGTCGCGGTCGTGCACGAGATGGTGCGCCGGGCTAGCGCCATCAGGCGACCCCTCACGTTGCGAGCTACGATGCGTCCACGATGACCGTGGCGGCCAAGCGCGAGCGGCGGGACATGCCCACCTACGGGCCGCTCGAAGCGGCTCGGTGCCTGGCGTTGCCGGCCTCGACCGTGCGGGTTTGGTCGGTCGGCCTTCCCTACCGGAAGGGCGACCGCCAGCGCTTCATGCAACCGGTGATCGAGCCGGCCAGGCGCTCACCGCTGGCGCTCTCCTTCTGGAACGTGGTCGAGCTCTATGTGCTCGCGACCATCCGCCGCAGGCACGAGGTGTCCATGCACAAGGTCCGGCACGCCCTCGCCTGCGTTCGCGAGGAGATGGGGAAGCAACGGCCGCTGATCGACGAGGAGTTCCTGACCGACGGCGTCAGTCTGTTCGTCGAACGGTACGGCCATCTCATCAACGCGTCCGCGAGCGGGCAGAAGGCGATGCAGGTGGTCTGCGCGAGTCGCTGGACCGTATCGAACGGGACGAACGCGGACTCGCGTTGCGCGTCTTCCCCTGGCTACGCGAGCCGGCGACCGAGCCGCGCGCCGTCGAGATCGACCCGTTTCGCGCGTCCGGCCGGCTCGTGATCGCGCACACCGGGATCCCCACGGAAGAGGTCGCGGAGCGGTTCCGCGCCGGAGAAAAGATCGCGGCGCTCGCGGCGGACTACGGCCTCGAGGTCGATCAGATCGAGACCGCGCTCCGCTGGGAACAGTGTGGGCTCGCCGCCTGAGGCGCGGGGCCCGACCTTCTTTCTCGACAGGTCTCTCGGGAGGACTGCTTCTTCTCGTTCCCGAGTGACCGGCTCTGCTCCGGCGAGTTCGAGGCGGCCGTGAACGAGCTGCGGCTCGCGGGCATCGAGGTGGACGAAACCGTCCGAGTGCACTGGGACGAGTCCGCCGCAGTCGCGCTGTGCGTGCTTGCGCGCGAGAACGCGGGCGGTTGACCCCGGAGGCGCTCAGCTCGGCGGTTTTCCGATCGCGGCGGCCAGGCGCGGGTCGGCGGCGATGTCCTCCGCGGTCGCAACGACGACGCAGCCGACGGTGGCCCGCGTCAGGGCGACGTGCATGCGGACGTCGTAGCGGGGGCGGCCTTCGGAGAGCTCGGTGACGATGATCCAGGGGCGCTCGAGGCCTTTGAAGCGCAGGAAGGTTTCGGCGACGACGGAGTGGGGTGCGCGGGGGTTGTCGGCGCGGACGACGTCGAACGATCCGATGCGGTCGGACTTGCACAGGTGGGTGCGGGTCTGGCCGCCGAGGGAGAGAACGGTGATGTCGGCGCGTTCGGCGCCAGCGCCGAGGGCTTTCTGGATCTCGAGCGCGACCTTCGCCTCGATGGCGGATTCGCTCGGGGCGACGACGACGCGAAGCTCGTCGATCGAAGCAACCGGCTCCGCGATCGCACCGGCGCGGTACAGGTCCGCGAAGCGCGCGAGTGGTTCGGGGCAACGGTAGCGGCGCGGCAGGTGAAGCGAGAACGCGAAGACGTCCTTCGGAGGCGAGCGGTCCTCCCAGAAGGCCTGGCCGTCGTCGCCGAACGCCCACAGGGGGCCGCCTCTCGCGATCGCGCGCACCAGCTCCCAGTCGTTCGCGGTCAGGTCCTGCGCCTCGTCGACCACCACGGCGTCGAACGGAGCCTGGGCGAGCGCGTCGGCGGCGGCGTGCAGAGGCGCCTCGTTCCACGTCTGCGGCGTCCAGGCGGACGACGGCGCCCCGTCCTGCAACGCGATCCCCTCGGTTGCGAGCATCCGTGCGGCGAGCTCGCGCACCGTCCAGGCCTGCGCGAGCCCGGTCGCCCGAAGCTCCGCGGCGAGGGCGCTCGTCCAGCACAGCAGCACCGGACTGCGCCCCGCCGCGCCGAGTCGCGAGCACATCTCGCGCGCGAGCAAGGTCTTCCCCGTCCCCGGTCCGCACTTCACGAGCACGCGCGGGTTGTGGCCGAGCGTGTCCAGGATCTCGATCTGCTTGGCGTCGAGCGCGGTCAGCTCGGTTTCTCGGAGCCGGACACGCGCGCCGAGGCGCAGCGCGGGCACCCAGGTCTCGCACCACAGGGAGTGCAGAGCGCCGATCCAGCGTTCGTCGCGCGGTGCGGCGGTTCCCTCGAAGAGGCGGTCGGCGAGGGACGTCAGGGCCTCGCGCAGGTAGGGCAGGGCCTGCCGGCCGAGGACGCCACCGGCGACGTCGCCCGCGGTCGGTTCGTTCGAGAAGGCGGTGTCGGGGAACGCCGTCGCGATGGCGATCCACGGGCAACGTCCGTCAGTCGCGTCCTCCAACTTCTCGATCAGCTTCTTCTTGAACCCGTGCGCCTGCTCGCGCGGGCCGGGCGTCATCGGCCGTCCGTTCTGCAGCCAGACGCCGCCGCGGATCTCGATCGCGCCGCCCTTGACCTCGACGACCAGCGCCCCGCGCCGCGGAACGGCGATCACGAAGTCGCTCTCGCCTTCCAGGTTCGACTGGGTGCGGATCCGCAGCGAGTGCCACGCGGTCCAGCCGTCCGGCAGGCCGGCGCAGAGCGCCTGGTGGAACTGGGCCTCCGCGGGGCTCGCACCCGGCCGCGCCCCCTGCCGCGGATGGACCCCGGTCGGCGTCACGGCCCCGAGTGTACCGGGGACGGAGTGTCAGACCCCCTTGCTACGGTGGGCGTCATGTTCCCATTCCAGAACGTCCCTTCGACCTGGGGCGCGCCGTGGGTTTGTCGGACAGGGGAAGGAGGCGGCAGTGTGAGCCGGACGGGCCGCCTGACGGTCGTCGCGGTGGGGGACTTCGGCTGGGAGATCGCACGCGGTCTCCTGTATGCGGACGCCGCGATCGAGGCCATCGCGGTGCTGGTCGAGCCTCCGGCGGACTGGGCGGCGTTGCCATGGACCGTCGTCCGCGACGCCGCCGAGGCACGGCAGCTCGGGTCCCGGATCGCGGACTTCGTCATGGGGAGCGAACTCGTCGTCGTCGTGGGGGACGCCCTCGACCCGCTCTACGCCGACATGCTCCCGTGGGTCGCGGGTGTCGCGCACGATTTCCAGGCGGCGACCCTGGAGGTGGTGCGGGCTGACGTGGACGACCGGGGCGAGGGCGACCCGGCCGTCGGCCTTTGCGTTGCGGTCAGGGACGAGAACGGGGCGTTCCTCGCCATCGATCGCCTGCTGACGTTGACGCAGGGCGAGTCGCCGAGGATCGGGTTCGATCACCGGGGCTTCGCCGACCTCGGGACGGGCGTCCGCGCGCGGTGCGCCGATGCCCACGGCGGTGACCACGCACCGGTGCAGTATGAGCGGGACGTCGCCGAACTTGCCCGTCGCGTGGGCCGCGAACTCCGAGGCGCGCCCGCCGATGCCTATCTGGTCGCGTTCGGGTACTTCCCGCACGCGACGCCCGAAGATCTGGAGCGCGCGGCGCGCCTCATCGCCCCGGACGGTGTGCCCGTTCATCTCGCCCTCCTCCAGCCGAGCCACGGTTACTACGTGCTCGCCTTCGCGTTCGAGCGCGGCGTAGGAGGTATGGTGCCGCGATGATCGTCTTCGCCTACGGATCGAACATGGACACGGAGACCCTCGACGAGCACGAGATCCTCGAGGAGACCTCGCGTCGCGAGGCGGCGACCCTGGCGGGCTACCGTCTCGCCTGGAACCACCAGCCCGTGACTCGGCCGGGGGGCGCCGCCAACGCCGAGGTGGCTCCCGGCGAGAGCCTTCCGGGCGTCGCGCTCTGGGTCACCGCGAGGGGGCTCGCGCTGATCGACGTGAAGGAGGGGCGGCCGACGGCATACGAGAGGCACCTCGTCTCGATCGTGCTCGCGAGCGGCGAAGCTCTGGAGGCCTGGGTCTACGTCTCGATGCGGCCAGAGCCCGGGGACATCTGGCCACCGCGCGCGTATCGCGACGCGATCGTTCGCGGCGCAGAAGCGCATGGGCTTGCGCCCGCGCACATCCGTGTGCTGAAGGCCACTCGCACGCGCGATT
>Ga0247727_10001609_pt1 | contig 53143 bp, 63 predicted proteins | sample WisWelCaveWW1625_FD_202498 | JGI IMG/M metagenome (GOLD analysis project Ga0247727, IMG submission 202498) | Biofilm microbial communities from Wishing Well Cave, Virginia, United States - WW16-25 | ecosystem: Environmental > Aquatic > Deep subsurface > Groundwater > Cave microbial mat | place... | reverse complement strand
TCGTCCGTCTTCTCCGCTTCCCGAGGAGGAGCCTCTAGGGAGGGAAGAGGAGGCGTGCCATGACGTGATCGCGAAGGCGCCGGGCGTACGTCACAAGCCTTGACGCCGGTCGCTCCATATCAGTCCCCTACGGGTTGCGCGAACCCGAAAATCCGGCAACGATAGCGGGTTTTCTAGAGAGAGGTTTCCCGGAGCGAAAGCCAACGCTCACTCGTCACTGTCCATCGATTTCAACAGTTCGTCTACGCGCGATCGAATTGCCTCGTCTTTTTCCTTTCGCAGCAACTGCTCCAGGAACGGTCGGAACAGCTGCGGCGTCTCGCTTCCGTATTGCCGCGCGTTCATCGCGGAAATCGCCAACAATCGGATTTCAGCGGACCCTTCAGCGGCGTAGCGGGTGAGGCGATCTTGAGCGTAGGTGCCTTCAGGATGTCGAAACGCGAATCGCGCGAGAGACTCAGCGGTTATTGACACCGCCTTTTCTCCCCAAACTTCGCTGGCGCGCTGCATCGCCCTCATCAGTTCCAATTCGATGCCGCCCCTACTGATGTTCTCTATGGCCGACTGCGCAACCAGCTCGTTTTGGGTCCTATCGAGGACATATTGGCTGAAGATCACCGACCGATGATCCGACGCCGCAGTCATTTCGAGGCTCGCCAAGAGCATGTTCAATCTGGGAGCACTCGATTCGGTTACCAATGCAGCGTAAATGGCATCTGTGTCGGCGTCTGTCAGCTTGCCTGTCCTTGCCATCATTCCCAAGGCCATTCCAATCAATGCCGACGCGCCCGGGAAGCGCTCCTGCTCGGCGGCTTCGCACAGCAACGGAAGTACATCTCGCAGAGGAGCCAACTCCAGGAGTCCCTTGATGATATCTGTGAATGCTCGAATGTCCTCCGATCGCAGCATCTGTCGGACTTTTACGACTAGATCTGGCACAGCAGCTGTGTCGCCCAAGGAGCCAAGCGCGAGAGCGGCCGCATTTGCCAGTTCTTGCTCGGTTGAAGTCTTCACGAGCTCGCGAAGGAAGGCGGTAGACCTCGCACCTCGGAGTCGACGCATAAGCTCGATGACGGCTAATCTGACCTTCGTAGTCCGAGCGTCCTTGAAGACCCGAATCGCTTCATCAGCGATGGCGTCCCTTACGAGATCGGTAACCCTCACTTCGATGAGCTTCGTCAAAGCACCTGCCACCATCCTTGTCGCATCCAATCCCCGAGACTTGGCGGGTCTTCGGTCCTGCTCCTGCTGATAGATGATCAGATACCCCTGTACCAATTGGGCAACCTCAGAGGGTTGCACCGAGTCCTGGAGGACCTCACCGACAGCATTCATGAAATCGACCACAGCAAACTGGAGAGTGAGTTCTCCTGGAACCATGTAGACGTCCGTACAGAAGGCCGTCAAACATGGTTGTATCGCGGGCTTGCGCTTGCTGATTAGGGCATGGATGAGTTCGTTGATTTGGGCGGTGTTCTTCTCCCTGCAGGCAACTCGCAGTAGTTCCAAGAGATCCTCTACGGATCTTGGGTCTCCGGGCAACTCACTAGACTTGGGACCGCGATTCTCGAGGTGAACAGGGACTATCGGCGGTTGAGGGCTCACTCGTCGCTGTTGGCGAATGAGCACCCCCACCGCGAGCACGACACCGACGACGCAGATTGACGCGATGGCGCTCTTGAAATTGACCATTGTCAGTACTTCGGGAACCTAGAACTTGTAGTCCATCGGTGTTCCTTGCTCATTCTACGCCCTAAACCTGTGGCGTGAAGTTCGAGGGGGCGAGACCGGCAGGTGCATGGGTGTCACCGCCCGCGCGCTACGCCACGCCTTGGCCCCGTCAAGGGTGACGGGCGCGCCCGAGCCCAACGGAGCCCGTGGACTGTGTCGGAAAGGCTGTTTGGCGATAGCGCCCCCCGCGATGACTACATTCCGGGGGCGCTCGAAATCTTCGTTGTCGCTCTGCGTCGACAGCCTTCGCACCCACATGCGGCGGCGATGCATCGCCAGGTCAGTGCAAGGCTCGCGGAGTTCTCCTGAAATCGATCGTCTCGAACGCCCAGTGGAGCAGGCAGGGCGGGCAGATGAAGGAGAGGCGGGAGGCGCGTGCCTGCGATATCACCGTGGGCAAAGTGCAGCAGCCTTGATCTAGTCAGTTTCGCAGAACTTTCCGTTTGCCGCGGGCGTTCAATGTCCGTCGAGCGCGAGAGCCTCTCTCCCAGCCGTGGGATGGCTCGCGAGAGGCGCCATCGGATCGGTCGGCCAAGATGAAACCGATCCTGTGGCGCCGGTGACCTGACGGTTGCTCGCGGGAATATCCTCCGGGGACGGATGCGGTCCGGCGGAGTGCCGGAACGTAGGCTGGAGCGCGCGCCTTTTCATCGGAGGCAGCGATGTCCCACTCTCCCCATTCCCGCCCCCGCGGAATCCCCACAGTCCTGATGTACTCCGGCGATCCTCCGTCAATGCCGCTCGTGGTCACAAGGCACGCGAGCAAGCGGATGCAGCAACGGGCGATCTCGCCGTCCGCCATCGACCTCGTCCTCCGGCACGGCCGCGAATACCACGCCGGCGATGGCGCCGTCGCCTACCACCTCGGCCGCCGAGTCGTCAAAGGGGCCCGGAGCGAGGGACTGCGCATAGAAGTCGCCGAGCACATCTGCGTCGTCTTCTCGGCCGACGGCGCCATCATGACCGTCCAGCACATGCGCCAGATTCCGCGTTCCTGGAGGGCCGCATGAGCACCCCATTCGACTCCAGCCCGCGATCGGACGGACACACGATCGTGGCCATCGTCGCCACGCAGGGACGGCCCGAGCTTCTCTCCCGCGCGGTCCCTTCCATTCTCGCGCAGACCTGCCTTCCCGACAGGCTCCTCGTCGTGGTCGATCGCGACAAGCAGGAACTCCCCGACGCAGCCTTGAAGGAACTCGCGCAGACGCTCGGCACGGCCTGTGGCGGGCGGCTCCGCGTGACGGTTCTCCGCAACGTCCGTACCCACCCGCGCGCCGCGGGCGCGTGGAACACCGGGATCGACCAGCTTCATCGCAACGCAAAGCTCGTGGCGCGCCCCGACCTCTGCTTCGTCGCCATCCTCGACGATGACGACGCGTGGGAGCCCAATCACTTGGAGCTTTGCCTTGAGCAGGTGCCATTGGGCAACCTGAGCATGGTCGCCACAGGGCTGATCCGACACGAGCGCCCCGATGACGACGGACGCCGACAGGCGATCCCCGAGAAGCTCGATCCCCGCGAGCTCTTCATCCGGGGCCAGCACATCCAGGGATCGAACCTGTTCGTGCGGCTCGACGCCATGCTCAAGGTGGGAGGCTTCGACGAGCACCTTCCCAGCTGCACCGACCGCGACCTCTGCCTTCGGCTCTGTGACCTGGGCGATTTTCGGTTCGGCCGGGTGAACCAGCACACCGTCCACCACTACGCCGATCCGCGCGACGACCGGCTCTCCGCCCCGCACTCCCCGGCGAAGCTCGATGGCCTGACCCGCTTCTGGCGAAAGTACGCGCACCGGTTCGATGCGGAGGCGCGGAAGCTGGCCGCGGAACGGGGCTTCGAGCGCTTCGGATGGACTCAAGCCGTTCCGAGCGTCGCGCCCGCGGAGGTGCAGGCCCCGGGAAACGCACTGCGCCGCGTCGACATAGTCGCCGGCTTCACTACAGACGCGGAGGTCCCCGGACACGTCGAGGGCCTCCTGGAGGACCTGGGCCGTTTCGCGGGGCACCCCGACGTCGGGAGCCTCACGGTCGTCGTCGTCGAGAACGGCCCCGTCCCAGTCGGCGGGGAGCGTTCGCTCCATCGCCTCATCGAGGCGCATCGATTGCGCGGGCTCGAAGTGTCCGTCATCTCGATCGAACGTCAACGGGAGGACTGGGCCGAGGGGCAACTCATCGATACGCAGGACCCGACCCGGCGTCGTCTCTCGATCGCGGAAACCCGTACGATCCTCAGCGCCTACCTGGCGCGGGCCGCCGCGGAGCGTCCTGGAGCGTGGGTCTGGGTCCTCGACGACGACAAGCGGCTGACGATCCGCGTGGACCGGGGCGACGGATCGCTTGTCGAGCGCTCCACGCCCGACGTGGCGGCGCTCTGCGCTCTCCAGCACCACGGGGTCGACGTCGTGATTGGCCCCGACACCGATGCGCCTCCGTTGCCGTTCACCGCCACGCTTCGCGTGCAACTCGTGGACTTGCTCCACCACGTGCGGATTCTCTCCGCGATGAGGCCGCACGAGCCCTGGGCCGATCGTCGCGTCGAGGAGGCCCCGACCCGATCCAAGCTGCGGGACTACTACTACGACCTGTCGCGCCTCACCGAGCATCTCGAAACTCCCTTCACGCTGCCTCCCGATCCGAATCGCTCGACGGCGGGGGAGACGCTGGCCTTCATCGCGGCGAAGGTCGACCGGCTCCTGGCCGGAGAAGCCGTCTTCCGGCCGCTCGTCGTCGATGCCCGCGCGCTCTCCGTAGCGTCCGCCGTCCCGTCGGCTCAGCGAGGCGGATCGACGTTCTTCTTCAGGCCGGACGCGCTGATCGAGTACCCGCAGACGGTCGCGCGCTTCGGTGATCGCTATGTCCGACGGTCCGACATGCTGGTCACGCAGCTTCTGAGGGATCAGCTTGGCCTGGAGATCGTGATGCACGCGTCCGCGGCCGTCCGACACGACCGGTCGTGCGCGAAGCCGGCGCTGCTGACGAACGAGACGCTCTGGGCCGACGTGCTCGGGTACAGCCTCTACCGAACGGCCGACGAGCTCATGCAGCGCCGGACGCCAGACCAGCGCCGCGAGCCTCTTCTCGCCTGGAGCGGGGACGACCTGAAGGAGGCGGTCCGGCTCGTGCACAAGTACGTCGACGAACGGCTGGCCGCGGTGACGCTGAACGGCTGGCGGATCGTCGGCCTGGCGGAAGCGATCCTGAAGATCGCGCCGACGCTGGCCTCGGTTTACCCCGCCGCGGCCGATCTCGACCGCATCGTCGCCGAGATGAACCGCATCTGCGGTAATTTCAAGCCGAACGCGGTCGCCAGCTTCGCGGAGAGAATCCGCGCGAGCGTGACCGACGCCGACATCAAGAACGCCTTCGCCTCGATGGACGGCCTGATCAGCGAGTATCGCGCCACGAACCCCGCGGCGGCCGGCGACCGAGGACGCGCCGAGGCGCGGGAGCGACGCGCCCGCGCGTTGTTGAAGAAGGCCTACCGTGTCGTTTCGCTCCGGCTGCTCGGATCGGGCGGAGAGGGCATGGTCTTCACCGACGAGGAGCGCGTTTACAAGGTGCTCGACCTAGTGAAGCGCCGCCCCAACCACGACACGCTGAAGACACTTCGTGCGCTCGGGGAGCGGCTCGATCAGCCGAAGCATCTCTATCCCTTCCTGCGGGTCGACCTGCGCGACGAAACGCCGCTCCTGGTCTATCCCTACGAGGCGAGTGAGTCTTACTCGGGCGGACGGGGTGCGGAACTCGTCGGGCTTCTCCGCGAATGCAAGGCGCATAGGGTCGTCTTCCGCAACATGCATCCGAAGAACCTGAGGGTGTCAGCGACCGGCTTGAAGCTTGTCGACTACGGATCGGACATCCGCGAATTCTCGGCGGCCGGCTACCGTTCGATGGCTGAGCGTGCGTGGCTCACGTGGCGGTGGAGCCACCGGCAGGATCTCGATCAGCTCATGCGGCGCGCGCTCACCGACAAAACGCTGCCGGAGCTCGATGGGTTCGAGCGGTTCTGGCAGGCGCTCCTGGAGGAGAAGCCGTCGGCGACCCACATCGTTTCGGCGCTGGTCGATCCGATCGTTCTCGCCAGGGGGGCGCGCCGCGTCCTCGACTACGGATGCGGGAAGAAGGCCCGCAGCGCGCGACGCCTTGCCGACGCCGGCCTCGAGGTGGTCGGCTTCGATCCGGGATGTGAGATGCGGGCAGAGTGGGCCGCCCTTGGAACGCCGCCCGCCACGCTCGAACTCACGACCTATCGGGGGACGGCCATTGGCAAGGGCCCGTTCGATGCCGTCCTCTGTTCCATCGTCCTTTGCGAAGTCGGGGCCGGTCCGGCGTATGAACAGATCCTCCAAGATCTGCGGGCGGCCGTCGCCGATGACGGAATCGTGCTCATCACCGTGTGCAATCCCTACGCGACGTTCGGGGGCGCGACGTCGCTCCATCGCCGCCGTGTCCTGCCGAAGACTACAACGTACGAGGAGACGTTCGCGTACGTGGAGAACGCGGAGTCGGATGCGGGACGACAGGAATTCCACCGTCCTGCTTCTAAGCTCGAGGCCGATCTGCTGCGGCATAGATTGCGCGTCGAGAAGAGCATCGAGAGCCAGACGATCGATCTGGATCGATTTGAGCCGGCGTCCGATTTTCTGACGCTGGTGTGCCGGCCCGTGCGATTGGCCGCCCCCAACCATCGGGTCTCGCTCGTGATCAAGACCTGCGCAATGGAAGCGCATACAATCGAGCGACAAGTCGAGCATCTTGTCGGGCAGTTGACGGGACCCCGGTGGTTCCACGAGAGGATCCTGGCCATCGACTCCCTTCGGGACGGCTACGTGCGTCAGCACGCGACCGCAAACTCCGAAGGCCTAATGGCGGCGGCGCGGCGGCTCCAAGATCGAGGGTTGATCGATCGCGTCGTCGTCGGACCGGATGACTCCGCCGCCGTCCGGCGGTTGAACCAGGACTGGTTCGGGATCGACAGCGCGGCGACGCACACGGTGCGCAACTACCCGACGGCAACCGCGCTCTCCGCCTTCGAAGCCTGCGTCGGAGACTACATCCTTCAGGTCGATTCCGATCTTCTCATCGGACGTATCGACCGCGCGCACGATTACCTTGGAGAGATGATCAAGGCTCTCGACGCTTCGCCGGCCGCCGTGACCGCTTCGCTGAGCATCGCAAGCTCGGATTCGTCGGCTTTCTCGGAGTCAGGCGGCGCTGGCCCATGGCGCGTGGAGGCCCGGGGATCGCTCCTCCACCGCGCGCGGCTGCTCGCGGCGCGGCCATTCGCAAACACCCTGGTGGAGGGATGCCCGGGACTCTCGTGGCACCGCGCGATGGACGCATCGGCGGCACAGGGCCGGTTCGCGTCGCTTCGTGGAGGCGGTCGCGAGACGTTCCTCGTACATCCGCCGAACGACTTCAAGCGCTCCGTGACGGACTGGATGCTCCTGCTCGACCTGGTGGAGAAGAGGCACCTTCCGCAGAAGCAGGTCGGGAAGGTGGACTTGGCGGGTGGGCCGCTCGACTGGGTGCCCCAGGACCGCGCCGAGCCGTTCATCTTCATCGTCACCGGGCGCAACGTGCCGCCCGGGCGCATGCTCCGCTGCTTCGAGTCAATTGCCGCGCAGCAGCGCAAGGACTGGGGAGCGGTCATCATCGACGACGGGTCCGCCCCTTGGGCGCGGGACTACCTGCCGACGCTCATCGAGCCTTGGCGCGACCGAGTCACGCTCCTGCAGCCCCGCGAGCGACGGGGCCAACTGGCGAACATGACGCTGGCCATCCGGCACATCTGCACGAACGCGGAGAGCGTGATCATCACCCTCGATCTGGACGACGCCCTGCTAGGGCCGGGCGTTCTGGATCGTGTCGCTCTTGAGTACGATCGCGGCGCCGACGTTACGGTCGGCTCCATGCTGCGAACGGACAAGGCGGCCGACTATCCAGTGACGTTTCAGAACCCGCGGAGCGCCCGGGGCGGAAACGTGTGGCAGCATCTCCGGACTTTCCGCAAGCGGCTCTTCGACGCGATCCCGGACCAGGATCTCCGCCTGGGCGGACGCTACGTGGAGTTGGTGGTCGATTGGACCTTCATGCTGCCGATCATCGAGATGGCGAAACGCCCTGCGTGGATCCGGGAGCCGCTCTACCTCTACGAGCCCTCAGGGATGGGGAAGGGCCGAGAGCGCGAAGAACGGGAGCTGCAGATCGGCGCGGTCGTCCGCAAGCGGCCAAGGCGGTCTCTTGGGAACCGGCCGATGGATTTCGTCCGCCCGGAAGCGGTTACGCGAGGGCTCTTCGAGGAAGGCGGCATTTTGTTCGTGCGCCACGGCGAGCGACCGAACTTCGCAGGATTGAACATGGCGGAGCGGGACGCGGTCCCGCTGACCGGCCCTGGACGCGCGACGGCGGTGTCGCTCGGGCAGGCGTGCGGGCGGCCCCTTCATGTCGTCAGCAGTCCCGTGCCGCGGTCGCGTGAAACCGCGGAAGCGATATTGGACGGAGCGGGGCTCGCGTCTGCCGACCTTCGCACGCTCGATGAACTGGTCCACTTCCGAATTGCTGATGACGTGCTCTACGAAGCCGTGAAGGGCCGGCTCGGGTGGTCCGGGATGATGGCGGCGTGGCTGGACGGGTCACTCCCCCCGGGGATTCTGAAGCCCTGCCATGAGGTCGCCGCGGTCGCGATCTCGGCGGTTCGTTCCGTCGCGGAGGGCGACCGGGTGGTCGCCGTGACGCACGACTTCCTGATCCTCGCGATCATGGCGGCACTGCATGGGGTGAGAACGAAGGCCGTGCCGTATCTTGCGGGGGTCTTCGTGACCCGTGAAGAGGCCGAGTCATTCCTCGATGGGGAGGTGCGCGAATGAAGCGACGCAGGCCTGCGGCTCCAATCTCCACGAGGCGGCCGCTGATCGCCGTCATCGGCGATGCCCGGGTCAATCGAGGTTCATCGAAGGAGAAGCTCGCGATCCAGATCGGGCGGTCCTTGGTTGACTCCGGATACCGCGTACTGACGGGCGGCCTGGGTGGAGTCATGGAGGCAAGTTGTCGCGGCGCGCGATCATCTTCGGAGTATCGCCAAGGCGACACGATCGCGATTCTGCCGGGCCATGATCCGGACGAGGCCAACGCGTTTGTTGACGTGGTGATGGCGTCGGGTCTCGATCATGCGCGCAACACGGTCGTCGCCCACGCTGACGCGGTCGTCGCGATCGGCGGCGGGGCGGGCACGCTTTCGGAGATCTGCTTCGCCTGGATCTTCAAGCGGCTGATCGTCGGCCTTCGGGTGGAGGGATGGAGCGGGAAGTTGGCGGACCAGCGAGTCGATGATCGCGTCCGCTATCCGGACATCCCCGACGACCGGGTGTTTGGGGCCGACGACGCGAAGCAGGTGGTCGAGTTGATCCGCGGCAATCTCGGGCGGTTCGGCGGCACCCATCACGGGATACGGCCGAGGCGGTCCAAGAATCGCAGGTAGATCGCCGCTCGTCATCCCTGATCGCCGCGCTGGAGCGCTTCTTCGCGCTCCAGCGACTCGAGGAGCTGCTTCAACTCTCTGCGGTCGGCGTGCGTGAATGCCGGGGCCGACTGGGATGATCCGATTCACGCCTGCTCGGACGATTCGACGGCTTGCGCGCCGGTCGCGGCTCGCCGGCAGCGACGCGCCGGGCCTCGCGGGGAGTCAAGTTGGGGGTCCTTTCGACGATGTGGTTCGCGGGATGCGAGATGGCCGAGATTTCGAGCATCGCCGCCGTCGCAACCACCATGACATCGTTCTTCACCTCCGCGAGGGAGCACCCGCGCGCCTGTCGAAACCGCTCCAGGGAGGCCTCCGTGACCTCGATGCGGAGTTCCGGCCCCCCGACATGAGACCAGACGATTCCCGAGTTGAACACCGGCTGCAAGTCGCTGAGTTCGCTCGACGTGTGCCAAAGGAACAGTGCGTCCCGCAGGTCGTCGGGCGGAAGCGTGTTCGGAGGGAGGTGGCGCTCGATCCGCAGGATCCAGCTGAAGATCCACTGGCCGCGCTCCCCCTGCTTGCGGATGGCGAAGTTGTCGAAGGGCAGCGGCAGCGTCGACTGGAGATCCTGCATGGCATCTCTGCCGATCGTCCGGATGAACTCCGCGTCGTCGATGTCGATGTCGATGTCGACGAGGAAGACATGTGCCTGTGCAAGGAGCGTCGCGAGCCGCCGGTAGTCGCCGAGGGGAGCCAGTTCCGGTGGCACGCCGGCGCCACGGGGAACGGGTCTTCGCAGCCGGCCGTACAGCGACTCGAGAAAGTCCTCGAAGGTCATCGCATCAGGCAGGCGTGGAACGCTCTCCAAGAAGTAATGAGGAGCGCCGTGGACGCGTGCACCGCGCCTCGACCTGGCTTGCGGGCCCGTCCTTGCGGGTGGGGCCGTCCACGGCTCGATGTCGCCGCGCATAAGGTGCACCACGCGCGCCGATGTGTCCAGTACTTGCGACCATCGTCTCGCGCCACACGGAAGAAGTTCAGGAACTGGACTCATGCGCTCCGCGCCGCCGAGTTCAACGGTCTGGTCAAGCTCTGCCGAAACGAAAACGGCGGGCCCTCTCCACGAAGGAAGAGAGCCCGCCGGCGTGTGGGAGCTACGAAGGCTCAGCAGCGGCGTCCGCCCGCGGCTCGGCCTTCTTGTCGAGGAACTGGATGCGCCGCGCGCGGACGCGCAGCGCCGACTTCGGGGTGCCGTCCGTATCGGTCCACCGCCGCAGGTCAAGAAGCCCGCTGACGAGGACGCGAGACCCGGCGCGCAAGAACTGGGTGCACAGTTCGGCCTGCGACTGCCACACGGTCACGTCGACGTGGAGGACGGTCCCTCCCAGACTGCCGTCCGCGTTCGTGATCGAGCGGCGGATCTCCAGGTTCAGCGTGGTGAACGGGGTTCCGCCAGTCTCCTCGTAATTGATCTCGGGATCGTGTGTGACGACCCCAACGAGTACGACAACATTGAAATCCTCGGCCATCGGGTCTCCAGATGGAAGCCGCGCGGGAACGCGGCATCGCGGCATCAGGCTTTACCGCTTGGTATCACGCGCCGGCTTGCGGCTCTTGCGCGACGTGGCAGTCGAACGCGATCGGTTCGCCTCGAACCCGAGGTTGAGGATGAGGTGCATCCTCCGGCGGATCTCGGAAACGAGCGCCCCCGTCGACTTGAGAAGGTCGCCGTCGGCCTCATCGGCGTCGGCGCTCTCCATCAGCCCGGCGACCGCGCGCAGCCTTTCCAACTCGATGTTGAGATTATCCACGGTCTCCAGCAGGCTCATCCGCTTCGGATCGATTGTCGGCCCGCTCGCCATGAAGAGAAACTCGCGGAAGTTGTTCTTGGTCATGATCCCTCGACAGTAGCCGCGCGAGGCGGCGGCAGATCACCATTCGCACTCCGTGACGTGCTCGCCGAGCTTCCGCGCCTTGCGGTAGATCTCGTTGAGGTCGACCGAGCGCTTCTGGCCCTTCGAGTTCACCGCCACGGTATACCCGACGAGGTAGCGCAGCTTTTCGTAGCCGATCTCCCGGACGATTGCGACCCAGCCGTCGGCGAGGTGCGTCGCGAGGTCGGCGATGAAATCGCCGTCCACGTATTCCTCCTTCGCTTCGTCGTAGACGGAGAGCGGGATTCCCATCTCGGCCTCCGGGCAGAGGAAGCCGAAGAGCTTGTCGCCGTCACCGCCACGGATCAGTTCGACGCTCCACTTCTTGCAGAAGCCTTCGAACGCGCCCGCGTCCGTCACCATGAAGTAGCTGCTGCGCGCGAAGGCATAGTAATTGGCCATGAAGCCTCAAGACGAAGTCGGGCGCCGGCCCGACAGAGTCGTGTCATCCTTCGCACCACTCGGCGATGAGCGCGCCGTGAAAGACGGCGATGGGACGGAGTTGGCACTGGTCGGCCTTGGCGACCGCCCGTGCGGTCGCCGCCTCGACTGAGAGAGCCCGGACGTGGTCGATGTGGCATTGGCTGTCGCAGGTGCCGACGACGGTGTACGTCCTTCTGCTTCGAAGACGCCGACGCTGCGCCGGCTGGTCCGTCCTCCTGGCGCGAAGATCCGCGAAGACTTGTGAGATCGCGTCGATATGGTCAGGGGACCATTGCTCGTCCGGATTCTCCGGCGGCCAGAGGATGGACCGCACACGCTTCAGGAGTTCGCGGGCGTCCGCCGCGGGAAGCGCGCCGATGGGATCGTCGTCCATGGCATTCGTCATGGCTTGAGGAGCCCGCTGGCGTTCATCGAAACGTCAATGGATGTGTCACCCATTGCAACTCCGTGCGAAGCCGCCCCGCCCCCTCGCGGAGGGCGGGCGCGGCAAGATGGACTGAGCTACTCTCGGAGCAGGCTCTCGCGCTCGATGACTTCGAGCGCCTCGCGGAGTCTCCGCACGTCGGCAAGCGACGCAATTCGGATCCCGCGCCTGGTATACCCCTCGAACGAGACGCCCCGCGCAAATTCGCGAAGATCCAAGATCACGCTCGCGCGAGAGTTCGCGGACGACCGTACTACCCGAATTCTGTAGCGGCCGTCAGAGAGCGCCGGGAATTCCCGGATGACGATCGGATCAGGCCTCGCCCGTGGCGCAGGCGCCTCCGGTCTGCGAACGAGCCAGCGGTCGATGATGGCGTACTCCGATCCGAAGCCGAGGACCGTCCGGCAGAGTTCCCTGCCGTCGGCCCACTCCGGATCGTCGCCGTCCGAGGTCACGGTGAAGACGTCTCCAAAGCGGCGCTTCGCCGCGATGAGGATCGCGGTCACCGCCAGGTCGTACGGACGGTGCCGCGTCTTGCAGAAGTCGTGGACCAGCCCTGCCTCGTTGAGGCGCCCCGGGTTCTCGAAGACGCGCGGAATCGCAAACGATTCGCACGAGTCCGCCCCGACGCCGTTCAGCGCGACTTCGTCCGCCGTGAGGACCGGAAGGCTGCCGGCCTCCGCCGCGGGTCCGGCGAGCGGGACGCCGCGCACGCCTGCGGCATCCACGAGCCGGCGGGCGTCGTCGAGGAACTCCCCCCAGCTCTCCGGAGGCAGCAGGACGGATCGGTACCAGTGGTGGGTGTAGCCCAAGCATCACCTATTCGATGAGCCGCGCGAGGCGGCAGTTCAAGCGCGATTCCTGCGCTCCACGAACTCGGCCATGAAGGCGTCCTTTACGTCGTCGAGAGCGAGGATCAGCCGTTCCACGGTGCGGAACGCGGCTGTGAGTTGGATGAGGTCGCGGGCCTCGGGGTCGAACGATTCCTCCAACTCGTGCGCGAGGCAGACGGCGAACGGATCGCCGTCCGCGCGGTTTTGAACGAGTTCATCGCCGCCGTGATCCGCGATTTCGAGGATCGCATTGATCGTCATGCGGTCACCTTCGGAGAAGAGACGGTGCGGTCGCCGGCCGAAGCCGGCAGGCGCACGCCGTCGAAGCGCGGCGCTGGGAAGCGCGTGCGTAGCGAAAGAGGCAGACGGAACAACAGAAGAGCGCCTCGCAGCCGGGCAGGTCCTCGAGTTCGAACTCGCTCGGGGAGACCTTGGCCCACGCGAGGCGTGTGACGACGTCGCCCAGTTCGATCGGCTTCGGGCAGCCGGCGCAGGTGTGCGGCATGGCCTCATCCCTCCAGCGGGATCGAGGCCCACGGATCCAACTCGTGCTCCGCGATCCACCCCGCCGCGAGGGCGCCACGGACCTTGAGCCAGTTCACGATGCCTTCCCAGGAGGGGATCACCGTGTCTTCGAGGCGCAGTTCCCGGCCCTCGGCCCAGAGGATGTACTCGGCGGTGATGTCGTGGGCGGCGCAGTTCATGTGCCGGTCCGAGTTGCCTCGGGCGGCACACTGCTCATCGAGGAGGCCCCACGGAATCATGGCTTCAAGATCCCGGAAGGTCTCGGCAAGCTCGCGTCGACGCTCCCCGCAGGGACGGTCGTGCTCGTCGCGCAGTTCCAGCCTGCGAGCACAGAGTTCGCCGAGGCGCCTGAGCGCCTCGTCGAGCGCGAGCATGACGTTCTTGGCCTCCTCAGGCGTGCGGAAGCGCGCGCGAAGGAAACAGGTCGCTCTGCCCATATGGGCTCCTTGTAAGCCGTCCGATGGACGGCGATGCCAGAGGCCTTGCGGCCACCCGGCGAGATGTGCGTGCCGCCCGGCTACTCCCGCCCCTCGTACTTGAGCTGGGAGAGCAGGCATTCCGCCGCCTTCTTGTCGTCGCGGCGGGTCGCGCCGCTCGACGCGTCGAGCGTCGGCTGGTAGAGCTGATGGCCGGGCGTCGCGTATAGGTAGCGGACCTGGATCACGCCGCCCACGTGGATCTCGGCCTGGTCCTTCGCGGGAACCGTCACGCTGCCGATCGAGACGAGCCGCATGCCGTCGTAGGCGCCCAGAGCGACGGACGATTTTCCGCCGTTCCAGCCCGTCACGACGAACTCGCCGGAGGAGTAGAACTTCACCTTGACGGCGACCGCCTTGGCGAGGTTCTCGACCTTTCCGGGAGTGTACGGATCGCGCCAGAGCTTCTTGAAGACGATCCCTTCGGCGCGGGTCCTCCTGAGCTGCTCGAAGAGCTTGCACTTCGCCGCGCGCGTCTCGGCGAGCGGGGCCGGTTCGATGCCGGTGCCGGAGCAGACCCCGCGAAGGGCCAGGTACCGCCCGGCGTAATTCATGTCGCGCAGGTCGTCCCCGTCGCGTTCGAGGAGATCGAAAGGGAGATAGGTCGTCCCCAGGAGTTCGCCGTCGAGGACGGCGTCGAGTCCCTTGAGGCGTCCGGCCACTTCCGTCGGAACGATGCACTCAAGGCCGCGGCGGTTGGCCGCGACCGCGGCGCGCTTCGAAGCGCGGATCAGGATGCGCTTCCCGTTGTACTTCTCCTGCGCGCCCCACTCGTCGGAATCGATGAAGCGCGGCACGTCCTCTTCGGTCGCAGGCGTCAGGAGCATCGGCCGGAGGCCGGTGTCCTTCGACGTCCCGTCCGACTCGGTGTAGGCGGGCGCGTCCGCGCCCTCGTGGTAGCCCTTCGCCTTCTTCTCGGCGACGAGCTTCTCCCAGAGCTTCACGGCCGCTTCTCTCGTGACCGGGCTCTTGGTCTTGGTGCCCGACTGCATCGTCCCCGTGCGGGCCCCGAACCAGAAGTTCAGGACCCAGCCGGAGCCGGACTCCGCGACTTCAGCCTTGTAGACCTTGTCGGAGCCGTTCTCGGTGCAGTAAAGCGTGATGGACTTCTCGGTCATCGCTGACCTCGTGAATGAGTCGGGCCGAAACCCGACGACGGACGTGATCACGCACTACAGGGCGTGGCGCGCGTCGAGTTTTCCGCGAACCTCGGAGAGCGTCGTTTCCTTCCAGTGAAGGTCGCGCTCGACCTTGAGGCCGAGGGGACCGCGCATATTCTGGAGCTCTTCGAGCTGCCAGTACCCCAACTCGACGTAGTGGCCCTCGACCAGTCCGAAGAACAGGCCTTCCGATTCTTCGAATTCCGAAGCCAGCCATGTCCAGTTCGAGTCGGGAGTGAAGAACTTGGCGACGACAATCGCGTCATCGCCTTTCGACTCCTGCGAGCCGAGTTCGCGGAAGCGGTCGAGAATCGCTTTGGTGAGGAGCTTCATGCGAAGCCCTCCATGGAGCCGGGGGCCCTGCGGCCCCCGGCATGAGTTCCCCGGCTACGCGCCGGGATCGCCCAGGTCGAGCCAAGGATTGTCTTCCTCGGTCTCCTCGCCCGGCTTCTTGGGTTCGGGATCGCGCATTTCGCGCACCTCGAAGCAGTCGGGAGACGTCCCCGACAGGTCGTCACACGGCGGCGTCGCCGCCCTCGGTCTGCTTCTTCGCGAGCCAGGCCTCGGCGCGCCGGTCGAACGTCGGCTTGTCCACGAACTCGCTCTTGCCCTGACTGTTGACGAGGGTCCACGAGTCGTGCTGCATCGCGAGCTGCTCCATGAGCGCCAGGCGCAGGAGCCGGAGCCGCTCGATGGCTTCCGTCGCTCCTGTGGCCTTGACTTCGCCGATCCGCTTCGTGAGTCCGCGGATCTTCGTCTGGAGTTCTTCCTTGGTCATTCGGTCTCCGATGAGGAAGCCGGGGTCAAGGGACCCGCGGCGACATGAGGATGAGGCGCGTTGGTGTAGAGCAGGAGAATCGCGCCTCGCGACGTCTCCATGCGACTGACGCTGCTGAACCCCTCCTCCGCGTTCACGCTCAGCCACCACTCGTTGTCGGCACGGACGGTGGACAGTACGAGGGGCGTCCGGACCTTCTCCAGGGCCAGGCGCAGGATTGTGCGGCCGTGACCGCGACGCCGGAACTCCGGCGCGACGACAAGATGCTTGATCTCCGTCGCATACCAAGAGAGGCGCTTCACGCCCACGGCTCCGACCTGCGTGCCATCGACGACGAGCGCATAGTAGCGCCCGTTGAGAACGACTCGGGAGCCGGGAGGACGGCTTTCGAGAATCCACGTGCGGATCCTCTCGAAGGTCCCCGGCTGACTGACGCGTTTCAGGATCATGCGCTTGCAGCACTGCTGCTCTCCGGCAGGCAGCCGCCCGCGGGGGCGGCAACGCAGGACTCGTGATGGGGCTTCCCTCCTGACGCAAGCCGTCCTGTATGGGGATCGGCCATCACGACGTATTCGGCGTCCACGGGCGTGCCGCACGACGCGCAGTCGAAGACGCGCGGTCCGTCATCCGACTCCTCGCCTCCCCAGAGGTGCGCCTGGACTTGCGCGGCCTTTGGAGGAGCGGGCTGCTTGATCCTCCGGAGGGGCTCCACCTCCCACGTCCCGTCATCGACGACGCGGTAGACGGTCATGGGCTTCGCCTCCCATGAGGAGACTTTGGAGATCGAGGGCAAACACCCCCGAACCATGCCCCAGGCGGCCGAGAAGATCTCGACCGTGGAGCAGAGGAAGCGCCCGAGCCCTGCCTTCCGCGCGTCGAACACGACGAGCGGACGCTGGGGGGAGCGCCAGAAGTAGATCGCCTTGGGACGCGTCGTTTCGAGCCAGAGGCAGGCGAAATCGGCGCGCGCGGCGATGAAGCCGACGACTTCCTCGACCGAGTCGAGGAATTCGGCTTCCGTGCGGCCGGACTCCCGTCCGATCGCCCGGAACATGACCTCGCTGTCGACCGGCACGTCGGCGACGCCGAAGTGCCGCGCGATGAGGTCCTTGCCGCCGACGCAGCCGTTGTGCGCGGCGTAGGAGACGCCCCGGGGCGTCCGGATCGCGAAGGGATGGGCGTTCCGGTCGTTCACCTCGCCGGCCGTCGCGAAGCGGTTGTGGCCGATGGCGAGGCCGAACTTCCGTGCAAAGAGGAGCGACGCGTAGCCGTGCCTCACGAAGTCAGCTCCGGATAGAGCCTTCTTCGCGAACGAGGCTTCGCGCCCGAGGACCGCGAGGCCCGTCGAATGCTTCCCGCGGACTTCGTCCGCGATGGCGAGCGCCTGGAGGACGCTTGCCGCTCGGAAGCTCCAAGGACCTGCGTAGCCGAAGAGACCGCACATATCAGGCAGCCTCCGTGGTGGAAGCCGCGGGAGGAACGGTCGAGCCGTTCGGGGCCGTAGCCCGCTCCGCGGCGGAGAAGACGCCGTGGCGTTCGGTCAAATAGCGCCACGCGCGCTGAACGACGCTCGTCCCCGTGGCGAGGCCGAGCGCCTGCGAGACGCCCTCCCAGGTTACCGGCACGCTCTCGGGCTCGAGGCCCGCGCGCGCCGCCGCCGTGACGAGAAGGACGAAGACGATCCAGCTCTGGACTTTCGAAGCGTTGAACGTGCCGCCGTGGATCCGGTATTCAAACGTGCCGTGGCGGCCGAACGCCGAGAGGTTGAGCTGGCAGTAGCGGTCGAGCCGCCCGAGTTCGTTCACCGAGCGCATCGACTTCACTCGCTCGACGAGTTCAGGCGTCACCGGCTTGCAGAACTGGTTGTTCCGCCGCGAGGGCGGGACGAGGAACTGCACGACGGGCTGGATCCGGCGCCAGAGCGCGATGAGCCGCCTCGCGTCGGCGATGCGGCAGTTGAACGCGTCGACGTGGACGTGGAGGCCGCACGACGCGTTCGCTTCGCCATGGTGTTGATTGACGGTGCGGCAGAGCGTCGAGACCTTGTCGAACCCCTCGGCTCCGAAGAGCTTCGGGCTCACGAGTTCGAACGGATGGGAGCCCTGCACCGAACCGTCGGTCACGACCTTGAAGTGGTCGCTCGTGTTGTGGTTGTAGGCCTCGGCCTCGGTCGGAACGCCGGCGTCGGTCAGAAGCTGCGCAAGCGCTCCGCGCGGGATGCCGGCGCCTTCGAACTCGACGCCGAAGGCATAGACGGGAAGAAGCGTAACCTTCCCCTGTCGGCGCATGAGCCGCTCGAACTCCGGGTACTCGACGCCGTGTTTTTTCAGGAGGCCCCGGATCGAGACGTACGCCTGGTGGTTCGTGAGAAGCTCGTGTGGCTCGACCGAAAAGGCCTTGAGCACGAGCTTCTGCCAGTCGGAGGGGGGACGGATGGGGATGGGCGCGAGCCGCAACGCGGCCGCGCTCGGGTCGAGCGTGGGAAGGTGGTCCCGAATGTGTTTGCACGCGGCATATCCCGGCGTCTCAGGCACGGGCACCGCGACGAGGTCGCGGGAACCCAGGAACGAGAGGCACGTGCAGGCGTAGGAGCCGTCCGGGAGGACGGACAACTCGTAGGTGCCGTTGTGGTGGTGCGACTGCACCGTTTCGAGCAAGTGCCCCTGTGGGGCGCTGCGCCTGCGGTGCTGCTCCGCGAGGAGCGCGAGGATCCGGCGGACCTCGTCGGCCGAGGCGTGGCGGCAGAGCCGCTCGCTCCCGGACGTCACCGCCACGCCGCGCGTGTCGCGGCGGCAGGTCGCGCAGTGGACGAGGTCGCTCGTGAGGGTGATGTGCTGGTTGATCTGCATGGTCACCATGCGTTCGAGTCGATCGGGGAGCGGGCCCGAAGGCCCGCCCCCCTTCGACGCTGGCGTGGAAACCGCCTAGCGGCGGCGCTGACGCTCACGCCCGATGAGGAGCGTGATGAGCGCGCTCGCCTCCGTGCGATTGAGCTGGTCGAGCTGCTTGCCCTTGACGGCCATGAGCAGCTCGTCGAGCGACTCGACGGTCTTTTCCCGGTCGTCGAGCAGCTTCGCGACGAACTCCCGCTGCTTGGAGCTGATCAGGTCTTCCGACCCGGTCGATGCGGGAGGAGTGGATGGCATCGGCATGATTGCCTCCGCGATGAGCCGGTCCTGTTGGGGCCGGCAACGGGGAAGGAGCCCGGCGCTTGCGCGCCGGGCCCCCTGTGAAGTCCGCCGACTACCGGCGGGAGCGCGGCTTGGCGAAGTCGCCGCGCAGGAACGGGATGAGGACCTGGATCTCGGTCCGGCCCAGGTTCGAGAAGCTCTTCCCGAACCGGATGGACGCGAGGAGGTCGAGCCGCTCGGACGCCATCCCGAGCTTCGACGCGAGGTCGTTGGCGTACTTGACCTGCGCCTCCGACGGTCCCCTGACCACGGTCTGCACCGGGGCCGCGGGTGTCACCGCCGCCGGCACGATGGCCGGGACGGGCGCCGCCGCCTTCGGGGGCTCGACGATCGCGACGGGCGCGATCTTCGCGACTGGCGCGGAGTCCTCGATGGGCTCCTCCGACGTCACCGCGACGGCGGCGACGGCGGCCAGGATGAGAAGGGAGCGGACGAACTGCTTCCCCTCACGGGTGTGGACGAGCGTCAGCTCCACCTCGGAGCCGACGTCGCTCACGGCGAGCTTGGCACCCTGGAACGTGGTGCCGTAGTTGTGCCACTGGCCGCCCATGAAGAGGCCGCCCTTGTTGGCCCGCTCGACGATGCCCTTGACGGTCGTCGTCGGGGCGGGCGCGTACGCCGTGGTGCTGGAAGGGTTGGACATTCAATGTCCTCCGTTCGATCATTCGCCGCCGAGCGGCGAAAAGAGAGTCGTGCTACGCGGCGGCCAGGCGCGCGAGCGCCGGCCGGCGGAACGGGATGAGGCGCGCGGGCCGCTTGAGAGCGGCCTTCTGCGCGAAGAGGACGAGAAGCTGCCGGGGATCGCCGTTGGTGCTCGGAGAGCCCGGACGGCGCGGCCTTGCGGCGTGCTTCCAGGGGATCGAGGTGCGGACCTCGGCCCCCCACGGGAGGCAGTTGGAGTAGAGGACCGAGCCGCTCCGGTTGGAGGAGGGGCGGATCACGGCCCAGACGTCCTTGCGCGCGCCGGCGGCGAAGAGATGGACGAGATCGTCCGTCTCGCGCCAGTTTCGGTAGCGCGCGAAGAGCCGGTCGTACATCCCCCACGCGAAGTAGTGGAGGAATTCGGGATCGGGTCGGTTCATGAAATCGTTCTCCCCCGCTTGGAAGCGGGAAAAGCGGCGCCGCCCCCCGGTCGGGGAGCGGCGCCTGAGTGGTGATCAGGCGACACCCCGCGACATGCGGGGACAGGTGGAGAGAGGGCTACGCCACGAGGCGGCGCAGCTCCAGATCGAGTTCGAAGAGACGCTCTTCGGCCGTCTGCTTCGACTCGGACGCGCCCGGGTAGAACCAGGGCTTCGGGCAGACCGGCGGCTCGGCGACGCCGAGTTCGTACTCGAGCCACGCGAGCGCGTGGCGCGCGTGGTCGACGGCGCCCCCGCCCTGGGTGGCGTGCTGGGCGAGCATCAGCGTCTGAAGCGCGTCCTCGCGGTTCGTGCGATGACGCATGAGCCTGGGGAACTCGCGCTCGGCGAGTTCGACAAGCAGGGACGAAACGAGAATCGTCACGACCATCCTCCCGCCCCGAAGGGCGATGTCAATCGACACCGCCCCCGCTCCGGGGCGGCAAAAGTGTCACCCCGCGGAGCGGCGGGTCAGGAGCGGACGGCGGACTACGCGACCGCGAGAAGCGCGGCGCGCGCGAACGCGAAGAGCCTCGCCAGCTCGCGCCGCTCCGCCTCGAGATCGAGGAGGAGTTTTGCGCGCCAGCGCGGGCTCTGGGCGGCCACCACGTCCCGGCGGAGCGCGTTAACGCGCGCCATCCGGAAGGCGACGGCCTGATCGAAGACGCCACCGGTCATGGGTGGCCTCCTTTGAAATGCCGCCGCCCCTGCCCGGGCGGCGAGGTTTTGATCGCCGCCCCGCGAGCAGGTCGGGGCTGTTATCCGGGGGACTACGCGGCGCGGTGGCCGGTGTAGGGCCAGACCGTGCCGTCATGGAAAAGCCGGCCCAGTTCCGTGCGGTGGTAGGCGATCTCCGCCTCCACCGTGAGCCGGCTTGAGATGAACTGCGGCGGAATCGAATCGAGCTCGCGCCGCAGGTCGTTGATCCTGCCCGCGCGCCAGGCGCAGGCAAGCTGGAACAGGATGCCCTTCATGGGAGCCTCCGTTGGAAGTGAGTTACGCGGCGTCGCGGAACGACTTCAGGTGCAGCTGGCGTTCGTACGTCTTGACGGCCTCGCGGCAATCGCGCGCGAGTTCCTTCCGTCCCATCCGTTCGAACTCCGCCGCCTGGAGCTTCCAGCGCTTGATCTTCTCCGGCAGGCTCTCGCGCTTCGGCCTTGAAGCCTGGCGCGGTTCGTCCGTCGGGAAGAGAAGTCGGAGAGCACCGAGCGCGAAGGCGATCACGATCCGACCGATGCGGAACATGAGAACCTCCTGTGAATGAGCCGGCGCAAGGCCGGCAGAGTGAAGGAGTACGCGGCGGCGCGAAGGCGACGCCGGAATCGAGAGAGGCTCCTCCGCCAACAAGCAGAGGCAAAACGGGACCGCCCCGCGGGGAGCGATGCGACAGGTATCGGCATCGTTCCTCCGCGACGGCGAAGGAGCGGGAAGAAAGAGAATCGAAAACCATGCGATGTCGCGACACGAAGGCCGCGCATCGAATGGAAAAGAAAGTCGTAGTTAGTTTTTCAAGCCCGGATGTCAAAGAGCGAAATCTTTCGCGCGTCCCGGCGATGTTGTCGCGCGGGGGATCAGGCCGCTTGTCTATGCCGCGTTGCGACGTCGGACGGCGCCGCCATCCTCTTCGCCAGCTTCCCCGGTGACTTCGGCCCCGCCCAGACCATCGACGAGTTCGTCGTGGGAACCGCCGCGCGCCAGGAGCCACGCGGCGGGGTTGTCGGGGCTGGTGGTGACCTCGACGGCGGCGAGAGTGTCGAGCGATGCCTCGTTCGCCTGCGGCGCGTACTCGAAGCCCGTCACGCTGTCGGCGACGAGTTCGAGGTCGAACGGCGAGACGCGGGTGTCGCTGCCGTGGCCGGTTTCAGCCGCCTCGCTCCACGACATGCCCGCTGGGCGGGCGACGGCGTCGCCCTCCTGGTGGACGTTGCCCGCCACGACGCGCGCCTTGGAGTCCATCCGGGGCTCCAGGTCCACCCACATCGAGCCTTCCGTCAGCCGGATCATCTTCAGGTTCTTCATGGCGTCCTTCTCCATTGCGGTGTTTTTCCGCTCTCACCTCCTTATCAGGATCTCGAGGCACAAAGCGGAACTGGAAGGGCCCGGAAAATAATTTCTATTTTGGAGGCTCCGGGAGTTCCGCTTTGGCCCGCGAGATCCTGATAAGGAGGTGGATGGGGCGAGTGAAGCCCCTGAAGGAGGCGCCCATGACGACCCAAGAGAAGCCCGGCCGCGAACTGCACGGGCTGTCGCTCGTGATCGACGGGGAGCGGATGCCGGTCGCCCCCGGAACGGTCCGGCGGGCGATCCGTGAGCATCAGGAGCGCACGGGCGAGTTCGTCACCTGGACGGGCGGCGTCGCGAGGATCGGCGCGGAACTCGTCGGGCGTATCCTCGAGATCGAGCGGGCGAACTCCGTCCGGGACCTCGGCTTCGCCATCCACCGGGCCGCCTGATGCCATGGACCCCACGGAAGTCCCTTTCCCTCAACACCATAAGGAGGAACCGACCATGAACGATCCGAAGGCTCCCGCGATGCCGCCGGAGGCGCCGGCGGTGCGGCTGGCGGATCTGCCGCCGAGTCTCCAGTGGGTGTTCACGAAGCTCGCGTCCGACGAGCGCCACCTCGTCGAGACGTGCCTCTGCCGGATGCCGTTCACGCGCGACCTCGTGGAGGTCCTGCGGTTCGGCGACCTCGTCTGGAACCAGGCACGGAACGCCGAATACCGCGCGAGCGACAAGCGGATCACCGGCTCCGAGATGGACGCCTTCCGCGTCCGGATGGACGCGGCGATCCACGCGCTCATGGGCGTGAACGTCGACCTCGCGCAGCGCACCGGCCTCACCGAGATCATGCAGCGGTACCGGCGGATGCTCGCGCGGCATGGCTACAGGATCGGTCCGGCGAAGAACGCGCAGCGTCCCGCCGCGGCACGGCCGCCCGCCGCCGCGGCGCCGCCCGTGGCGGGCCCGCCGGATTCCAGCGACGCGGCTGACGAAGCGGCCGCGTAGCGGCGCTCATGGCCGATCTTTGACAACGGACTCATTTCCCCTTCTCCCCTCCCCTTGAGGCGGAGCGGGATGCCCTTTGTGGCGTCCCTCTCCGCTCTCCCGGGGCGGCCCACTCCCTGGGCCGGGGCATCCCGATCCGGGAGCGCGCGGTGACCGTGCCCACCATTGAACTTGGGTGGTACCGTCACGGCCCGCGCGCTTCCGGTTCCGGGTGCCCTGGTCCTGGGGAGAAAGGAGACCGTCCATGGGACGCGAATCGAGGGGGACCGGGCGGGGCGCATCCTCCGACGGACGGCCGAAGGCCGGCCTAACGGAGCTCATGATCCCGGAGCGCTACGTGGAGACGTTCTTCCGCGACTGCGCGAAGCGGATCAACAAGATCGCGAGCTTCGGCGGCTGGCACTTCGAGGCGGCCAAGTTCCTGATGGACCTGGCCGAGGCCCTCGAACGGCGATCCGCGAGTGGGGACGCTCCTCGCCGTGCGTGACGGCATCCTCTCCGGGGCGTTGCCCCGGAGGGGAGTCCGCTGCGTCCGCAGCAGCAATTGAAAGGAACCAATGAAGCCAGATCGCGCGAATCCGAAATCGGCGGCGCTGAGGGCGCTCGCCGTCGCCGCAGGCAGTTCGCTGCTCCTGCTCACAGCGGCTCTCGGCATCGCCCGCGCGCAGGAGGCGCGCGCCAAGGCCCCGCCCGGTCCGGAACTCTGGCTCTTCTTCTCGCCGACCTCCGGCGATCTCTCGAAGGAGCTTCGCGCAGCCGACGCCGCTCTCAAAGACCATCCCGAGATCCGCTTCCGCGCGGCGCTCCTCGTCCCCGACCTCGCGGCGATCGAAAAGCCGACCGCTGATTTCGCCGCCACGATCAAGGAACTCCGCTCGCTGAAGAACCTCGCTTCTCTTTCCGGCCTCGGCCCTGAACTGCGCATCTTGGACGACGAGGGCCTCGTCGCTGCGCGCACGTTCGGGGTCGAGGCCGTCCCCGCCTGGGTCTATGTCGACGCGCCCGATCGTAGTGGCGGCCGCGCAGCTCGCGCGGCCTACGGTGCGGGCGCCAATGTGAAAGGACTCATTCCATGCAAGTGAACGGCATCCCCGTCCCTCTCGTCCTCGCGATCCTCTTCGCCGGCATGTCGCCGATTGCCGTGGCGCAGGAGGCCACGACGAAGCCCGCGGGCGTCGACCGCTTCTTCGCGAAGAACGATGTCGACTTCTGGGGCGACAAGGCCGCGAAGCGCCTGGCCTCCAACACCAGCACCTCCGCCGACGCCGCGTCGATCTGGGCGGAACCGATTGTCGGACCGGACGGGCGCGTGAGCGTCTACGTCCCTTCCAAGGAGGTGCTCTCGTTCCTTCAGAACCCGACAAAGGAGGGCGCGAAGGCGTACCTCGCGTGGCAATCCGAGCGGGCGAGGAAACTCAAGGCCGCGATCGAAGCGCTCCGTGACGCGCGAGATGAGGGCAAACCGCGCGACGACGAGCCTCAACCCCCGGCCGACCCGCCCGTATCGCCCGCGCGCACGGACCACCCTTCCGTTCCCGCCTCTGCCATTCGTGGCGAGATCCTCTACTTCAAGAAGGGCGACTGCGGCTACTGCGAGAAGGAGGATCGCGCGCTTGGCGAACTCGCCCGCAGTTCCTCTGGCGTGAAGATCCTAGAAGTCCCCGCCGATGATCCGAGATGGACCGAGTACGGCGTCACGGCGACTCCGAGCCTGGTCGTCACCGGCGCGGAGGGCCGCCGCGTCCTCGTGCGCGGCTACGCCACGGCCGACCAGCTCAAGAAAATCGTCGCGGAGGTGAACCGTGGCCGCAAGTAGGACGATTGTCGCTCTCCTCTGCCTCGCGCTCCCGCAGGCACTTCTGGCCCAGGATCTCTTCGAGCGGGGAAAGACCAGCCCAGACAAAGGCTCCACGGAATTCGAGAGCTACCCCGGGCGCGACCGGCTCGACCTCCGGTTCGGCGCGGCGCTCCCGAAGCTCTCGGGCGACAAGGGGGGAGCCCGCATCGGCTTCGAGTCGGTCATCGACTCCGACTTCGCGTGCGGCCGGTTCGACCTCAAAGCCAACCTCAAGAACCTGCTCTCGAAGGAGGCGCGCGGCGACATGCTCGATGCGCTGCTCGGGGCGCTTGAGGGGGAACTGCTCTCGAACGCGCTCGTCCTCACGTGCGAAGTCTCTCCCACCGCCTGCCAGGCGTTCCAGCACTTCAGGGTCAACGCCAACGCGATCCTGGGGCTTCAGTACAACCGCTGCCAGGCGATCCAGTCGGCGGTCAACGATTCGCTTCAGGGCCTCAGGGCGAAGGCGATCAAGGACTGCGTGGAGGAAAAGCGTCGCGGAGGTGCCTCGATGGACGAGGCGCTCGCCGCCTGCGAGAAGGCAGACACAATGACGGGGCTCGACGGGAAGAAGGTGAAGGAGATCGATCTCACCAAGGAACTCCAGAAGGCGCTGAAGATCGACGACGTCGACTTCGCCCACCTCCAGGAACTGCTGAGTTCCGTCCGCCTCTCCACGGGAGGTGTGAAGGGCGAAGTACAGGCGGACGGCGTGATCCGGAAGTTCGACAAGCTCAACGCCGAGTACCTGGCGGCGTGGACGGACGCAACGAACGCACTGGTAACCGATCCGACGAAAAAGCCCGACACCGAGGCGCTGGCGAGGCTCGTGCCGCCCGGCGCATCCGGCGGCATCCTGCCCGACGAACTCCGAGAAGTGTCGGAGCTTCCGGAGCATCAGCGCCGCGTGGTCATCAAGCTGCTGGCGAGCGAGTCGGCGCTGCTGCATCTCACGCTGGAAGTGCAGGAGATCGAACGCAGACTCGCGGCGGCCCGGAAGGATCCCCGCAACGATGAATCGCGTGTTCGACAGTGGACGCAGGAACTCGAGGACGTACGGCTCCAGCTGCGGCAAATCGAAGAGCGCGCGGCGCGCCAGGAGCGCCTGAGCGCAGCCTTCCTCAAGGCGCGCGACCTCACCCGGCGATCCCAGTCGAGAGACGCCGCCTCCGCGATGGCCGACGCGGACGAGGCCGATTCCATCCAGAAGCGGCTTGATGAGTTCGCCCCGAAGTTCGGGCAGTCGTCCGGTGGCACGAACGCGAAACAGCCGGGGGACAAGCGATGAAGGCGATCGTTGGCGTGCTTGCGGCGATGACGCTGGCAAGCTGCTCTCCCGCTCCAGCCCTTCGGGCACCAGGTCCTCACCCGAGGACGCTCGTCGGCTGGCGGCTCGCCGAAAAGCGCTTCGGCGAGGTCGACGAACGCTGGGCGTCGGCCGCGGACGGCGAAATCCCCGCCGACCAGATCGTGCTGGTCCACGAGCCGGTCTACCGCAACGCGGAGACGCACGCTGAAGGCCTCGTAAAGAGCCGCACGGCCTGCGATCACCGCGTCAGAATCGAGCGCCGCGGCCCCGGGACGCGCAAGATCGGCGAGCCGGCGCGCGTGACGGTGTGGATCGAACCCGCCGGCAACGTTGCGCATGTCGTGATGCTGGAACCCACGGCACGAACCGTGGTGATCACGCGCGTCGAAAGCGTCGAGCCCGTCCCCGGGCGGCCCTGTCGTTTTCTGTTCCCTCCGGGCGCGCGGGCCGAGGTGATCTTCACCGCCATCGAGGACGGCGCCGCGGGGATTCGCGTCAGCGTGGAAGAAGAGATTCCATTGCCGGGTGGGATGTCTCCCGCCCGGCGGAACGAGTGACCGGTAGACCCATTGCCCCTTTGGGGGCGGAAGGAGGATCATCCATGTCGAAGGCAGTGCTGGGGGCCGCGTGGTCGGAGGCCGTGAAGGATGCGCCGGACCGGCGCTACTACCGCGTCCTTCTCGACCTGGGGGTGCTCGGGGCGCTCGCGTGCCGCATCGTGGAGAACGCGAAGCGGACGAACGAGAAGGCCCCGACGCATCTCGTCTTCTTCTCGCCGCTGGCCGACGGCGAGGACGTGCGGATCGGCGCGCTCTGGCCGTACCGGAACCCCGACAGCGGAGCGGAGTACCTGACCGGGCACCTCGAGCTCGGTTCGCTCGGCCAGGTGGAGCTCAAGGGCGGGGCGAAGCTCGACCTGCGCCTCCTGAAGGAGCGCCTGGGAATCCGGCTCTCGGAACTGCGCGAGCGCGCGAGCGACCGGAGCCCGACGCACCAGCTCTGGCTGATGACGCCGCGGTCGAAGGCGCCGACGGTCGCGGCGTCGAAGGTCGGCGGGCCCGGCCCCGGGACGGCGCACGTCGACGGCGCGGAGTCGCAAGTGCCGGACGTCGCGGGTATCGACGACATGCCCGACGACGACGCGATCGCGGACGCGGAATAACAGTTCAGGCCTCGCTGAGGATGGCGGCGGCTGAGCGATCAGCCGCCGCTTCCATGTTGTCCGCACGCTCTCCGCGTTCAACGCCGCGGAGTGAGCCGATAACCTGCGGCCCAAGCAGGGCATCTGCAGTTAGCAGCTTGGGGGCGCCGTCTTCTTGGTTTAATCAAGGCCGATGGTCAATGCCCGAAGGCTGGAGGACCAGCGTTCTCTACTACGCTTGGCCTTGTGGTCCAGATCGGACCCCCGTGTTTGCAATTGCGCTCGCCGACACCGATGAGATCAACGGCGGCACCGACATCGACAATGAGGGGATGGTCGCATTCGTTGGCATAGATCTCGATTCCTGGGCGCATACACCGGCACTTCCGGCTGGGCAGCGACGATTCCGAACCTTGCTCGTCGTTCAGTCAGTTCAGTCAGAGCAGCATTGACGATTTGCGTCGTGTGCGGTATACATCATGGTGTTCGGGTGCCTGTGGCCTTGTGGCCAGTAGGCGTAAAAGGTCAGCCCAAAGAGGGCTACAGGAGGTTTGCATGCCCAATTCCCCTTCCACCCCTCACTTCCCCTTCACCCGCTCGTTCCCGGTTTACAGCTTCAGGCACCTCAAGATGCCGACGGAAAGCGAGGAGAGCGGTGGCAATGGGACGCCCCAGTGCTACGTGGCAATCGTCCACGTGAAAGACCTGCCAGCGGACATCCCGATCGACCGCACCAACCCCCGCAACCAGAAGATGTCCGGCCGCGTGCCGGAGAAGATCCGCTCGGCCCTTTGCGAGAACCCAAACTTCGTCCACCTGAATCGCGGCCTTCTGATGTCGGCGGCGGAGGCGTCCTTCGACAACCGCCCGCGGGGTAAGGCCGCAGGGGTGTGCACGATCACCTTCAAGGACCCCGACGCCCATGGGCTCGTGGACGGAGGGCACTCCTACCGCATAATCCGCGACGAGCGCGAGAACGTAGATTTTGACCAGTTTGTGAAGTTGGAGATCCTCACCGGCGTCGAGGGCTTCTTCACGGACCTTGCGGAGGCGCGCAATACCAGCAATCAGGTCCAGGACAAGAGTCTCGACGAGCTGCGCGACAAGTTCAAGGACATCAAGGACGCTATCGCGAAAACCGGCTACGCTGACAAGGTTGCGTATCGCGAGAACGAACCTTCCGACCAGAAGCCCATCGACATCCGCGACCTCGTGAGCTACCTCACCTGCTTCAACATCGAGCTCTACGGGGACGACCAGCACCCGGTGAGCGCGTTTTCCTCGAAGAAGAAGTGCCTAGACGACTTCCGCGACAACTCCGATAGCTTCAGAATGCTCATGCCCATCGCGCATGACATCTTCAAGCTGCGCGACTACATCCAGCTCAACATGCCCCAGTTTCACAACGAGGCGGGCGGAAAATTCGGCAAGCTGCGCGCGGTCGAGACCGCCCGCGAGACCGGCAAGAAGTGGCCTCTGCATTTCATGGGCGAGGACACCGAGATGAATGTGCCGTACGCTTACGTGTTCCCGATCCTCGGAGCACTGCGGGTGCTCGTCGAGAAAAACGGTGTCGGCGCGTTCAAGTGGAAGAGGGATCCGTTCAAGTTCTTCGTCCAGGTGGGCCCACGGCTCGTGGAATCGATGGTCGAGAAGATTAAGCAGGTCAGCAACCCTAACGCCGTGGGGAAGGACAAGAACCTCTGGAAACTGCTGTACCTGACGGCGGCGATGTGGCTCAACAAGTAACGTAGATCGTGCATGCCTACGGCGGTCGTCCCGCCGCAGGCACCTCGCCTCCGGCCTGTTGGCCGGCAGGCGTTAAAGTGTCAGCCCGAAGAGGGCTACGTAAGGAGACTCAGATGACCACGGACAGCTCGAACCCGCAGTCCTCGAACCCGACCTCGTTCATCACGCTGCAAATCTCGGATCCAGCCGCTTTCCTTAACGAGATCGCGAACCGCTACCGATCCACGTCTCGGATCCTGATGGAGTACGTGGACAACGGACTCGACGACGCCGAGGTGATGTACCGCGAGAACAACCAGGCGTATCCTTACCTGATCCAGATCAGCGTGCTCATTGACCGCGCGAACCGCGCTGTCACCGTCTGCGACAACTGCCGCGGTATGAACGCGGAGTCGCTCGAGCGCGTCGTGGCGAACGTGGGCGAGTCGCGCAAGAGGACGGTGTCCTGGCTCAACGGCCGCTTCGGGTTCGGGGTGCATGCTTTCCGCGCCTGCGCTAAGCGCATTCGCTTCGGGAGCCAGATCGCCGACGGCAGCTGCTTGGGCTTGGAGTTCACGCGCGAGGAGAAGCAGATCCCCCGCGCAGCTTCGTCCTCGCCCCACGGTGGCACAGGCACTCAGGTGACGCTGCTCGACTTCGATCGCGATTGGCTCGGCGACCTCAGCGTCGATAGCGTGCGCGCTGAGATCGAGAAGCACTTCGAACTTCTGCTCGCGCGCCCTAACCTCCGTATTACGGTGGGAGAGATCGGCGGCAGCGTTGAGACCTGTCGGTCATTCGACTACGCGTCGATGGACGGAACCGACTTCTCCCGCGATATCGTCATCAAGGGGCCGGTCAAAGACTCCGCCGTCAGCGTCCGGCTCAAAGTGACGAAGGAGCCGTGTGCAGACCGCCGGGCCACCTTCTTCGCGAAGGGCCGGCGGATCATCGAGGTGCATCAGGACCATAACTTCATGCGCGTCTCGACACGCCGGACGTCGCTATGGGCCCATCCGAATCTCGTCGGATACATCGAGGTCGGTACGGCTATCGATCCCGCCATCACACGCGATGTCTTCAAGCGCACGAAGACGCGCGAGCTGCTCTACGAGGCGTTGCTGAAGCTGGAAGACGAGATCAACGAGGTGCTCCACATCGTCAATCAGGCTCAGCAGCAGCAGGACCTGCGCAAGGTCGCGGACTTGATCGAGCGTGAGCTCGCCCGGCTCGCAAAGGAAGACCGCATCCGCTTGCGCGCCACGCCGAGCGCTGGCACCGGTGCACAGTGCGCACCTCTAGGCGGATCGGAGGCCGAAGAAGGCTTTGGCGGACCGACGGGGAACGATGAGGGCAGTGCTGCTGGAGGCGGGAGCGGCGACGGCGACAACACCGGGCCCACAAATACGGGCAGCGGCGTCCTCCCCGGCGATGGCGATGGCAATGCCGGTGGCGCAGAAGACGGAGCTGGCGCCGAGAGTGGCAAGCGCAAGAAGACCGGTTTCTCTATCGAGTTCGTGAGATGGCCCGCAACTGAGAGTGGCACATCGATCCGCTCGAACCTGATCGATGGCACGATCATGATCAACAGCCTGCACCCGCAGTTCGAGGAGCGCGTCAGGACCACGCGGCCTGGCCGGATGAAGATGACCGATCGCCTGATCTCCTACATCGCCGGAACAGTGTCGATCCACTACAAGGACGCGTTCTACGAGAAGTACCGCAGGCAGCCCGACAAGCGGACGCAGCTCTTCGACGATCAGCTCGAGTTCATCTGTCGCATGGAGGTAGCGCTGCAAACCATCAAGAGCGAAATCCAGTCGATGCTCGACCTCTCCGAGAAGGATGATCCACAGTCGTTGATCGAGGTCGTCGGGTCCGAGTACAAGGAAGAGTCATGAGGAAGAAGATGGACTTTCCCGGTTCCATACTGGGCCAACTGATCGACAAGCTGACGCCCCTGAAGAACGAATTTGCAACTGCAACACCAGTGCGCAAAGTCGAGATCTTATGGCAAATTGGCGATCATCTAGTTCGCTCAGGAGTCAAGTCATCACACAGCATCGGCTGGAAGGTGCAGGAGAGAAGCTATATCTCGCGCGACATGTTGACCAAGGGCTATCAGGTCCGGATGCGATGGGCCTCGCAGGACGAACTCAAGCGTGATCTTCCGACTTTAAGCGACTACTCCTGCTTTCGCGATCTATTCCCGTACGTCGTGGGAACGCTGCGGCCGGATGCCGCGGTCGAGGGTCGCATCCTCGCCGCCCTGCGTAACGGTTCCCACGCGGAAGCACGTGCGACACTTCGCGAGCTCAAAGGCGACAAGACCACGCCTCGAAAACGAGCTAAGTCCGACGACGAGAATACTGCAACCGACGTGATAGCAGCATTTCTGACGGACATCGAGAAGTTCGTCTTCATGACCGACCCCGACGAGGTATGCGGCGCGCGTCGCCTCCTCTCTGACAAGCAGATGGATTGGTTCTCGCGCGCGTGCCTCGCATTGGCGGGGGCTATGCGAGGCTCGGACGTGGGACAACTCGATTCCGCCCCGCTACCTCCTCGCTGGAGTGACTTCGCGATGCATGTTCCCTTCCTACTTTCAGAAGCTCGCGGTTCGCGCTTTCGATCAACCATCGACAGAAGGCGGCTGGCCACCATCGCGTCCCAGCTTCAGTGGTGCAAGACGCCGCGCGGGCTTGCTGACCTTCGCGCCACGCGACGGGAAGGATGAACCATCATGGCTAGGCACGATTCGGACTGGTGGGAGGACGAGCTCGCGCGCTTCCTCAATGACATGGGGTTGCGCAACTTCAGATGTCCCGAGCGACGGACCTACCGCACGTTCAAGCCGGATGCTCCTTCTGGTCGTGACCTCCAGTTCGACAACATGGCCGTCGCGGGGCACACCTGCTTAGTAGGCGAAATAACTGACAGCGCACACCATCTCCAGGACAAGTACGACAGATGGGAGGCGAACGTTAACTTCCTTGGAGGCGTTAACGATCGGCAGAAGTTCCGGCACTTCTCCAGCATCCCGGCACAGGTACGGTCCAACTTCGCATCGACTACAGAATGCCACGGATTCATGGTCATGACCTCATGGCGGGTGTTCCGGAATGCCGTAACATCTCGCCCTGGTTTTCACGTGTTTACGCGGTCGGATTGGGAATTGCTTCGCCGCTACTCGAAGTGCTTGAGCCATTGGGCGCGCTTTCCGTTCTTGTCCAAGCTTGGGTTCTCCAATGATGAAATACCGCCACCAGATCCTGGTGTTGGGCACGCTGGTCCCAAGAAGCTACGGCGCAGTCAATACTTGAAACTCAGCGGCCGAAGAGTATCTGGCCTTCCTGATCTATGTGACATCTATATCTTCAAGGAGAACCCCTCATTCCTCCTGACTGTTGCCGAGGTTATTCGCGATGACCGAATTCCATCAGTTGTTGCGGACCCTGCGGAGCCGATGCGAAAGGGTGGCTATCAACGCATCATTCTTCAGGAGAAAATAGCGGCACTCAAGGAGGTGATCGCTCGACACGGCGCACGTTTCTCATTTCCAAATTCGATAGTGGCAGTGCTCGGACCGGATTGCAAAGTCGATACGGACGCCAACGGAGAGTTTCTCAAGATCCCCGGATCCTACGGTGCACTCGAGATTGTCGATGGGCAACACCGCCTCTACTCGTACGCACACCCTGACGTACCCCCAGCGGTGCGTCGAAATGCGGAGATCGTGGTAACCGCGCTCCACTTCAAGACCCGAGATGCGGAGAAGATGAGGAGAGCGGCGGCGACCACGTTCTTCGACATCAATATGAACCACACGCGAGTCCGACCCAGCCACCTCTGGCGTGTTGGATTCACGCTGCTAGGGCGAACCGATGACAATAACAGCTTGGCATTCAAGGCACTGAGCGATTGCAATGATCAAGCTCCGTTGAGAAACCTCCTGCAGATCAATGAGACCGACCGCGGCAACGTCGTGCGTGTGGGCACGCTCGTACCGGCGATCGCAGGCATTTTCGAGCGCATAGAGGGTGAGGACGAGTTCCGCGCCCATGCCGCGTCTCTTGGTTCTGCGAGCGAGGCCGATCTTCGTCACGCCGATCCGATGGAACGAGCGAAAGTTCGCATCGCGTGCATCACGAAACTCGTGTCGGTCCTCTTCAAGAAGGTGAGAATCGCTCTTCCAATGGACTGGGCAGATCGAGATGGAGTCACGACCAATATCTACTCCGCCACGTTTTTCGCGGCACTCGTTCGCCTCCTGGGGGACTTTGTGATGGAGTTCGATACTTGGCAGGATGTCGAGGCGGAAGTAACGGGTCTAGTCGCCAATGTCAGCTCGTACCTGCACGTCGACCGCGCTGCGACCATCGTTTTTGACCGGGGAAAAAGTCCCCAGCGTGTCCCCCGACGTGGATGCGCGGTGAGTGTCATTTATAACTATCTCCGCGGAGCCCGGCGTTCTCCGCACCAGCTGGGAAGGTTCCTGAAGCCGAGCACCGTCTAGCGAAGGGCCTCAAAACGGATCGATCACACGCGCGTGAACTTGGAGCGGATAGACGCTACGGTCGCAACGATCTCATCCACGGCGTACTTGACATCCAGCTCTGTCGTAGGGTGCCCTATCGAAAGACGAATGGATCCGTAGGATCGCGCAGCATCGTACCCCAGCGCTAATAGAACGTGACTGGCTTCCGCCTTGCTGGTGGCGCAGGCGGAGCCCGCCGAGAACGACAGCCGCTCGCGCAACGCGACGATGAGAGCTTTGTTCTCGACGCCGGCGATATGGACGTTCACGCAGTGTGCAAGGCGCTGAGACACGTGGCCGTTCAGCTGCGCGCCTTCGACGCCATCTAAGATTCCGTTGAGCAATCGCTCCCCAAGCGCGGATAACCGGCGCTGCTCGGAGCGCAATTGTCTCTTCGCCAGATCCATTGCGGCGGCGAAACCGACAACCCCCGCTACGTTCACCGTACCTGAGCGAACACCGCGCTCGTGCCCTCCTCCATGGAGCAGCGGGCTGAGACGGACAAACGGGTTGCGGCGGCGAACATATAGCGCACCGACCCCCTTGGGGCCGTAGATCTTGTGGCTGGAAAATGACATGAGATCAATTCCCAGCTTCTGCACGTCGATCTCGATCTTTCCAATCGCCTGGGTCGCATCCGTGTGAAAAAGTGCGGCCCGCTCGTGGGCGATGCTTCCAATTTCCGCCAGCGGCGCAAGAGTGCCAATTTCGTTGTTTGCGGACATGATCGAGACGAGCACTGTACGATTGGTGATCGCCCTCTTGATCGCATCAGGATCGACCAGGCCAGTACTATCTACGTCGAGATAGACGACGCGCTTCCCTCTCTTCTGGAGGTACGTCGCGGTCTCGAGAACCGCTGGGTGCTCGGTACGGCACGTGACAAGGTGGTCACCTCGATCCTCGTTGGCCTCCATCACACCAATGAGAGCGAGGTTGTCCGATTCCGTTGCCCCGCTGGTGAAAATGATCTCCTCTGGGCGCGCGTTGATCGTAGCGGCAATCGTAGCGCGGGCTTTCTCGACCGCTTCCGACGCGTAGGCTCCATGCTGGTGATCGATGCTGGCGGAGTTACCGAAAGTGTCCGTGAAGAAGGGCATCATTGCCTCGACGACCCGGGGATCGACGGGCGTCGTTGCGTTGTAGTCCAGATAGATGGGAAGCTTCATGCCAATTCAGGGTGTCATACCGCCGCTTTGCGGCAGCATCTCGATAATGCTCAGCAGCGAGCGGACCCGTCGTGCCAAGACTTCGACGCCGCGGTTCATGTGGGCTCGGAAAAAGGCGTCCAAGTCCCTTTCTGGGTCGAGATTCTCCTTCAGCAGACGCTCGCGAAGGAGGCCCATCAGCAACGGCTCGTAATCGCCAAGGAGAGTGTAGCGATTGAACTCGAACCCATCTTCGCCGTATTGCGTGGGGTCCGGTGTCGTAGGGTCCGACAACGATAGACAAAAGCCCAACCTACATAGAACGTTGGGCGTTAAGCCCGTTCGAGCCTTCAGCTGCGGCAATCGGGGGCTCAATGACTTGGCGATCTTGAACTTGTTAGCGAGCATTCGAGGAAGTCTCCGCCTCGTTCCAGAAGTAGCCCTGTTCAACCGATGTTCCGCCGCTCGACTCCCCGTAATCGAGTCGATACGCTTGCGCGATGCTTGGCGCGAGTTCGCGGAAGAAGCCGTTGTCCACCTCGGTGTCCGTCGATAGGAGGATCACTTGGTGACTTGCGTGCGGGAAGTACTTGGTCACGAGATTCTTGCGGTGAGCATTGTCCAGGCGGCCAAGTGGCGTATCAACAATCACAGGGAGGGGACGCCCGGACACGCGGGCGAGGCTCCAAAGCAGCGCGATGGCAAAGAGCTGACGCTCGCCAGCCGAGAGTTGATCGCGGCGTAGAACGTCGTCGGGTCCACGTTGAAGCGTAAAGCTGAACGTGTCGGCGTCGATCATCACCGCATGCAACATGTTTCGCTTGCGAATCAGCTGGTTAAATAGGTCGCGGATCTCGGAGGCCAACCGTCGAAGACGATCTCCGAGGAGCTTCTTGCGATAGGCGACGAGTGCCTTACGAATCCCAGCCACAGTCTTCACGCGGTTATCTGCTTTGGCGCCTTCTTCCAGCGCCGCAATGAGCCTTTCCTCCTCCTTCACCAGCGCATCGCGTCGAAAGCTCGTCGTCCTCTCCTTCTCAACAACTTGCTCTCGCTCCTTTGTGAAGCGGCCCCGCTCCTCGTGAAGAGCTGCGAGATCCCGCACCACCGGCTGAAGCACGTCATCCGTCGGCACGCGGTTGAGCTGCTGAAGAACGCGCTGCAGACCACGATGTGTCTTTTCGTATGAGTGATGCAACCGACGAGCACGCTCTCCGATAGCCCCCCTCACCTCGTCCAGCATCGCGAGTGTTCGCGTTGAATCCAGATAACTCAGACAATGAACTGGCTTCACACCCTCAAGCGATGCTGGTCGACGAAGTCGCTCCGCTACTCTCTTCAGCGCCTCGGCGTAGGTAGAGTCGGGTTCACCTGTCGTCGCCTCTTGTATTGCCCGCTGGAGGATCCGCTCGGCGGACTCCCAAGCTCCGACTTCAGCCTCAGCGGCGAGCCTCGAACGCAAGTTGTTGCCCAGCTCGGGTACTAGTGCCGCAGGTAGCAAGCCCGCGCACAGGTCGCGGATGTCATCACGAATCCGCTCGGCGTCCTTCTGGAGCCGCCGGTGCTCGCCCTCCAGCGAGATGCGCTCGGTTGCATATGCCCCGCCGTGCTGCATTACAGCCTGCTGCTGTTCCGTTATCCGGCCGTCCAGCTCTCGCAGAATCTGATCGAGTTGGGTCAATCGCAAACGCCACCCGTTGAGCTCCTCTGCCAGTTGCTCCTTTCCGCGTTGGAGGCGCTCCAACTCCACGCGCACAGTCTCCGCGCCAGGCAGGTCGATGGCCCTGGCCTCATAGATCGCCAGATCAGCCTTCAATCGGTCCACAATGTCGAGGCCGAGCAGCGACTCAATCGCGGCACGCGCTTCAGCTTCCCATAGCTCATCGTCGACGAGCCGCTGAATCTTCTCGCCATCGAAGAAAAATAGTCCGCAGAGTCCAGGTGGTACGAGCTCTCGAAGGAAGTCTTGCCAGTAGTCACTGCTAAGGTCGTCAACTGGCTGGTCGTTGCGATGTACATACAGCTTCTCGCGCGCCTTTTCCCCTGCCGGCTTCAGTTCACGCCGGACGCGGTAGTGATCCACCTTGCCGGCGTGAACATGATCGAACTCCAGAGAAACCGCAGCCGCGGTCGGAGGCAGAGCGCTGTTGATTGGCCTGTGGATTCGGGACTTGAGATATGCTCCATACTCGACGTTCTTGCCGAGCAACCGTAGGACGCCGCTGCCGAAGAGGCAGAGCAGGATCGCCTCCAACCACGTACTTTTGCCGGAGCCGTTTTCGCCACCGATTAGCGTGATCGGACGATTCCCCTGCGAACTCGATCGAGGAGAAAGCGTGAACTCGTGCTGACCGCTGAAGACGCCAAAGTTCTCGATTCTCAGTTTGTGTAGTATCACTCGACACCTTCGGCGCGCTGTTGCTTCTGCGCCTCGATACGACGAAGGACATCTTCTTCGCTGTCCCACTCTTGCCGAAGAATCCCGTCGAGCTTTCCCATGATGTTCGACCGGCGCAGCATGCCATGCAAGTCGCGCTCCATGTCCAGAAGCTTCGCGACTAGTTCAGTCGGGACGTCCCCCTCTTTGCAAGCCTCCTCCAAGAGATGCGAGTCGTTTTCACGGTAGACCGGCGTATCGTCTCGAAGCCAATCGCTCTCCTCTCCGGTCACTTCCCGATAGAGACGCGGAACCGAATCGTCCCAGTCCTGCCGCTCGGTTCGCCAGATGCGCCGAATCTCTCGGAGTTCCTCCATTGTGATGACGGTGAAACCCGCAAGCTTCTTCTCTCTTCGAATCTTCTCCTGAATAATCAAGAGCTTGCGCAGGAAATCTCTGCATACGTCGAGCCGATAGGGTCCCCGCACAATGTCGCCAGTCGTTGTCATCCACACTTTCCCATCGCGACGCCGATACTCACGAAATCGATGTTTCTTGGCCGGGTCCTGAGTTTCAGCCAGAAGGTCTCGGAACTCCAGCAGCGGCAACAACCACTCTTCCCCGTTGTCGACGAGTGCTTCCATCGACTTGTCCTTATCCACAACCGTGCACACCCAGCAGCCAAAGCGGCTGTTTCCACATGAGGGTGTGGTCGTGTCGACGACCAATGGACACTCGCCAGCGTTAGCGCTCTTGTACATCGCCGCTAGGTCGCGGTTGCTATTGCCCCAGGGCGACGGCACCTGAAGGAGGTATTGCCACACGTCGTCCACGCTGAACTCGACGACGGGCGTGTAAACGTAGGCATGCGACAGCGTCGAATGTGTCGAAAGCAAGCTGCCCTTGATGCGTCGGAGCGCGAGCACCTGATCCCGTGTCATGCTCTCGCCCTTGCGCACACCGAGAACGACTACGACCTCACCGAACTCCGCCACCTTCTCCATGATGAAGCGATCGGCGGGGCGAACCTTCATCCGTTCCGTGCACCAGCGGAATCGGTTTGAGGGCGCCGGATATCCTCGACCGAGCAAGTTGACCCAGAACGTCTCCTCGACGACAGGCGAGACTTTGGCGGCCTTGAACGGCATGAGCTGGCTGACTGCCTCCGTGTTGATTCGTTGGAGCGTCGTGTCGATATAGTTCACGATGATCGGCGTTTCGACTAGCGTGTCTGAGGAGATCACGAAAACGGTCTTTTGGCGTTGCTCGTGCGGAAGCTCCGATAGAGCCTTCCAGATGAGTTGCAGCGCTGTTGTGGAGTCTTTTCCACCGCTGAAGCCGATCACCCAAGGTCGCTTGTCCGCCAAGTAGACGCCGCGGATCTCTGCGTAGATACTCTCCAGTGTCTTGTTCTCGAAGACCGAATGGAGTCCCTTCTCTCCCTGTCCCATTACGATCTCTCCATTCCTACTCGGATGCTCGCCGGGAGGACGATCAGGACTTCAGCTGCTTCTTCGCCTGAAGGCCCATCTCGAAAAGCATGGTTGCCATCTTCGCCTTGCTTCGCTGCTCCGCCAGCGCCAGCTGTCGAAGTGCCGCATCCTGATCGGGAGACAAGTAGATGTATGTCTTCCGTTTCTTCTCTCCATTCGAGCGCGGCCGGCCAGGACGACCCTTCACCATTCCTCAGCTCTCCGAGTCGCCCATAGGTTGTGGCAGCTTGGGGTAGATTGCAACAGAAATCCATCACTTGACCTCCTTCGTGGCGTTGTGATCATCGCGCACCCTCGTCCCGGCGACCAAGAGGTCAATCGTCCGATGTACGAGTGTCAGGGACACTCCGCCTGAACTTGTCGGCGGAAAGACCTGCGTTGCGCCGTCCGGAGAGGTCGCCAGGAATCCGAAGCGCCGCGCGGCGCCTCCGCGACGACCGAGCTTCGAACCAATAAGACGCTCGACTCGCCAGCCTCGATACTCGCGCATGATTCTCCTCGAACGGCGATGACATTATATACCATTCTATACCATTGTCAATGCTATAAGATTACTAATAGTGGGACCGGGGCTCGAACAGGTCGAGACGTGGTCTGACGCGCTCGCCTGGCCCCTGAAATGACCCTGCCTGACCGATCGCAGTCATCGAGCAATCCCATGTGACAACCCAGCGCAGTGAACTCCATTACGCCGAGCGAGAGGCGGGTCCCCGAGTGCGAGCTCGCCCGTGGTCTCCGTCTTTCGCGTCCATGGCGCCCCGATCTTCACGTCCTCGCCGCCTGCGAGAGAGGCAACGCATCTACGCACTTGGCTCGAGCCGGTAATTCGCAATCCCCTGCTGATCACCGCGGTTATCGGCTCACGGCGTCGTAGGAGCTCAAGCGGCGTCCTCGTCGCCAGTGTCCTCGCGCTTGCCCGCCCACTCCTTGAAGCGCTCCGCGGCGCCCTTGAGCAGCTCCATCCTCGCCCGGTGCGACCTCATCTCCGTCGCGCGTTCCACCCGGCGCGCATCAAGGTAGACCGCAAACTCGGCGCTGGAGAGCCATTCGCCGGCCCTCTTGCGCCGGCCAAGGACTTCGACGTCGGCGTCCCGCATCGCCGAGCGAGCTTTCGCGAGCGCGTCGCGGAACTGGTTGGCGACGGCCCGGCACTCCGCCACATGGGGAGGAGTAACGATCCGCGCACCCTCGCTCGCGGTAATCGGGAGCGTCTTTCCGGTCCGTGATTCGCTCCCCCGCAGGAGCAATCGCACTCCGGTCCCGCCGCGACCGCGCAGCGGCCATCGCAGGCCCGGGCCTTCGCTGCGTCCAGAAGCTTGAGGCTAACGACGGAGCCCATGGTCTCCCACGCGCCTCCGCACGCGCCGCACGAGAGCGGGTCGCGGCAGGGATCGCTCGGGACCTCAACAGTCGCCACGGACAGGCAGGTCGTGCATCGGATGAAGAAGCGCCTCATGAAATCCTCCTTACTCAACGCCGGGTCCCTCGTTTTCATCACAGTCTCGGCGGCAGACACCCCACGTACACAGCCGCGCCGGCAGACGCGCCAAGAGCGGCGAGATAGAAACTCCACAGCGGCAGGATCGCGGGAGAGAGCGCCGCGAGGACATACCCGGCGATCGCCGCCGCAAGGAGGAACTTGCCGACGTAGGAGAAGGTGACGGACGAGTAGCCGTGCTCATCGCGGAGGCGGTGACGGCGTAGCAGCCCGGTCGCGATGCCCACGAGCAGCGCTGCGCCAAGAAGCGGAAGGACGGCTGCGGCGAGCAAGACGCGCACCGCGGCAGCCGACGCCAACGTGGGCACGAGCAACGCCGCTGTGCCGCCGCGGCCCTGGCGTTCAGTAACGGCGGCCAAGCGCAAAGCGCGGGCTCGCAAGGCCTCGCGAGAGGGCCCCTCCGGCACGCTCGCGAGCGCGCGTTCGATGTCCTCCCGAAGGCGGCGCTCGAAGTCCGCAGGCCTCGCGATCACGACGACGTACGACGCCTCCAAGCCAAGCCCCACGAGCACGAGGAGGAGAATCCACACGAGCAGTCTCACGCCGCGGCCCTCCGGTTGAGAAACTCGGCGAGAAAGATCAACTCTCCGGCACGGCGCTTCGGATCGGCGGGCAGCAAATCCGCGGTCGCAGCCGCTTGGCCGGCGCTCCCAGTGAGGGTCTCAACGCCGTCGAGGTCGTGCGGCCCGAGGGTGGCTTTGTTTGCCGACTCAACGATCAAGGCCAGACATCGGGCTTCACTCTCATTGAGATGGATCACGGAGAGTCGCTGGACATTGATCAGCTTGCCCGCGATGCGCCGAAGGGCTTTGGCGTCCGCGCCGGCCAGCGCCGCGTGCCGCGAGGCGATCTCCTCCTCGATGTCGTCGATCTCCGCATCGGTCCTTGCGTCATCCATCCACGACTGCTTCAGGATCCAGAGTCGGAGGAGGAGGTACGCGGCCTTCCGCGCCTCCGAGCGGAGCAACGCCCACGTGGAGAACGACAAACAGTTCACGTCGATGGTCACGATCGGGGTCATGCGGCGCTCTCCTTCTGCAGGTCCTGAACGAACGTGCTTGTCGGATCGGTGAGGAGCGGGATCCTCCCCTTGTAGAGCCGACCGCCGAGCCGCGCGAAATAGTGGAAGGTCGGCAGCTGGCAGATCGCCCACGGGGGGACCAGCGGGGCGTCCTTCAACTGGATCGAGACGTTGTGCATCGCACGGAAGTCGTCGACGTTCGACAGGCCCGACGAGAAGAACGCGGGCTCGTACCGGTAGCTCTCTCCCGCGACGCGCAGCTGGCGCTCGCCGGCGAGCTTCGAGAAGTCCTCCGCCTCGCGGGGATTCCTCGACTGGAACTGCACGTGGAGGAGGCTGTGGGTAAGGATCTCGTCGACGGCGGCCTTCGAACCGAGCGACTGCTCGAACTGCGCGGTGGTTTGGGACGAGAGCACGACGGCGACGTCGGCGCCGCGCGCCTCCGCCAGGATGTTCAGGAACGGCTTCGACACGAGGTGATGGGCCTCGTCGACGAAGAGGGAGAGGCGGCGATTCCGGCCCTCGGGGTCGTAGCTGTACCGGGCCGCCAGGTACGCCTGAAGATCGAGCAGGAGCATGCGACCCACGGCGTTGGCCGATTCCTCGCCGTGCAGCGAGCCCAGGTAGAAGTAGACGACGAGCTGCTGCCGATCGACGCTGGTCCAGGTGAGGATTTCACGTGCGGTCTCCTCAGGCTCCGGGGAGAGCACCTCGCGCTTGGGTCCAGCGGAGAGCCGCTCCAACTGAGGCAGGAAGCTCGCGACCATCTTCCGGTAGTAGTTCGTGTCGAGTTGGAGGTAGTGGAGCAGGTCGTCGAGTTCCCGGGAGCGCTTCAAGGTGCCGCCAGCAACAGAGGCCTCGTAGCCGTTGGCGATCTCGGCGATGTCGGGCGTCGCCCGTTTCCCAAGTAGTTCGGGGAAACGCTTGCGTACGAGGTCGACGGCAACCTCCGAGAGATTGCGGAGGCCGTGCAGGACCCGATGGATGGTGATGGGCTTGCCGGCCAGGAAGAGCCCCTGCACCACCGCACAGGTCGCGCCCCACTGGAAGCCGCGGAACGCCTCGCTGTCCCCGCCGGCGGGGGGGAGCATCCCGATGAGCCGGTCCGCGATCTCCGAGGGAGTGCCGAAGTTCGCCAGGGGATTGTAGGCGACCGAGGTCTTCGGCCACGGGAGCGCCACGAGGCGGAAGTCGCCCGATCGCCCCGTCTCCTCGCACGCCTGCCGGACGGCGTTGATGAGGCGCGCGTCCCCCTTCGGATCGACGATGACAAGGACGTCGCCCTTGGCGACGAGCTGCCGGATCATGAGCTCCAGGAATCTCGTTTTCCCTTCGCCGGGCGATCCGAGGACCAGCGTGTGGTGGGTCCGCTTCTTGTCCGCGATGAAAAGCGGCGCTTCGTCCGCGAGGCCGAGGCCGTGGATCAGCGTGTTGCCACCGAATAGCGCCTGCGTCCGCTCCGGAGGCTCCCATCCCTCGGACATCATGCGCATGAGCCGCTCGGCGTGAGAGGGCGACCACGGGAAGGCAAGCCCCAGGAAGGTGTGCGCGACTTTCGATGGAAGCTCCGCCGGCGCCATTCGAAGGAGTTCACCCTCGACGAGGTGCCGGCCCAGGAAGTGCGCCCGCACCGTGTACGCGGCCGGGGCGAGCGAAAGAAGGACGCAGGCGATCAGCACCTCCCGCGCGGCGCCGCCATACGGAAGCCCCGGCGAAAGCGCCGCGAAGAGGAGTCCCGTCGCGAGAATTCCCGCGAAGAGGAGCGCGCCGTAGATCTGCTCAGCCCTGTACGGCATCGGTTCCTCCCGGTTTCATCTCTGTCGGCGTTGAGACTGGCGGCGCCGACTTCCGCTGCGCCTCCACCTTGATCGCCGCGACAAGGCGGTGATGCTCGTCCTCGGTGATCTCCTTGATGGCGGAGCCCGTCCAGTAGCCGACCCTGGCGAGGAGCTTCGCGTCCCGGAAGAGCCCGTTCGTGTCGAGGACGACGACCCACATCGGCCGGGCCCCGTGGCGAAGCTGGATCGACGAGAGAAGCCGTCCCGCCGCCCCCTTGCGGACGCATGGCAGCTTCGCGAGGGCGTCCAGGTAGGCGTTCACCTCGCGCTGCGGGTCGCGCTGGTAAAGGCCCTTCTCGACAAGGCGCTGGAAGCACCGCGGCGAGACGAGGTAGGTGACGTCCTCGAGGACGTACGCCTGTCCGCCGAACTGATTGGTCGGAATCGCGCCCGACAGGATGGCGTCCCGAAGATCGTCGAGCAGCTGCTCAGCGGCGATGAACTTCCGCACTGCCGGGACGGGCGAGCCGACCTGCACGGGCGGCGCCGGCGATGGAGCGGGCTGCGGCGGCGGCAGGGATGGAGTCGGCGGTGCCGGTGTCGGCGCGGCAGCAGTTGGGGCGCCGACCGCTGGCGCCGGAGCGACGGGCGCGGGGAGACTGGCGTTTCGGCGGAAGTCCACGTGGGGAACGGCCTTCCCATCGGCAGCGCGTGCGAACGCGATGGCGCCATCGAAGATCGCCAAGCCGCCCAGCATCGCGAGCGCGGGCTCGATGAACGAGCGCTGAAGCAGGACCGCTTCGGCGACTTCGAACCGCTCGCCGAGCGTGATCTTCGCGATCATCTTCCAGCCGTCGGTCTCGACATCGTAGGCGAGACGCCGGCGGCCGTGGAGCGCGTTCGCGAGGGCGCGCGCGCCGTCTTCCGTCGCGGGCAGCGCCCGCGCCTCAGAACACTCCCGCCCGAGGAGGTCGCGCACCAGGAAGACTAGCTTCTGAAGACCCTGCGGATACCGCAGCGCCAGATGCTTCTCGCCCACCCAGAGATCGGCGTCGAGGGCGTTCATCCGGAAGACGCCCTCCGCGATCCCGCGGACGAGGATTCTGGCGAGTTCGCCGACGAAGTCGGTCTTCGCGGTCGGGAGGACCGCAGGCAGCGCCTCCACGCGCGCCTCTTCAAGCGCCTTCGCCTTGCGGGCGAGCGCCTCGCGCGTCGAGCGGTGGTCCGCCTCGGTGATGAGCGCGTGCACCGCTTTGGCCGCGAGCGTGCCGTCCTCCAGGACTTCTGTTGAAATCCGGCTTCCGAGCAAGCGGGCGACCTCGGGCGTCAGGAGCCTGCCCGTAACGTAGGCCGTGTGGCAGGCATGGTCGTTCATCCGGCGCTCGACGCGCCAGGTCATCGCGCACTTCTCCCTGCCATGTCGCACGTAAAACGCCTCGAGCGGCTCCTCGTACGGGTTCCACAGCGAATGCGCGGGGCCGTGAATGAGCACGCTCGCGACCTTCCCCGCGTCATGGTGCAGCGCGAAGAACCACACCGCGAAGCGCAGGCGCCAGAGGCGGTATTCCTGCTCCTCCGGGTAGGCATCGGTCGTCGCGACGAACTGTTCGCTCTGGGCCGCGCGAAGCGCGATCTCCGCCACGTCGAGGGAATGGTCGAAGAGCCCGAACGGCTCGGCGTGGTGGTGATTCTGGCTCGCGGGCAGGTCGACGGCGTACCCCAGGAACGCGCGCGCGACGCCCCGGACGACGTCTCCGTCGACCTCGGGGAGGAAGGCGGCCGAGCGCGCGAGGCGCGCTGCGAACCGCTTCTCGGTCAGGACCGCGTCGAGGCCGACGTCATGGATCACGGGCTCGGCGGTCGAGGCTGCTGCGGCCGGCTCACCCCCGAGCCATAGCCAGAAGTTGTGCCAGAGAGTCATGCCGACCTCCGGCCTGTCTGCCGGCGGAGCTTGCAGTCGAGGCACCGGGCGAACCACTCCCGGGAATCGAATTCGGCGATGACTCCATCGAAGACTTCTCTCACCAGTTCGTCCTGTTCGCAGAGTTCATTGAAGCGGACCCGGTCGTCCCACGTCTGAAGGCAGACGGCAAACGTGACCGCGCCGCATCGCTCACACTCCCCCGCCACGAGATCGACCTCGCCCGATCGCCAGGCGTCGAGGCCGTTTCCCTCCACGATGACGCCTTCAATGTCGCCGACGAGGAGTTCCGTCAAGGACCGTGCCCTGCCCGCGGCAAGAGAGAGATTCTCGAGCACCTCGCCGGCCCGGACGAGAAATGCGCGACGGGCGCGCCAGAGTTCCACGCCCGTGCAGGCGATGGTGAAGAGGTGGACCCGGCCCTGATCGACGACGTATCCAAACATGGGCATCGTTCCTCCTCTGTGTCAGGGGCCCGCAGGCACCCTCGGTTCCGCCAGGGTCACGGGCATGCATCCCCTGCACTCGCGGAAGACTCCGAAGTGAATCCAGAGGTAGGCGCCTTCGCGGGAGAGCGCGCCCGCCTCCACCAGGCGTCGCACCGGCCAGCCGATGGGCACGCACGCGCGCGGCGACGGACGCACCATCTGCAGGTAGTGCCCCGTCCGCGGCTCGAACGGATACGGCCCGACGACCACCCGCCCCGGCGGTCCGGAGGCGACGCGTCCCGCGCGGAGCGCCTGAAGATGCGCCGCCATCACTTCGCTCGGATCGACCGTGAATCCGATGCGGGGGAAGTAGCTGCCCCACGTCCACGCGCAGTCGCCAAGCCTGGGCACGGAACTGCAGGACGGGAGCAGCGCCTTCTTCGCGGCGGCCACCGGGTCGAGGAGCATCTCGGCGATCCCTGTCCGCCAGAAATACCCGTCGAGTTCGGAGAGATACGAGACGGCGAACTGCCGTCCCCTCGGCTTCGCCAGCGGAAGCCCGGAGTCGAAGACGAGCTGCGGCACGAATTCGAAGACGTGGCCCTCGGCGAACTGGAGTCCGGTGCCGTCCGCGGAGTTGGGCGTGTGGCTGGAGGTCGTGCCGTAGAGGGGAACCGATCCAAATCCCTTGGTAACGGCTATCGCCTCGACGAGATGGCTCGCGAGCGGCTTGCGGAGCACTTCGAGAATGCCCACGGGGTAGGCGTTCTCGACGATGAGGCATGTCGTCACTCCCCCGGCCGGCGACGGGCAGGTCATGACCCCAACGATCAGCCAGGTGCGGAGGATGCAGGAGACATCGACCTTGAGCGTCAACGCCGCAATCGACTCGGTCGACGCGTAGCCGGCGGGACGATCCTGGGCCTGCGCGGCCATCACGGATAGAAGAGCTGAGAGCAGGAATGCGGAGGTCTTCATGCCGCGAACTCCCCGCCGTGGGTCTCGAGGCACTCTCGCACCCGGTTGAGATCCGCGAGAATGTGATCGTTCCCCGGATAAGCGCGGAGAGCCTTCTCGAGGTCCGCTTCGGCGCCTTCGCAGTCGCCGACCTGCTCCAAGAGCAGAGCGCGCATCCGGAGCGCGTCCGCCTCCGCTTCCGCGCAATCGAAGAGCATGCGCAGGCAGCGGAGCATGGCGGCGACGTCGTCGAGTTCGTACGCCGCGGTGATTCGCAGGTTGAGGACGTAAACGCTCCAGGGCATGATGGAGACCAGGCGATCCGGCAAGTGGCCTGCAGCCGCATAGTCGCCGCGATTCCAGAAGAGATCTTCGGCCTCCTCGATGCCGCAGCAGAACTCGCTGGAAGCGCCGCAGTGGCGGCAGTCGTCGCGGGCGGGGTCACGGATTTCCGCGCAGTTCGGGCAGCGGTGCAGGAACTCCTCGACTTGGGCGTCGGTCAATTCAGGGATCTTCATGGCTTTCCCTCCTCGATCAGAGCTGTCTTGCCGTCCGATTGGATGGTGACCTTCGCGTCGCGGCATTCCACGCCGAGCGCCCGGGCGACCTCGGCCGTCACCAGCGTGACCGGCCGGCCCGTCGACTTCGCAAGCGCCGCAACGTCGGCGATCGCGTGCGCCTCGAGAACGAGGATCTCCGCTGTTTCGGGGAGCTCCCGATCGAGGATGGCGGGCCTTCCCCCGCCCTTCGGAACGGTCACGAAGTAGAGCGTCCGCCCCCGGAGGGGTTCGGGCGCGCGATTCGAAAGCTCGAGGGTGCGCCGGCCGCGCGAGAAGCACGCGGCGAGACCGGCGTGATGACCGCGGCCGCGCACGCCGTCTTCCGCCGCAGGCTTCTGATTGCCGAGATCCTTGAAGTCGCGTTTGAGGCGGTCCGCGACGGCGGAGTTCTGCCGCTCCAGGGCGGCCAGATCGACGCGCTCGCTTCGCTTGCCGTCGCAGTCGGTCACGTGCGTGACACGGACGGGATTCGAGCGCTCCTGGGCGTCGACCCCGCTCCACGCGAAGACGAGGAAGACTCCGGCGGCTCCCGAGATTCCGTAGGACGTCACGACCCTAGCGGCGCTCATCGGCGGCCTCCTTCGGTGCTTCGAGACGAATCGACTGGGCCACGACCAGCAGCCCGTACGGGTCTTCCTCGGTGGGCAGCCCGGTCCGCAGCTCGATCGTGTAGCGGATGCGCGAGGCGTCCTTGAGCTCGCTGGCGATGAAGATCCGCCGTTCGGCGACGGCCGTGAATCGGAAGAGACCCGAGCCGATCCGCTCGACCGCGCAGGCGGACGGAAGCGGAAGAACGAGATGCGACGACTCCTTCGCGCGGGCGACGTAGCTCGCCCGCTCGGAGAGCGAACGGGTCGCGGCTTCGAGGCGTTCGGGGGAGACGAACCGGAGCGCGTAGTTGGACCGCTCCTCGATCGTCGGGGGCGTGTAGTCGTCGAAGTACCGGAGATAGAGCAGGCTGAACGTCTTCACGGCCGCGTCGTGGACTTCTTCCGGAAGGACGACCTGGGACTCGTGCACGCCGGGGATCACGAGCGTCGGCCGCGGCTTGAGCGCCACGAAAGCGAGCGCGGCCGAGACGACAAGCTGTGAGCCGAGGAGCGCAGCGGCGCCGAACAGAAGAAGACGTGGACGATTCAGGATCGAGGGTTTATCGACGCGCATCGACGCCTCCGACGGTGAGCGGGAGAACGAGACGGGTCTCGCCGGGGTGCAGGCGCTCGACGGGCCAGCGCGCCACGAGGACAACGAGAGCGCCCTGGAGCGCCGTCACGATGGCGAGCGCGCCCAGGAGCAGGCTGCCGAGACGCGCGAGGACTTTGCGGCGCGCCTGGACGGCCAGCATCTCCTTCACGGCCTTCGTCTCAACGACCGAAGTAGCGTCGGCGGTCACGGATCTCCTCCTTGGATGGTTCACCTTCCACGGGGCTCCAGCGGAGTCGGCCTGTCGTCTGGCGCCGGAGCGGAAGCAGCTGGATCGGTCGTATGCCCGCTGGGAGCCAGTCAAGGACCCCGAGCCGGTAGAGGCGCGCGAAGACGTAGCCCGGGCCTCCCGAGCGGAGCGAGCGAAAGAGGGCGATGAGGCCGAGCCCGACGCCCACGCCGGCGACGATGCCGGCGAAGCCGAGGCCGGCGAGAATCCCGGACAGGATCGCCACGGCGGCGCCGGTGCCGATGCTTACGGCGACCTCGCGGAACTCAAGGCCGAGCCAGACGAGCACCGGCTCGTCGAGCTTCTGGTAGCACGCTTTCTCCTGCATCCACCCCCTTATCAGGATCTCGAGGGCCAAAGCGGAACTGGGAAAGCGAAGAAAGTGAAAAAACACAAAGGAGATGGTGGCGTTGCGGGGTCAGCGCACGTTCCGCGCGGGGGGGGGGCCGCTACTGCGTCAGCAGAAGATCGCTGGTGCCCTTCCGTCCGAAGCGTGCGTCCTGCATCGCTCTATTTCGGCGGAAGAGGGAGGCGGCGCGCATCTCGCCGATTCGGATTCTGGGACAGGGAGGAAACGACTAGAGCTATCGCAAGCAATGCGACAGACCCCGTCCCGAGGATAACCTCCCACACAATCGGTCCCGGCAGCTTAGCGAGCCCGAATGCCGCCAACGCGACGTCCGCCATGAAGAATGGCAACAGGTGGTCCCACAGACCGTATCGGAAGTTAGCCCAGAACTCGTCGAGAGCCTGACGTGAGGTCTCTCCTGCGATTTTCAGCTTCGCCTCAAGTCTTGAAAGCGCGACTCGGCACGCCGCGAGCCTTAGGTGGGCGAACCACGAGTAGTAGATGCCACCGACGGCGAGACCACAGATCACAACTTCCAGAGACAACGCCACGTCCGTCCGGTCAACCGCCGGCAACGAGAGCGCGTAACCAAGCACCGCCACGATCGCAGCGGTGAAGAACCCCACGTTCGCCCACTCCCTGTCGCGATACCGTACGGCCTCGGCACTCGTGGTCGAGTACAGGGCTATCATGCTCTCAGTCTCGTGCGAGTCGTTTTCGCCCATATCGCTCTCCTGTGGGTCACCTGGGTCCCCAGCGTTCTAAGACTAGGACTTCATCGCGCATGCGTGGTTACGAGCGATCATGATGCGCCATGGAGCGCGGACGTCAAATCGGAGGGCGGCGAGAGCGCACCAAAGCGGTCTGTCCCTCCTTCACAACGGTCCACCGCCTCGCGAGGTTCAACATGAGCAAGTCGGGCGTTTTGCAATGCCCGACGAGGGTCCGCCACTCGTGGAGGTCCATGACATGGAGCAGAGCGCGGTCTGTCGTGTCGGACGTGATGACCTCCGCAAGCTCCTTCCAATCGATTCCCGCGTGCATGTCCGAGATGAGTACGATGCCGTTCACTAGGGCGGTTGCACGGTCCTGAATCAAGATGGGCGCGTCTGGGGCGAAGACGTCCACGTAGGGCTGTTTATTGCTCCTGATGATTGCTGATGAGCGGATCTTGCGAACAGCGCCTCTGAGCTGACTCAAGCCCTTGTCGATTGCTTTGCGTATTTGCCTCGCTCGGCGCTCAGTCGACCGGGCCGGGTCGGTATTGAACACGGACAGAGCCTTCGTCTCCAGAAGGCACAAACCCCCGTTGCACGTCGCCAGCGAATCCGTGAGCTCTCTGTAGACCCCTCCATGCTCAACCAGGGGCGAACGGTAGCTCGATGCCGGGAACAGGTACTCCATGAGTTGATGTGCTGACTGCTCCAGCCCGCCCCCTTCATCCTCGTCCAGAATGAACCGCCCCGAGCCAATGGCGTAGATGCGAGTCGGCGTGTGCGTAACGAATTCTAGAGGGACCACTCGTGTCAGTGGACCGGGATCCGAGCCGAGTGGAAGGGACAGAATCTTCTGGAAAGTGTCTAGAGCGGCTTCAGTCGCTTGGTTCGCGTCCCCGACGTAATGGGACGCACCGCGGAGTGAGTCCGTGAGACGGTTTTTCGCGGGGACCTCCAGACGGCACCGGCTGTAGAGCACATGTCGCGACAACTCGTCGAAGAAGTGGCAATCCACAACGTCCTCGCGAAGCAGCTCTGCGAAAGCTCGGTGCTCGTCGGCGGCACGGTGTGTGCGGAACACCGTCACTGGCTTCGTGGGATCGTCGCTGATTCGCAAACCAACGCACCGCACGGTAGAACCGTCGATGGTAACTGCCGAGACAACGAGACACGCCTTTGCCCCGCCGCGAATCGCTTTGATCAGATGCGTCGGTAACTTCGTGACGAGCAAACAAGTGTTCGCCTGGTCTAGCCACAGGCCGCCTTGTGAAACGTCCATCTCAGCGCGGGTACGTTCTGACGGGAAGTACATGCATCTGTCTCCTATCAACCAGTACAACCAGACAGCTGACCAATGGTTCGCGTGGGTCGTGATCGAGGCTCTCTTCGGCTAGGCACTGTTTGAAAACTCGAAAATTGCCGATAGATCCTCTTGGAGAGAGAGGGGGTCGGCAATGGTCGCTCGACACGAAGTCACGGACGAGGAGTGGGAACTCGTTGATGAGTACGTCACTCGTCCACCTGCACAAACGGGCCGTCCACGTCGCGACGCGCGGCTGATGCTCAACAGCGTGATGTGGGTCCTGCGAACGGGAGCGCCGTGGCGGGACCTGCCCGAGCGCTTCGGCCCGTGGGAGACGGCCTACTACTACTTCAACACGTGGCGCGCAGACGGGACGTTCGATCGGGTCCTCCAGGCGTTGCAGATTCGTCTCGATCGCGACGGCAAGATCGACTGGGATCTGTGGTGCATCGACGGAAGCAATGTCCGCGCCGCTCGTGCCGCCGCGGGCGCTTCTAAAAAAGTCACCGACGACATGCCGACGAACCCCGAGACCACGGTCTGGGCCGCTCGCGCGGCGGATTCGGGAGCAAATTCCATCTCGTTACGGATTCGCAAGGTCTCCCTCTAACCGTCGAGGTCACGGCCGGACAAGTGCACGACTCGACTCGCTTCGAGTCCGTCCTCGATCAGATCGCTATCCCGCAACCCATCGGCAGACCTCGAGTCCGCCCAGCGCGCGTCGCGGGAGACAAGGGCTACAGCTATCCGCGCATTCGCGAGTGGCTCCGCGCGCACGGGATCGCCGCCGTCATTCCTCAGCGCGACGATCAGCGCGCCTACCACGAGGGCCGGCCTCTCAAGTTCGACAAGACGACCTATCGCCGACGCTGCATCATCGAACAGTGCATCGGCTGGCTGAAGGAGTCTCGGCGAATCGGCACTCGCTTCGAAAAGCTCTCGATCAACTTCCTCGCCATGCTCAAGCTGGCGATGATCCGCCGCTACCTTCGCTTCACGTTCTCAAACAGTGCCTAGAGCCGCCTGGGCAGTGCTCAAGATCAGCGTGTGGCCGAGACCGGAAAAACAGCATCTTTTCACTTTCTTGCCATCCCGAGTTCCGCTTTAGCCTTCGAGATCCTGATAAGGAGGTGGATACAGGAGACGAACATGAAAATGCTGACGCTCGTGGCCGTAGCGCTCGCGGGGATCTTCCTCCTCGGGAGCGTGGCCTTCGCGCAATCCGGGAAGGGCTTCGACACGTCGAGCGCGCTCGGCGAGCTCGAGAAGATCGGCGGCCTCCTTCTGGCGATGGTCTTCCTCGGCTTCCTCATCGTCGGCGGGTACGTGATCATCCAGGCGCTCGTCGACGCCAAGAAGCAGGGCGGCTGGGGTCACTTCGTCGTCGGGATCTTCATGGTCCTGATCGCGGGCTTCGCCCTCTGGGGCCTCGTCTCGATGAGCGGGCAGGACCCTGGCACCATCACCCGCAAGCTCAACATCAAGTAGCCGGGACGCGCCATGAACACCATCCCGTTCTCCCAGAGATCCCTCGCCGCCGCGGGGCTCGTTCTGGCGCTCGTCGCCCTCGGGGTTGAGGCGCTGGGCGGCTGCGGCTCCTGCCGCCGGGGCACGAGCGAGACGCTGGTCGTCGCCGTCGCCGGCACGCTCGCCTACACGGCGCTCCTCACCGTCGCTCTGCTTAACCGCGAATCGTTCTTTCACATCGGAGTCTTCGTCGCGGCGGCCGTCCACACGGTCCTCGTCGTCTGGATGATCGTCAAGCAGGAGGCCTGCCCCGTCTGCATCGGCGCCGCCGTGGCCGCCCTTGCCAACGCAGCCGTCGCGCTCCGCCACGGGGCGCCGCTCTCGCTCGTCGACCGCGTCTATGTGCCGGCGGTGCTCGCCGCCTCCGGACTCGTCTTCGCGGCGATCATCGCCGAGGAACGCGTCGCGGGGCACTCCGAAGCCAAAGCCCGGCATGCGGTGCGAGAAGCGGCCGTCGCGGCTCCGGCTGGCCGCCTGGCGATCCTCGTCTACGAGAACGACCACTGCCCGTACTGCCTCGAGTTCCGGGAGCGGTACGAGCCCGCGCTCAACCGTGAGTTCGGCGAAGGCGTCGAGATCCGCTACTTCAACGCGGAAGGCGTCGCCTGGGTCCGCCGCACGCCGACGATCGTGGTCGAGAGCGGCCCGGTCTATGAGGGCCTGCCGGTGGAACTCGCCACGCTCACCCGCGCGGTCTCGGACGCCCGGGCACGACGCGGACGGTGATGGAGGACCTCCCCATGATGAACAAGATTGCGCTGGTCATCTTCCTCGCGGGCTTCGCCCGCACCTCCGCCACGCCTGACGGGCGGACCCGTCCCGCGCCGCACGAGATGGCGCGTGGCGGGCAGGACAACGCCAAGAGCGGCAGCACCCGCGAAGTGGTCGTCAAGGACGGGGAGACCGTCACGATCCGCCTGGCGGTCGCGGCGAACGCGAAAACCGTCCTGACCGCCGTGACGTTCCCCGGCGCGATCAAGAGCGTGATCTCCG
>Ga0247727_10001608_pt1 | contig 53155 bp, 42 predicted proteins | sample WisWelCaveWW1625_FD_202498 | JGI IMG/M metagenome (GOLD analysis project Ga0247727, IMG submission 202498) | Biofilm microbial communities from Wishing Well Cave, Virginia, United States - WW16-25 | ecosystem: Environmental > Aquatic > Deep subsurface > Groundwater > Cave microbial mat | place... | reverse complement strand
AAAGAAATCCACAATCAGCATCCATTCGGTATACTTGAGGTCAGTCGAGTAGGTTTGGCTGAATTTGGTCATTCGCCAATCTTACCCGACTACTTAAGAAACACTCTCTCACAGAGGGACTGAAACTCATCGAGGTCCATCAGGTTGACTACCAAACCACTGGTAAGAAATAAACAATCCCTCACAGAGGGACTGAAACGGCGTAAAGCGTTGTTGCTCGAAGTGGATTGGTTGTGTAAGAAATAAACAATCCCTCACAGAGGGACTGAAACATGAAATTAAACCGTGCATCAAGGTACTGCGCATACGGTAAGAAATAAACAATCCCTCACAGAGGGACTGAAACAACTGACTTTCTGCAGGGTCTATTGGACTCATCTTAGTAAGAAATAAACAATCCCTCACAGAGGGACTGAAACTATAAGCGCATAGGTTGTTGCATCGATCCAGTCCATGTAAGAAATAAACAATCCCTCACAGAGGGACTGAAACAATCAGAGAACGGGATAAACCGCTGCCCAGCTTCTGGGTAAGAAATAAACAATCCCTCACAGAGGGACTGAAACATGATAAATTGTGGTGTCGCAGTATTCTCTATAAAGGGTAAGAAATAAACAATCCCTCACAGAGGGACTGAAACGCAAGCATGCCACCGGCAATGACCATCTGCTGGGCTTGTAAGAAATAAACAATCCCTCACAGAGGGACTGAAACCAAAAGACTTCCGAAGTCTCGAAGACTTCGGAAGTCTGGTAGTCAGGTAAGAAATAAACCATCCCCTATCATCCCCTTGCGGGGATGTTTCGCGAAGGGACTGAAACAAAACAGGTACACGGGCGCTTGTGTTCCACCTGTGTACCTGTCTACGTTTTGCCTGTATTCGTTTTACCTGTTTACGCTGTGATCATCGCCTCGATCTCCTTCAAAACGGACCGTAAATCGGGAGGATGTGCCGCGATGACTTCAGTTTCCCCAATGTGTTTATGATGCGGCGCAGTGGATAGGTTCGGGAAGTGTTTTGTATCGTCATAGCGAAAAATAAGCGTTCCATCTGCCTTCATATAGCGATAAACAGACTGACCCTGCTTTACCTGAACAAATTCACGGAAGCGTAAACGCGAGCCGTCCTTAAAAACCAAATCCCCCTTGATGAAACCCGTTTCCCTATCGCGGTAGTCATAGTCAATTTCAGGCGATTGGGAAAGGGCGAGGCTTTGTAGTAACGACCTGACGCTTTCAAAATACTCTTCGATCATTTGACCTTGGCTTCTTTGAAGACGTTAAGTTTTTCTTCCAGCAGTCGCAATGTTTTGATCTCGCCCTCCCACTCGATGAAGTCGAGCGTCTCTTCGAGATCGCCAGGTTTGAATCGGCGCTCGAACTCGGCGGCGCTCATACCGTATTGTTTCTCGAAGGCTTCCAGTTTGGCGCGTGTTTTCTTTACGCCATGTTCCACGTCATACGCCGCGTTTTCGATAACAGAGCGGATCAGCGGCATGAGCCGTTTGGCATTCGGCGTTTGAATGGTAATTTGTTGTAACATATCGTTCTCCTTGCCGGCAAAATTACCGACTGGTGATATTATAGCAAAGAAAGCCGGGAGACATGGAAACGGGCGGAGTGGCTAAAAGGATGGGCTCGTTATTTGTTTTGCCACAGAGCGCACAGAGATTATGAGAAAAAAACTCTGAGTTCTCGGTGGGCTCTGTGGTTCAGCCCACAACATTAGCCACTCCCGAAACGGGTGGAAAAGCTTGGAGTCATTTTCCGCAGACGATATGCGTTTGACCAAACCAACCGCGATGACGCGAGTGGTAAGAAATAAACAATCCCCTATCACCCCCTTGTGGGTACAAAGGGATTGAAATATAAGAAAACTCGGAGGTCTGTCAGACCTCCGAGTTCCTGGTTTTCAGGGTAACCATTATCAATTCAACACAATCCCCTCTTTTGTGATGGATAACTCTCTCCCGCAATTCCGACATTTCAGCGCGCTCGCTTCGCTCTCCCATTGAACCTGCCCGCACGCCGAACAACGAATCATCTCTGACAGTTTTCGCGCGTGGACCGCCTCCGATGTTCCGTTCTTGACGGCGAGCGCTCGGTCGAATAATTTCCACCACGTTGTAATTTGAATATCTTTTAATCCGTTTCCTTCCAGCAGGGACGCGAAATCAGCCTTGCTTTTCACCTTTGCCTTGCGCCCCGATTCTTCCGTGCCGCGTGAGGTGAGCAGGATGCCGCCGGGTCTGAGTACGCGCGTCAGTTCGGCGAGCGGCTCGTCCATGGCGGAGAAGAGTTCGAGTACTTCGAGACAGCACACCGCGTCGAACGCCGCGTCTGGGAACGGCAGAGGCATGGACTGATGTCGAAGTAGTTCCACGTTTTCTGGTGGTCGAGTAGGCGTCGGGGGTCTCGATACAGACTGCGTCCACTCGACCCCCGACGCCGTATCGAGACCAAATTTCACCGCCGCCTGTTCCAGCATCCCCTGAGAAAGATCGAGCGCGATAATGTGTCCTTTGAAGTCCGCTTGATTGAGCAATGCAAACGACAACCTGCCTGTGCCTGTTGCAAAATCCAATATGAACGGTTCGGGAACACGCGAAGCGTTCAACAAATCGAGCAAAGGGCGCGCCAGCATTGCGTCATCGCGCAGTTGACTTTCGTGCTTGCCCTCATCGTATTTCCGAGACCAACGGTCATACAACCACGCCTGCACGCGCGGACCGAGATGCACGCCTTCATAAAAGTAAATTTCGCGGTCGAGGAGATAGCCGATGAGAACGAGAATGACAATTGTGATGAACAGGTTCATTTTGAAATTACACAGAAACCAATCCCGAAGGGATGAAAGGATTGTAATAACAGGTAAATCCTTGTCGCAATCCCGAAGGGATGGCATAATCCATCAACGTCTATGACACTCCTTCGGAGTTGAAAAGCCTTCATACGACCATGCCATAATCTTTTCACTCCTTCGGAGTTGCGCTAGCGAAATATCAGATAACAACTTTGATTACCTTACGCTTTGAAAAACTGGACGCTGATTCACGCTGAAAACGCAGACTTTTTCTTTTGGATCAGCGAAAATCAGCGTTTATCTGCGTCCCAAAACGATTGTGTAAGGTAATCAGATAACAACTTTCAAATTTTACCGCTTTTACCGCATCCAATGAACGAGAAGCCCAAGCAGTCCCGCGCCCAGCATGATTCCTGCTATAGCGGCTTTTGCCTTCCAGCGATATAAAACCAGCAACGACAAAACTAATATTCCAATCGCAGGCAGGTCGGGCAATGCTGTTTGGAGGAGTTGCAGAGCCGTCGCAGCGATCAAGCCAACGACTGCGGCGGTTACGCCATCCAAAAACGAATGGACTTGTTGATTATCCACTACTTTCTCGAAAAAATCATGCCCGATCAAGGTAAAAGAGAAGGCGGGCAAAAAGACTCCCGCCGTCAGCGCGAGCGCGCCGAGCGGACCGCCTCCGAGATAGCCGACAAACGTGGAGAAGATGATCAACGGCGCGGGCAGAATGCTCGAGAGAGCCAGCCCATCCAAAAATTGCTGGTTCGTCATCCACGCGCCGGAGGTCACCGCATCATGTTGCAGAAACGGAATCGCCGTGTACGCGCCGCCGAAAGTGAGCAAGCCTGTACGCAAGCCATAACCCAACAATTCAAGAATCGTTGGCGCACTGACGGAAAGAGCAACGGCAAAACCTGATAATGGAAGAAAGAGGAAAAGAGAATTGGAGAATTTTGTACGTTGCGCGAGCGCATAGGCTAACCCTCCAATGGCAAGCGTCACGAGAAAATTGACGTTCAAAAATTTTGCAACAAAACTTAACACTGCAATTCCCCACAGCCAGTTGTTATGCAGGGCATGGCTTCCAATGCGGTGCACCGCGCGCACGATCAACGCGGCAACGGCGGCTTGAAAACCGTAAAACATACCGATAAATATTGGTGTCGAGATTCCATACGTCACATAAAACCATGAAAGCGCGAACATGAAAACAAAGCCGGGTAACATAAAACCAAGCCCTGCCAGAAGTCCGCCAATTCGCCCGCGCGCCATCATGCCAAAGTAAACACACATCTCATGCGCTTCGGGTCCCGGCAATACCTGGTAGACAGCCAGCACGCGATGAAAGCGCTCGCTCGAAATCCACTTCTCATCGTCAACGAGTTCCTGCCTGAGCATCGCAACTTGCGCGACGGGTCCGCCCCACGCCAGCAGACCAAATTTCAAGAAGCGCAGGAATAACCGCCAGTAGGATTCGTGCGGAATGGAATTCATTCTGCTTTAGGCGGCGTCCTCGCCGCCGGGGACTGCGGCGAGAGCTTTGTTCCTCGCTGTCTCATCGCTTCATACACGATCAACGCCGTTGAAACCGACACGTTCAACGAATTGACCTTTCCCATCATCGGGATTTTCACTTTTACATCCGCGTGTTGCATCCAGAAATCAGACAGCCCTTCATCTTCTGTCCCGACGACAACCGCAAGCGGACTTCGCAAATCTACATCGGAATAAATCTCCTCTGCAGATGGACTCGCGGCGACCACACGCATCTTTCGCGTTTTCAGCCACTCCAAAGCGGACGCGTTATCTCCTTCGACAACTGGTACGCTGAACACCGCGCCCCGACTCGCGCGCACCACATTCGGATTCCACACATCTACGCGCGCGTCACAGACGATAAGCGCATCCACGTGCGCCGCGTCTGCTGTGCGAAGGATCGCGCCGAGGTTGCCCGGCTTCTCAATGGATTCGGCGACAATCACAAGCGGCGTGTTACTCAATTTCAAATTATCAAGTGTTGTTTTTGGAATTGGGAATATCGCCAGCCAGCCGTCGGGATTCTCACGATATGATATTTTCTCGAAGACCGCGCGGGAGACAGTCAATGATTCGGCGGAGGAAAAAGCTATTTGGCGCGAAGCAAGTTCCGGTGCGGAAAGAAGCGTCTGCAGTTGGTGTCCTGCTGAGATCGCGAGTTGAATTTCGTCGTATCCCTCCACGAGTATTAAGTTGTCATCCTTACGCTGACGTTTATCATCGCGCAATTTGACGATGTGTTTGACGCGCGGGTTTTGGGGGCTGGTGATATCCATGGGATGTTAGCGAGTTACCCCGTACCATGTCTTCTAAAGAAAAGCAGAAACGCAATACCGACAGCAATGTATGCGCCAAAATAGAGCAGCCCGCCCGGTTTTGCCGCGAAATCGAACAGACGGATGTACGCGAATGCGGCGGCTGTGATGAAGATGATCAAGCCATAGGCAAGAAAACCGTAATTCAAAAAAGGCTTGAGGTTTCTATCCCATATCAAGGGAGCCGCGCCTGATGCAAGCGAGAGATAAAACACACCAAAACTTCGCAAGGTAAACAGAGACATGACTTCGGGGAAGATACCTCCGTTCGTGCCAGGCGCGCCGATCTGCGCGGTACAGCCATATACACCCAGAAAACCGACGAAAACGACAAACCCGATCAACCTGATGTGTTGAAATGAATCAGTTGCTGAATTCGGAGATTCGCGCGCGGGTCGGGTTCGCACCCATGCAAAGACACCGATGAGCGCGGCGACAACATTGACCAGCAACGTAAACAAATACAGCCATGCGATTGGATGCGTGAGAACCAATTTGGCGCGAAAGAGATACACCACGGTCAATTGACCCACACCGAAAACCCAGAGATAGATGAGGGCTGGGTAGACACGTCCCCAATCCCAGCGGCGAGCGGCGAAAAATGCAAGCCAGGCGTTACCCAAACACCAGCCGCCGATGGTCATTGTCATAAAGGAGGTCACTTTCCATGCAAAGACGGGCGCGAGTTGTTCGGGCATCAAAAACAGCAACGCGCCGAGAATGGCATATAGCACGGCGTTCAAATAGGTAAGTAAACGGGAAGTTGTGGATAGCATTCTTTCCTCCAATTGATTTTATCTTAAGGTGACAATCACTTCCCACGTGACGGTCACCTGATTTCCTATTTCACCAGCAACAGGCACGCCGCCTGATGTGTTTCACTCAGTTGAATCAATTTCGGGTCGCTGGCTTTACAGACATTGATCGCAACAGGGCAACGCGGATGGAAGCGGCAACCCGACGGCAAGTCAATCGGATTCGGAGTCTCACCCTGCAGAATGACGCGCTTCTTGCACAGGCGCGGATTTGGCACAGGGATGACTGAAAGCAATGCCTGTGTGTATGGATGTTGTGGATTCTCCAACACCTCCGTCATTGTACCAATCTCGACGATGCGGCCCAAATACATCACCGCGACCCGATCCGCAAAATAACCAACAGTCCCCAGATCATGCGTAATGAAAATAACAGAAATGCCGCGCGACTCTCGTAAATCTGCCAGCAGGTTGATGATCTCGGCGCGGATGGACACATCTAACATGGAAACGGGTTCATCTGCCAATAAGAGATGCGGTTCTAACACGAGCGCGCCGGCAATGACCACACGCTGACGTTGCCCGCCTGAGAGTTGATGTGGGAAACGATGCAGGTATGATTCGGCTGGCTTCAAGCCGGAATCTTCAAGCGCGCGTGCCACTCGTTCGCGGCGTTCATCCAGATTTTGTGCCAGTCCATGAACCAATAACGGCTCGGTGACAATCTCTTCGATAGTTTGCGTCGGGTTGAGCGACTCGTATGGATCTTGAAAGATCATCTGAATGCGCTGGCGGATTGCCTTGCGCTCCTGGTTGCTGGCATGAGTGATGTCTTTGCCTTCAAAGATGATATTGCCCTCTGTCGCTTCTTCGAGTCCCATCAATGTCAGCGAGAGCGTGGACTTGCCGCATCCGCTTTCGCCGACCAGCGCGATCACTTCGCCGCGTTTCAATTGCAAGTCCACATCGTCCACGGCGTGGATGATGTTATCCGCGCGCGAAAACCAGCCGGGCCTGCCAGCCTTGAAATGTTTTTTTAAGCCTTTTACTTCGAGAATGAATTGATTCTCCATATTTTTTCACCACAAAGGACACAAAGGGCACCAAGGTTGGTGCAGTTGGCACAACAAGAAGTCTTTCCTTGGGTTTTCCTTTGTGTACTATCCCAGCGCTCGGCGGCGTCCTCGCCGCCGTCCACAGGATGCTTCGCAAAGGACGGCGGCTTGAGCACCTAATTCTCCACCAAATGACAACTTGCAATATGACCGTCTTCCAGTTCATGCAATTTCGGCATTTCAATCGAACAACGTTCAAACGCCAGCGGACAACGCGGCGCGAAGCGGCACCCGGCGGGGAATGCATCCGGTTTTGGAGGATAGCCGGGGATGGAGACGAGTCGCCTGTCGGGTTGGGAAAGGTCCGGGAACGCCTTAAGCAACTCCTGGGTGTAGGGGTGACGCGGCGAGTTGTAGATCGTGTCCACCTTTGCATATTCTGCAGTCACGCCGCCATACATCACCAGCACCGAGTCGCACATCTCTGCCACTACGCCGAGATCGTGAGTCACAAAGATGATCGCGAGCCCAAGTTTCTTTCGCAGGGAATCGAGCAGTTCCAAAATCTGCGCCTGGATCATCACGTCCAATGCAGTGGTCGGCTCATCCGCGATCACAACCTGCGGATTGCATGAGAGCGCCATCGCGATCATCGCGCGCTGCCTCATCCCGCCCGAATACTGATGCGGGAAATGATCCTTGTGGTCCGCGGCGATGCCCACGAGATCGAGCAACTCAACCACGCGCTCTTCAACCTGCCCCGGCGGCATGGCAGGGATGTGTTTGATGATCGCTTCCCTGATTTGATCGCCGACCGTGCGCACAGGGTTGAGCGCGTTCATCGCGCCCTGAAAAATAATCGAGATGCCGCTCCAGCGGACATCGGCGAGTTCCTCCTCCGACGCCGTCGCAAGGTCTTTGCCGCGAAAATACACATGCCCGTTTGTAATTTGACCCGCCGCGGGAAGCAATCGGTTTAGAGCCATAATGAGCGTTGTCTTTCCGCAACCGCTCTCCCCCACCAGCCCCATCATCTCGCCCTCGTGCAGTTGAAAACTGATGTTGTGAACAGCCTTCGCAACTGTATCGCCATTCACAAAATTAACGGAAAGATTTCGGACATCCAACAGGACGGGTGAATCTTTTTTCCCTTCGACTCGGCTCACATCGTCCCGACGCTCTTTCGGGAGGGCAGGCGCTTTGGGTGATTCAACCTCCGCCTCACTCTGGACCGTCTGCCTGCCCGGCATTAAATGATGTGATTCAAGCCTGGGGTTTAATACCTGCTCAAGCCCGTGCCCAAGCAGGGTCAACGCGAGGACGACCCACACGATTCCAAAACCCGGTGTTGCCAGCGCCCACCACGCGCCCGCGCTCATGGCGCCGCGACCAAACGCGAAGTTGAGCATTTGTCCCCATGAGATCGCAGTCGGGTCACCCAAGCCCAGAAACGATAGCGTTGATTCGTTCAGGATCGCAAGTGAGATCACCAGTATCGCATTGACAACAAGCAATGGCAACACGAGGGGCAAAATATGCGTGATAACGATATGCCAATTCCCACCACCGATGGCGCGCGCGCGTAAAACGAACTTGCGCGATTTCACCGCCAAAGTCTGCGAACGGACGATGCGCGCGGTTGTCGTCCAGCCGAGCAAACCGATCACGAAGATGATGTTGAGCAGACTCGGTTTGGTCATCGCAACAATAACAACGGTCAACGGAAGGTCCGGGATGACCAGCATCGTATCCGTAAAACGCATGAGGAAATTTTCAATCCGCCCGCCGTAAAACCCCGCTACAATCCCAATCACGCCGCCAATCACGATTGAAATAAATGCTGCAAAGAATCCAACGATCAATGAAACGCGCGCGCCATAGATAAAACTGGAAAGCACATCTTTTCCCGCGTCATCCGTGCCGAGCCAGTGTTCTGCCGATGGCGGGTTGTAAATGTCGCTTGAGTCAATGCCCCTGGATGTTGTTGGGTCGTATGGCGCAAGGATCGGCGCAAATACGGCAAGGATCAGAATCACAACCAGCATAACCAAGCCGACAACTCCCATTCGATTTTTGGAAAAGGTTCTCCAAAAACCAAGCAATGGCGAGGAAGGTACAGAGGGCTTGAATTCTGCGGTCTGAATAGCCATGAGTTATTGCGATTGCACTCGCGGGTCGAGATAGGAATAGGTCAGGTCGGCAATCAGGTTGGCAATGACCACACTGATGGCAATTAAGAGAAACGCTCCCTGTAAAACAGGGAAATCCCGTCGGTTCACCGCCTCAAAGATCGCGCCGCCCAGCCCGGGCCAGGAAAATACCGCTTCGATCTGTATCGCGCCAGCGACGGTAAACCCTAAATTGATCGCGATAATTGTGACGAGAGGAAGCATGGCATTCTTGAGCGCATGATCTTTCAGGATTTGGAAGGTACTCAGTCCCTTTGCTTTTGCCGTCAAAATATAATCCTCTGCGAGCACATCCATCAAACTGGATCGCATCACAAGCAAATATTCACCCATATAAACAATCGTGTACGTGAGTGTCGGAAGGATCATGTGCCGGGCAATATCGCCAACTTGATAAAGAAAAGGAAAAGAACTTGTCCCCGGCGTTGCCCTGCCGCCGATTGGAAACCCGTGGTTGCTTCCCCAAAATAACAGGATGATACCCAGCCAAAAAGTTGGCAGGCTCCATGCCACCAAACCGGTAATGAGCGCGCCATAATCAATGGAGGTACGCGCCTTCCATGCGGCAAAGACTCCAAACGCGACTCCGATCAGAATCGAGAGAATTTGTCCTGCGCCGATGAGCAGGATCGTATTCCACAACCGCTCGACCAAAACTTCCGAGACGGGGCGATTCGTATGGAAACTGAATCCCAACTCTCCCTGAATCAGGTTGCGAAGGTAGATAAAAAATTGGGTGTCGAACGGGTTGATTCCACAGTCCCCCACTTTGATCGGGTTTAGAGTCTCGAAACAATTGATGACCGGCTTATCCAACCCAAAGCGGACGCGCAGCGCTTCGATGGCATCCTTTTTCAAACGCGGATCATGGATACCAGCCCGCGCCGCGTCGCCGGGCAGGACGCGAAAAAGAAAAAAATTCAGGATCAGAACAAACAGAATGGTGAAAGCAGACCAGCCGAGTTTATTCAGTAAATAACGATAACGACCCAAGGATTACTCCTATCACGAAGTTTTGTCATGCTGAGTAAGACCACAGCGAAAAGAGGTCGCTGTTCAAAGCGAAAGAAACAAACATACGCGTACCGCGACATTTATGTCGCCTTGCCGTGGTCGAGCGACATAAATGTCGCGCTACAAAATCTTGTTCCTTCCTGCGCGGCTCAGAGTGACAATAGAAAGAGGGGCGGTGTCACCTGCCGCCCCTCTTTTGTTTGGTATTTATCCTACCGCACCGGCTCGATCACCACGAGCGAACTAACGTCGGACAGTTCAACCTTTGCCGTGTCCGTGATCCAGCCTGTAAACTTATCCACTCGATAAGCCTGAACTGACTGCTGGTAATACGGAATGATATACACCACATCGTCAAACGCAATCTGTTGCATCTGCCAGACGATTTCCCTGCGCTTCTCGAGGTTCAGTTCAACTCCCTGCTGGGCATGAAGTTCATCATAGGCAGGGTTCGAATATCCTGTTTCGTTGTACCCGTTCGGGATTTCATCCGTTGTATGAACAGAAAGCAACAGATTCGGGTCGGGGTCTGAGCCCCAGCCCCACAGCATAATATCGTAATCGAACGCGGGGCAGCATTCGGCAGTCAGGGCATCCGGGTCAATGGCCTGTAATTCCAACGTGACACCCACCTCGCCCCACATCTCCACGAGAAGCTCCGCTTCACGAGGAGCGCTGATGCTGTCGCTGGGCCAGTGCATACGGAAATTCAATGGTTGTGAGCCATCGGGCATTTCACGCACTCCATCACCATCCGAATCGAGATAACCGGCATCGTCGAGGACCTGCCTGGCTTTCGCCACATCAAATTCATAGTCTTTGATTGTGTCGTTGTACCAATGACCTAATCCGTCCGGGATCAGCGTAAGACCGGGTGAGCCAAACCCAAGCAGGACAATATCAATCAGTTTTTGCTTGTCGGTTGCATGTGCCAGTGCGAGGCGCACGTTACGATCACGCAGTGCGGGGTGCCCTGTGCAAAGTCCGCCGACATCGGTTGGGCAATTTTCGGGATCCGCCTGGTTGAAGATAATATCCGAAACACTCGGAGCAAAGGGCGCGCCGGTAACAACCTGAATGTTCGCATCGCCTTTCAAGGTCTCCACCGCAGTCCCGGGCATTTCAGAGATCATATCCACTGCGCCGCTTCTGAGCGATTGGACCAAAACATCGTCGCTTTCAAAGGTCTGGAAGATCACCTCGTCGATTTTTGGCGGGTTTGCGAAGTGTTCCTTGTTCGCGCCGAGGTGAACAAATTCATTTTGTTTGTACTCGATCATCTTGAACGGACCCGTGCCGATCATCTCCACATTTTCGAATTCCACAGAGGCAGGGGCTACAGCGTAATCCTTCCAAATGTGTTCCGGCACAACGTACAAATACGAGAGCAGGTAATCCAGATTCGGAACTGCGTTCAGCAGTGTGAGGACAACGGTATTCTCGTCGGTTGCTTCCACCGTATCAAAGTTCACCGTGTAGGCGTTCAAATAAATAAAGTCACCGTTGTTTTTATAGAGGTTGATCGAAAAGGCAACATCATTTGCCGTCATTGGCTGGCCGTCATGGAAACTGATCCCATCACGGATCTTGAATGTCCAGGTTAGGCTATCCTCTGAAATTTCGGCGCTTTCCGCCACGTCCAGTTTATACGTTCCGTCGAGCTGATATTCATACACAGTATCGTACACCAGCGCGAAGATCGTATACGCCTCGGCCAGCACGGCAGTCCCTGGGTTCACCGTATCCGGGCTGCCCGCCGACCCCACTCGCAAGACAGCCGGTGTTGATTGGGCCACCCCCCTACATGCGGATATCACCAAAGCCAGCACAGTTAACAAAACGAGATAAGTGTATTTAGTCTTCATTCTACTTCTCCTATATATTGAAATTGCGAGAGGTACTCGCGCTTAATATAAAAACTGCATCAGCGGACAAACAGCCGCGATGCAGCGCCAGACAAATTAGTGATGATCCCGCTCTCCTCATTCCTCCGTTGGGCAGAGAGCAGGATGATACGCACTGAAAATTCAGTCGTGTCCATTCGATACGATTGTACTGTAAATTCAGGATTGGGAAAAGGCAATTTGGTTATACTTGATTTATATGAATGTGGAAAAGTAAGTAAAGGGATAAATGGCTACGCGCAGTTTATTAATTCTCAAGGAGTTTGAATCCATGACAACATTTTTTCAGTACGATGAACTTAGTTGGGATAAAGTTGCTGAATTGCCGCGCGATACTCCGCTTGTCCTCCCGCTCGGCTCGGGCTACGACACTTCGACGCCGCTCAGTGCAAGCTTGAGCCTGCTCGCTGACCAATTAAGCCAACCTCCCCGAGTCGGACTCCTGCCACCCTTCCCATTTGGCTGGCGCGGCAGTGGACTCGAACTGCCTGACCAGATCTTTGCCCAATATGTTTTCAATTTGCTTGATAGTCTACGCGACGATGGCTTCTCACGTGTATATTGCCTCGCGCCAGCCGGGCTTGATCCGCAAACTTTTTTCATTGATAAATTTTCATCGGCATGTTTGCGCCTCCCCTCCCCTTCTCGTTATTCCGGACAGAATTTTCTCCCGCCAGATTCTGAACGCGGCAAGGTGACCTTGATTCCAATTGGTCACACCGAACAACATGGATTTCATCTTCCCCTCTCGGTTGACACGTTTATTATAGATGCCATAGCAAAGGGAACCGCAGCCAAAGTGCCTACACGCTGTTATACAATGCCGGTTATGCCATATGGAGTCAGCACACATCGCGCCTCCTTCGCAGGGACCATGAACGCGGGCGGACGCGCCTTTGAAGATTTCTGGGTTGCTGTCATTGATGCGCTTGTCCAACGCGGCTTTGATCGCTTTTACTTATTGAGCGGACATGGCGGCAACACATCATTTTTAGTTAACATCGTGAAGTATGCAGGCGAACGCCATCGCCGAATCTTTTGCGCGACGACCTGGCTTCATACTTCGGGAAGAATCGGCTCAGAGGTGATTCCAAAATATCGGACGTCGCAGATTGGCGGCATGGGACATGCAGGCGAACTCGAGACATCTTACATGCTTCATCTGCGCCCGGATTTATGTAACATGGAACGCGTGGTAGATGAAATAGATTTCGTTGCCACACCAGATTATTATATGGATTGGATTGAAGGCGGCGCTCTCGTTGCGAATCCGCCCTGGGACGACGATACAAAAACCGGCGCGTATGGCGCGGGGAGTCACGCGACGGCAGAAAAAGGTCGTTTATGGCTGGAAGCCGCGATCGAGGAGAAAGCCGATCACGTTGAGCAAATCCACGAACAGCACGAGAGGCGCGAGAAGCGCAGAAACGATGGATATGGACTATGGGGCAAATTCAAATAGGTTCATAAAAAAACAACACGCCCTGAATAAGTTCAGGGCGTGTTGTTTTTACAGAATTTACTGTTAATTGCCAGTGTGCGAGAGCAGATTGGACATGGCTGTGACTAATTCAGGAGACACTCTTCCGGCGTATCGTCTTCACCAAGACTGCCAAGGTATAAGATCGCATTGACCAAATCCTCACTTGCACTGCCAGGCGCAGTGTTGAAGGCAAGATTCAAGATTTGATTGACAGTCATCCCGGCGAGGCTTCCTTCCGTATAGACAGCTGTGCCAAACTGCGGATTCCATGCCGCGTTCAATTCAGCCGCAAGCAAATGACGATGATATTGATCCCCAGTGTCAGTCAGGATCGCCTCAGCCTGTGCAAGCGTGAGACCTGAATAATCTTGTGTAGCGGCAATGAGCGCTTCGAATTGCGCCTGAGTGAAGTGGTTGTCCCAATTCGTCCAGAATCCCGGACTCCGAATTAGCAAGCACAAGTTCTCGGCAGGTGTGCTAGTCGCCGTGTTAGTTGGCGTGCTTGTAGGAGTATCGGTAGGAGTGCTGGTCGCTGTGTTTGTGGGCGTGCTGGTAGGAGTATCGGTAGGTGTATTGGTCGCCGTGTTAGTTGGTGTGTTGGTAGGAGTATCGGTAGGTGTATTCGTCGCCGTGTCAGTTGGTGTGCTGGTTGCTGTATTAGTAGGCGTATTGGTCGGCGTACTCCTTGAAGGAACTCTTACCTCAATCATAGTATCCTGGTAACCATAGCGTCCGAAGCCATCGGCGCGAACAATCACAGCAACGACCTGCCCTGGGGCTGGCGCAAAGCCAGCGCCGTTCGCGTTGGCATCATTGTACATTGCGATGGCGGCAGGTGTAATTGGGAATGTGCCGGTATATGTACCAGTCAAACCCCAGATGGCTACCTGAATATCCTTTTTGGCGCCCAGTTTGTGATTGAGCAGGTAATTGATCTTGTCCCAGGGTTTTCCAGCCAAATTGGCGGGCAAGACGGGATTGGTGCTATCGAACAGGGTTAAAGAGGAATTGGCAGGTTTGTTGGGCCGCCGGTTATCCTCGATACACCATCCGAGATAGGTTCCATTGCTAACATCAAAACCGCCAGGAACGTTGCTCAAGGTAATATCAAGGGTGCCGCCTAAAACACCTGCGTTCCAGGCGCTGTGCGTGACAGTGACCGGCACGCCGGGGAGGCTAAGCAATCCCGCGGCAAATGCGGCGGTTACAACAAACAATGCAGACAAAACAGCTATTGGGAATGCAAATTTCTTCATTAAATTTCTCCTCATTCTTGATTTTTCGACAAACTGACGAACTGTGAAAAAATTTCTAGATCCATCCAAGCGCACCTCCTGAAATGCTTTCACTTTAGGGACTCAGCAAAGTTTGTGACAGGTACATGACTTAAGGATACCTTAAAAGTTACCATTTTTGTTAGTTTTTTCCTGCGAAAAGGTTACAAGTTGCGACTCTCCCAAAGCTTCCTATCGGCTGGGTCTTCTGCATCCAATTGACCGGGATGAACCTCTTTGACAACCCGATGACCGTGCGATGTCCACAACTCGGCGGCAAGTTTACGGGCGTCACATTTCACGCCTTGCAATTGGAAATATTGGCAGACGCGCGTGACATCGCGTTGGAAAATCGTCCAGGCGGCGGGGTTGGCTTCGGGATGCACCACTTGCGGAAAATCTATCAGCGTGATGCCGCCGTCCCAGTACAGGATGTTGTACGCGGACAAGTCGCCGTGGATCCGCTCGTTGGACAGAAGCAGGTCAACGTTGCGAATGACGCGGTCAAAGAGTGGACGCGCTTCATCGCGGTCGAGAGTCACAGAGTTGAGTGTCGGCGCGGCGCGGCTGTCATCCCCAATGTATTCCATCAGGATGGCGTTTTTCTCAAGCGTGTATGGTTTGGGGACATCGGCTCCTGCCGCGTAAAGTATTTCGAGGGTCTTTAGCTCGTACGCGATCCACGAGGTATGGCGGAGTTCTTCGCCATACGTTGAGCGTTTTCGTATGGCATTGACATCTGCTTCTTTGAACAACGCGTTGCCATCTTCGCCCAGGTCAGTGCGACCCGTGCGATAGATGCCGTCGTTTTTGAGATTACGCAATGAGCGCGGACGGTACACCTTCGCCGTGAGAAGTTTCGCATCTGACTCAGCCGCGGCTTGGCACAGATATACGGACGCCTCTTTCCCACCCTTGAGCCTTCGCAACACGTCGTTGATCCATTTGTGTTCATAGAAACTTCCAAGCGATTCCAACAGCCACCACTCTTCAAAGCGGGCGGCTTTATAGGTGAAATTGAAGCTCCTGCTTGAATCATCCTGCCCTTTTAGGAACTCTGAGTTTGCCGCACGGACGTATTTGAAGTGCCGTTCAGGAAATCGCTGACGACACTTGTCTTTGTTGATAAAGTTTTCAGTTTGTTCGTTATCATCTAAATCGTCGAATAGATCAATGGATTCATCAGTATTCATTGTTGATGCTTACCTTAATATTTAAATCAAAAACCACAGGAACATCCACCTGCGGTTAAACAAAAACCGCAGGGCGAGACGCGCCTGCGGTGAACAAGAAATACACAACGACTGAAGTCGTTACTACACTTCACCCTCGAGAGGCGCGCTCAATACAAGTTTTGTGAATCTTGAGATGGTTTTCATGGGACGTGCCTCCTTTCAGTAGAGAATAAGATGGCAAGAGTTTATCACTCGAGAGATGGAGCGTCAAGACAATCCTTAGATGATTTTTCTTCGACTTTCAAAAACAGGAGCGTTACCCAAAATCCTCTTTGGAGAGAAAATGGACAAATCCAGTGTCGGAGTTTTGCCGAGTACCAACTCCGCAATGTACCGTCCCACTGCGTGAGATTGCTGAAAGCCGTGACCAGAGAATCCGTTTGCGAGAAAGAATCCTTTTAACTGGGGCCACTCGCCAAGAATTGCATTCCCATCCAGCGTGTTGACCTCGTACAGCCCAGCCCAGCCGCGCATGATTTTGAGGCGGTCAAATGAAGGGATGTATTCCTCCAACTCGGGCCAGATCACTTCTTCAAACTTTTTTCTCTCCCAACGAAAGTCGTCGTATCCAACAGGATCATTGGATAGAGATTTCCCACACATGAACAGTCCTTCGCCTTCGTGTATGAGATACAAACCAGAAGGCAAAAATAACACGGGCAAGGTCTTGTCGGTGTGATAGTTGGTTTCAATAATCGTGACTTGTCTCTTGGTAGGGTTGATCGGCAAATCCACGTCAACGGTTTTTGCGATCTTTGGCGCCCAAGCGCCCGCGGCATTCATCACGATAGGACTGTTCAAAATTTCGCCTGACGCTAATTTGACGCCAATAATCTGATTCCCATCTTTGAGAATCTCCGTTACTTCAGCGTTGATAAATTTCGCACCGAGAGAAATCGCTTTCTTTTTATATCCCGTCAACACCGCCAGAGGCGACATCGTCCCATCCTGCGAGCCAAATGTCCCGGCAACACAATCCTTGAGATTGTAAATTGGATAATGCTCCTGCACCGCTTCCGGCGTCAGCCAGTAGACTTCGCATCCAAGACTCTGTTGCAACAGCAATCCCTCATGCGCCTCATCGCGACTCGCTTCATCCAACACGAACAAGTTGCCCTGTTGACGAAAAGCCGGATCCGGTCTTTCGCCATTTACTTCCGTCTCCTCGGCGAAATGCTTTAGGACTTCGAGTCCATATTGCGAGATTTGAATATTTTCTTTGATGTTGAATTGGACACGCGTATTACCGTCCGATAACGGCGTGGACGCTTTCTCGTAGGTCGGGTCCATCTCAAGGATGGCGATGTTCAAACGCGGCTCAAACTTCAAAAGATAGTAAGCGGTCGCGCATCCCATTATCCCGCCGCCGACTATGATTGCATCGTATTTATTGTTTGGCATTTTACTTTCCTAAATTTCCGCGAACTTTCTTTTCACTCCACAGGCTCAGGAAATAAATTCTTGAACGAGAATGCGTAAGATGTATCTCCACGTTCCCGCAAATAACCCAGTCGCCCTTTACCTTCTTCTGTTGTTGGATAACGCCCGGCAGGAATCCACCATAAAGCATAGTAAGGACCGTCAAATTTCTCGAACCAGCGTTTCCGGTCCCGTAAAACGCCCTGATGCGCGCTTTTATAGACGAATTCACGCAGAGCATCCACGCTTTCCCACGCCGTCAAGTTGACTATGATAAAGTCGTCATCATATACCTTTATGCTGGTCGCGTCACCACTTTCGGATTGAAGCCGCCACACAAAGCCGGGACTCCCGTCAGCCAGCGCGTTGATGGGCGGCAGTTGCGTGACAAACTCCGCCATAATTGGGTCTTCAATTGGGGCAAGCATTTGGGCAATGTTGATTTGGGCGATGTGATAGTCAGGCATTTCAACTCTCCTTTTCTAACGCATGCTCTTATCGGCTTCCGATTTCTTCCTCGTCAGCCTCGACTGAATTGCTTTCACGGATAACCATGCCACCGAAGTAAGAATTAGTGGATTGATAATTGCCAGAAGGATATAAGTAACTCTTGTTGATGTAAGCCATGCAGTTCGCGCGTACAGAGCCGAATCATAAAACTCACTCATTGAAACGAATCTCCATTCCTGAAAAAGCGACTCGCCTTCTGTTGAAAACTCGCGGATTTCCACCACCAACGGGCAAACGGGTAGAAAGGAAAGAAGAAGCGCAAAAACGATCACAAGTACAATGGAAATCAGCTTGCTTTTGTGTATCATAGGGTACCTGCCACTTACTGCTCCACTCCTCAATAAACTCCTCCCCCTCCGGACCAACTCCTCATGATCTTCCGGTGCGGGAAGGTTTGGATAGATTTCGGAAGTCTTTTATGAGCCATCACAGTTTGGGCGCATTAAGGCAGACTTCGGAAGTCCGTTTTATCTTAACCCCGAAAAATCCAGAGCACGATCCGACCATTGCTTCGCCTGCACAGAGAGCAGGATTCGTTGTTCCTTGTTCTGGCTGGCTTTATCCCAGGCTTTGAGCCAGAGATTAACCAACGTTTGCATGGATACCAACTCAGCCGCGACCTCCGGCTCCGTGTCTGCGGCAGTCCATTCGATAAGATATTTCGCTTCTTCCAACAAACGAGTAACATTCGCAGGATCAGACGATTTACGGGCGACAGATGAAATCCGTCCCAAAGTCGCCGCCAACCCGCCCAATCGCCGCGGCAATGGATCACGCAGGAATCGCTCACGCAACTTTTCCTTATTCGGCATCATTGAACGCCTCCTAGAATTTCAACCGTAACAGATTTTACCTGTTGACGAATCTCTTCACTCTGGATCAGAATACTTCGATTCCCCAATCTGGGACGAATGTTGATCAATGACTCGAAGACAATTTCCTGTCCAGCCGGATACCAGTTTGCGCCCCACAGATCATCTTGTTCACTTCCATCATCCAGTAAAACAGATTCGCAGTCGGAGTGCATGTCCCCTCCGCCAGCCAGAACCCTGCGACGGATATCCACCACGATTTTGATCATGGTTTCATATTCTTTCAACATCTCGGCTAATTGTTCTTTGGTCGGTTTATCATGAAATATATATATCATACGGCGATTATACCTTTGCTCATCACACACTGCTCACTGCTCACTGCTTTCTGCCTTTTGTCCATTTCTCAATAAACTCCTCCCCCTTCCGTATCAACTCCTCATGATCCTCCGGCGCGGGTAAATCCTTCAAAAACTCAACACCATATTCTTTCAACCGCGTCTGCACGTGCGGCTGACCCGCCGCGAGCCACTTCTCCATGCTCCAGCGCGGGAAGATGCGGCTGACGTAATAACCCGACTTATAATTTTTGAGCGTCGTCGGCGCAGAGACGTAGCCTTTGCCGGGACCAATGTCATGGATTTCGCTCAAGCCCACATTGGCGTCATCAAGCTGAAATCCATTTGCGAAGCGCAGGGCTTGGTCAATGATCTCGTGACAGTAAATAAACGTCAACGGCGAGACTGCCTTCGATCCAAGTGTATCGCCAACGAACGGCGCAATGCCGCCTTTCGTGAGAGTCATCATCAGCGTGTTCATCCAATACGTTTCTGCGGCGAGCAAATCCATGCCCCAGCCGGTGCCGCTCCCCGACGTGCCGCAATGCGGGATGCCGTAATGCGCCATCATCTCCGCGCACGCCAGACTCACCAAAATACTTTGCGGGTCATAAAAATTTTGAAGGGTCTTCATATCCAGGTAGACGGGCAACATGCCGAGCAACATCGGCGCGCCTTCTTTATATAACTGGCCAATCACCAAGCCTGCAAGTAATTCGGCGAGCAAAACAGCGATTGTCCCCGCGGGTGTGATCGGCGTGGTCGCGCCGGACAAACTATAATTCGACACGATCACCGGCAATCCGCGCTCGATGGCGATCTTCATCTTGTCAACAGTCCCCTCATTCATCACCAGTGGCGACACCGGATTGAAATACGGAATGATAAAAGGCTTCTCGCCCAAGTCACCGCCGTGCAACGTTTCGAACATCCGCAACACGTCATCGAACTTATGCTCGTCCGAACACAACAACACCATCGGCTTGATGCCGTTCGCAAAATGCTCAAGGCTTCCGATCAAGTCCGTCAGATAATCCTCTACATCGCGCACGATGCCAATCGTCGAAACCATATCATACAACGGCAGTTTATTCCCCACCCGCACCATGTCCTGCATGTGTTTGCGCGCGAACAGCACCGGCGTATCCGTCTCCGGCTCCTGATAAAACAACGCCGTGACTCCAATTCCGAATCGCGTCCGATCCCCTTCCAATCCAATCTGGAATTGCGGATTCCCGCGCCGATCATAAATTTGGATTCTCCTCGGCGCGGCTTTGATCGCCCATTCGACCAACTCCTTCGGAATCCGCACGGTTCTACCCTCGACGTTTGAACTGCCGACTCTTTTCTCGAGCATCGCCAACGCTGATGGGGAGTCCACGCGCACGCCGGTCTTCGCGAGTAACTGTAACGTGTATTTATGAATATCCTGGATCTGTTCTTCGGTCAACATCTTCATGTGCGGACGGACGTTGTTCATTCGCGGCATCTCCTCTTGTCTCAATTTTATCCCTGATTTTTCACATACTTATCAAAGAACCTCAATACACGCCCCATAAAAACAAACCACGGCTCGCCGATGAATGAATGTCCTTCCTCTTCATATTGAAACAAATCAACTTCTTTATTCGCATCGCGCAACGCCTGGGTTAATTTCAACGACCACTCAGGCGGAGTGCCGCTATAGACCACGCCATCTTCCGTGCCGTAATGGATTTGAATAGGAGCATTGACAAGATCAAGATAAAAGATGGGCGAAATTTTCTTGAGTGTATCCGCGTCGCTCCCGGCGAGGTGATAGGCATTCAATAATTCGTTCGGCAGGTCAAGCGGGACAATATCTGCTGAATTGCATCCGATCAATTGCTCGCCCGCGGCGATGTCGCCAAAACATCCGTTGCCCCATCGTTCGATGATATCGGCATGATCCGCGCTGACAGATGAGTACAAAACCGCGGCTTTGATTCTGGAGTCGAGTTCAACAGCTTTGATCGTCACACCGCCGCCCATACTGTGCCCCCACATCCCGACTCGATTCGAGTCCGCCTGTGGAATAGACGGAACGGCATTCAGCAAATTGATCACGTCAATGACCAAGCCCGAATAAAAGAGACTTTCACCTTCATCCGACTCGCCCCAACTACGGTAATCGGAAGCGATTGTTATGTATCCTTGTTTGGCAAGGTACTCTAATGAACGATCTGTTCCATCGCCGGATGAATAAACGCCGCGAGCGAAGAATCCGTGATTCATGATGATGACTGGAAACGGTCCCTCCCCCACTGGGACGAGCATCACTCCTGTTATTGTGAGTCCATCGCTCGGATAGTCAATCACGTGACTGATATACGATTCGTTCTCCTCTAGCGTGGAGCGAATATGAATCTCCCCGCTTTGATAATCATGCTGGCGGAGTCCATCCACTGTGTAAGGAAAGATCAATTCTTCATATGTTGGGGTTGGCGAAGGAGTAAACGTCTCGGTTGAGATGGGAGATGGGGTGAATGTCTCAATGATAATGATAGGCGGAGGGAGAGTTTGTGCTGGGGAGGCGATTACAGGCTGGCAAGCCGCGAGAAAAATAAAAATAAACAGGCAAATGCGCTGTTTCATGGGTTGATTGTATCAAAAAGCCCCTCGTCACACCTGCACTTGCGCCAGGCGCAAGTGTTGCGACCCCGAAGGGGTCGAAGCAATCTCCCTCATCGTGTTGGGGATTGCTTCGTCGGGCTACGCCCTCCTTGCAATGACGATTACGTTTTGTTATATTCAACCACACCCTCCATCATTCCCGCCGCGGACATCTCCTCCGCATCCCGCAACAACCGCACAGCCACATCTTCATCCACATAAGCCTCCCCGCAACCGGGACAGACACGCGCGGGCACGTTATTCACGGTTAGTTTCAGTTCGCCGCGCTCAAAATTGACAGACGTAAGTCCGCCCACGATTTCAGCCTGCCTGCAAATCAGACAGATCATGATCTGCGACTCTTGGAATTCTTATGCCATTTATCAGGGTCGGGAATGTAAACTGTAATTATTGTTGTTTGGTTTGTCTCTGGATTCTCGGATGTCACTACATGAAACGGACGTTTCCCCTGAAACCCCAATATCAAGCGACTCGGCTCAGGCATCTCTGAGGAGTAATCTTCGATGGTTTCCCCAGTATTCAAGGCTTCCTGCACCTTTTTCGCTGAAATATTGCGCTCAAACAGGCGCTGAACAGAGTGGACGCGATAGCTAATACGGGGAGTCGTCAACGCGATATCATTCCAAAACACGTTCGGCAAATTCACGCGGCGAAAGAATTGGAATTCGCTTATGGATTTTCAAATCAAGCAAATGAGGATCACCAGAAACAACGTAATCAGCCTTTCCATCAACAGCACAGGCGAGAACAAAATCATCGTCGCGGTCTGAACTTATCTGGTCTTCTTCTGGAATTCCCGAAACAAATTCAGCCAAGGCGCGTAAAAAATCAAGCAGGGTTTCAGCATTTTCCGTGATATCGGGATACTTTCGGACAATGCGGCGGCGTGACACAACATCGCTGAACTCCTCCAGCATATGAACTGATAAAACCAGTTTTATTTCTTCTTTACGCGCCGCGTCCAATATTCGAGCAGAATAGCCCGAAGCAATGACCCCGCTAATCAATACGTTCGTATCAAGAACGACTCTTACCATGCCGCGCCTTGCGGACTTCACGCGTGGCTTTCAGCGCGTCAGACATCACCACATCTTCACTTACGCGCGAATGGGATTTACGGATTGCTTTCACAGTTGATGCGAATTTTCGCTCAATCGTGGCACGATCCAAGTCCGCGTCGAGCAGACGCCAGAGCGTCATCTTTTCCTGAGGAGGCAGTTGCCGCAAGGCTTGTTTTATTTGATCAAACGATACATTGACTCGTATGGTCTCCATAGCTGATTACTCCAAAGAAATTATAGCACAGGGCCATCCTACTCCTGAAACCCCGTCCGATACAACTCATAATACATAACAGCCAAGCCTGACAGGTTTTCAAGGAACCAAGCCCCAAAGGAGTCCATATCCACGCAGGCAATTCGGTAAACCATGTCGCGCAGGAAACCTGTCAGGTTCTTTTATGATTGGCTACTTTCCCGCAGCGGGTCATGCGGCTTATATTTTTAATTGCATGTTGTATAAATTCGCATACGTCCTATCCATTGCGATTAACTCTGCATGCGTTCCTTGTTCGTCAATCCCATTATCAGTTAAGACGACAGTCTTTTGCGCATTTCTGACTGTTGACAAACGATGGGCTATGACGAGTGTTGTGCGGTTGTCAGTTAATTTCTCCAATGAATCTTGAACGGCTTTTTCACTCTCATTATCCAGAGCGCTTGTCGCTTCATCAAAAATGATGATTGGTGGATCTTTCAAGAAAACGCGGGCAATACTCAGCCTTTGCTTTTGCCCTCCCGATAATTTTACGCCGCGTTGACCAATATCCGTATCATACCCATCCGGCAACTCCATAATAAAATCATGGGTATTCGCCTTTTTGGCGGCCTCCATGATTTCTTCCATGCTTGCGTCCAGTTTACCGTAGCGGATATTGTCTGCGACTGTCCCGGCAAACAAATACACATCCTGCTGGACAATGCCGATATTCCTTCTTAAGGAGCGCAAGCTAATATCTCTGATATTCCTGCCATCGAGCAGTATTTTTCCCTCATTGATTTCATAAAAACGGGGAATCAAAGAACATAAGGTTGTTTTACCGACACCTGAAGCCCCCACTAATGCAACATATTCTCCAGCCTTTATATCCAGGGATATATTCTTTAGGACATGGCTATAGCCTTCTTTATACTTGAAGCTGACATCTTTAAATTCCACATTTCCCTGAACATGTGTGAGTTCAATTGCATCTGCCGCGTCCTGGATATCTGGCTCCACCTCTAATACTTCCATGAACCGCTCAAATCCGGCAATTCCCTCCTGGTAGAGTCTGGTGAAATTACTGAATCTCTGGATCGGTTCAATCAGGATACCGACACACAATAAAAACGTTATCAAATCGGGCAAATCCAGGGATGCATTCAAAATACCAACGCCGCCAAAGACGATAACGGCAATGGTAAGAAGCTGTGTGAATGTAATGATCCCTGCGGAAAAGTACGCCTCACTTTTATAGCCGTCTCTTCTGCTGTCAAGGAAACGATTGTTTTCATACGCGAACTTCCTTTTCTCAATTTCCTCGTTCGTAAACGACTTTACAACCCTGACGCCTGAAAGCGCATCCTCAACCTGTGCATTGATATCGCCAATCCTGTCGTTGCTTCTTCTTAACGCAATCTTCATTTTCTTATTGAAATGGATAGCATACACAACCATGATCGGCAAAAAGAGAAAGACGATCACGGCAAGTTTGACATTGACGGTGAGCATGATGGCGAACGCACCCACAAAGTTCAACGATGAAATGGCGATATCTTCAGGACCATGATGGAATAACTCGGACATGTCAAACGAATCGTTGGTGATCCGAGTCATTAACTGACCGGTTCTTTGTTCATCATAAAAACCAAACGACAGTTTTTGATAATGTTCAAATAGTTCACCGCGCATATCGCGCTCCATCAGGGCTCCCATCATATGCCCTTGATAATCAACAAATATATTGCATGCCGTATGAACGAGAAGCAACGCAAGCATCACAGCGCCCATGCCATAGATCTGGCTGAGCGCATCAGGCAGATTGCCTCCCAACACATTTTTGGTGATGTAGTTTGCGCACAAGGGGAGTAGTAGTGTGGTCCCCGATACAATAAATGCACATGCCATATCGGTCAAAAACAACCCCAGATACGGTTTGTAATAGGACAGGAACTTCTTACTTCGAGAATTCATAAATTTTCCTCAGGTTTGTACTTAAAATAAAAACCGCAGGGCGCGGGATGCACCTGCGGTAACAAGTCAATCGAAACGGACTAATCCGTGATTACAGTATACCTTCAGGAGGCGCGCTCAATACAATACGGGTATATGTCAACATGGCTTTCATTTGTACGTGCCTCCTTTCAAGAATAAGATGGCGCGAGTTTATCATTTGAGGTTGGGAGAGTCAAGAAGCTTGCCTGGCGTTATTATCAATCCACCAATCATATGAAAACCCCGCCGATACAACTCATGATACGATAATCGTCATTGCGAGACAGTGCCCGTCCGTCGAAGCAATCTCCCACACAGTCTAGGGGATTGCTTCGCAAAATGCGCTCGCAATGACGGTCAGAATATCACTCCTGAAACCCCGTTCGATACAACTCCTAATACATGCCCTGATTCGCCAGCAACCCAATATGCGTTCCCTGCTCGATGATCTTCCTCTTTGGAAGGATACCATGAAACAACGGCGCGACTTCAATATCATTCCTTGAATTCCCAATGGTATAATGCCCGTGCTTTTATCCTGAACGATTTCCAAAGGGACACATGAAACTTCACGAATATCAATCCAAAACAATTTTCGCAAAGTATGGAATTCCGATCCCCAAGGGACGGATAGCGGCTACCGCAGTGGAGGCGAAGCACATCGCCGAAGAGCTGGGTGGCCGCGTTGTTATTAAATCGCAGGTGCTGGTCGGCGGGCGCGGCAAGGCGGGCGGAATCAAGGTTGCCAAAAGCGCGGCGGAGGCTGAGCAACTCGCCCAGCAGATACTCACAATGGAAATCAAGGGTCTGCCCGTTCGCAAGGTGCTGGTGGATGAAGCCGCTGCCATCGAACACGAAATTTATTTTGCCATCACGAACGACCGCGCCGCAAAGAAGCCGGTGATCATTGCGTCTGCGGAGGGCGGCATAGATATTGAAGAGGTCGCCGCGACCACACCGGAAAAGATCATCAAGGTACATATTGATCCACTGCTTGGGTTGCGCGATTATCAGGCGCGCGACATCGCCGCGTCCATTGATCTGCCGCGGGAACACTGGCGCGAATTCAGCAAGATCGCGGCTGGATTATGGCAGGCATATCTTGAGACCGATGCCACGCTTGCGGAAATTAACCCGCTTGTAATTACCAAGGATAAACGTCTCGTCGCCCTTGACGGCAAGATGATGCTCGACGATAACGCGCTGTTCCGCCACGCGGACCTAAACGAGATGCGCGATATAGATGAAGAAGCGCCCGCAGAGACCGAAGCGCGCAAATATGGGCTTTCGTACATCAAACTCGATGGGGACATCGGATGCATGGTCAACGGCGCGGGGCTTGCGATGACGAGCATGGACATCGTCAAGTTGTTTGGCGGCGAACCAGCTAATTTCCTGGATATCGGCGGGGGCGCAGGATCAGACAAGGTGGCGGCGGCGATGCGGATCATTTTGTCCGATCCGAATGTCAAAGCGGTGTTGTTCAACATCTTCGGCGGAATCACACGTTGCGATGAAGTCGCGCGCGGGATTCTTGTTGCGATGGATGAAGTCAAGCCGAAGGTGCCGATGGTTGTGCGACTCGTCGGTACGAATGCAGAAGAGGGACGCAAACTTCTCGAGAACGCGAACATGATCACCGCGGAAACACTGGCAGATGCGGCGAAGAAAGCCGTGCAAGCGGCGAAGGGATAAAACGACTTTCGTCATTGCGAGGAGGGCGTAGCCCGACGAAGCAATCCTCAACAATCATGGAGATTGCTTCACTCCTTCGGCGTTCGCAATGACGGATCGACTTGGAGAATTTATTAGATGAGTATTCTTATCAACAAAAACACACGCCTGATCGTGCAAGGCATCACCGGCAACGAAGGACTCTTTCACAGCACACAAATGGTCGCGTATGGAACAAATGTCGTCGCAGGCGTCACACCCGGCAAAGGCGGGGAATGGGTACTGGATGGAAAAGCGCCTGTGTTCGATTCAGTCAAACTCGCAAAAGACGCGACCGACGCAAACTGCACGGTGATCTTCGTCCCTGCCCGCTTCGCACCGGATGCGATGTTTGAAGCCGCGGATGCAGGCATCCCCTTGATCGTGTGTATCACCGAAGGCGTCGCCGTGCAGGACATGATGCGTGTGAGAAACTATCTCGATCAGAAAAATGTTCGGCTTGTAGGACCCAACTGCCCTGGCATGTTAACCCCCGGCGAATCAAAAGTTGGAATCATCCCCGGCAATATCGCCATCCCAGGAAATGTCGGCGTTGTGTCACGCTCAGGCACATTGACCTATGAAGTGTTGTACGCGTTGAAACTGGTTGGCATGGGCGCGTCCACGTGTGTGGGCATTGGCGGTGACCCAGTCAATGGAACGAATTTCATTGACGTGTTGGAAATGTTCGAACATGACCCACATACAGAAAAAGTTGTGTTGATCGGCGAGATTGGCGGATCCGATGAAGACAAAGCCGCGGAATTTATCTCTTCAAAAATGACCAAGCCCGTGGTGTCATTCATCGCTGGTCAAACTGCCCCACCCGGCAAGCGCATGGGTCACGCGGGAGCGATCATCGAAGGCGGCGCAGGGTCAGCGGCAGATAAGGTCAAAGCGCTCGAAGCCGCGGGCGTCAAAGTGGCAAAACACCCGGAAGAGATTCCATCGCTCTTGAAATAACCAAAAAGAATCAGCCACAGATTACACAGATTCACGCGGATTGGTTTATGAAGAATCTGTGAAAATTCGTGGCTGAGAAATTCTCAAGAACATCTCACAAACACATAGAGCCGCCCGACTTATCGTCAGGCGGCTCTACGGTTATAATCGTTGCAATAATTTACTTCTGGTGCGCGGCGATATATTCGACGACATCGCCCACAGACATGATCTTTTGTGCGGCTTCATCCGAAATCTCCGCGCCGAACTTGTCTTCAAACGCCATGATCAACTCAACAAGATCCAGCGAATCCGCTTCAAGTTCCTCACGGAAACGAGCCTCAGGCGTGATCTTCTCCGGATCAACGCCAAGCAAATCCGAAATGATCGCTTTTACCGCATTGAATGTTTCTTCATGCATGACAACCTCCTCATAGAATTTCAATAATTGTACTTGATATTACAAACACAGGAACACTGCCTTATGCCAAAAGTTGCGCCGATAGACCAGCGGAAAGCCGACCACATTAAAATCAACTTAGAACGGGATGTCCGCTCTGCGTTGACAACCGGACTCGAGAACTTTCACTTTACTCACGAGGCTTTACCCGAACTGGACTTAAACCGCATCTCTACCAGCCTGAGCCTGTTCGGCAAACAACTAGCCGCTCCCATCCTGATCAGTTCCATGACCGGCGGGACAGCCGAAGCCGAGACCATTAATCTGCGCCTTGCAGAGGCGGCACAAGAGATGAAGATCGCGATGGGAGTCGGTTCCCAGCGCGCCGCCATCGAACATCCCGAACAAGCCAAAACATTTCAAGTACGAAGAGTCGCGCCTGACATTTTATTGTTCGCAAATCTTGGCGCAGTGCAATTGAATTACGGCTATGGCATTGACCAATGCCGCCGCGCCGTGGACATGATCCAAGCCGACGCGTTGATTCTTCATCTGAATCCATTGCAAGAAGCAGTGCAGGATGCAGGTGACACAAACTTCACAGGTCTCGCAAAGAAGATCGAAGAAGTTTGCAAAAAAATAGAAGTTCCTGTCATTGCCAAAGAAGTTGGCTGGGGCATCTCAGAACGGATAGCCAAACTCTTAGCCGATTGCGGCGTACAAGCCATTGATGTTGCAGGCGCAGGCGGGACCAGTTGGTCCCAAGTGGAAATGCACCGCGCGCCCGACGAATTCACTCGTCAACTCGCCGCAACGTTTGTCGGCTGGGGAATTCCAACAGCAGAGTCAATTTTAAATGTTAAGAAAGCCTTCTCAAACGCGAAGCACGCCGTCCGCGGCGTGCTTATCTTCGCCAGCGGCGGACTTAAAGACGGACTCGACATCGCCAAGTGCATCGCATTAGGCGCAAACCTCGGCGGCATGGCGGGTCAATTCCTCAAAGCCGCAGCAATCTCAACAGAAAAAGCCGTTGAAATGATGAAATTGACGAAGCGACAAATTGAAGTAACAATGTTCGCGGCAGGGGTTGGAACGTTGGAGGGTTTGAAGGTTGGAAAATTAATTCATAAACCTTTATAGCGGTTCAGGGGTTATTAAGAATAATAAATCCAGTCAAAGGAGCAATCATGGACGACCTCTCCCCCATCCTCAAACGTATTCCGCAATTCGCCTCAGCCACATCACCCGAAATCAAAGAACTAACAGGTGGCATCACCAATAAGAATTACAAAATCACTGTGGATGGCGAATCGTTCGTCCTGCGCATGGGCGGCAACGAAACGAAATATCTCGGCATTGACCGCAAAATTGAATACGAATGCAGTTTACTAGCCTCAAAAATCGGCATCGCTCCCGAACCAACCGCCTTCCTTGAACCAGAAGGCTATATCGTCGCGCGTTTCATATCAGGCAAAGGCATCCTTGCCGAGGAAATTGGAACGGAAGAAAATATCAAGCGCGTGCTTGAATCGATGAAAGCCTATCACGCGCTCGAGTATTTCCCTGGCTCGTTTTCCCCTTTCCGCGTGGCAGAAGAATATGCAAAGACCGCGCACAGTTTTAATGTGAAACTCCCTGACAAAATGGAATGGTATCTTGAAAAGTCGGGTGAGATCGAAAAAGCAATGTATCGAGAACCACTCAAGCCGCGTCCTTGTCACAATGATCTGCTGAACGGCAACTTCATAGACGACGGCACGCGCATCCGCATTTTGGATTGGGAATACGCCGGCATGGGCGATATCTTCTTTGATCTGGGTAACTTCGCGGTGCAACATGAATTCAATGACGAGCAAGACGAAATTCTGCTACGCATATATTTTGGCAACCCAACAGACTCTCACCGAGCACATCTCAAACTGATGAAGATCATGTCCGATTTGCGCGAGGCGGTGTGGGGCATGGTGCAGGTCGGCGTCTCGAAACTTGATTTTGATTACGTGGGTTATGCTCAGAAGTATTTTGATCGCTTTGAAGTTAACACAAGTGGAAGTGAATATCAGAAATGGTTGAGTGAAGTGTAATTACAAATATAATTCGGTGGTCGAGCACTCATCGGTGGTTGATTAGCCCGAAGCGATAGCGAAGGGCGTATCGAAACCACCATATAAGCAAATTTATTTTGGTTAGTGGTGGTCTCGATACGTCCTGCGACGAACACGCAGGACTACTCGACCACCGATATTTCTTTGGAGAACATACATGGAAATCCCAACACACACGCAAGCAGTCATCATCGGAGGTGGAGTCGGCGGGGCAAGCATCGCTTATCACCTCACGCAAATGGGATGGAAGGATATCGTCGTCATTGAAAGACACGAGTTGACCAGTGGCTCGACTTTTCATTCTGCGGGATTGGTGGGTCAATTGCGAACATCATCCAGCCTTACCAAGATGATGCGCTATAGCACGGACTTGTATCGTAATCTCAAAGAATTAACTGGCGTTGACCCAGGCTGGGATGAAGTTGGAAGTTTGCGGATTGCTTCGTCAGATGCGCGGCTCGAAGAACTCAAGCGCGTGGTTGGATATTCCAAAGCATTTGGAATGCCGCTTGAAATCATTTCACCAAAAGAATGTCTGGATCTTTTTCCATTAATGTCGCTCGAGGATGTGAAGGGCGGCGTTTATCTTCCAACCGATGGGCAGATTGATCCAACAGGTCTCACGAACGCGCTCGCGGCGGGAGCAAAGAGTCGCGGTGCGAAATTTATGTTGAATACGCGCGTCACGGGAATTACTGTCAGGGACAATGAGGTCAAAGAGGTGGAAACCGATAAAGGCGTGATAAGAACCGAGGTCGTCATTAACGCGGCGGGCCTGTGGGGCAATGACATCGCAAATATGGTCGGCATCACACTTCCAATTATTCCGATGGCGCATCTTTATCTCGTTACAAAACCTGTCAAAGGTCAGCCGCAAAAAATGCCAACGATGCGCGATCCCGATAATCTGGTTTATTTTCGCGGCACGGCCAGCGGAATGGTCGCGGGCGGCTACGAAAGGCAACCAGACCCATGGGGACTTAATGGTGTGCCGCAGGATTGGAATTTCAAATTGCTTGAACCCGATTGGGATCGCTTTACGCCGTTGATGGAAAATATCATCAAGCGCGTGCCCGCCATGGAAAGTGTTGAGATCGTTCAACTATTAAATGGACCCGAAGGCTTCACACCCGACTCTGAATATTTATTGGGTCCAACAGCGATGCGCGGCTTTTGGGTGGCGTGCGCGTTTTGCGCGCATGGCATTGCGGGCGCGGGCGGCATTGGTAAAGCGATGGCGGAGTGGATCATTGATGGTCACCCCGAATGGGATATGTTCAAACTTGATGTGCGACGCTTCGGCAATCAATATGGAAGCCAGCCCTACACGCTTGCGCGCACAATTGAAACTTATGCAAAATATTATGACATTCACATGCCTTACGAGGAACGCGAGTCTGCGCGGCCCCTGAGAACTTCCCCTGCGTATCATCGCTTGACGGAACTCGGCGCGGTCTTCGGTGAAAAAGGCGGATGGGAACGACCGAACTGGTTCGCTCCGAATGAAAAGGACGCTAGGGCGAGAGCCGCCTCAATCCCTGACCTCTCAGGCTGGGCGCGTGACAATTGGTCTTCTGCCATCGCCGCAGAGACGCGCGCTACGCGCGAAGCCGCGGGCTTGTTCGATGAGACGTCATTTTCCAAGATCGAAGTGCTTGGTCCCGGTGCATGTGACTTTTTACAGAAGTTATGTGGCAACGATATTGATAAACCGATTGGTTCAGTTACCTACACTCAAATGCTCAACGCGCGCGGCGGCATCGAATGTGACTTCACTGCGACTCGCCTCGCGCCTGATCGATTCATGATTGTCACAGGCACAGCCTTTGGCACACACGACATGACTCATCTGCGAAGATACATGCCGTTGGACGGCACTGTTTACGTCAACGATATTACCTCGGCACGAACGTCATTTGGTTTGTGGGGTCCGCGGGCGCGCGACATTTTGCAAAAGGTGACGCGGGATGATGTGTCCAATTCAGCTTTTCCGTATATGACCGCGAAGCAGATCACGATTGGCAACATCCCAACATTGGCTTTGCGCGTCACGTATGTCGGTGAACTCGGTTGGGAGTTTTATGCGCCGTCTGAATATGGCGAGCAATTATGGGACACATTATGGGAAGCAGGCAAACCCTTCGGCATGGTCGCGGCGGGATACAAGGCGATTGAATCGTTGCGACTCGAAAAGGGTTATCGCTACTGGAGCGCGGACATCACGCCCGATTACACTCCTATTGAAGCAGGATTGGGATTCGCGGTTGCATTAAATAAAAATGCAGATTTTATGGGCAAGCAGGCACTGATAAAGCAGAAAGCGGAAGGCACAAAGCAGAGGCTGTGTTGCATTGTTCTTGACGATTCAAATACTTTTGTATTTGGTAGCGAGCCGATTCGCTATGAAGGTAAAGTTGTGGGCTGGGTCACGTCTGGCGGGTATGGATATTCGATCAATAAAAGTATCGCGTATGGCTACCTCCCCATCGAGCTGGCGAAAGCGGGAACACGCGTCAGCGTGGAATGTTTCGGGGTCGAGATTCAAGCTGAAGTCCAGAAAGAGCCGTTGTATGATCCCAAGGGCGAAAGGATCAAAGGATAAAAGTACATTCAACTCATGGACACAAAACAACTCTTATCCGCAATCGAAACGGAATTACAAAAACAAGTCGCAAGACTTGATGCGCCGCGCACGAAACTCTTTCACGAGATGCTCACCTATCAGATGGGTTGGACAGGTGAACGCGCAGGACCCGAGGCCACTGGCAAACGAATCCGGCCTCTAATGGTGTTGTTAACTTGTCTCGCGTTGAGTGTAAGCGAAGGCGAAGACGGGACGTGGCAATTTGCACTTCCCGCCGCCGCAGCAGTTGAGTTGGTGCATAATTTTTCTTTAGTTCATGATGATATTCAGGATAACTCCCCCAAGCGACGCGGACGCGATACAGCCTGGGTAAAATGGGGCGCTCCAGTGGCGATCAATGTTGGGGACGCGTTGTTTGTGATTTCGAGCCAGGCGATCATTGATTTGAAAGCCAATTATGCGGCAGAAGTTGTGATGAAAGCGGCGGAGGTTTTGCACAACACCTGCCTTGAATTAACGCGCGGTCAGTTTTTGGATATGTCTTATGAAGAGAGAAAAGATTTGGGCGTTGAAGATTATTGGCCCATGATCTCTGGCAAGACCGCCGCGTTGCTTTCGGCATGTTGTCATATCGGCGCGTTGCTCGGCGGAGCGGATGAAGAAAAGCAGGAAGTCTATCGCTCGTTTGGGCATTATCTTGGTTTGGCGTTTCAGGTGCAGGATGATATTCTCGGAATTTGGGGTGACGAGAAAGTAACGGGTAAATCTGTTGCAAGTGATTTGGTAGAGGGGAAAAATTCACTGCCCGTTTTGGCTGGGCTGGGCAAAAAAGGCAGGTTCGCGGAACGCTGGGCGCAGGGACCGATCAAGCAGGAGGAAGTAACAGAGGTTTCGCGGTTGTTAGCCGTTGAAGGCGGGTTACTCGCCGCACAGGATGCCGCCAAGCAGATGACGGACCTCGCGTTAAAGAGTCTGGAAGAGGCTGACCCTCAGGGCGAGGCGGGCGAGGCGTTGTTCGAGTTGGCGAACAAACTCCTTAACCGGAATCAGTGACCGGCTGAGGATGAAGCGGGCGCCACTTCCTTATTATTGCATTGACATTCATTAATCCGGTGACTATAATTTCGTCAATTACGCGGGTGTAGTTCAGTGGTAGAACGCTTGCTTCCCAAGCAAGATATCGTGGGTTCGAGTCCCATCACCCGCTCAAATGTCGAGGAGAGACTCTCTCGACATTTTTGTTTGGGATTTTGTAAGGGTGCTGTCATGTCATCCCCCATAGGTAGTATGTAAAATCGGTGTGGAGGCCGCTGACGAATGATACAGGACTACAAAGGAACGATTTTATATGTTGAGGACAATCCGGATAACCGGATGCTCGTGCGCCGCGTTTTACTTTCAGAAGATTATTCGCTGATTGAGGCAAAGGATGCCGGTGAAGCCCTCGCCATGTTGAAGACCAACCAGCCTGATCTAATTTTAATGGATATTAATATGCCCGATATGGATGGGTATACATTGACCGCGCAGATCAAAGCGATGACCGGTTTTGAACGCGTCCCCATTCTCGCAATCACCGCGAACGTGATGCGAGGCGACCGCGAGAAAACGCTCGAAGCAGGCTGCGACGGATATATTCAAAAACCAATTGACATTGACCAACTCACCAGAGAAATAGAAAAATTTCTACCGAGGAGCGCACATGCCTGAAAACGTGCTGGATACACAACCCATACGAAAGCCAACCATTCCGAAGGATGCAACGGTGCTGGTGGTGGAGGATAATGTCGCCAACTTTGTGCTGATCGCCAGAATGCTTGGATATTTGGGGATTCATTGCGAATGGAAGACCTCAGGCTATGAGGTGGTGGAATATGCCGATACGCTCCCGCGCCTCGATTTGATCCTGATGGACATTCGCCTCCCCTACGAGGACGGATACGGCGCGTTGAAAAAAATCCGCGCGTCAGACAAGCTGAGGTCAATCCCGATCATTGCCGTGACCGCGGAAGCCAGCGCCGACCAGATGAACAAGGCAAAGGATTCCGGCTTTGACGGTTTCCTCGGCAAACCGCTCGACCCTGATAAATTTCCCGACCAAATCCGCCGCATTTTGAACGGAGAAGCTGTTTGGGAATACAGTTAACCTGATTTGTTACCTGCCATGAGTCTCATTACCCCCGAGAGAATCCCGTTCTTTTTTACGGCATATTTTATCGCCGATGGTAATCGTCTGCTTCTCACTCAATTCTACGACCCGCAGGGACGTGAGACCCAGGCGACAATTCCTCGCGGCTACGAGTTGGCAATCAGGGATGTGGAAGCGCATCTCAAAAACGGCTTCGTGAGGGTGGACTTAACAACTACAGAAACTCTCCCGACCTCTTTGATCATGTATCCGCGACAGTTGGGGTGCGACACAGCCGCGTATATTCCAATTTTGCAGGATGGACAAACGCGCGGGCTTCTCATGATCGGCGCACGACCTGGGCAAATTTTGGATGATGATGTGGTTGAATCCTTTCAGCGCACAATTCGGCTTGCAACAAACGTCATTGCAAAAACAATGGTAACTACTCACCCGCTTGATAATGACCGCCGCAATCTTGAAACGAGGGCATTGAGTATCCTCGCATCCAATGCGGCGACGGTGAGTGACTTGAAGACTTTTTACACATCGATTCACGATCAATTTCGCGCCGTGGTCGGCGATCATGGCTTTGTGATCGCCCTCTATGATCAGAGAACCAATTCCATTAGCATTCCGTATCTTTATGAAGATGGTAACTTTTCCACCCTGGATACTTTCCCGCTTGGAGAAGGGCTTACTTCATTATTAATCCGCACGCGCGAACCGCTCATGTTGGTGGAAGACACAGAGAAGCGCGCGGTCGCCATGGGAGCCAAGGTTGCCGGCAAACCGGCGAAATCATGGCTGGGCGTTCCACTCCTGGCAAGGGGGGAAGCAATCGGCGCAGTGATCATCCAGGATCTGGAACATGAACATAGTTTCAACGAAGACGATCTCCGATTTGCCACTTCGGTTGCCAGCCAGATCTCCGGCGCAATTTTCAATGTACGCCTGCTTAATGAAAGCCAACAAACCGCCCTGCAATTTGAGACAGCCGCGGAGATCGCGCGCGACATCAGCAGTTCACTGGACCTTAACGAGTTGTTACTAAAAGCCGTGGATTTGATCCGTTCCCGATTCAATTTTTATCACGCCGCGATATTCCTCAAAGATTTGCCCGGCGAGTTCGTTGTAGTCCGCGAAGCAACCGGTGAAGCAGGCGCGCAACTAAAGCGGGCAGGTCATAAACTCGGGGTTGGGTCAAAATCGGTAGTCGGCGTTGTGGCAGATCAAGGCGAAGTGCTTGTTGAGAACGATACAACGCGTGAGTCTGCATATTATCCAAATCCTTTACTGCCGGATACCCGATCCGAAGCGGCGATCCCTTTAAAAGTCGGTGATCGGATCCTTGGGGTATTGGATGTGCAGAGCAATCATCCGTATGCATTTTCGGATGACAACCTGCGCATTCTCCAAATCCTTGCTGACCAGTTGGCAATCGCAGTGATCAACTCCGAACTCTTTGCTGAAACACAGGAACATCTTGCCCAGCACCGCTTACTTCATCACATCACCACAACCGCCGCATCGGGAACAACTCTCGACGAAGCGTTGCAATCCGCGGTGAATGGCTTGCAGGTCACATTGGGCGGCGACCGGGTTTCCATCCTGCTTGTGGATCGCGAGAAAAAGACGCTCGAAGTCAAAGCCGCGGTGGGGTATGCGGAAGAAATTTTGAAATTAAGAATTCCCATCGGGAACGGAATAACCGGCTGGTCTGCTTTACATCGCAGGACTTTGCGCGTGAATAACATTTTGCAGGACGTCCGCTATATTGAGGGAAGTCCAAATACCCGGTCAGAGATGGCGATCCCCCTCCTCTACCGCAGTGAACTCCTGGGCGTATTAAATGTTGAAAGCGAACAAATCGCCGCATATGCAGAAAACGATGAAGAACTGCTCGGCACTTTGGGCGGAAGCCTCGCGGCGATCATCGCGAACGCGCGCCTGCTCGAACAAATCCGCGCGCAGGCTGAACGCGAAAGAATTCTATTTGAAATTTCAGATAAGATCCGCCGCACAACCGACATGCAAACCATCCTTGCCACGACTGCAAGTGAACTTACCCGCGCGGTTGGCGCAACCAGCGCGCGCATCAAACTCGGAGCAAGCCCTGTAAACTCCGGCCGGCGCAAGGCGGCGGAGAATGAATAAATATTTCTCGTTGAGCCGCTTCTTCCCGCGCACCGATGGCTGGTACTTAATTATTGTCATCGAAATCGCGCAGGGGATCGCCCTTCTCGGCGCGATCCCCGGCTATATTTCAATACGATTAAATGCAGAGTTCAATGATCAGCAGGCGCAGGCATTAGCGAGCGTCATGCCGCTATTAATTTTGCTGAGCTTCGTGGCTTTGCTCTATGTCAGTTGGCGAATCACCCCCACTGCGCGAAAAAGATTGGACGAGATGGCGACCGGGTCGCTAAAATCAAATCCGAGTGACGAATTCAATGCGTGGCGCGAGATCACCAGCCTTACCCTGCGTTATAGCATCGCGGCTGTGGTGATTATTTTTCTATTAAACGTATTACCCGCTTCGATGATTGCTTTCAGTCAGAGCAATGTAATCTCGTCACCGTTCCAACCCACCTCACTGAATTCGCCGACCCCTGCATACATTTTACTGGGCGGGATTGCGGCGATTCTCGGATCTGTCATCCTTGCCGTGTTATTGATAGACCGCTTCACGCGGCCCCTGAGGCTGATCCTCGTTCCCAATGACTTTGAGACTCAGCTGAAAGGACGCGCCGGCGCGCTGGTCGTCGGGAAATTCCTCGTCTTGATCCTGGCGCTCATCACGATTGGCGTGTTACTCATCGTCCCAATTGGATACCAGCAGACAGTTCGAATTCTATATACGGAAGTCAGTTCCCTGGAAGTTTTCGCAGATTTGCGGGTTCAATCCATCCTCCTCAGCGCCCTGACGCTATTAATGGGAGCCGGGTATTCCTACTACGTCTCCAAATCCATCTCCGATCCCGTCAGGGAATTAATCGAAACTTTCGACAAAATCGAAAAGGGAGATATATCTGCCCGGGCGCCGATCAGCGCCACAGACGAGTTGGGAATCGTCACCATGCAGTTCAACCGCACGGTATTCCGCCTTGAGGCGTTGCAAAGCACATTGGAACAACAAGTCTCGGAGCGCACAAAGCTGTTGACCGCCACAAACGAAGTCGCAAGAGTCGCATCGTCGAGCCTCGACCCGGACAAACTGCTTGCCGGTGTGATCAATCTTTTCACGGAACAATTCGGTTATTACTTCGCCGCGCTCTACCTGCTGGACCCAAGTGAAAAATGGGCAGAGTTAAGAGAAGCGACTGGCGAGGCGGGAAATCTGTTGAAGCAAAACCGGCACCGGCTTGAAGTTTCGGGCAAAAGCATGGTTGGCGGCGCAATCCGCGATAAGTCACCGCGCATTGCCCAGATTGCATCTGAAGAAAAGCAACGCTTCGAAAATCCGCTTCTCCCCTACACGCGGTCTGAAATCGCCCTGCCTCTTATTGTCGGTGACCGGGTTCTCGGCGCGTTGAACGTTCAGTCCACCAAAGAATCTGACTTCGGGCAGGATGCCATCAAAACAATGCAAAATATGGGAGGGCAAGTGGCGATTGCATTGGAGAATGCGCGTCTGTTCCAGGAAGCGCAACAGAACATTCGAGAAATGCGCGCAATTCAACAACAATATCTGCTCACAGGCTGGAGTGGTCTTTCCAGCGGGCGCGAGGATATGGAATATGGTGTGGGCGATGAGTCGGATGGAACCTCAAAAAAGATCGAAGTGCCGATCAGCCTGCGCGATCAAATCCTTGGGCAAATTAAACTCGAAGGGAATGAAGAATGGACTCCCGAGCAGAAAAGCCTGGTGGATGCCGTGGCAACGCAAGCCGCTATCGCGCTTGAAAATGCCAGGCTGGTAAGCGAATCTCGTCAGATCGCTTTACGCGAACGCATGCTCGCAGAGATCAACTCGAAAATCTGGTCCTCGGCGACCATTGATGGTGTTCTTCAAACGGTTGTCAAGGAACTGGGCAGGCGGCTGGATGCTTCGCGCGCCACAATCGAATTGCACATGGAAGATCAGTCATAAGCCATGGAAACCAGACGTTACCCAACCCTTCGAACCAGGCTCGCTGTCGTAATAATTTTTCTCGCGGCATTATTTGCCGCGGGCGTATCTTATGTTCTGTATGAGAACTTTCGTGAAGAGTTGAGAAGCAGTTTGCGTCATCGCCTTGAAAATATCACCACTCTTGCCGGGTTACAACAAAATGGCGACGACATGATAAGAGTCGAAGCCGCGGGTGATGAATACTTCGTAAATATCCATGAACGGAATGTGAAAATCAAACGCTCTGACGCTGAACTGCGATTCGTGTACACGATGAGGAAGGATGAGCAGGGAATTTACTTTGTTGTAGACGCGCGCTTGTCCCCCAATGAGCCGGACATCTCTGAATACGGGGATCGCTACGAGGAGCCAAGCGACTTACTGGTTGAAAATTTCGATTCACTCACTCGAACCATGCTTGAGCCTGATTTTTACACCGATGAATTCGGGACCTTCCTTTCGGGATATACACCCATCTTTACTTCTGACGGAAAACGAGCCGGCGTTTTAGGCGTGGATATTTCCGCGAATACAATCCTGGCGCAGGAACGTGAATATCTTGTCCGGCTGATAACAATTTATCTCAGCACACTTCCTTTATTGTTCATAGCAGGAATTATTTCTGCAAATTATCTCGCCAGACCCATTGTCAGGTTAAGAGATGCGGCTGACAGAATAAGCAGGGGCGATTTTTCATACCGGATCACAAATATTCCGGGAACGCGCGAACTGGCAGAACTTGCCGTTGATTTCAACGCGATGACCGCCAACCTGAGCAGTTTGATCAACGACCTGGAGCGCCGCGTGGCAGAACGCACGGAAGACATCGCAAAAAAGACAGACCAACTTCGCGCCGCGTCCTACATCGCCCGCCAAACCGCCGAAGTGCAAGACCTGTCCTTACTTCTCAATATTGTCGTAAAACTGGTAACGGATCAATTTGGTTTTTATCACACAGGCATTTTCCTCACAAACGAGGCCGGTGATGAGGTGACCTTGCAAGCCGCTTCGTCTGAAGGCGGCGGACGGATGATCCAAAAGGGACATGCGCTTAAAGTTGGGACTCAGGGCATTGTGGGATACGTTGCCAGTCAGAAAAAAACACGCATCGCCCTGGACGTTGGGACTGATGCCGTTTTCTTCAACAATCCTGACCTCCCGTTGACCCGCTCCGAGATCGCCCTGCCCCTCCTGGTGCGCGGCAAAATTCTTGGAGTATTGGATATTCAGTCCGACAAGCCCGGCGCATTCACCGTTGAGGATATTGACGTGCTGGAAACACTTTCTGATCAAGTGGCGGTCGCGATTGATAATGCGCGTTTGCTGGATGAATCTCAGGCGGCGTTCCTGCAACTCGAAGCGCTGACAGCCGTCCGCACGCGCGAAGCGTGGAGTCAAAAACTCGAGGAGGGGCAGCGGGCGTTCACCTACACTCCGCTGGGACTGCGCGCTGAAAAATCATCCAACAATGGAGACAACGCCATCACGATCCCGATCACCTTACGAGGGCAAAAAATCGGACACATTTCCATTGCGCGAAAAAACGATGCCGACTGGAGCCAGCCGGATGAAGATATGGTCGCTGAAGTGGCAACACAGGCGGGCCTGGCGATTGATAACATTCGACTGCTCGAGGAAGCAACGCAAAGGGCGAGGCAGGAACAGGTCGTGGGCGAAATGGCATTTCGATTCAATCAGGCGCTGGACATCGATTCCCTGCTTCAAACGGCTACGCGTGAATTGGGACAACTTCCCGGCGTGGAGGAAGCAACCGTCTTTATTGGCGATATCAGCGATCAGGAGGAAGCCGCGGCTGGCTCAAATCGAAAAGGCAAAATCGGGCGGAGGGACGATTCATGATCCTGACTCGTAAATTAATTGCCCCCACTGTAATATTATTTATCGTCCTGCTCGCCGGACTCTTTGGTTACTTCTTCGCAAGCCTTCATAATGTATATCACGAAGCCGAAGAAGGAGATCTCGCTTCCTTCAATGATTCGTTTTCAGCGGAAGTGGAAAATCAAAAACAACTCGCGCTGGCGCTTGCCTCAGCGGCGGCAGGTAACCCAGCCATACAGGAAGCCCTTGCGCAAAAAGACCTACAGAGGTTGCGCGAGCTTGCCATGCCAGGCTACGACCTCTTGATGGAAAATAATAACAACATCATTCTGCATCAGTATCACTTAACTGATGGAACCCTTTTTTTCAACGCAAACGATCCTGCGGCTTCTGGAACGTTGGAAAAAACCTCAAGCCCGGCAGTATTGTTGGCGAACAGTGCACAAAGGCCCGTCGCAGGTTTGGAATCTGAAGACGGCAGGCTCGGTATACGAGGCATTGTTCCCGTATTTTATCAAGGGGAGCATATTGGTTCTGTTGAATTCGGGATTGGTTTTAATGAAACCCTGTTGATTGATTTGAAAGGGAAATACGGCGGCGAGTGGCAGATTTGGCTTGCCAAAGATATTGTCCCCGACTCCGCTCCTGCGGCCGTCAGCCCGAATGCCGATTTGGCGTTATTTGCAACAACCCAGGATTCATCCCTGTTCAACGCCTCAGACAGCTACATCAAAGCGTTGAACGGAGAATCAACGATCACACATCCCAGTGTTGACGGGCGCGATTACGCCATCCTTTCTGCGCCAGTGTACGATTACTCGGAAAATATCATCGGCGTGCTCGATATCGTGTACGACCACACACACATTTCGTCGGCGCAAAATACCCGGTTGATCTTCGCAGGCCTGGCAAGCCTGGGCGCATTAACCCTTGGAATCCTTGGGCTTGTACTCCTCACCCGCCGCACACTTCAGCCAATTCAAACGCTTACCCGCACAGCCGCGGAGATCGCTGAAGGCAATATGTCTTCGTATGTAAATATCGAAGCCGGCGATGATGAAATTGGCATTCTCGTGAACGCATTCAACCGCATGACCACCCAGATCCGAAATTCGATTGTCGGCTTGGAACAACGCGTCGCCGACCGCACAAGTGATCTTGAGAGTCAAACATTACGTTTCCGTGTGGCGGCTGAGATCGCCCGCGACTCGACATCTGCCCGTGATCTCGGCGACCTACTCGACCGCTCTGCTCAATTAATTCTTGATCGGTTTCACTTTTATCATGCCGGAATATTTATCGTTGACAAAAACAATGAATTCGCCACTCTCACCGCCTCACCGACAGAGGCTGGCAGGAAGATGATCGCGAATAAATACCAGGTCCGCGTGGGGGATATTGGAACTGTGGGTCGTGTCGCCGCGACTGGCGACCCCCGCATCACTCTCGACACACGGTTTGATGCGATCCTCTTAACCAACCCGCTTCTCCCAGACACGCGCTCGGAAATGGTATTGCCGTTGAAGGCAGAGAATAAAGTCATTGGCATCCTCGACATTCAGAGCGATCAATTGCAGGCATTCAAACAGGACGACATTGCCATTATGCAGGTCATTGCAGATCAACTCGCCACCGCGATTGAACGTACGCGCTTGTTGCAGGAAGTGGCGCAAAATCTTAATGAGCTTGAGCGCGCCTACGGTCAATATACGCGTGAAGGCTGGCAAAAACTTCGCACAAGCGGGCGCATTAAAAACAAGGGGTATCGTTTCGATAACATCCGCATTGGGCCAACGACCCAATTATCAAATCTTGGAAGCGAAGCCCTTGCCAAAGGCGTCGTTGTCAACTCCAATGGGAGCGATTCGAATCACGAAATCGCCATCCCGATTAAATTGCGGGGTCAAACCATCGGAGTGGTAAACGCGAAACTTAGGGAAGGGTACACCGAAAACTCGGTATCCACCCTGGAACTCGCAATCGAACGTCTCTCTTCCGCACTGGAAAGCGCGCGCCTCTACGAAGAGGCAAGTATCCGCGCAGATCGCGAACAGGCCATTTCACAAATTACCAGCGCGATCGGCTCCTCCAGCGAATACGAAACAATCCTGCGCACCACCGTGCGCGAAATTGGCAGCCTGTTGAACGACACAGAAGTTTCAATTCAAATCCTTGGTGATTCCAGTGAAGATAAACTGGCTGGGTAAACAAAGTACAGCAACGACAAAAAACATGAACCAAATTAACCAGAAATTCAAGAACGAAACTCAAAAATATGCCCTTGCAGGCGCCCTGTTTGGGTTGATGTTTCCGATTATCGCGACCGTTATCAGGATCGCAGGTTCCAACCTGCCGTTTGATTTATCAAGCGCAATCCTTGTACAATCAACAGACCCGCTCATGTGGATCATTGACAGCGCGCCGATATTCCTGGGTCTCTTCGCATCGTTTGCGGGCCGCCGGCAGGATAATCTGCAAAAATTGTATGAGGAATTAAGCCGGCAGGGCGTGGAACTTGAAAATGCGCAGGGAACGCTTGAACAACGCGTGAAAGACCGCACCCTGGCACTTGAACAACGAGCCGCCCAATTCCAAATTATCGCGGGCACAGCGCGTACAATTGCCGCAATACAGGGTTTGGATTCACTGCTTCTTGAAATTACAAAACTGGTCAGCGAGCAATTCAATTATTATCACACAGGCATTTTCCTCCTGAATGAGCCGCGCGAATACGCCGTTCTGCGGGCGGCAAATAGTGAAGGCGGCAGGAAGATGCTTGCGCGGCAACACAGTCTTCGGCTGGATAACAACAGCATCGTCGGATATACCGCACTACTCGGGGAACCCCGCGTCGCACTGGACGTTGGAGTTGACTCGGTTTACTTCAACAACCCAGACCTCCCAGACACCCGCTCCGAAATGGCTCTCCCCCTCCGAATAGGCGGGCGCGTGATCGGTGTTCTCGACGTGCAAAGCGCTCAAAAAAATGCGTTCGTCCAGGAAGATATTAACGTTCTTACCATCCTTGCCGACCAGGTCGCGATCGCGATAGAAAACGCGCGCTTGTTCAGTGAAGCAAAGGCGGCGCTCTCAGATTCCCGGGCAACCTTCGAAAAATATATCAAGCAGGAATGGAGTAATTTTGGTCAACAGGCAAGGCACAACGGATTCATTTACGATGGTAAGCAGGTACAGCCCTTGAATGGTCAGATCAAGCGCGAACAGGCAAAGCGCGTTGCTCAAACAGGGAGCCTCACCCTCGATAAATCCTCAGCCAACATCACCGTGCCCATTAAACTACGCGGGCAAACAATAGGCGTCCTGGATGTGCGCCCCAAAAAGGGACAACGTCAATGGACTCAGGATGAATTGGCATTACTCGAAGCCGCGGCTGAACGCGCCGCCCTTGCCCTGGAAAACGCCCGCCTTGTTGAAAGCGCCCAGCGCCGCGCCGCGCGCGAACGCGCCATCGGAGAAATTTCATCCAAAATTGGCGCCGTCAGCGAAAGAGACCTGATCCTGCAAGCCGCCGTGGAAGAGTTGGGGCGCAAAATCGGCAATACCGAGATCATCATCGAGCTGGCGGCGGAAAGTATATGAAAGCGCCTCTCGCAAGGGTTTTTTATGTGGAACTCACTCGTTAAATTCTTTACACCGCCTTTCTTCTCAAACGACGAGAACAAGACGCGCGCCGCGCGCTATGTGCATTGGATCGCGCTTGCGTTTATGTCTGCCATTGCGGTTTATGTGCTGTTAACCAAAGTAATTTCGGGCTCGTTTGCCTTAAACTCCTTCGATGCGATCCTGACCGTGGTATTCCTTGTGATCTTCGCAATATGGGGCATATCGAAATATGGGTACGTAAAGCCAGCCAGCGCCGTTCTGGTTGTCATTTTGTGGCTTGCGGTGAATGCAACTGCATTCTTCGGGTTCGGCGTAAGAGATTCAGCGTTTATCGCCAACTTCATGGTTCTGTTGGCTACGGGTCTTTTGCTGGGCTGGCAGGCGGCTGTGGCGCTTTCTGTTCTAACCATTGCGACAGGCATTGGATTGGCGTATGCAGAGGTAATCGGAATATCACCCACTGCATACTATATTTTATCCCCCATGATTGTTATTCAGGATATGGCAGTCATATTTGCCATATTTGCCGTTTTCATTTTTCTGCTCATCAGCGGCTTGGAAAATTCGATAAAAGGCGCACAGGCTGGAACACGAGAACTGGAAAAAGCCAACCTCGAACTGAATAATGCCAGACTCCGCCTGGAAGAGAATAGGAACGACCTTCTTGCCGCCAACGAACAATTGAAACGGCGCGCAGAACGCATCAGTACCATTTCAAACATTTCCAAAACTATTACGCTGGTACAACAGATGGAACAACTGCTTCCCTCTGTGGTGAACACCATCAGCCACAGGTTTGGTCTGTATCACGCCGGCATCTACCTGCTCGATGATCAAAAACAATTCGCCATGCTTCGCGCTTCCAGCAGTGAAGGCGGCTTGCGAATGTTGAAACGCGGGCATCGAGTTCAAGTTGGACGGGAGGAAATTATCGGTTTTGTTGCAAGCCGAGGAGAAGCGCGAATCGCGCTGGATGAAGGTCCAAATGCAATTAAATTCAACATCCCCGATCTTCCAGACACGCGCTCTCAAATCGTCCTGCCGCTCAAGGCGAGAGAGATCGTCATTGGAGTATTGGATATCCAGTCCGTCGAACCAAATGCATTCACAGAGGAGGATATATCAGCCCTGCTGATTTTGGCGGACCAGGCGGCAATTGCGATTCAAAACGCGCATTCTTCGGAACAGGCAGAAGAGGCACTGCGCAGGGCAGAAATTGCATCACAGCAATTGACAGGCAAAGCCTGGAAGGGATACCTGGATACGTTCGAGCAAAGAGGCTATCGCTATGACGGAGTCAAGCCCGAGCGTTTGAAAGAGGCGGGTTTTTCGTCCGAATCCAAAAACGGGTTAAGCATCCCGGTTCGATTGCGCGGTCAAACCATCGGGCGCTTGAAATTAAACCCGCCGGAGGTTTCACGACAATGGACAGAAGATGAGATTGCCATGGCGGAGGCAACTGCTGAGCGCGTCGCGCTTGCGCTCGAAGGAGCGCGCCTGCTGGACGACGCGCAAAAGAGAGCCGCGCGCGAGACCTTCCTTTCGGACGTTTCTGCAAAACTCGGCGCTTCGTTCCAGTTGGACTCGATCTTGCGCGATACGGTGGAAGAACTCGGGCAGACACTTAAAAATACGATGATTTCATTCCAACTGGTTGATCCATCTGCCAGTGGCGAATCGAATTCAACGAGCGATGAGAGCGCCTTCTCTGGCAACGGCAAGGATTCGGAGCAAGCATGACAGTGAATCGAACGACCACCCCCACAACTACTCAAGCAAACTGGAGCGTCCGCGTCTGGCGATTCCTGACCGAACCACATTCCTCGATTAAGGATGTCGGAGAGAGACGCCGCGCACAACTGCTTTCGATATTATCCCTAATTCTCGTATTGCTCTTCACGATTGAATCGCTTGTACGCAGACAATCGAACGTCGGGTTCATTGCCCTGCTAGTCATCACGATCATTTCATACGGGTTCAGTCGGACCAAATATTATCAAGCGGGCGCGTATTTCTTCACGTTTGGCTTTACATCCCTGGCTTATATTCTCATATTCCTGGGAACGGCTGCCAGCTTTGAAATATACGTCACATCCATTGTTTTCGTATCGCTCATTGTGGCAAGCGCCCTGCTTCCACAGGGAGGTATGCTGGTTCTGGCGAGCCTGGCTACCCTTGCCACCTTTGCGGCGCCCGCGTATGTGAAAACGCCCGTAGAAGGAGTTCGCAGAGTGGGTGGATTGGTCCTGTCGGTGGGCGCTATTTTGTATGGCGTCAGCGCGTTCCGCGCAGGCACAGAGCGCGCCCGTTTGAAGGAGGTTCAGGATATCAATCGGGCGCTTGAAGCGCTTACGGACAATCTCGAAGATCGTGTAAAAGAACGCACAGCGGAACTGGATCAACTAAACCGCCTCACAACGGGCCGCGCCGCCCAACTGCAAACCATCGCAGAACTCTCGCAAACGATTGCGAAGGTGCAAGACCCCAATGAAATCTTCCCGACCGCCGCGACGTTGATCAGCGAACGATTCGGTTTTTATCACGTTGGCATCTTCCTCATTAACCATGCCCGCGAATTTGCGGTGTTGCAGGCGACAAATAGCGAAGGTGGAAAAAGGATGCTCGAACGCGGTCACCGATTGACGCTTGGAACCGGCGTGGTGGGGTTTGCCGCGGAAACCGGAAAAGCCCGCATCGCGCTGGACGTTGGGGTTGATGCTGTTTTCTTCAACAACCCCGACCTCCCCGAAACGCGTTCCGAAGTTGCCTTGCCATTAATGTCCGGCGATAAAGCAATCGGTGTTCTCGATGTGCAAAGCGCCGAAGCCGAAGCCTTCACAGAGGATAATCTTCAAACGCTTAATATCCTTGCGAACCAGGTAGCGATTGCGCTTGAGAATGCACGCCTTCTTTCAGAGGCGCGCGCATCTGCAACCCAGGTGCGGGAAGTGTACAACGAGTTCGTCCGTACAGAGTGGAGCCGCACTGCTAAAAACGCAGAGCAAGCCGGGTTCCGCTACAACGTTGGGCGGATCGAAATGCTGGAGGCTCCCTTGCAGGACGCAGGAATTTCGTCAGCGGTAGAGACAGGCAAATTGGTCACGAATCAAACCAACGGGTCGGAAGAGAAGCGTGCCACAGTCGCAGTGCCTGTTAAATTGCGCGGGGAAGTGATCGGGGTCCTGCAAATAGAATCCATGGATTCATCCCGAACATGGCGGGAGAACGAGTTGAGCCTCATGGAAGCGGTGGCTGAACGCGCGGCACTAGCGATGGAAAACGCGCGACTGTTCCAGGATGCGCGACGCCGCGCCGCAAAAGAAAAGTTGATCTCTGAAGCCACCTCGCGCATCAGCGGTTCGCTTAATATCGAAAATATTTTGCAAACAACGGCAGGCGAATTGGAGCGCGTTCTCGGCGGCTCCGAAGTGCTTATCCAATTCAAAGGCAGGGATTCGGCATGAATTCGAATCAAAACCTGCTCAACCCTGAAAACCAGCAACGGGCGCGCTACGCGTACTGGATATCCGTTGTTTACATGCTGACATTTTTATCTGTAACCGTGAGGTCCGTGTATTTGGCGCTGCAATCCCCCTCATGGCAGTTATTTGCGCTGGTCGGCTTGATGGCTGCAATGACAGCCATATCAGGATATTCGATCCGTCTATGCAGAAGTAACCGGATTGATCTGGGAATTGGTCTATCCATTACGGCGATTCTGATCGTATTGCCTGTTTCATCCTTGTTGATCAGCGGGCTGGGTATTTTGCTGGGCATTACTCAACTGGTCGGCGTCTCGGTTGTCGCAGGGTTGATCTTTTCCAGAAACCGCGTGTATTGGGTCGGCGCGCTCAACCTGGGCTCTGCGCTTCTGACAATTCTTCTTGACCTGTTCGGTTCTCAGGATCGTTACACCCGGCCGATTACACAGATGCTTGTTCCTGCCATTCTTGCCGTTGGGTTGTTTGTGTTTGCCCTCCTGGTTGTTCGCGAGTTTAAAAATTTCAGCCTTCGAGCCAAGGTCGTATTAGGCATCCTCCTGACGGGCGGGCTTTCCCTTGGAATTCTTTCCTTCCTTGCCATTAATCGCACTATGCAAATCACAGACTCGCTTTCCGGGCGGCTTGAAACCAGTGTGAGCCTGCTTGCCGAAGAGCAATTAATAAATACGGTAGTCACAGAGACCAGCCTGGCAAACCAGTCCTTCGAAGATATCAAGGAAGAAGTAGTAAACCTTGCCAACTATTGGAGCAATCTGGAAAAACGGAAGGATGGATTAAGCCAGGGAAGTTATTGGGATGCAACAACAAGCCTCATCCAACTGGAGGCAGGTCATTACGGCAACTCACCGGACGATATGTCTTCTGTGTATGTGCCAGCCGAAATTAATCTGAACGAGAGACTCATTGCCAGCTTGAACGCGTCAGCCTATCTTGATTTCTATGCCCCTGAAATTCTTGAGGCGAATCCTGCCGTGCTTGCTGTATATGGCATTGATTCAAAGGGCGTTACCAGATATTACCCGAATATCAATCTGGCCTCCTTGTTGCCTCCAGATTTTGACCCGACAACCAGACCGTATTACGAAATCACCTCACCACTCTTTAATCCCCAAAAGACTGCGCGTTGGTCCATCCCCTATGTGGACGCGGCGGGAGGCGGATTGGTCGTGACCGTTGCCGCGCCGGTTTATTTTGGCAGCCAATTCAACGGTGTCGTCGCAGCGGATATGAAACTCGCCACCATCACGCAACAGATCGAACAAATTCAGATTGGACAGAGCGGCTACGCATTCATGATAGACGACGCCGGGCGGATCATCTCCATGCCGTCTGCCGGGTATGAAATGTATGGTATTGATCCGGAAATTATTGATCCGGTTGAGTATTTCAAGCAGACCCTTCTTGGAGAAGGTACCGATGAACTCCAGAGTGTAACAAAACGTATGGCGGCGGGAGGCAGTGGGTTATTGGTTCTTCAAGTGAATAGCATTGACACGTATATTGCTTTTGCGCCTGTAAAAGCGAATGGCTATAGTGTCGGTGTGGTGGTTCCGGTGGCAGAGTTACAAGGCGCGATCGTTACAGCTCGGAACGAAACCCAACAGCAAATCCAAACCGCCGCACAGTTGGCGGTCATCCTCTTCGCCAGTCTGCTTTTGGCGGCTGTTGCAATCAGCCTCGGCATCGGCGGAATTATTGCCGCGCCCATTGTCCGATTGACCCAGACAGCCAATGGAATTGTAGGAGGAGATCTTACCGCACAGGCAAGCGTTTCTTCACGCGATGAGATCGGCACGCTGGCGCAGGCATTCAATACCATGACAAACCGACTCCGCGAGACGCTTGCCGGTTTGGAGCGACGCGTGGAGGAACGAACTTCTGAGTTGCTCACTGCCAGCAAGAATATCGAGCAGCGCGCCCTGCAATTTGAATCCATTGCAAAAGTGACTCGAACGATCAGCTCCACAAGGGATCTCGACGCGCTTCTGCCGCAAATCACGACGGCGATCAGCGGTCAATTTGGGTTTTATCACATCGGCATATTCCTTTTGGATCCCCGCGGAGAGTACGCGATACTAAGCGCCGCGAACAGCGATGGCGGCAAAAAGATGCTGGCGAACAACCATAAATTAAAGGTTGGCGAAACAGGCATCGTCGGTTTTGTTGCGGGCACAGGAAAACCACGCGTCGCATTGGATACTGGAGCCGATGCTGTTTTCTTCGACAACCCGTTCCTCCCGGACACCCGCTCGGAAATCGCACTCCCCCTCCTGGTCGGTCAGGAAGTTATTGGCGCTCTCGATGTTCAAAGCACTGTGCCAAACGCCTTTGGGCAGGAAGATATAACCATCCTCACCACACTGGCAGACCAGGTCAGTGTTGCCATTCAAAACGCAAAACAATATGAGGAAAATAGAAGAGCCCTCGCAGAATCCGAATCGCTCTCCCGTCAATTCGTTCGGGCGGGCTGGCAGGATTTCACAAAAAGCCGGAAGGTGGTTGGCATTCGCCACTCAGGCGCGCGGGCAACCCTGCTATATGGAAAAAATGGCAAAAGCACCGAAGAAAGCGACTTGGACGCGGACCAGCCCAAGGTAAAGCGCGGAGCCGCCTCTTTATCCCTTCCGGTCAAATTACGCGGCGAGGTTATCGGTTCGGTGGAGGTCCGCGCTCCGGGCAATCGGCAGTGGGATCAGGATGAACTGGATATTGTCACCGCGATCATTGAACGAGCCGCCCTTGCCATGGAAAACGCCCGGCTGTTGGAAGAAAGCCAAAAACGAGCCGCAAAGGAACGCGCCATCGGAGAAATCTCGGCAAAGATCAGCGCGCAGAGCAGGATAGATGAACTGCTTAAAACAGCCGCAATGGAATTAAGCCGCACTCTGCCCGGCGCAGAGGTTGCCATACAATTTAGACAAGATCAGGAGTCTGAATGATCAGAAAAATATTCAGCCCGCCTCTTTTCGATAACGATGAAGATGGTTTCCGAGCGAAATTCATTAATGGATTCGCCTGGGTTGCCATTGCGTTATTATCCCTTGCACTGGCGTCCTATCTTTTCTCCGAGGCAAGAGATTACACAGTTTACGTATTATCGGGTCTTATTCTGGTCCTTGCCGTTTCTTTATATTTGTTGCGCCAAAAAATGATTACGGCAAGCGGTATTATCCTCGTCTCGTTGGGCTGGCTTGGCATCGGTATTCAAGCATACACAGCAGATGGCGTGAAGGACGTGATCGTTGTTGGCTACATTTCAATAGGGCTTCTTGCAACCATTGTCGTGGGCTGGAGGGCAGGAGGCGTTGTTATCCTCGGAAGTATTGCAGCAGTGTGGGCTCTCGCGCTTCTCGAAGCCAACGGGTTGTTTGTTGCCCGCAATCAAGACCCGCTCATCTTTGCGCGCGACCTGTCCTTTGTGTTCATCGCGATTACAGCATTGATCTATTTCAGCGCAACCAGTTTAAGAGATGCAATCCGGCGCGCGAACCAGAGCGAGGAGAGCCTGCGGACTTCGAATGAAGACTTGCGCGACCTCAATCAAACCCTGGAAGGGCGTGTGGTCAGCCGCACCGCCGAATTGGAAGCCTCCAATCAACGCAACGAACGCCGCGCGAGACAATTCGAAGCCATAGCCGAGGTGGCGAGAGCCATCACCTCCAACCAAAGTCTTGAAGAGCTTCTGCCTCTCCTGGTTCAAGTGACCAGCGAGAAATTTGGCTTTTATCATGCCGGCATCTTTCTTTTGGATGAAAACCGCGAATTTGCCGAACTGAGAGCCGCGAACAGCGATGGCGGCAGACGAATGATGGATCGTAAACACAAACTGGGGATCGGGCAAACCGGCATCGTGGGATACGTTGCCGCGACAGGAAACCCACGCATCGCTCTGGACGTTGGGGCTGACGCGGCTTTCTTCAACAATCCCGACCTCCCCGACACCCATTCCGAAATGGCGCTCCCTCTTCGCGTCTCCGGCAACTTGATCGGCGTGCTCGATGTGCAAAGCACCGACTCGAATGCCTTCAAAGAAGAGGATGTCGAGGTTCTCTCCACGCTTGCAGATCAGGCCGCCATCGCGATTCAGAACTCCCGCTCCTACGAGACGACACAGAAATTCCTTGAAGAAGCACAGCGGACATCGGGTTCCTATTTGCAGGATTCCTGGCGCGCTTTAAAGTCTCAGAATCAATTATTGGGTTATTCGATTTCTGGAAACACGCTCCACGCGCTCGACAACTCCATGGAAACTGCCCTCTTTTCGAAAGTTGTAAAAGACGGGGAACGTGTCGTCGAACATGGAGAAAACGCAAACCTTGCAATCCCGATCCGCCTGGCTGGGAATGTCGTCGGCGTTGTGAACATTCAATTACCCGAAGAGCACGAATGGGAAGCCGATGAAATTGACATTGCGGAGGCAGTGGCGGACCGTTTATCGCTGGCGCTGGAGTCTGCAACGCTTCTTGAAGCAACACAAAAACGCGCGGAGATCGAACGCCTCACCGCGGATATTACCGGGAAGATCGGTTCCACCACGCAATTCGATGCGATCCTTCGCACCGCCGCGGAAGAACTCAGCCGTGTGCTCGGCGGTTCGGATGTATTGGTACAGATCCAGCAACCTGAGATTAATCAGACTCAAAACGCTTAGGAAATAAAAAGGAGCAAAAATGAAATCGCGTATCTTCCATCGAACAGTTTTATTTGTCCTGTCCCTGGCGCTGGCGGCTTCCTGTGCGCCTGCCCAATCTGCCCCAAGTGACCTCCCGCCTCTGCGTGTGGAATTCACCGAATGGTGGGGCGACTACACCATGATCATTGCCGAGAAGCAGGGTCTTTTTGAAAAGCACGGTGTAAAGGTTGAAGCACTTTATTACACAGACTTCACAAAGGCCCTTCCCGACCTTACCGCAGGCAAGATTGACGCAGGCTTGTTTGGCATCACCGATGTGATCAACACAGCAAACATCACAGATATACGCGCCGTAGCCGCTTATGACGACGGCGGTCCGGCGGCGGTTATCGCAATCCCCGGGATCAACTCGGTGGAAGAACTGAAAGGCAAGCGGATCGGCGTTTCCATCGGCACAACCTACGAAATGTTCGTTGTGGAAATGCTGGCAACCGCAGGATTAACATCCTCAGATGTTA
>Ga0247727_10001607_pt1 | contig 53198 bp, 55 predicted proteins | sample WisWelCaveWW1625_FD_202498 | JGI IMG/M metagenome (GOLD analysis project Ga0247727, IMG submission 202498) | Biofilm microbial communities from Wishing Well Cave, Virginia, United States - WW16-25 | ecosystem: Environmental > Aquatic > Deep subsurface > Groundwater > Cave microbial mat | place... | reverse complement strand
CGTTCACGTGGATCGGGCGCTTTCGTCGGCTGGTCGTCCGGTACGATCACGACATCCTGATGTACCAAGCGTTCTTCCACCTCGCCTGTGCGATGATCGTCCTCAGGCGGTTATGAAACCGTTTCTACGAGGACTTCCACAAGGCGGTCGTCGGCATGGGCTTCTCGAAGAGCGCCGCGGACAACTTCGTCGAGATGTACGAGGCGATGAACGCCGGGCGCATCCAAGCGACGGCGAAGCGCACCGCGCTCAGCACGACGCCCACGACGCTCGAGCAGTTCGCGCGCGAGGTGTTCGCGCCCGCGTTCAAGGCGGCCTGAAGGGTGACGCGCCGCCGCGCGACGAGCCGGAGCGGGGCCCTCCGCCGATGAGCGAGTTCGACGACCTCCGCGCCCTGCTCGCGGGCCCGCTCCCGCGGATCGAGAAGGCGCGCGAGGCGGCCGAGATCATCCGCCGCGCGCGTTCGTATCGATGGGTTGGGATCTATCACGTGACGCCGGACGAGATCTCGGCGATCGCGTGGGCCGGCGCCGACGCGCCTCTCTTCCCGCGCTTCCCGGCGACGGAGGGGCTGAACGGCGCGGCCGTGCAGTCCGGGGAGCCGGTCGTCGTCCAGGACGTCTCGTGCGATCTGAGGTACCTCACGACGTTCGCATCGACGCGCGGCGAGGCGATCTTCCCGATCAAGTCGCGATCGACCGGCCGGGTCGTCGGCACGATCGACGTCGAGAGCTCCGAGGTGAACGCCTTCACGCCCGAGGAGCAGGCGTTCCTCGCGGCGTGCGCCGACGAGTTGGCCCCGCTTTGGTCGTGAGGGGGGTGGGTGGACTGGCCGCGACGGTGCGCGGCGCGCTGCCCGCGACCCTGGTGGCGACGCTGGCGCTGGTGCCGGCGTGCGCGAGCCGGACCGCGTCGCGCGGGGTCGACGAATCTCGCACAGCCGCGACCGGGACCGAGTCGCGCGCCTCGACCTTCGTCTACGAGTGCCCCGATGGCTTCTCCTACATCGCGCGCATCGAAGGCGACACGGCGCGGATCTTCATTCGGGATCGAGCAGTCGCGTTGCCCCGTGTACAGGCCGCCTCTGGCGCGAAGTACGCAGATGGGACCACGACGTTCTGGAGCAAGGGCGACGAAGCGCTCCTGGAGGTCGGCGCCGAAACTCACCGGGCCTGCGCGAGCAACCGCGCGAAGGCGATCTGGGAGGACGCCCGGCTCCGCGGCGTCGAATTCCGCGCGCTCGGCCAAGAGCCGGGCTGGTTCCTCGAGATCATGCCGGGCGGGAAGCTCGTCTTCGTCACGAACTATGGGACCGAACGCCACGAGTTCGTGACCCCTGATCCGATCGTCGGGCCGAGTGGCGAATCGACCGTCTATCGGGCTCGGGATGCAGGGCACGAGCTCACGGTTCTCGTCGAAAACCGGCCGCGCCGTGATCCGATGAGCGGCGAGCTGTTCGAGGCCACCGTCACCGTCACGCTGGACGGGCGCACTCACCGAGGCTGCGGTCGCGCGCTCCGCTAAGATGGCGCGGGACACGGGTGGCTTTCGACGGAACTCCGCGTGGGGGCATCGATGAACACCAAGCGCCACGACGCGCTCTCCGCTCTCTCCGGCTGCGCGTGGGCCGGGATCGCGTACCTCATCGGCCGCACGGCGCTCGGGCCGATCCTCGTCGGCGGCCTCCTCGCCTCTCCGCTCATCGGACTCGTCGTCGGGCGCCTCTATCGCCCCGCCTACGCGCTCTCCACGCGCGGCCGCGCGCTCGCCGCGCTCGTCACCTTCTACATCGCGGTCGCGCTCTTCGGTCTGGCCGTCGGCCTCTACGACGCGTTCGCGCTCGCCGTCCCCGGCCGCATCCCGAGCGCCGTCGTCATCCAAGCCGTCATCGGCATGCTCTGGGGCGTCACGTTCACCGGATATGTCGTGGTACTCTGGCCGCTGGCGTACCTGAACCACTGGCTCGTGGGGCGCGTGAGCGAGGAGAGCGGATGAGCCCGATCGAACCAACCAAAGGACGCACGCTCGTCGATCCGCTCTTCGGCGAGGTGCGCTACGACGGCAAGGGCTCGTGGTCCGGAAGCGCCGCCTTCGCGCCGATCGCGGACACCGTGTCGGTCCTGATCGCGGCGGACGAAACGGGCCCCACCGAAGCGCACCGCGAAGCGTTCCGCGAGCTCACGCGGCGCTACACGGCGATGTCGGCGGAGATCGCGGTGGCGCTCTTCGCGCTCTACTCGCCTCACGCGAAGGAATCTCCCGCCGGGCGTTTCCCGAGGGCGTCGTCGCCCGAGGAGATGTCGGAGTTGGTGATCCTCGATTGGCTCCTCGTCGAGGACGGCACGCGCGTCCTCCTGGGCTACGGCTTCGTCGAGGGCTCCGGCTGGGACGACGCGATGTTCACCGTGAAGATCGAGAACTGGGTCGTGACGGGCGAGAGCCTCGACGACTGAAAGGAGCGGGACGATGAATCCACTTCCGATCGTTCTCGGGGCGATGCTCTACTGGGTGCTCGGTGCGCTCTGGTACTCGGCGCTCTTCGGCGGCGTGTGGGCCGCCGGGCTCGCCGCGCAGGGGATCCAGGTCCCCGAGCCCACGCGCGCGCGGCTCACGGGGAAACTCGTGCAGACGTTCTTCGCGAACGTCGTGACGGCCGCGGCCGTGGCGGCGCTCTGCGGGATGGCGGCGTCCACCAGCGTCGGGTCGGGTCTCCTCCTCGGCGTGGTCGCGGGGATCGGCGTCGCCGCGACGTCGCTCGCGGTGGCCTACACGTGGGAGTCGAAGCCGATGAAGGTGTTCGCCGTCGACGCGTCGTACCACGTCCTCGGGACCACGATCTGCGCGGTGGTCGTCTCGCTGTGGCGATGAGCGCGGCGTGACGGGAGGGCGCCGCACGTGGAGGCCACGCGATCCCCGCGCATCAAGATCTGCTGCATCGCGAGCGCCGACGAGGCGCGGATGGCGATTGCCGCCGGGGCCGACGCACTCGGACTCGTCTCGGAGATGCCGAGCGGGCCGGGCGTCATCGACGAGGGGTTGATCGCGGAGATCGCGGCGCGCGTCCCGCCGCCGATCGCGACGTTCCTCCTCACGTCGCGCGTGGGCGTGGCGGAGATCGTCGCGCAGCACCGCCGCTGCCGGACGACGACGATCCAGCTGTGCGACCGGCTCGCGCGCGGCACGCACGCGGAGCTGCGCGCGGCGCTCCCCGGCATCCGAATCGTCCAGGTGATCCACGTGACGGGGCCGGAGGCGGTCGATGAGGCGATCACGGCGGCGCAGCGCGTCGACGCGCTTCTCCTCGACTCGGGGAGCCGCACGACGCCGGTGGTCGAGCTGGGTGGGACCGGCCGCGTGCACGACTGGCGGCTGAGCCGCCGGATCCGCGAGGCGGTCGAGGTGCCGGTTTTCCTCGCGGGGGGGCTCGGGCCGGACAACGCGCGCGCCGCGATCGAGGAGGTCGGCCCGTTCGCGCTCGACGTCTGCAGCGGCGTGCGCGTCGGTGGCCGGCTCGACGGCGCGCTCCTCGACGCGTTCGTCGCGGCGGCGCGGCCGAGGTAGCGCCCGCGCGCGAAACCGGTCCTTCGCCACGCATCAGCCGCAGTCGCACGCTGGCGCTCCGCCCGTACGTGGTGTTTAATCGACCCGCTGCCGAAGGCCCCTCATCAGGAGGCCCACATGAGATCGAACGCGAAGACGGTCCGCGAGTATCTCGCCGCTCTCCCCGACGACCAGCGCAAGGCGCTCACGCGGCTCCGCGCACTCATCAAGAAGGCGGCGCCGGGCGCCACCGAGAACATGACCTACGGGATGCCGAGCTACTTCCTGGGCGGGCCGATCTTCGGGCTCGCGTCGCAGAAGGGTTACATGGCGCTCTACGTCTGCGACACCGACGTGGTCGCCGCGCACCGCTCGGGACTCCGCGGCCTGGACTGCGGGAAGTCGTGCATCCGGTTCCGGCGCCTCGACGACCTGCCGCTCGCGGTGATCACGAGGATCATCGAGGACACCGTGCGACGCGCGCGGAAGAGCGGTCCCGCGGCGAAGTCGCGTCGGCCCTGAAGGCGCGCCGCGTGATCTCCCTCCTCACGATGGTGCGCTTCGTGACGGCGATCATGCTCTTCCTCCCGCTGGGCCGCCACCCGCGCGACTACCAGAGCGTTCTGCGCTGGCTCGTCTTCGCGGTCGTGGGGTACATGCTGGTTCTCGCGTTCAACACGGGCCGGCACGGCTGGGTCTGGACGTGCGCGGTCATCGTGCTTGTGTTCAACCCGTTCTTCCCCGTGAACCTGAGCGGCGCATCGTGGAGGATCGTGGACGTGGGCGTCGCCGCGCTGCTGATCCTGTCGATCCTGTCGCTGGACACGGGTCGATAGCGCTCACGGCACGCGCAGGATCTTCGACGAGATCGTCCCGCGAGAGGTCGCGACGCGCAGGAGGAAGGTGCCCGCGCCCGCGCGGCGGCCGGCCGCGTCGCGGCCATCCCAGCGCAGGACGTGCGCGCCGGGCGCGAGCCGCGCGTCGAGGAGCACGCGCACGCGGCGCCCGTCGACGCCGAGGACGTCGGCGCGCACAGCGCCCGCGTCCGGCGCGACCTCGAGCCGAAAGGCGGTCTCCTCGGCGAACGGGTTCGGGCCGAGCGGGAAGAGCGTCACGCCGGCGGGGCCCGCCGTCCCCTCGCCGATCCCCGACAAAACCGGAATCCGCGCGATCCATCCCTCCGTCTGTCCGGAGGGATTGCGCCCGGTCCCCACGATCGTCGAGCCATCGTCGGAGATGTCGATCACGCTCCCCAACAGCCACCCGGTGAGGTCGAGCCCGAAGTCATCCTCGAGGACGGCCGTGACGTCTCGCAGGCCGTGCGCCGCGTCCCAGATGATCGGGCCGTTCCAACTGCTCCCCACGACGACGGAGCCGTCTCCCGAGACCGCGAACGCCGTGTTCGTGAAGGCGGTCCCGCGAAGCGTGTCGGGGAAGATGAAGCCGGAGGCTTCGCTCCAGATGAAGGACTCATCGTTGTTGACCGTCGCGCGCGCGTTCCCGACGACCCACTCGCCGTCGGCCGAGACGTCCCAAGCGATCGCGTAGAAGATCCCTCCGGGAACGTCGCCGAGACTGACCATTCCCGGGCCCTGGCTCCACACGAACGGCGCGACGCCCTGCGTCCCGCTGTTGCTGCAGCCGACCACCACCGAGCCGTCGCCCGAGATGCCGAACGCGAAGCTGTCGTTGGAATCCGTGGGGAGCCAACCGAGCCCAACGACGCCATTCGCGGCGGTCCAGCGAAACGCCTCGTTCTCTCCGATGTCGGTGATGTGAACGCCGGCGATCACGGCGCCATCGCCCGACACGTCGTGGGCCTCGCCGCCCCGGGCCTGGCCGAGCGAATCGGTGAGAGCGACCATTCCCGTCTGCGCCGTCCAGCGGTACGGCGCCCGGTCCGCGAGCGCCAGCGAGGTGTCCGCCCTGCCGACGATGACCGATCCGTCGAACGACGCCGCGTTGGCGGTGCTCTTGGGCGCGCCCGGCCCGAGGGTGCCGAGGCCGACCATTCCCCCTGACTCGGTCCAGCGGAATGCCTCGAACGAGTTCTGCGACGATGACGAATGGCTGGTCCCGACGACCGTGGATCCGTCTCCGGAGACGCCGTTGGCGATGCTGTAGAAGTCGCCGCCGGACAGGTCGCCGAGGCCGGTGAAGAACGGCGCGTCGGTGGGCGCGGCCCGCGCGACGGTCGCGGCGAGCGGAGTGATCGCCAGGAGCAGGGCGAGCGGGAACACTTCGAGACAGCGCTGAATCGGAGTCCGAGGCCGCGGGTCCATTGTCGCTCCGTTGGGGCGTTCGCGCCGCGATTCTACCACGGGCGCGCGGCGAGGGCGAGGGCGGGCGCGAGTGCGCGCCCAGGCGCGAGTCGCAAACCGGCGCGTCTTGAGGTATAAGCGTGGGTGCGCCCGCGACCTCGCGGCGGCGACAGGGGGTTCAGGGATGACCGTCCTCTCCGCGGCCACGCTCCTCTTCCTCGTGATGGACCCGATGGGGAACATCTCGCTGTTCCTCGCGGCGCTCAAGAACGTCGAGGCGTCGCGGCAGGGGCGGGTCGTCGCGCGCGAGCTCCTCATCGCGCTCTTCGTGATGGTGGCCTTCCTCTTCGCGGGACGCTACGCGCTCCAGGTCCTCCACGTCTCCGAGCAGGCGCTCCCGATCGCGGGCGGCGTCATCCTCTTTCTGATCGCGCTGCGCATGATCTTCCCCTCGGCGGAGAAGCCGCTCCACGAGGAGGTGCGCGGCGAGCCGTTCGTCGTCCCGCTCGCGATCCCGTACGTCGCGGGGCCGTCGGCGCTCGCGACCGAACTCCTCCTCATGAGCCGCGAGCCGGCGCGCTGGCCCGAGTGGCTGCTCGCGCTCGTCCTCGCGTGGACGGCGGCGAGCATCATCATCCTCTTCGCGAGCGCGCTCCGCCGCCACCTCGGCGAGCGCGGGCTCATCGCGATCGAGCGCCTCATGGGGATGGTCCTCATCACGGTGGCGATCCAGATGCTCTTGAGCGGGATCGGTTCCGCGCTCAATTCCATGTGATATCCTCGGCGATCACGAAAGGAGGGACGACCGTGAACAAGACACTGATCGGCGGGATCGTCGGCGGCTTGGTGGTCTTCATCTGGGGCGCGATCTCACACATGGTGTTGCCAATCGGAACGGCCGGCATCCAGTCGCTCCCGAACGAGGACGCCGTGATCGGCGCGATGCGCTCGTCGATCGCGCAGCCGGGCATGTACATGTTCCCCTGGCTCGACATGAAGGGACATCCGTCGGAGGCCGATCAGAAGGCGTGGGAGGAACGGCTTCGCACCGGCCCGACGGGAATCCTCGTATACGACGCGGATGGCAGCGAGCCGCTGTCGGCGAGACAACTCGTGACGGAGCTCGTCTCGAACATCCTCGGGGCGCTCGTCGCCGGTTGTTTCCTCTCGAAGATCGGCGGGGCGTACTGGCGCCGCGTCGGGACCGTCGCCACGCTCGGCCTTTTCGCGTGGATCTCGATCGAGATCTCGTACTGGAATTGGTACGGCTTCCCGGCGGCCTACACGATGGCGCAGGCGGTCGATCAGGTCGTCGGCTGGGGGCTCGCGGGGCTCGTGATCGCGAAGTTCGTGAAGGCGCCCGCGGTCTGAAGCGCGGGGCACGGCGCGCGGCGAAGCGCGCAGCGAAGCGCCGCGCGAAGGAGTCGTAGCCCATGGCGAAGTGGACGTTCGAGCCCGGGCACACCGCCGCGCAGTTCTGCGTGCGGCACATGATGGTCACGTACGTCCGCGGGCACTTCAAGAACGTGCAGGGGGCGCTCACGTACGATCCCGCGCGGCCGGCCGAGTCCTCGGTCGACGTGCGGATCGACGCGCGCGGGCTCTGGAGCGGCGAACCGGACCGGGACGCGCATCTCAAGAGCGCGGACTTCCTCGACGTCGAGAAGCATCCGACGATCACGTTCGCCGGCCGGGGCATCGAGGTGATCGGCGACAACGATTTCTGGGTCACCGGCGACCTCACGATCCGCGGCGTGACGAAGCGGACGACGCTCCGGGTGCGGCGCCTCGGCCAGTGGAGCACGCCGTGGTGGGAGGGCGGCGTCGACCGCGGCCCGAAAATCCGCGCCGGGTTCGTCGCCGAGGGGCGGATCAACCGGCACGACTTCGGCGTGTCGTGGAACGCGCCGCTGGACCGCGACGGGGTCGTCGTCGGGAGCGACGTCGAGATCGTCGTGGACGCCGAGGCGATCCTCGAGACGGAGTGAGGGCGCAGCCGTGAGACTCGCCACGCTCGTCAAGCGACTACCGCCACTCCCGTTTCTACTCGGGCTACTCGTGCTCCTCGCGGTCTCCGCGTGCGGGCCCGGAGCGCGGACGCCGCCGCCCGAGGGGGACGCGACGGCTGCGGCCGCGGCCGACGCGGGCGCGACCACACGCACACCCACGCCCACGCCCGGAACCGATGCCCCCGCCCCCATCTTCTATCAGGAAGCCGTCTGGTCGCCCGACGGGGCGACGCTCCTCCTCTCGCGCTACGAGGGCGGCGGCTACAGCATCTACTCGGTACGCGCGGACGGATCGCACCTCGAGCGCTTGATCGACGGCCCCGGGTACTGGACCTCGTGGTCGCCCGACGGCGCGCGCTTCGCCTACCATGCCGAGCCCGCCGTCGGCGCCCCCGGCGGCGACATCTTCGTCGCGGACGCGGACGGCTCGAACCCGATCGCCCTCACGAACCTGCCCTCGAAGGAATTGACCCCCGCATGGTCCCCCGACGGCGCGACGATCGCGTTCATCTCCGACCGCGACGACGGCCGCTACCAACTCTTCCTCATGAACCCGGACGGCTCGAACCAGACGCGCATCGGCCGGACCGGCGGCACCGAGTACAACCCGACGTGGTCGCCCGACAGCGAGTGGCTCGCGTTCTTCTCGAGCGTGAACGACACCGATTGGGTGTACGTCACGCGGCGCGACGCGGCTGAGAGTCGGCGGGTCGCGCGCGGCGTCTTCCCGTCGTGGTCGCCGGACGGCGCATCGATCCTTTACGACCGCGCCGACTCGATCTTCGCGACGACGCCGGACGGCGCCGCCGAAGTGCTCCTCATCGTGGACGGTTTCGCTGGGCGCTGGTCGCCCGACGGCCGTCGGATCGCGTTCATCCGCGGCGGCTGGCCGTCGTCGGACGTGTACGTCGCGAACTCGGACGGATCGGCGGAGGCGCGGTTGACGCGCTGAGCCGGACATCGCCGAAGCCCTCCGCCGCGGAGTAGAATAGGGCCCCCGCTCAGGAGACCGATCGGGCCCCCTTCTCGAACGGCCAACCGAGCACGGAACCACAGTGAGCCACGAACCGGCGCGCGCGGGCGCGCCAGGAGGGTCCATCATGTCCGCGAAAGTCACACCGATCCCGGATGGTTTCCACACGCTCACCCCGCACCTCATCGTCCGCGGCGCGGCCGAGGCGATCGACTTCTACAAGAAGGCGTTCGGCGCCGAGGAAGTCATGCGCTCGACGATGCCCGGCTCGAAGACGATCATGCACGCCTCGCTGCGGATCGGCGATTCGGTCATCATGCTGAACGACGAGTTTCCGAACTACGGCGCGCTCTCGCCGGTGGCGCTGAACGGAAGCCCGGTGACGATCCATCTCTACGTCGCGGACGTCGACGCCGTGTTCAACCGCGCGGTCGCCGCGGGGGCGACGGCGCGGATGCCCGTGCAGGACATGTTCTGGGGCGACCGGTACGGGAAGTTGACCGACCCGTTCGGGCACCACTGGTCGGTCGCGACGCGGAAGGAGATCGTGAGCCCGGCAGAGCTGGAGAAGCGCGCGGCGAAGGCGTTCGGCGAGATGAAGTGAGGTTGGGCGACGAGACGCCGGGCGCGGGCCGATGGTGCGGGCCGGCCGGCGGTCCGGGCGCGGCGCGGGCGAGTTCGCGCGCGATTGTCCTCGCCCTCGCGGTGGCCTTCGCGTCCGCGCCCGCCCTCGTCATAGCGTTCGGCTTTGCGCTCGCCGGCTGCGGCTCCGGCTCGCCGCTCGTCAAGCGAGTCCAGCGGTTCCAGGCGCTCCGCGCGGCGGGCGAGAAAGAGAAGGCGCTCGCGTTTGTCGCGGACAGCGCCCGCGTGTGGTACGACGCGAAGGAGGGTCCGGGCCGGCCGTGGCGGCTCGACGGCCCGTGGGCGCGCTGGGACGAGCACTTCCGCGCGAGCCGCGTCTTCACCGGCTGGCGCGTGGAGGGCAACGCCGTCTCCGTGACGTCCACCGAGACGAACGACTTCTATCGCCTCACCGAGCGCGAGCCGTGGCCGGTGCGCCTCACGTGGTGGTTCGACGGCGACGGCAAGATCGCCGAGTACTTCGTGCGGCCGCTTCGCGACGAGCGCCCGCAGAGCCGGCTCGACGAGTTCAAGGCGTGGGCCGCGGCGCGGCATCCGGATGTACTCGAGTACCTGATGCCCGGCGGCCAGATCAGCCCCGAGGGCGACCGGCCGGAGCGGTGGCGCGCGATCCTCGTCGAGTGGCGCGCGGACGCCGGGCTCCCGGCAATGGATTAGGGCGCGCGGGGCCCTCCGGCCAAGCCGTTTCTTCACGAGCGCCTACGCTCGCGCTGCCGCTTCCCGCTGCGCGCGCCTGCCGCGCCCTGCCGCGCGCCCTGAGCTCCGCGCTTTCTTTTCTCGCTAGGCTGCCAACTCGGGAGTACGATATCGGTCGTGCGCGCGCCGCCGCCAGCGACGGTCGGCGAGTTCGTCCGCGCGAGATGGGCGCGGTCCGTGCGGGCGGTTTATCTGGCGCAGGCCGTTCACCGGGAGGCGAGAGATGATCCGGCTTCAAATCGTCGAGAAAAGCGGGGCCAATCTCTTCAGCACGCTCAAGCGCGCGATGCGGTCGAAGGAGCTGCAGACGTTTTCGCTCGCGAAGGGGGGCCGCCGCGTCGTGCACGTGAACTACCCCGGCTGGATGAACTGGTCGGCGACGCCGGGGGCGATCACCTGCGAGATCATGAACCCGCGCGAGCCGGGAACCGAGTGGCGGCTCCTCCACGCGTTCATCGGGCGGCTTGCGGATCGGTACGCGGGGCTAATCTACGGCGTGAGCATCGCGTTCCCGGACGCGGGGGGTGGGGCGGCGCCGGCGCGCGCGCGGCGCGGGAAGCGCGTGAAGCGGGCGCGGGCGGCGAAGCGCGCGGGGCGGGCGAAGGTGAAGCGGCGGGTGAAGGCGGTACGCCGCGTGAAGCGCCCGAGGCCGAAGAGTCGGATGCGGCGCGTTGCGCGGCGCGCGAAGCCGAAGAGGACACGGGCGCGGCGCGCCCGCGTGACGAAGCGCGTGGCCAAGCGTCCGGCGAAGCGAGCTGCGCGGCGGATGGCGCGGCGCGCAGCGAAACGCCCGACGAGGCGTGCAAGGAAGCCGCGCCGCGCGCGCGCAGGCGCTCGGATTCGGTCACGCCGGCGTGCGCGCGCACGCAGGAAGCGCTGAGCCTCCGAGGAAGTTGTTCCAAGCAGAGCCTTGATCTAGGTCGCCACCGCCGCGACGTAATCGGATCGCCGCGTTCTCAGCGCGCTCGACGATTCCATTGGGCCATTGCGAGTTCAGCCGGAATCGGCTCACACGCTATTCCGACTTGGGCCGCCCGTCGGCCGGCCTGTTGCGGTAACATCCGTTTGGCATAGCAGGATGACTCCTATTTCTCCCATCAGCCCAGGGCAGATCCTGACCGGTTCGCGCTTCAACGAACCGATGCGTGTCGAAACCCTGCAGGCCAACGGCCCGGCGAGCCGGGTGATCGGGCTCGTCGGCATGCAGTCCGGGCGCTTCCGGCCAATGCGGGCTCGCGAAGACTCGTCACCCTATGGGGACACGAAGGCATGAAGTCATTCGAGCACGGCTACTTCCTCGAGGCACCCCTGTCGCACGAAATGCTCATGACGGCCCGCTCCCTCGGTGAGTTCCGCGGCCGGCAGCTGCTCTACTCGACGCAGTTTCCCGAGGTTCTCGAGACCCTGCGCCGCGTCGCCATGATCCAGAGCACCGAGTCGTCTAACCGGATTGAAGGCATTACGGTCGCCCCGGGACGGATTGACATGCTGGTAGCCAAGAAGAACAGGCCGCGAGACCGTTCTGAGCAAGAGGTGGCTGGTTACCGGGACGCGTTGGCCGGAATCCATGCCAATCATCGCAATTTGACCCTGTCAGCGGATCTGATCAAGAAGTGGCACGCAACACTGTACCGCTACACGAAGGAGCAAGGAGGGGAATGGAAGTCCAAGGACAACGCGATCCTCGAAGTTCGGCCCGACGGACGCGAGGTCGTTCGCTTCAAGCCCGTCTCGGCCCTCAGCACACCGAGGTTCATGGACCGGCTGATTCGGCTGTACACGGTGGCGATGGCCGAGCAAAAGGCCGATCCACTGCTCCTGACGGCAACGTGCGTCTTCGATTTTGAGTGCGTTCACCCCTTCATGGACGGCAACGGTCGGATCGGTCGGCTACTGACCCTCCTCTTGCTTTACCAGGCCGGATATGAAGTCGGGCGCTACATCGGCTTGGAGCGCGTCATCGAGGACAGCAAGGAGACCTACTACGAGTCTCTCCACAGGAGCTCGCAGGGCTGGCACGAGGGCGAGCATGATCTTCGGCCTTGGTGGAACTACTTTCTCGGCATGCTCACGGCCGCCTGCAAGGAGTTCGAATCGCGCGTGGGCACGATCACGTCCGCCCGCGGGGCCAAACGAGAGATGGTCCGCCGCGCGGTCGAGAACCTACCCCCGCGCTTTACGATTGGCGATCTCAGGCGCGTCTGCCCCGGCGTTAGCTACCCGACGCTCCAGAGGGCACTCGCCGAGTTGCGGAAGCAGAAGAAGATCAGGTGTCTCGGTCGCGGCCCGGATGCCGAATGGGCGCGGAATCAAAGCTGATGTGATAATCACGTCACGAAGCCCAGAGATGATATGATTCCGCACTCGAGATGGGTCTGCCAGCAGAAAAGCAGCCAGGTTCGGCTTCTCAACCCTGGTTGATTCCAGGCGCGCATCGACCCAACAATCAGGCGAACCGTGACCGCCGCTCTTTCCCTCGACGCGCTCTGGAACTCCGCACCGCCCGCTGACCGCGCGTTCCAACCCGATCGACTTTCCGCTCTCCCCGAACCAGCCCGCCGCTATCTCGAGCACGCGATCGCGCGCGGCACGCGGCTCGCATCCGCCGTCCGGCTACGCATGCACGGCGAGATCAAACTGGGGCGCTGGCTTCCGTTCGCCGCCGACCAAGTCATTTGCTGGACGCGAGGGATGATCTGGCGCGCGAGCACGCGTCTTCACGGCCTGCCGATCCGCGGATCGGATCGCATCGTGGACGGGGCGGGCGCGATGCGCTGGACGCTCTTCGGGATCTTTCCCGTCATGATCGCTTCCGGGCCCGACATCACGCGCTCGGCGGCCGGTCGCCTCGCGGCGGAGACGGTCTGGCTGCCGTCCATCCTCTGCGGCCCGGACGTGACCTGGACGGCGCCGGATTCATCGCATGCCCGCGCCGGCTTCACGGTGCAAGGCCACCGGGCCGCGCTCGATCTCACGATCGACACCCGCGGCCGGCTCGAGGCGCTCCGTTTCCAGCGCTGGGGCAACCCCGACGACACCGCGTTCCGCGAGATCCCCTTCGGCGGCGTTGTGGACGCGGAGGGCGCGTTCGGCAGCTACACGATTCCGAGCCGCCTGCGCATCGGATGGCATTTCGGGACCGCGCGCTTCGAATCGGACGGCGAGTTCTTCCGGGCGACGATCGACGAGGCGAGGTACCGCTGATCGGGCCGCGGACTGCGCGAAATCTCCCATTGAATTCAGGCCGGCTCAGACGTTAAAATCCCTTCCACTTTAGCGGTACTAACAGGCTCATCGGCATTGGGCTCGGGGGTGGATCGACGAATCGGGAGACCCACCGGGCGCGGCACCCACCGTTCCGACAGGAGATCGCACCTTGGCCCGACACCTCGCTTCTCCGATCGCTTCGCTCCACGCGCTCGCCCTGGTCACCGCGGCTCTCTTCTCGAGCGCCCCGGCGCTCGCCGCGCCGCTCGACATCCAGCTCGGCTTCGCCTCGCTTCCGTCCGCGCAGGGGTTCACGTACTCGGCCGTCGGCGCGCACGCCGGCGTCGCCGAGGCCACCGTGTTCTCGGTGAGCGGCGGCGTGCTGACGCAGAACACCATCGGGCAGTCCAACGGGATCACCGGCGGGAGCATCTTCTACCAGATCACCGGGATCGTCACGACGACCGAGGCGAAGCAGATTCGGGTGCGCGCGCGCGTTCTCCAGTCGCAGGGGTCGGCGAATGACGTGAACGGCCTCGCGGGCCTCTTCTTCGGGTTCAACACCGGCGCCGTTCAATACGGGTTCGGGCTCACGCCGACGCGAGTCGCGTACCTCGGCGGGGGCGTGATGGTTTTGGTGGCCGGCACGTTCGACAACAGCACCCTGTTCCACGATTACGTCTTCGACTGGACGCCGCCGAACTCGTGGCAGATCCGCCGTGACGGAGTCCTCATCCAATCCGGCACGACCGGGTTCGCGTTCGCCTCGAGCCGCCTCATGTTCGGCGACGGCTCCGGCGGCGCGAACGCGCACGCGGAGATCACCGCGTATCGCTTCCTCCAGGGCGTCCCGACCACCTCCACGGAGCCCACCACGTGGGGGAGCGTGAAGGGGCTGTACCGGTAGGCACGGCACGACCGTCGCTGCGACCAGCGACAAGAAAGCGCCCCCCTTCTCGAGCATCGCCCCCAGCTTGCTCTCCCGAATCGCGGGGATGTATCATGCGCTCTGAGGAGGAACTTAGATGAAGCTCCGTGTTGTTCTTGAGCCGAGTGACGAGGGCGGCTTTACTGCGATCGTGCCAGCGCTCCCCGGGTGTATCAGCGAGGGGAACACGCGGGAGGAGACCATCGCCAACATTCAGGAGGCGATCCGGCTCTATCTCGAGCCCGACGACGACGACCAGGATTTCGCTTCAGACGCGGAAGTCATCGATATCGCCGTATGACGAAGGTCCCGAGCCTCGGCTATGACGAGGCGATCCGGGCCTTGCGCCGTGACGGATGGGTGGTGGTCCGCCCACCGCCCCATCAAGAGATCCACGCTGGGACACATCCTCAAACAAGCGAACCTCTCCGTTGAGGAGCTCCGGGAACTACTCTAGTCAACTCCCCACGCTACTGCGCGTCGCCGGCAGCGCCGGCAGCGGGCGCATGAGGCCGTCCGCGACGTCGAAGCAGATCTCGTGGTAGTGGAGCGCCCCGCACAGCGAGAGCCACAGTGCGTTCATCATCGAGCAGGCGGCCATCAGATTCGCGAAGAGGATCTGCGGGGTCGAGACGGCGAGCGTGACGCAGTCCGCGTCGGTCTCCGTCGGCAGGCGGTCCGCGGGGTCGCGGATCTCGGGATGGTACTCGGTGAGTGACGGCGTGACGTCCGCACCGTCGCGCCGCAAGTAGATCTGGCAGTTCCCGAAAGTCCCGCGCCGCGCGCGCCCGCCGCCGTCCACGCCGATCCCGTCGTTCCCCGCCGAGATCAAGCACACGTCCGCCAACCGCTCCGCGCAGAAGTCGCTCACGAGGCGGCGCGTCGCATGGTTGTCGACGGCGAGGAGGACCGTGTCGCCGTCGCGCAACAGGCGCGGGGCGTTCGCCGCGCTCACGTACTCCTCGACCGCCGCGATCGAGAGGAGCGACTCGCCGAAGCGCGCGACCAATTCGTCGCGCAGAACGGCCGCCTTCTTCCCTGGCCCCGCGAAGAGCATGCGGGTCGCGTTGGACGGCTCGAATGCGTCGCCGTCGATGAGGACGAGGCGCGCGGGCGTCCCGAGCGAGGCGAGGAAGACCGCGCCGTAGCGCGCGACGACGCTCCCGACGCCGCCGAGCCCGATGACCTTGACGGCGGCGTCCGGCGGGAGGCGCGGCGCGAGCGGACCGCGCGACGCGAACGGCTCGGGCGGCGTGAGCGGGCGGCCTGACGCGGGCTGCTCAGGCGCCGTGAGCGGGGTCGGCTCCGTCATTACGCCTTCCCCCAACCGGTCGTCGTGCCGCCCTTGATGATGCGCGGCGCGACGTCGCTCGCGGCCCCCGCGCCGTACGCCGGCGGCGCATCGTCGAGGAACCGAACGTCGACGCGGTCGAGCCAGTCTGTCGGCATGTCATCGCGCCGCCTGCGGTAGCCCGCGAACGCCATCTTCGGCTCGACGCGGAAGCGCGCGCCGTCCACCACGAACTCGCAGTGGAACTCGGGTGGCTCGCTCCGGATCCTCCCGACCACGACGTGGAGCCCCGCGCGGTGCACCTCGTCCTGCTGGTCCGTGTTCGACGCGTACGCGGGGAGATCCACGTGGCTGTGGATGTCGCCGATCACGGTGACCCCCGCGGGGAGGCTCGTCGGCGTGTCGTAGATGAGGCTCTCCGGCACGAGCCAGCCAGATCCACTAATCCGCACCGTGGCGATCTGGTTGGGCACGATGCAGCGGACCTCGCCCGATTCGCCTGCCGTCTCGTCCCAGACGATCAGCGCGCCCGCCTCCGCGCCGAACTCCTCACCGACCCGCGCGAAGAACCCGACGACCGTCTCGAGGAGCGCCCGCGGGATCTTCGGGAACCGCAATCGCAGGAACGGCTCGTGCGGCGCCAATTCGCTCGGCCCGCGCGGCGCCGGCACGCTGCTCCGGAACGTGCGGTGATTGCGGCATAGGAAGAGCCCGTCGGCCGTCAAGAGATAGAACACCGGCTCGTCCTCGGGCCACGGCATGTCGCTCCGCGTCTTGAGGTAGAGCGGCGTGAGCATCCCCGACTCGCCGCGCCTCATCTCGCTCTCGCCGTGCTTCATTTCGCCTTCCTCCCCGCGGCGTTGATCACGAGCCGCGCGATCGCGTTCGACGTGGCGAAGCGCCGCTCGGTCGCGTCGTTCAGATCGAAGATGCGTTCGGCGATTTGCCGGACCGTTCGCCCCGCCGGGATCCACGGGACGTCGAGCGCGAACATCTGGTTCTCGCGCGTCGCCGCCTCCCACGCCTCGATCGTCGCGATGCGGCGGTCGACGCGCGTCGACTCGGTGAACCAACTCGACGCCTCGTGCGCCTCGCTGCTGTAGTTGAACCCGGTCTCGAACAGGCACTTGAGGAGCGCCCTGAGCGCGCGACGCAGGCGCTCGTTCGGGTCCGTCACCGTGTTGTACGAGGCGTGGTGCAGGTACTGCGTGCAGATCCACGAGAGGGGCCGCTCGTCCGGCTGCTCGAAGCGCGAGCAGTTGAGGAGCGCCGGGAAGCAGAGGTCGTCGTCGAGGCTCCGGAGCGGCGCGTTGCGGAAGAAGCACTCGTTGGCGTGGCTCAGTGCCGGCTCGCCGCCCCATCCCACGAAGAAGACCGCGAACAGGACGACGTACGGGAGGGCGACGCGCACCGTGCGGTACTTCGTGCCGCGGCCGTGCTTCTCCGGCGAGTCCGCGGCGATCCACTTGAACGCGAACGTGCGCGGCGTGGTCTGGTGGACCCAGATCATCACGTGCCCCCGCGAGAGGACCGCCTTCACGCCGTCGGGGAGGATGACGTCGCGCGTGTCCATGCGCGGGGGCGCGAGCCTCGCGACGAGATCCGCGAGGCCGGCCGTCGCCTCGGTCCCCTCGGGAGTCTGCACGCGCGCGACGTCCCCCACGATCGTGACGGGGATCGGGTCGGCCCGCGCGGCCGTGGCCGCCGCCGCGCCATCTCCGCTCGACGACAGGATTCCGAAGAAGTCGCGAAGCCGCCGCGGCGCCGTCTCGAGGATCCCCTCGTAGAGCGGAGCGCCGATCCAGTCCTCCGGGTCCGAGCCCTTTTCGCCGGACGGCCTCTGGAACACGAGCATCTGTCCGGCCTTCACGATGGTGTCGTCGCTCACCTGCCGCGCGTCCAGGAACGCGTGGCCAGCCGGGTCGATGTCGAACCGGTCGCGGTACCGCGAGCGGATCTCGGCGACCGTCATGCCGTTGACCGGGAGTTGCTCCGAGTAGTGTCCGTGGCAGACGGTGACCATCGCGGCTCCGTCGGCCGTCGGGAACAGGTCGTCGAGCGCCGACGGCCCGCCGCCGAGCGATTCACGCTGTCCTCTGTTCTTCTCCTTCATCGTCGTCTCCTTCGTGTGCGGCGCGCGGCCGCGTGCATGATGGATGAGCGCCGCGCGGCCCTCACGGACCCCGCTTCGCGTGCGCTACGACACCCGCTCCAACTCGAACGGCAGAACGGCGGGCCGCGCGATGCGCCGGATGCTCGCGACCCGCACGCCGTCGGGGAGGTCCAGGAAGTTGTGCGCGTTCGCCGGGTCGAGTTGGTCGACGACTGCGCGGATCTGCCGGTCGAACGCATCCATGAGGAGCGCGCGGTCGAGGCCGGGCCGCTCGGCGCCGTCCCGCTCGGCGCGGCACGCGGCGCGCGCCGCCTCCTGCACCGCGCGGTCGACGAGCGCCCCCGTGAGGAAGTCGCGCCGCTTCTTGATCGTGGGCGTCGGCGAGCCGACGAAATGCACCTCGGCCTGCCCCTTGTCCGCGCCGTTCGGCGAGAAGAGCCAGCCGATCACGTCGCTCGCGGCGCGCCGCCGCGCCTCCGCCTCGCCGCTCGCGTCGGCCGTCGTGAACGGAAGCCCATCCACGTGCTTCGCGAGCACGGCCGCGAAGCCGCGCCGCGTGAGCCGCCCGAATCGCTCGACCGTCCCGCCGATCCGCCGCAGGAGCGCGGGATCGACCTGGTGCGGGACGTTCGTCGTCGCGAGGAAGATCACGAGACGCCCCTTGAGCGAGGCGCGGCCGGCGTCGAGCCGATCGAGCGCCGTCGCGAGGATGCGGTCGTAGACCGTGTCGTTGCCGCGCGCTTGGCCGAGCGCGTCGATCTCCTCGAGGATCGCGAGGACCGGGAGCCGGTGCGCGCGTCCGTCGCGCCCGACGAACGTCTCGTCCGCCAGCGCCTCCGCCTCGTCGAAGAACTGGTCGAGGTTCTTGTCGGTCCGGCCGAGCCACTCGCTGAGGACGCCCGAGGGCCGCAGCCGCATGACGCGCGGCGGGAGATCCTCGATCGCGACGCCCGTCTCTTCCGCCATCACGTCGTAGAGGCGTCGCCAGAGCGCGTGGATGCTGAGCGTCTTTCCGGAGCCGCTCACCCCGGCGAGGAGTTTGGTGATGCAGGCGCGCTGCTTGTAGCGGCGATGGAGGCGCGGGTCGCGCATCTCGGTGCGCACGTGCTCGACGACGTCGTCGATGTAGCGCGGTGGCGAGCCGATGTCGCGCGCGACGAGGACATCCGGCACGCTCTCCTTCGCGAGATAGCGGTAGCGCGACGGGCCGACGGCGTCCGGGAGCGCGTCGAACGCGATGCGGCGGCGCGCGCACACGAGGAGCGCGGCGCCCGGCGCGGCGCGCCCGCCGCGAAGCGCGTCGGCGAGCACCGCCGAGGCCCAAAAGACATGCCGGTCCCCGTCGCGCAGCGAGACCTCGACGCGGCCGTCGGCGAAGTCGCGCTCGAGGCGCGCCTCCTCCCCGGCGGCGGGGAGGGAGAGGCCCCGCTCGAGGAGCGCTCGCCCCTGCGCCTCGAGGAGGACCGGGTCGCCGGCGCGGAGCGAGGCGGCGAGGCCGGCGTCCGGCACCGTAGTGAAGACCGACGAGCCGTCGTCGAGGACGACGTGCGCTCGAGCGACCGCGGCCTTCGGGTCGCGCCGCGGGTCGAGCATCCCCAGGAACGTCGCCGCGCGGAGCGGCCCTTCCTGCATCCGCCCGATCAACTCGGCCATCTCCTTCGCCCGCTTGTCGTGCAGCGCGTCCGCGCTCGCGGCACCCGCGGCGTCGAGCACCTCACGCACGATCTTCGTGCTGTCGTCGCCGTCGTCCATGCAGAGGTGAAGCATCATCCGCTTGCGGTGCTCGATCGGCACGCTCGAGTCGACGAGCGCGAGCCGCATCTCCGCCGCTTTCTTCTGTGACGCCATCGCATCCTCCTTGTGCGGTTTCGATCTCCCTACGGTTCGAAGTCGGGGATCACGTGGAAGTCGGTCGGCAGAAGCCGGCCGTCCGACTGGCTGTAGAGCGCGTGCACCTCCTCGCCGCGCGCGTTGAGCCCGAAAATGAGCGCGAGCTGCCATGGCTGTTGGTGGAAGACGGCGCGGCTCCAGACCAGATCATGCTCGGAGAGGAAGACCGACGTGCGGCCGCAGACCTTCTCCGTCGCGCAGATCTCGCAGGGGGGCGCCCCGTTCGCCGGGAGGAAGTTGTGCCCGTGCGCCTGCCCGAGGATCCGGTGGGCGCGCGTCTCCGCCCGCGCCTGGAGCGCCTTCACGATCGCTTGCACGCGGGCCCACGAGCGGCTCGAGTACGAGAGCGAATACGTCGTCTGCTCGGCGTCGAGGACCTCGATCGCATCGCACACGACCGGGAACATTTCGCCGGTCTCCGGGCACGAGCAGAGGGGGCCGACGAGGACCGCGCCGGTCTCGACGGCGGGCTGGAGACGCGCGCCCTTGCGAGCGAACCGCTCGGCGCGCGTGAGCGCGTGCTCGGTGAAGAAAACGTGGTGCGCGGCGCCGCCCGCGTCGCCGAGGGGGCGCGCCCGATCGAGTAGGGGCGCGAGTCGCGCGGTGACGTACGCGAGCGGCTCGCGCCGCGTCTCGACCGCGAAGGGGGCGTGGTCGGACGCGTCGCCGGGCGCGAGCGGGGGCGCGGGCGCGAGCGACGTCGCCGGCGCATCGCCGGGCCGTCGCGCCGCGGCCAACTCGTAGTAGTAGATGTCTCCGTCCTTCATCGCGCCCGTCGCGAGGAGCCGGCGCGCGGCCCGCACCGCGACGAGGCGGAGGCTCTTCATCGTGAACGCGCGGCGCGCAGTCGGCGCGTCCGACGCGCCCGCGCCGCGACCGGCGCCGGTTTCGCTCGCGCCGCGCCCCGCGCTCGCCGCGCTCGGATCGCGCGCAGCCCACGCGGACACGTCGTACCCGCGGCAGAGCGCCGAGCCGTCGCGGAAGATCGGCTCGATCGCCATGCGCAGTTCCTCGAGCGCGACGTCGGGCCGCCCCTTCCTCAGGAAATCCACGAACCAGACCTCGCTGTACGCGTCGGAGAGGTCGCTCTCGCGCACGGGCTCGCGCGTGACCTCCGGGCCGTTCTCCTCGAGACGCAGCGCCATCGCGAAGTCCCACGTCTCCGGCGCGCGCGCCTCCGCCGCGCGGCCCGCGCGCTCGCGCTCCTCCTCCGTCGTCCGTTCCTTCATGCGTCGCCCTCCAGCGCCCGGAGCCGCGCGCGCGACGTGCGCCCCGTCCGGTGGCCGCAACGAGGAGAGCGGAGGAATCGCGTGCTCCCCTCGGGAGGGTCGTCCGGAGCGCGTCCCGTCATCGCGCGCGGTCCGTCGTCGCGTGTCGGTTACCCCAAATGCGCCTTCATCGTGAGCGTGACCTTCGCGTCGGGGGCGATCTGGTCCCCGATCGGCCGCGCATCGTCCACGAACGCGCTCGTCGCGTCGTCGCGGAGCGTCCACGGCACGTTGTCCGGAAGCGCGAGCCGACTCGCGAGCGCGCGCGCCACGACGCCCGCCGGCATGTCGCGCTGAACGCCGCGCGCGACGATCGTGTGCGTTCCGGTCACGTCGCGTGCCTCGAACTCGATGGTGGCGGTCGCTCCCGGCTCCGAGCCGTTCGGGAAGAGATTCTCTGTCGTCATGACGACTCTTCTCCTTTCCGCGGGATCAATCCCGCATGGGGTGCAAGATGGGGTGCAGGTCGAAGATTTCGCACGGCACGGACGTGTCGAGGAGGAGATCAACGGGCGCCGCGAGCCACTCGACGACGCACCGGAGCGCGTCGGCCGCGACCGGCATCAGGTGCTCGAGGAGCGCGTGGGGCGCGCCGGAGAGATCGACCTCGGCGAGCGCGGCGCGCGCCGCGCCCTCGCCGCTGATCCCGACGCGGACCATGCGCCAGCGGCTCTGCGCGTCGAGGAGTGTCTCGCAGAGCCAGCGGCGGCGAGCGTCCGGCAGGTCGCCCGGGATCGCGGGGGCGATCGGGATGCGCAGCGCGAGCCGCCGCGGCTCGTGGACGAGCGATCCTTGGCGGAGGACCGGGCCGCACTGGACGGCGAGGCTCTCGAGCGCGAGCCACGAGGCGACGACGTCGCGCGAGGGCGCGCTCCAGTCGGGGGGCGGTTCGCCGTCGGCCGTCGCGCTCGCCCATGCGAGCGCGAGCGAGAGGCCGTCGCGCGGCGCGCCGCCGCCCGCGTCCGCGCGCGCTCCGCCGTCGGCGTCCCCGTCGCGCTCGTCGTGGCTCAGCACGAGCGTCTCTGCGGCCGCGTCGAGCGCGCCGGCCGGAACGTCGAACGTCCACACGCCGCCGTCGCCGTTCGTCGAGCCGAGCGGCTTCCAGAGCGCCGGCATTCCGAGGTGGCCGCCGAGAAGATCCGCGGGCGCGGGCTCGCACGTTCTCCGGAGAACGCACCAATTGCGCTCCGTCGTGATGGCGATGCGTCCCGAGCGGTCGCGTCGCTTGCTCGTGCTCGTGCCCGCCTTGTCCGCGCTCATGGCGTCGCGCCCTCCTCTCCGAGAAACGGCGTGCGCGAGAGGGGGATCTTGTCGAGGTTGAACTGCCACCAGCGCGCGGCGTCTGCGTTGAGGACGCCGGCGGCATCGCGCTCGTCGAGCATCACGGACTGCATCGAGAGGAGGCCGTACGCCAAGAGCACGATCTCCTTCACCGGGATCCCCGCGGGGAGGAGCGCGCCGAGGCAGAGGGGCTGGCCGTGTTCGGGCGCCGCGTTCGGGTGCCACACCCCCTGCGGCGCGAGCACGTGGAGGAACGCGAAGCCGGGCATCGGCCTGCGGATCGCCTCTTGCCAGTAGGTGAGCCCGAGGAGCGCGAGGTTCGCGATCCCGAGCCGCCCGTCCTCGCCGGGGCGGCACGGGACGGGGACGCGGAGGGCGAGGAGCGCGCGGAGCTCGTCCGCGAGGTCGAGCGCCTCGACGATGAGGCGCCCGGGCGGAGCGATCTGGCTCAGGGCGAGGAGGTCGCGCGCCTCGGCGATCTTCCGCGCGCGCCACGACGCCGTCCCCCGCGCGCGGGCGGCCGCGGCCTCGAGCACGACCCGGCGCGCGTCGTCGAGCGTGAGCGACGCGAGCGCGGCGAGCCCGCGCGACGCGGCGCCCTCGGTGGGAGCGCGGGGCCGATCGGCCGGCGTGCTCCGGTGATCGGTGAGCGCGTTCGTGAAATCGATCGAGATCGGTTCGTCCATTTCGTCACGCATCCTTCTCGGGCCGGCGGCCCGCGTGCGGGGCGTCGTGGCGGAAGAGCGTCGTGCGGTCGCCGCGGCGGACGACGACCCATCGCGGCGGCTTCGGCGCGACGTCGCTGAGCGCACGGTCGAGGAGCGACGCGATCGCGGAGGCCGGCGCGACGCGGCGGCTGAAGAACCCGTGCGCGGAGAGGCGCTCGCCGCATGCTGAGCAGCGGCCGAGCGGGGCGCCCGGGCGGAGGAACCGACCGACCGGCTCGCTTCGGCCGCACGCGCACGCGGCGGTCTCCACGTACTCGAATTCGTCGATCCCGAAGGCCGTCTCGGCGGCTTCCGACTCGTTCGCGCCGTCGACGGCGAGCGCGAGGTCGCCGAGCGTGCACTCGTCGAGCGGTCGCGGCGGGGCAGCTTCCGTCCAGGCCGAGTGGTCACACGGGCAATCGGGATTCCGTCGCAGCGCGGACACCGTCGTCTCGTGCGTGTAGCCGCAGTACTCGAGGAGCGTGTCGGAGACGGGCGCCCCGAGGCCGATCGCGTGCCGCGCGACCTGGACGAGCGCGAGGTCGGCCGCGAGCGAGCAGAGGAACGCGACGCTCATCGTCGGGACGACGTTCCGCGGGACGGCTGCGTCCGCCGATCCCGAGACGGGCCCGCCGCAGCGGAACACGGCCTCCTCGTCGAGCAGCCGCCACTCGTCGGTCCCGTACGCGCACGCGGGGCAAGGTCCCTCGCCGCCCGCGTTCGCGAAGAACCGCACCTGCGCGACGAGCGAGTCTCCGTGAACGGAAGCCTGGACGAGCGGCTTCTGGAGATGCATGCACGCCTGGCCGACGTCGATCTCTGCCGACAGGTTATCGCTCGCAAGGAGGACGACGCCGGCGTCCGCGAGCGCGACCGTCGGGAGCGACTGGACCGTCCCGTCGTGCGCGAAGACGCGCGTGCTCGGGCTGATCCGTTTGCAGGCCCGCGCCGTGTTCGACGCCTTCTTCTGGAGAACGTCCTCGGGGCCGATCGGCTGGGTGAGGAGGCTCTCGGACTTGTAGCGCGCGGGGTCCACGATCGAGAGACGCGCGACGTTCAGGCGGGCGAGGCCGAGCGCGAGCGAGCGCCCGACGCTCCCGGCGCCGACCACCGCGACGCGCAGGCGACCGAGCGCGGCCGCGGGCGCGACTCGCGGCGAGATGAAGGCCGGAAGGCGCGCCGCTCTTTCGGGGTGGAGGCCGCTCGCGCGGCCCGCGATCGACGTGGGGACGATCTCCCGGAACATGGCGGCGCTCCTTGCTCCTCTCAAAGCTCGGGGAAGTACGAGTAGCCCGACGAGAACGCGATCGGCGTCATGCACGCGGGACACTCACACCCCTCGGTCGCGCACTCGAGCCCGTCGCGCGCGGCGCCGTCCGCGACGTGCAGCGCGGCGTCGCACGTCGGGCACACGAAGACGAGGCGCGCCGCGCCGAACGGCGTGCGACACACCGGGCAGTCGTGTCCCGCGCGCGCCGCCCCCGCGGGCGCGACGCGCTCGCCGCGATGCTGGGCGACGTGCATCGCGAGGTCGTCGGATACGAGGAGTTGGTCTCCCTCGCGGAGGACGGTGATTCGCGACGCGGGAACGCCATTGGTGCGTACGGAGAGATTCGGATCTCGAATTAGCATCACCAAAGCGCGCTCGCGCCCGCGGCGAACCGGAGCGAAGGCGATCAGCGAACGCACGTCGGCGCCCGGCTCGGCCGAAAGCACCGGACGCGCGTCGCGTTCGAGGCGCAGATGGGCCACGCCGGACGGCACGACGAAAACGTCCGGCGCGCGCCCCGTGTCCGGCTCTCGCCCAGTGGGCGCGGGCGAGCGCGGCGCGCCGTTTTCGATCCCCTCGACGACGAAGTGGAACGTGCAAAGTGACGGCGCGACAACATCATTGGGCAGATCGAGGTGACGAGGCGAAGAAATCCCAGATGGTTGAGCGAGATTTTTCTTTACAATTCGCGCGTCGTCGTTCATGCTCTCCACCATGTTGTTCAGCGGTTGGCTCTCTCACGTTTTGCAGATCTCATTGATCCCTACTCGACGCTTCTCGGTCGTCGGCTTCGGATCCTTCGACCAAAGACGATAGACGAATCGAGATTTGGCAGTAGGGTTTAACCAGGTTTGACGTTGACTCGTATGCACTTTGCTTCACTCAGCGCGTGGACCGCCAGCCAACTGCGGGACGATCCCGTGCAACGAGACGGCGAAAAGGAAGACCGCCGGCGATCCTCCACAATCCGGCGGTTCCCTCCCCAAACTGGATCTGCTGGGCGTACAGAGACCGACTCGCGCACTCGAACTGTGCACGTGTCCCGAGGAGTTCGGTCATGTCCGCGCAGCGCACACATCCGCGATCTCTAAACTTCCGCGGCAGCACCCCACGCGGAACGGACACAGCCGGACCTCCTCAGCAGGGAGGAATCCGCGATGTCGAAGAAGTCACGGAAGCCCCACGGCGATGACGCGAGCGAGAAGAATGGTCGCGTCGTCATGCTCGAGGAAGGCGCGAAGGGCGATCGCATCGAGAAGAAACACGAGGGCAAGAAGAGCGGTCGCGTCGCGAAGAAGACCGGAGGCGGCAAGAGCCGTCGCATCGAGGAGAACGACGAGGCGATGCGTCGGCCTCGGGAGGAATACAACGGCCTGAGCGGCTTCGAGATGGAGTCGATCATCGGGAACCTCTTCGAGAACGGCTGCTCTCCGGCGCGGATCCAGATGGCGGTCAAGGATCTCTACGCGATCGACATCACGCGCGAATTTCCGAACCGCAGCATCGTCGGGGCGGCGAAGCGAAAGCGGATCCGTTACCACGCGGAGCTCGACGTCTTCCTGCGCACCTGCCTCAAGACGCGGCATCCGTGGCTCAGCGAGGTCCGGGTGGTGAGGACGGCGGTCTCCCTTCACGTGGCCAATCACGGCGCGGAGGAGCTCCTCAACCTCGTGCGCGAGCTCGGGCGGCCGCCGATGCGAAAGAAGGTCGTGCGGATCGGGCTCTCGGGCGGGATCATGGTGCACCAGGTCGCCGAGGCGTTCGCGCGCGACGTCTGCGCGCTCGCGGACGACCTCGACGATCTCCCGGGGGCGATCGAGTTCTACGGGCTCGTCCCGGCGTTCGACGTGAACGACCCGCCGACGGATCCCTGCGCGTTCTATCCGGAGTACGCGCGGAACCCGCTGCTTCCGCTCCGCATGCGCGCGTACCGGCTGCGCGCGCCGCAGATGATCATGGGGCGGAGCCACATGGACGCGCTCCGGCGGATGTTCCCGGACATCGAGGACGCGTTCGCGTCCACGAGGGAGCTCGACGTGATCGTCACCGGCTCGAGCGCCTGGACCGATCCCCACAACACGCTCCGCAAGTGCCTTCGGAGGTACGCGCCGAATACCGTGAAGGTCTACGATGACAATGAGTGCATCGGAGACGTGTCGTGGGAGGGCCTCAACGAGCGCGGCAGGATCCACGCCGACGAGGCCGTGATGACGCTCGTCCCGCTCGAGGAGTTCCCGGGGCGCATCGCGGCCGGCACGAAGGTCCTTCTCGTGCTCGGACCGTGCTGCAGATGCCTTCGTCCCAAGCAGGGCATCCTAGGGACGATCCTCGCTCTGGGGAAGGAGAAGGAGAAGCGGCTCGTGACGCATCTCGTCGTGGACAGCCGCACGGCGAAGTGCCACTTCGGCCAGGAGGGAATCTGGCAGGGCGCGCCGGGACCGGTCGGGCAGTTGACGCCCGTCGGCGCGCGGGTGTGATCGACCGCGATTCGGAGGGGAGGAGCGCGCGCGGCGCCCGGCTTCGCGAGGGCGTCGCGCGCCGCGCGCGGGCGCGTTCGGGGCGGGGCTAGCGGGGCGAAACGTCCGGCGGCGCGTCCGTCGCGACGGTCGCCGGTACGCCCGTCGGCGTCGGGTTCCACCCGAGCGCGATCACCTCGAAGTCGTCGGCGTAGAGGCCGTGGAACGCGGGGTTCAGGACGTCGTTGTCCCAGCGCGCGTCCATCGTGCCGGTGATGTACATGTCGGTGCCGTTGTCGGCGAGGACGAGGCCGTGCGTCTTCATCGCCTGGAAGATTCTTTGGAGCGGCGGCGCGTAGCCGGAGATGTCCTTGCTCGCCTTCATGCGGAGCCGCGTCCCCATCGGCGGCGCGCCCGACGTGTTGCCCGCTTCGTGCGACGCGGGCCACACGGAGCCGTTCGTCGCGCGCGTCGTGAAGCGGAACGCGTGCGCGATCGGCGCGGCGCCGTACGCCTCGTCGTACTTCACTAGGCCGGGGAAGATCGCGAGGCCCGCGGCGTCGGCCGAAGTCCACCCGTCCGGGCGGCGGCCGTTCGTCGCGAGGTCCCACGTCGCGCCGGAGCCGGCGTCCCATCGCGATTGAGCGTTGTTCCAGCGCGTGGCCCACGTTTCGAAAAGGAGCCAGTTGTCGCGGTCGATCACGAGGAGGTGTCGGTCCCCGGACGGGCCGCCGCCGGCGACGCCGCCCTCGATGTAGTTGGGTTGCGTGCGCGCTTCGTCCGGGATCGGATATCCGGGCGGGCCGACCGGCGCGCCCGCGTCGCTCTCGCCTGGGTAGCTCACGAACGTGACGGGAACGCGCGGCTGGCTTCCCGCGACCCCGACGTACGGGATTCCGTAGGGGGGCGGGCCGAAATCCGGATGGAGTTGACGCGTCGCGTTCGGGTTCTGCGGCGTTCGCCCGCTGATCCAGTCGATGTATGCCTGCGAGTTGGGGTCGACGGGCGCGCTCGTGACGTCGAGGTTCCACCAATTGGACGGCGGGAAGATCTGGCTTCCGACGAAGTTTTCGTTGAGGACGACGCCGCTTCCCTGAACGCCGTCGGAGGGGTCGTCGAAGGAACCGCCCGCGTCTCGCGGATCGTCGCCGGAGCACGCGGTGACGAGGGCGAGCGCGGCGATGAGCGACGCGACGCCGAAGGACCGCGGAGAAACGGCGGAGGTGGCGACCGGTGTGGGCATCGCTCCGATTATCGGCATTCCGAGCGCGCGGTTTGAGTGGGCGGTCGGCGGCGGAGGCCCGCCGCGATGAGTTGGCTCGACCGCGCGGCCGGATTAGAATGGATCCCCCATGAAACCGCGACCAAGGCCGACCGCGCCGATCAAGCCCGGGAGACGGCCGACCGCGCCGACGTCCGCGAAGCCTCGCGGCTCCGAGGGCGCCGAGTACGTGATCGTCTGGCGGTTCCAAGTGAAGCCGGGCCGCGAGGCCGAGTTCGAGCGCATGTACGGCCCGACGGGCGAGTGGGCGACCTTCTTCACGACGGACTCGAAGTGTCACGGGACCGTGCTGGTTCGCGATGCGGCGCGCGCCGGGTCGTACGTCACGATCGACACGTGGGCGTCGCGCGCCGCGTACGAGACGTTCCGCGCGTGGAACCGCGCCGCGTACGCGGCGCTCGACCGCCGCGGCGAGGAGCTCACGGTCGAGGAAACCGCAATCGCGGCCGGCGAGTCGGTCGGCGGGGAGCCGTAGCGCCCGCGCGTCGCGGCGCGTTCGCCATGGCGATCGACTCGACGCACCTCGCGGTCCTACGGACGCTCCGCGAGCGCCTCGACTCCCTCCCCTGCGAGTGGGCCATTACGGGGAGCCTCGGCCTCGCTTTGCGCGGGATCGACATCGCGGTCCGCGACGTCGACGTGCGCACCGATCGCGCTGGGGCCCAGGGAATCGCTTGTGCGTTCGCCGACTCTGTCGATCGGCCCGTGACCTTCACGTCGTCCGAGTCGATCCGCTCCCACTTCGGTTCGCTCCGGCTCGAAGGCATTGCCGTCGAGATCATGGGCGACATGCGGCAGCGCCTTGCGGACGGCACGTGGGAGGACGCGGATGCGTGGCGGCGGCACGTAACGCGCGTCGAGGTCGCGGGCCTCTTGGTCCCCGTCCTGTCGCTCGCGTTCGAGCGCGAGATGTACGCCCGTCTGGGACGCACCGACAAGGTCGATCTGATTCGCCGCGCCCTCGATTCCCGCGCGGCCTCTCCGTTTCCCGTTGACCGCCCCGCTCCTCGAATCGACAATCCGGCGTTGTGATCGCCGCTTCGGCCTCGACGGACCCTCCGTCTCGGCCGGCGCCCAGGGAGGATTCACAATGAGACTCGCTCGCGCCGTCTTCGCCGTGCTCGTCGCTCTCGTCTCCGTCGCCGCAGCAGGGGCCGGCTCGGAGGCGCGCGCCGCGGGCCGCGGCTCCACCGAGTTGGGCCTCGACGCGGGCATCTCGTGGACTTTCTCCAGTAACCTCAACGTCGCCGACGCCACGACCACGGAGGACGTCGTCACCGTCACCGTCCCCGTGCAGTCCGTGCGCGTCGGCTTCTTCGTGAGCGACCGCGTCCAGGTCGAGCCGTCGCTCGGCTTCGTCCTGGTGAGCGTCGGAGACGAGACGCTCTCGCAGCTCTCGCTCGGCATCGATCTACTCGCCGCGTTCGCCAGCGAGCCCGGCGCGCCGGCGCCCTACGTCACCGTCGGCGGGCTCATCACCTCGCTCGACGTCGGCGACGACACCGCCACGCAGTTCGGCGTTTCCGGAGGGCTCGGCGTCAGGTTCCCACAGGGGGACCGCTGGGCGGTCCGCCTCGAGGGCGGCCTCGCGCGTCTCTTCGAAAACGAGGGCGAGGCGCTCGCGGCGTGGGAGCTCTTCGGCACCCTTGGATTCTCGTTCTTCGCGGGGGAGTAGGGCGCGCCGCGCGCCGCGTCACGCCCCCCGCGGCGGGGCTCTACGGCACGCCGAGCTCGCGCTCCGCGATCACCCCGTCGTGGCCCGCGCCGCGGCGCAGGAACACCATCGCGACGTCGTCGCGATGGACGGGCGCCCAGACGTTTCGCCGCTTGAGGAGCCCGGTCGCGATCGGATCGAACGCCGCGTTCGGGCTCTCGGGTGACGGCACGACGGCCACGTTCAGGCCGAAGCGGTTGATCGTTTCGAACGGCCTCTGCTGGAACTGGGGGATGATCTCGGCGTAGAGGGGGAGCCGCGCGTCCGTCGAGACGCGAAATCCCCGCCACAAGAGATAGCTCCCATACCCCTGGAAGTTGTAGAGCGGATCGCGGACGCCGTTGGCGTCGAGGAAGTCCGCGGCCCGGCGGGGGACCTGCTGCTCGTCGACCGAGAGCGCGATCGGTCCCCAGCGCGGCGTCTCGACGACGCGGTAGGCGGCGCAGCTCGCGAGGGCGGCGAGCGCGAGCCCGCCCGCGAGCGCGTGGCGAGCGACGAGCGCCGGGACCGCGCGCTCGAGCCACAATGGGACGAGGGGCGCCGTCACGCCGATGAAGAGCGGGACGAGGCGCGCGTTGCGCACGGCGAAGAGAAAGAAGATCGGGATCGCGAATCGCTGGAACGGGGTTTGGTCGCGACGCCGCAAGAGGAAGAGGATCCCCGCGAGACCGATGTAGAGCCAGATGAACCCGAGCTCGGGGACGAAGGGGAGCGGCTGGAACTCCTCGACGCGCAGCCGGCGGAAGACGTCCGCGTGGTGGAGGAAGAAGGTGAGGGTCCCGACGCCGGCGGGCGTCGCGAAAGCCGCGGCGGTCGAGGCGAGCGCGAGGAGCGCGGGGGCGCGGTGCGCGGGTCGGATCTCGCCGCGCGCGGCGGCGCGCACGGACGCGATCGCGCTCGCCATCGCCCACACCCACAGCATCCCGACGCCGAAAAAGACGCCCGGGTGCGCGTTCGCCCACACGAGGATCGCGGCGATGAGGAGCGCGCGCCGCCGCGGCCCGGCGCGGCCCTCCTCCTCGTCGTACACGTGCGCGGCGACGAGGGCGAGCCCGAGGAACGTCACCCACTCGGGGCGCGCCATGAATCGGTTGAGCGCGGCGAGGAGCGCGAGCGCGGCGACCGCGACCGCGGTCTCCAGGCGCGCGCCGCGCCGGCGGGCCGCGGCGACGAGCACGACGCCCCACGCGGTCACGAAGAGCGTCTTGTAGAGGACGATCCCCGCCTCGCCGAGCGCCGCGTGGAAGCCGTAGATCATGACCTGGAAGAGCCACTCCGCGGGCGGATACGGCTGACCGGCCGCGGTGTGCGAGAAGGTGTCGTGGAACGCGAGGCGATGCGTCTCGACGATCCGCTTCCCCTCGGCCATGTGGTACCAGAAGTCGAAGTCGACCTCGCGCGCGGAGGCGATCCACGCGGCGTAGGCGAGGAAGAGGGCGAGGAGGACGAACGCGCCGCGCGTGGTGGGCGCGGCGCGCGCGGCCGGCGCCGCGGCACTCCGGTCTTCGGCGGTCAATTGATGTACCCGAGCGCGCGCAGTTTCTCGAGCGTCGCGGGGTCCAACTCGATCCGGCTCGATTCGGCGCGCGCGACGTTTTCGCGATCGAGGAATGTCCGGAGGATCCTATCGAGTCGGAACGCGACACCCGGTTCTTCCGTGAGGACGTCGCGCGTCTCTCCCGGATCGCGGGCGAGACAGTACAGATGGCTTCGCGCGGGCAGGCCGTCGCGAAACGCGGTCACGAGTTTCCACCCCGGTTCCCGCAGCGCGTACTGCGGGTGCCCGCCGACGAGTTGCTTGCGGAGGAAGGTCTCGGAGTACGTGTAGTCGGGACCCGTAGGGCGATCGATCGGCGCGTTGCTCGCGGCGTCCGCCGCGCGCGAGACGAGATCCGTGTGTGGATTCGGTTGGTGAAGTTCCGGCACGGCATTGCACATCGTCCGGTACAGATTCACCAACTCGACCGGCTCGGTCACGACTTGCCCCGCGAGCACTCGTCCCGGGAACCGGATGATGAGCGGCACGCGGAGCACGTTGTCGTAGAGATACCACCCGTGGCGGAAATAGTATCCGTTCTCGGTGAGGCTCTCGCCGTGGTCGGACGTCACGATGACGAGCGTGTTGTCGCGCAGACCGAGCGCGTCGAGCCGCGCGAGGAGGACACCGACCTCCGTGTCGCACGCGCGGATCTCCCCGTCGTAGAGCGCGACCAGGTCCTCGAGGAGCGTCGCCATCCGGCGTTCGGCGCCCGGGTCGAGCGCGGACGCGGACGCCGAGTCGGGATCGCGCGGCGTCGCGCGCCCCGCCCCCGCGCCCGCCAGTTGCTCGCGCTCGAACGCGTCCCACCGCGCGTGCGACGACGTCGCGTCGCGCTTCGGGAAGATGTCCGCCTCGCGCGGCGGCGCGTACGGCGCGTGCGGGTCGTAGAAGTGCACCCACAGGAAGAACGGCGCGCGGTGGTTCGGGTTGAGCCAGCGGAGGGCGGCCGCGTTCACTTCGCTCGCGGGGCGCTCGAACGCGCCCTCGATGATGTTTCCGTACCAAACTCCGGGCGGGGCGTCGGCCTCGCGCGCGCGTCCGGCGCGCGCCACGTCCCGCGTCTCCATCGCGTCGTCGTAGACGTCGAACCCCTGCGCGAGGCCGAACTTCCTGTCGAGCACGAACGAGCCGACGAATGCCGCGGTCCGGTAACCGGCCGCGCGCGCCCGCTCCGCGAACGTCGTCACGTCCTCGGGAAGCGCGTGGATCCCGTTCGAGCGGACGCCGTGCTCCGGCGGGTAGAGCCCGGTGAGCATCGACGCGTGCGACGGCGCCGTCTCGGGGGCCTGCGCGATCGCCTGCGTGAACCGCACGCCGGTGGCCGCGAGCGCGTCGAGGACCGGCGTCGTCGCGCGCGCGTACCCGGACGCTCCGAGGTGGTCCGCGCGGAAGGTGTCGATCGTGATGAGAACGACGTTCGGTCGCGAGTCCCTCGCGCGCTCGCGGCGCCCGCACCCCGCGACGCCCGCGACGATCGCCAGGGTGACGAATGCGGCCGCGATCACCGACGCCGACGAGAACGCGCGCCCTGGGCCCGCGCGCTCCACGCCTTCGCGCTCCTTCACCTCACGCGCCGCCAGCGTCGCCGCCGCCCTTCCTCTCGTCGGAGCCGATCCAGCCGCGCCGGCGGAAGTAGACCACCATCCCGATCGCCACGGCCACCATGAAGACCCAGAGGGCGGGATACGCCCACCGCCACTCCAGCTCGGGCATGTGGCGGAAGTTCATCCCGTAGATCCCCACGAGGAACGTGAGCGGGATGAAAACGCTCGCCATCACCGTGAGGACCTTCATCACCTCGTTCAGCCGGTTGCTCACGGTCGAGAGGTAGATCTCCATGATGCCGACCGCCATCTCGCGGTACGTCTCGACCGCGTCGAGGATCTGCACGGCATGGTCGGTGCAGTCGCGGAGATAGACGTGCACCGGCGCCGCGACGAGCGGGTTCTCCTCCCGGTTCAGGGCCGCGATCGCGTCGCGCTGCGGCCAGAGCGTGCGACGCAGAAGGAGGAGCGAGCGGCGCATCCCGTGAATGCGCTCGAGCGTCCGGCGCGTGGGCTGCGAGACGACCTCCTCCTCGAGTCCGTTGATCGCCTCGCCGAGCCGATCAAGGATCGGGAAATAGCCGTCGATGAGCGCGTCGAGGAGCGCGTACAGGAGGTAATCGGGTCCGAGCGTACGAATCAGCCCCGCGCCGGATCGCACGCGAGCCCGGATCGGATCGAAGTTGTCCCCGTACTGCTCTTGGAACGAGATGAGGTAGCGCGGGCCGAGCACGAAGCTCATTTGCTCCATCGCGAGCGTTTCGCTACCCTCGAGCGCCGCGCAGCGCGCGATGAAGAGGATGTGCCCGTCGTACACCTCGACCTTGGGGCGTTGCGGGACGTTGACCACGTCGGCGAGGGCGAGCGGGTGAATGGCGAAGATCTCGCCGATGCGGCGGAGTGTGGCCTCGTCGCCGATCCCCTGCACGTCGATCCAGGTGACGGTCTGCGAGGCGCGGTACGACGCGAGCGCGGCGACGTCCGTGACGTCCCGCTCGGTGACCGCGTCGGGCGAGTAGTCGATGACGTGGATGCGCGGCGGAGAGGCGCCTGGCGGGATCGCCATCTCGCCGGGGCGCGCGCCTGGCGGGGGCGTTCGCTTGCGAAACGCGTGGCCCGCGCGACTCCCGGCGACCTTTCGGCGGCGGTGCGACATCGCGCCCTACGCTCCGCTGCCGCCCGCGCTCGCCCGCTCGGGCGGGGCGCTCGGCGCGTCGTCCGCGGGAATCGAGTCGTCGACCGCGTGGTCGCGCGCGGCCGCTCGCTCGCGCACTCCCTCGAGCCCGCGCGCGACGCCGGCGTCCTCGCGGATCGCCTCGAGCGCCAGCCGCATCCGCCGCGACCAGCTCCTGAATTGGTCGGGCGTGAGGCCCGGCACGTTCACCGGCTCCGTCTCGCCCGCGAGGTCGTCGAGCGACACGCCCATGAGCGGGGCGGGCGTGCGCGACAGGAACGCGTGGACCGCCGCGACGAGATCGGCGTCGCCCGCGGGCTCGCGAGCGTCGGAGAGGAGGCCCTCGATCGCGAGGCGGTTGAGGAGGGCGCGCCGGTCGCGGTCACGCGCCTCGAGCGCGGAGCGGTGCGCGGACTCGTTCGCGAGGAGCCCGACTCGATGGCGGAGTGCGATGTCCGCGCCGCGCCAGAAGCCGGGGAGCGGCGGGAGGTCGTGCGAGTTCACCGTCACCAGCGCGCGATCCGAGAACTGCGACGCGGCGAGGAACCCTCCGCGGTCGCCGCGCGCGAAGTAGAGGACCTGCGAGGAGAGGATCCCCCAGCGGGCGAGGAGCGCCGCGAACCCGGGCGGGACGGTGCCGAGGTCCTCGCCCACGACGATCGCGCCTCGGCGAGCGCTCTCGAGCGCGAGGATGCCGAGGAGGTCCTCCGCGGGGTAGCGCACGTACGCTCCGTCGCTCGGCGGCCGGCCCGCGGGGATCCAGAACTGGCGCGCGACCCCCATCACGTGGTCGATGCGGAGCGCGCCCGCGTGCGCGAGCGCGCCGCGCGTGAGGCGGATCCAGTATCGGTACGCGTCCGCGGCGAGGCGCCGCGGGTCGATCGGCGGGAGGCCCCAGTCCTGGCCCGTCTGCGCATGGTAGTCCGGCGGGGCGCCGACGCTCGCGCGATCGAGGAAGAGGCCGGGAAACGCCCACGGATCGCTTCCGCCGCCGGCGGTGCCGACCGCGAGGTCCTGGTAGATGCCGATCGCGAGCCCCGCCTCGCGTCCGGCACGCGCCGCCTCGCCGAGCTGGCGGTCGAGCTCGAATTGGACGTAGCGGTGGAAGTCGACCGCGCCGGCGTGCTCCTCGCGAAAGGCGCGCACGGCGGCGGAGCGCGGGTCGCGGTACGCGGCCGGCCAGGCGCGCCAGCCGTGAGCGGGCCGCCGCGCTCGCGCGAAATGCTCTTGGAGCGCGACGAACGTCGCGAAGTCGGTGAGCGGCGCGCCCTCGCGCTCGACGTATCGCGCGTACGCCTCGCCGCGCGCGGTCCCGCGCGCGCGGTGCCGCTCGCGAAACGTCTCGTGCAGCGCCTCGAGGACGGGGCGCTCGAGCGCGGCGATCTCCTCGTAGTCGACGTGCTCGGCGGCGCGCGCTCGGGCGAGCGCTTCGCGGAACGCGCGCGTCGCGACGCGCGCCCGCGCCGTCGCGCTCTCCGCGTATTCCGGGACCGCCTCGACGTCCACGTAGAGCATGTTCCGATAGAGGCGGCTCATCGCGTAGTAGGGACTGATCTCGTGTCCGCGGTTGCGGAGGGCGTGCAGGGGGTTGATCCCCACGAAGGCGGCGCCGACCTCGCCGGCCCACGTGGCGAGGTCGCGGAGGTCGCCGAGGTCGCCGACTCCCCAGTCGCGGCCGCTCCGCACGGTGTAGAGGTTCGCGCAGATCCCGAACGCGCGGCGACCTCCGAGCGCCTCCGCGACCGTCGGGCACGACGGCGGCACGACGATGAGCTGCTGCTCGGCGCGGCGGGCGTCGGCGCCGCCCGCGAGGATTTCGACGCGCACGACGTGGTAACCGATCGTGGGCCGCGACGGAAGCGTGAGGGTCAGCGTGGGCGTCGCGGTCGCGGTGGCGTTCGCAACGTCCCCTCGCGAGGTGACGCGCCCCTCGGAGACGCGCCTGTGGCCGTTCTCTCCCTCGAACGTGAGCCGCCACGTGAACGGCGCGCGGACGGTGCCGTTCTCGAGGGCCTCCTCAGCGCCGACGCGGACGACGACGCGATCCGCGTCGCCGGAGTCGACGCGCACGATGCGCGCGGGCTCCAGGAGGCGCCCGGCCTCTTCGCGCACGACCCCCGCGAGGGCGCGCTCCGCCGCCGCCTCGCTCGACGCGTCGTATCCCATCGCGTCGAGAAGCGCGACGCGCGTCGCGTCCGACGTGTAGCGCCGCACGCCGCCCCCGCTCACGAACGAGGGGAGGACGCCGAGTCGCTCGGCCAGCGCGCGGAGGTGCGCTCGCTCCGCCATCTCAGCCGCCCGCGCCCTCGGGCGCGAGGACGATCGCCGCGAGCGGAGGGACGCGAAGCCGCATCGACTGCGCGAACCCGTGATAGCCGACCGGCTCCGTGTCCACGCTCGCCGGCACGTGGTAGCCGCTCCCCGCGTAGCGCGCGTCATCGCTCGACAGCCTGAGCGCGTAGCGTCCGGCGGCGGGCGCGCCGATCCGGTAATCGTCGCGCGGCACCGGCGTCAGGTTGAGCGCGACGACGAGGTGCCCGCTCGCGGCGTCCCAGCCCTCGCGGCGCACGTACGACAGCACGGAGCTCTCGTGGTCCGCGCAGTCGATCCAGTGGAACCCGTGCGGTTCGGGGTCCGATCGCCACAGGCACGGCGATTCCCGGTAGAGACGCCCGACGTCCTCGAGGAATCGCGCGAGTCCCGCCCGCTCGGGCTCTCCCGCGAGGTGCCAGTCGAGGCTCGTGTCGTGGTTCCACTCGCGCATCGACGCGATCTCGGTCCCCATGAAGAGGAGTTGCTTCCCCGGCCGCGTGAATTGGTACGCGAGAATCGCCCGCAGGTTCGCGAACTTCTGCCAGAGGTCGCCCGGCATCTTCGCCAGGAGCGAGCCCTTCCCGTGCACGACCTCGTCGTGCGAGAGCGGCATCAGGAACCGCTCGCTGTGCTCGTAGAGCATCGCGAACGTGAGGTCGTTGTGATGGTGGCGCCGATGGATGGGGTCGCGCTTGAAGTATCGGAGGGTATCGTTCATCCACCCCATGTTCCATTTGAAGGTGAAGCCGAGACCCCCCTCGCTCACGGGGCGCGTGACGCCGGGCCACGAGGTCGACTCCTCGGCGATCATCAGCGCGCCGGGCTCCTCGATCCGCACCGTCTCGTTGAGCGCGCGCACGAACTCGATCGCGTCGAGGTTCTCGCGGCCGCCGTACTTGTTCGGGATCCACTCGCCTTCCTCGCGGCTGTAGTCGAGGTAGAGCATCGACGCGACGGCGTCGACGCGCAGGCCGTCGACGTGGAATTCGTGGAGCCAGTAGAGAGCGTTCGCGACGAGGAAGTTGCGCACTTCGTGCCGCGAGTAGTTGAAGATGAGCGTGCCCCAATCGGGGTGCTCGCCGACGCGCGGGTCCTCGTGCTCGTACAGCGCGGTGCCGTCGAACAAGCGGAGAGCGAAGTCGTCCTTCGGGAAGTGCGCGGGGACCCAATCGAGCAGGACGCCGATGCCGTTCCGGTGGCAGTGATCGACGAGGAAGCGGAAGTCGTCCGGCGTTCCGTGGCGCGCGGTGGGCGCGTAGTAACCGGACACCTGGTATCCCCACGATCCGGCGAACGGGTGCTCGGAGACGGGAAGGAACTCGACGTGCGTGAACCCGAACCGCTTCACGTGGTCGACGAGGCGCGGCGCGATCTCGCGGTACGAGAGCGGCCGGTTCCACTCCTCGGGGACCCGCGCCCACGAGCCGAGATGGACTTCGTAGATGGAGAGCGGCTCGCGGTGCGGGTCACGCGCGGGGCGCGCCGCCATCCACTCGCCGTCGCCCCAGTCGTACGTCGACGTGACCACGCGCGACGCCGTCTCGGGAGGCATCTCCATCGCGGACGCGAACGGGTCGCTCTTCACGCGGATCGCGCCGTCGCGCGTCTTGATCTCGAACTTGTAGAGCGCGCCGGACCAGACGCCGGGGATGAAGAGCTCGAACACGCCGGAGGAGCCGAGGACGCGCATCGGGAAGAGGCGTCCGTCCCAGTGGCAGAAGTCGCCGATCACGCTCACGCGGCGCGCGTTCGGCGCCCACACCGAGAACGAGACGCCCTCGACGCCGTCGATGCGGCGGCGGTGCGCGCCGAGGACGGTCCAGAGGCGGCGGTGGTTCCCTTCGCCGAAGAGGTGGAGGTCGAGGTCGCCGAGAGTGGGGAGGAAGCGATACGGATCCTCGCGCTCCCACGTCGCGTCGTTCGCGAAGCGGAAGCGGATGCGGTACGCGAGCGGGAGGCGCGCGCCGGGCAGGAACCCGGCGAAGAGGCCGCCGGGGCCGAGCGGTTCGAGCGGGATGGCCGGGGCGTCGGGAAGGAGGCAATGCGCGGCGACCGCGTCCGGGTGATAGGCGCGCACCACGGCGCCGTCGCGGCCGGCGACGGTCGCGGGGTGCGCGCCGAGAACGCGGTGCGGGTCGGTGTGTTCGCCGGCGAGGAGGCGCGCGTGGTCGGCGCGGTCGATCGCGAGGACGCGAGCGGTGTCGGCGCGCGGCGGGTCCTGTCGCTCGGCACCTCGTCCGGACCTCGCCCGCGACGCATCGGCCCCGCTCGAATCGATCGGCTGCTCCGCTCGCTGCGGGCCGGTCGAGGGCTCCGCCTCGCCCCACCCGCCTCGCACGGTCTTCTTCCTCGGCTTCCGGTCGGCGCTCACGGCTCGCTCCCGTGTTCCAAGAGCACAAGAGAATACGGAGTGACAGCGAGGCTCTTCCCCTTCACGACGCGCGTTCCGCGCCGCGCCGTGTTGACGACCTCGCGCCAGTATCCCGGCTCGTCGACGGACGGAAGCGTCGCCCGCTCGGAGCGCGCCCCGCCGTTCACGAAGAGGAGGAGCGTGTCGCCGCGCACCACTTTCCCGCGCTCGTCGACCTCGTCGGTCGCGTCGCCGTGAATCAGCATCCCGAGCACGTGGCGTTTCGGCTCCTTCCAGTCGTCCGGCGCCATCTCGAGTCCGTCCTCGCGGACCCACGTGATGTCCTTCGCCCCTGCGCGCGTGACCGGGTCACCGTGGAAGTACGTGCGACGCCGGAGCACGGCGTTCGCGCGCCGCGCGGCGAAGACGCGGGCCGTGAACTCGAGGAGCTCTCGCTGCCGCGCGCCGAGGTTCCAGTCGATCCACGAGACCTCGTTGTCCTGGCAGTACGCGTTGTCGTTCCCCCTTTGCGTGCGACCGATCTCGTCGCCGTGCGAGATCATCGGGACCCCCTGAGAGAACGCGAGCATCGCGAGGAAATTGCGCTTCGCGCGCTCCCGCGCCCGCGCGATCGCGGGCGAGTCGGCCGGCCCCTCGGCCCCCCAGTTCCGACCGAAGTTCTCGGTCGGCCCGTCCTGGTTCCCCTCGCCGTTCGCCTCATTATACTTGGCTTCGTACGTCACGAGGTCGTGCAGCGTGGGCCCGTCGTGGCACGTGACGTAGTTGACGCTCGCCCCCGGACCGCGCCGGCCGCCCCGCGCGCCGAAGAGGTCGCTGCTCCCGCTCAGGCGGAACGCCAACTCGGCGCTCTCCCCTTCCTGCCCGCGCCAGAACCGTCGCGTCGCGTCGCGGTACTTCGCGTTCCACTCGGCCCAGCCGTTCGGGAAGTTGCCGAGCTGAAAGCCGCCCGGCCCCGCGTCCCACGGCTCGGCGATGAGCTTCACCTCGGAAAGCGCCGGATCCTGCTGAATCATCGTGAGGAAGCGCGACGCGCGGCTCATCTCGAGCGGTTCGCGCGCGAGCGCCGGCGCCAGGTCGAAGCGGAACCCGTCGACGCGCATTTCGCCGACCCAATAGCGCAGGCTGTCGAGGACGAGCTGCAACGCGCGCGGGTGCGGCACGTTCAGCGTGTTGCCGCAGCCCGTGACGTCGACGTAGCGGCGCGGGTCGGCGGGATCGAGGCGGTAGTACGTCGCGTTGTCGATCCCGCGAAGCGAGAGCGTGGGGCCGAGCTGGTTGCCCTCGGCCGTGTGGTTGTACACGACGTCGAGGATGACCTCGATGCCCGCGCGATGCAAACGCTTCACCATCGACTTGAACTCCGCGACCTGCTGGCCGAGGCCGCCGCTCGCGAACCGGGCGTCGGGCGCGAAGAAGCCGATCGGGTTGTAGCCCCAATAATTGGTGAGACCGCGTTCGACCAGGCGCCGCTCCGTGACGCAGTGCTGCACGGGGAGGAGCTCGACCGCCGTGACACCGAGCGAGAGGAGATGCTCGACGATCGGCTCGGCCGCGAGCCCGAGGAACGTGCCGCGCGCGCGTTGGGGGAGATCCGGGTGGCGCACCGTCATCCCCTTCACGTGGCACTCGTAGATCACCGTGCGGCTCCACGGAACGCGCGGCGGCCGGTCGTCGCCCCACGTGAAGGCGCCGTCGATCACGACACACTTCGCCATCGAGGCCGCGCTATGGCGCGTGTCCGGCGCGAGGTCGCCGCGCGGATCGCCGATCGGGTAGCCGAACACGGCGTCCGTCGGCACGATCGCGTGGCTGATGGCCTTCGCGTACGGATCGATGAGGAGCTTGTGCGGGTTGAAGCGGTGGCCCTCCTCGGGAGCGAACGGGCCGTCGACGCGGTAGCCGTAGAGTAGACCGGGGCGCGCGTCGGGGAGGTACGCGTGCCAGACGCCGTCGGCTCGCTCGACGAGCGGCACGCGGGCCGTCTCGGCGCCGTCCTCGGGCCGCGCGAAGAGGCACAGGTCCACGCGGGTGGCGCGCTCGGAGAAGAGGGCGAAGTTGACGCCTTCCCCGTCCCACGTCGCGCCGAGCGGGGACGCTTTTCCGGGCCAGGCGCGCATCACGCGTTTCCCGTCACGTCATCGCGGTCCGACACATCCGCGCCAGCCTAGCAAACGGGCGCGCGTACGGCAATGAGCGAGCCAGCGTGCGTGAGCCCCATAATGCGGATGATCGGCTGGCAGGAGCTTTGCTAGGATAGGTCGGTTCCTCGGTCGGCGGGGGCGGTCGCCACGGCGTCGCGCCCACGGGGTCTCACACATCGGGAGGAATGTCCCATGAAACGGTTCGCTTTCGTCGCGATGCTGTTCGTTTTCAGCCTCGAAATCACGTCCCCCGCGTTCGCCGGGCGCACGGTGGTCCGCCACCGCCCGGGACGCACCACGGTCGTTCACAAAGGTCATCACCGGACGCGCGTCGTTGTCCACAAGCACTTCCCGATCCGCCGCCGGCTCCCGGTCGTCGTCGTGCGGCCGGCGCGCGTCGCCGTCCGCGTCGCCCCGCTCGTCTTCCTCGCCCCGATCCTTTGGGCGCCGGTCATCATCGCCACGCCGCCGCCGCAAGATCGCTTCGTGTGGGAGGACGCCGAGACCCTGGTCGAGGATGAAGAGTGGACCGAGTTCACCCTGAGCGTGAACGATCACGGCCGAGAACTCTTTCTTCAGGTGGCGGACGGCAAGGTGCAGGTGAGCTTCTTCGAGGTCGTCTTCAACAACGGCGACACGCGCGTCGTCGACTGCAAGGACAAGACGAAGGGGCCCGGACTCTATCCCCTGCTCGACTTCAAGGACGGCCGCGGCGTGGACCACGTGCGCGTCGTCGCGCGCGCGAAGACCGACGAGGCGCGCGTCGTTCTGAGGATGTTCAAGTAGGGCGCGCGCGCGTCGCCATCGCGATCGAGACCGGCCCGGCTCGGCGGCGCGCCTCGCTCGCGCCGCGCGCTACCGCTTCTCGCGCGGGAAGCGCTCGAGCACCTCGACGTCGGCAAGGTCTCGGTGTCGACCGACAGCCTTTTTGTTCCTGATGAGGTCGTCGAGACCGATCACCGGCACAGACATTTGAAAGATCTTCGCCTCGACGCGGTTCGGCCAGGCGCGCTCGAACTCGACGCCCGTGATGCTCGTCACGAGATCGATCCGTCTTGGAACCACGCCGATCTGGAATACGGTTCCCTCCGTTGCGAAATCCGACTCGGTGATCCCTTCAAGCGCCGCGCCGAAGCGGGCGAGCGCACGGTAGACCCGTCCTCCGTTCTCCCGGCCCGGGGCCACCCAGACGTCCAGGTCGCCCGTCGCGCGCGGCGTGCTGTGCGCGGCGACGGCGTACGCACCGACGACGAGGAACTTGACTTTACCTTCGAGAAAGGCTGACAACAGATCGCGGAAGTCCTGGCTCATTCGGCTCCTTGTTCTGGACCCATTCCCAGACCTCTTCGCTCAGGCGCCAAGCCTCGACCATGCGATCGCCGGGTGAGAGCCGTACCCAATAATCCACGTCTCCAGCCTCGTGGTCGACTTGCTCGCCCGGCCGGATGATCCGCGACCAGGTGATCGACGGCCGCCGGGGCGACTCATTCTCGGGCATGTCGGAGCCCTCCACGAGTCGATCCTACCAGTTTCACGGCCGCGCGTCCCTTCCCGTTTCGGGCTCCGAGCGTCAACGCGCAATCAGCACGCAGTCGAACCCCTCCGTCACCCCGGCCGTGCCAAGAATCCTGTAGTGTCCTCGCAGTCGGGCCCCCCAGATCGTCACCACACGCGGCTCGGCCAGCCGATCTTCAAGCACGGAACGCTCGGATCGCGGGGCGTGGCCCCATCGCTCCAATCGGTCCGCATCGCCAACCGGCGTTGACAGCCCCGCCGGCTGAGGCGGCGTGCCGCCGCGGAGCATGCCCGTCAGACGAGACGCGTCGGACGACTCGCACTCAGCGGGGTCCGATTCCGTTGCGCTCAAATGAGTTGCGCCGCGCGCGGGCCTGGCTTAGAATCCGGAGGGTTTGGGCTGGTGGGCGGTGGTGCCCGACCCCGCCCGCCTCGTGACGCGGGGCTTCTACACTTCAAGGAGTCGGCATGCCAGGCGAGAAGATCATTCCCGTCGACATCACGCGGGAGATGGAGAGTTCTTACCTCGATTACTCGATGAGCGTGATCGTCGCGCGCGCGCTGCCCGACGTGCGCGACGGTCTCAAGCCGTCGCAGCGACGGATCCTCGTCGCGATGAACGACCTCAACCTGTCGCCCGGCGCCGGGCACCGCAAGTGCGCGAAGATTGCGGGCGACGCGAGCGGTAACTACCACCCGCACGGCGAACAGGTGATCTACCCGACGCTCGTCCGCATGGCGCAGGACTTCAACATGCGCTACCCGCTCATCGACGGGCAGGGGAACTTCGGCTCGATAGACGGCGATCCGCCCGCGGCGATGCGCTACACCGAGGCGCGCATGGCGCACCCGGCGATCGACCTCCTCGCCGACCTCGAGAAGGAGACGGTCGACTTCGTCCCGAACTACGACGGGACGCTCGAGCAGCCGACGGTTCTGCCGTCGCGCTTCCCGAACCTCCTCGCGAACGGCTCGTCGGGGATCGCGGTCGGGATGGCGACCAACATCCCGCCGCACAACATCGGCGAGTTATCGGACGCGATCGTCGCGCTGATCGACAAGCCGGAACTCGAACCACGAGATTTGATGCGCCACGTGAAGGGCCCCGACTTCCCGACCGGCGCGATCATCTACGGGCGGCAGGGGATCCTCGACGCGTACACGACGGGTCGCGGGCGGCTCCTCATCCGCGCCCGCGCGACGATCGAAACGAAGAAGAACGGGAAGGACGCGATCATCGTCACCGAGATCCCGTTCCAGGTGAACAAGTCGGCGCTCATCGAGCGGATCGCCGACCTCGTGCGCGACGGCGACATCGAGGGGATCCGCGACCTGCGCGACGAGTCGGACCGCGACGGGATGCGGATCGTCGTCGAGATGAAGGGGGGCGCCGACCCGCGCATCGTGCTGAACCAGCTCTACCAGAAGACGCAACTCCAAGACACGTTCGGGGTCATCATGCTCGCGCTCGTCGAGGGGCGGCCGCGCGTGTTGAACCTCAGGGAGCTCGTTCAGCTCCACATCGACCACCGCCAAGTGGTGATCAGGCGGCGCACGCAATTCGACCTCGACAAGGCGGAGAAGCGCGCGCACATCCTCGAGGGACTGAAGATTGCGCTCGCGAACATCGACGCGATCGTCCAACTGATCAAGAAGTCGAAGACACCGGAGGAAGCGAAGGTCGGGCTGATGGGGAAATTCAGCCTGTCCGAAGTTCAGGCGCTCGCGATCCTCGACATGAGGCTCCAGCGGCTCACCGGCCTCGAGCGCGAGAAGATCGAGGAGGAGTACCTCGGGCTCATCAAGCTAATCGAGGAACTGAAGTCGATCCTCGCGTCGCGGCAGAAGGTGCTCGACCTGATCAAGGAAGAGGCGCGAGATCTGAAGCGGCGCTACGGCGACCCGCGCCGCACCGAAATCGTGGACGACGCCGGCGAGTTCCAGGTGGAGGACCTGATCGCCGAAGAGGACATGGTCGTCACGATCTCGCACGACGGCTACATCAAGCGGCTCCCCGTGACGACGTATCGGCGGCAGAACCGCGGCGGGCGCGGCGTGACCGGAATGGGCGTGAAGGAGGAGGACTTCGTCGAGCACCTCTTCATCGCCTCGACGCACGACTACATCCTGGCGTTCACAAACCTCGGGCGCGTCTACTGGGTGAAGGTGTACGAGGTGCCGCAGGCTGGGCGCGCCTCGAAGGGGAAGGCGATCGTGAACCTCCTCGAGCTAAAGAAGGACGAGCGCGTGAGCGCGTTCCTGTCGGTGAAGGAGTTCGCGGAGGACCGGTTCCTCGTGCTCGCGACGAAGAAGGGGATGATCAAGAAGACGACGCTCTCGGAGTACGGAAACGTGCGGCGCGGCGGGATCAACGCGGTCGTGCTGCGCGAGGGCGACGAACTGATCGAGGCCGCGATCACGGACGGGACGAACGACATCGTGCTCGCGAAGCGCGGCGGGAAGGCGATCCGGTTCAAGGAGGCGACCGTGCGGACGGTCGGGCGCGTCTCGCAGGGCGTGCGCGGGACGAACACCGAGGGCGAGGAGGAAGGCGACGTCGTCGGGATGGTCGTGATCCGGCGCGAGGCGTCGCTCTTGGTCGTCACGCAGAAGGGCTACGGGAAGCGCACCGAGGTCGGCGAGTACCGCGTGACCGGGCGCGGCGGCAAGGGGATCCTCACGCTCAAGACGACGGAGCTGAACGGGCCGCTCGTGAGCATCCACGAGGTCGTGGACAACGACGAGCTCATGATCATCTCGAAGAAGGGCGTGCTGATTCGGCTACCGATCGCGAACGTGAGCGTCATCGGGCGGAACACGCAGGGCGTTCGGCTCATCAAGCTGGACGAGGGCGACGAGGTCGTGAGCGTCGCGCGCGTGGTGAAGGAGGAGAACGGGGAGAACGGAGGGAACGGCGGGGGCGGCGCGGCGGAGGACGGCGCGGTTGGGGACGTGAACCCGCAGGACGGGGCCACGGACGCCAACTAGGAGGCCCGCATGGTCATCGGGGGAGTCGTGCGACGCATCGTCGAGCGACTCCCCATGCGTTATCGCGGCGCGTTCCTCCTGCTGCTCGCGATCACGCTGATCGATTTCCTGCTGCCGGACGTCATCCCCTTCGTGGACGAGATCGTCCTCGCGCTTCTCACGGTTTTGTTCGGGCTGTGGAGGGATCGGCGCGCGGCGAAACCGCCGCGGGCTGTGATGCTCCTCGTCCTCTCTCAACTCGCGATGGCCGCCTCGACCGGATGCGTTACGTCCAGGGATCGAGGAGCGACGGCCCGCGCCGCGCCCGCCATCGAAGGCGCCCGGGCGCCGAGTGCGGAGAATTCCGCGCCAGCGCCGCAACCGAAACTGCAACCGCAACCTCGACCATCAGAGGCGCTGATGAATTCCGTGGAAGTCGCGGCTCCACCGCCCAAGAACCCGTGGTCGGGCGCCGCGCGCGACGCGCTCGTCGCGCCGTGCGGCCGCTGCCATCAGTCGAGCCTACCGACCGCGGATCCGAAGGCACTCGCGATCTTCGACCTCGACCAGCCGGAGTGGTCCGCGACGATGAGCCGGGAGCAACTCGAGGCCCTCGGCGGGCGCGCGCGTCGGTCGTCCAGCATGGCGCCGGCCGAGAAGGACGCGATCGAGCGCTTCCTCCAGTGCGCGCTCGATGGGGACTGCTCGAAGAGTTAGCGATGGCCGCGGTCGTGTTCCTCAGGGGCGTGAACGTCGGAGGGCACAAGACCTTCCGGCCCGCCGCGCTCGCGCGGGATCTGGCGGCCCTCGATGTCGTCAACGTGGGCGCCGCGGGGACGTTCGTGGTGCTGAAGACGATCGGCACCGCGACTCTTCGCGCCGAATTCCTCCGCAGACTCCCCTTCGAGGCCGAGATCATGATCTGCGGCGCGCGCGACCTCGTCGCGCTCGCAAACAGCGACCGGTTCCCTGGCGCTCCGCCCGAGGCCGACAAGAGCGTGCGCCGCTTCGTGAGCGTCCTGGCGAAACGACCCCGGACGCTCCCCCGCCTCCCGCTCAGCCGACCCGCAGGCGACGCGTGGCAAGTGAGGATCATCGCGCTCTCCGGACCGTTCGCCTTGAGCCTCTGGCGCCGCCGAACCGGGAGGATGCTCTACCCCAACGAGGTCGTGGAAACTGCTTTCGCCGTACCAGCGACGACTCGAAATTGGAGCACGATCGACGCCGTTCGCGCCATCCTCGAAGACTCTTGATGGAAGGAGACGATCATGGCAACGAAACCGATCCCCGATGGATATCACACGGCGACGCCGTACCTGATCGTGAAGGGCGCGGCGCGCGCGCTCGAGTTCTACAAGAAGGCGTTCGGCGCCGAGGAGCTCCTCCGGATGACTGACCCGACCGGGGGCATCGGCCACGCCGAGATCAAGATCGGCGACTCGCCGATCATGCTCGCCGACGAGCACCCGGAGATGGGATACCGCGGCCCGCGGTCCTCCGACGGCACTTCGGTCAGCATTCTGTTGTACGTCGATGACGTGGACGCGCGGTTCGCGCGAGCGATCGCGGCGGGCGCGACCGCGACACGCCCCGTGCGGGACGAGTTCTACGGCGACCGCACCGGCACGCTCACCGATCCGTTCGGGCACGTGTGGTCGCTCGCGACGCACACGGAGGACGTGCCGCCCGCCGAGCTCGATCGCCGCTTCAAGGCGCTCACGACGAAGAAGGGCGGCGCCTAGAGGGCGGGCGCGGCCGAAGCGCGGCCGAAGTCCGTCCGCTCTAGCGCGAGTCCCCGCCCTCGTCGAGGATCATGACGTCCCGCTTCTCGCGCTTGAACTCCCAGGAGCCGAGGAACTGGGCGGCGCGCGGCTTGTGGTTGTCGATGAAGAAGTACCCGTCGTACCGGGTCCCGTCGGGACGAATCATCCGAGGCTTGTCGTAGACGATGCTGTGGAACTTGAGCCCCAACTCGACGAGCCGTCTCTCCGTGATCGTCGCGAGAGAGCTCCAACGCGCGGTGAAGAGACAGATGTAGTGCCCGTCGCGGAAGAGCGCGTTGATCTTCTCGATCGCCTCCGGGATCGGCTTCGAGTGGTCCACGCCGTCCGTCCGCAACCACTCGAAGAGGACTTCGTTGCTCACGTCCTCGACGATCGTCCCGTCGATGTCGATCAGGAAGACGAACTTCTCGCCGCTGAGGGCTTCGCTCACCGACTCCTCCGATCAAGTCCACGACGACCGTCCCCTCCGAAGGGATCGACGTCCCGGCGATCATACACGGCCCGGTCGAGATCGTCGAACGGCAAGGCGGGTCGAGGTATAATCCGGGCATGCGCATCCAGCAGGGCGCCGCCGTCGGGCACTACACGATTCTCGGGTTCCTCGCCGCGGGAGGGATGGGCGAGGTCTACCGCGCTCGCGACCCGCGGCTCGGCCGCGACGTCGCGATCAAGGTGCTCGGGTCCGCCCCCGACGCCGATCGCCTGAGCCGCTTCGAGCGCGAGGCGCGCGCCGCCGCGATCCTCGCGCACCCGAACATCCTCACGATCTTCGACATCGGGACGCACGAGGGGCTCCCGTTTCTCGTCACGGAGTTGCTCGACGGCGAGACGCTGCGCGAGCGTCTCGCGTCCGGCCCGCTCGCGCCACCCGCGGCGGTCGAGATGGCGCTACAACTCACGCGCGGTGTCGCGGCGGCGCACGCGCTCAAGATCGTCCACCGCGACCTCAAGCCCGAGAACCTCTTCCTCACGCGCGACGGCACGCTCAAGATCCTCGACTTCGGGCTCGCGAAGCTCAAGCCGGAGTCGTTCGGCGGCGCCGAAACCCTCACGCTCGACGCGACCACGGCCGGGACGATCGTCGGAACCCCCGCGTACATGGCGCCCGAGCAGTTGCGCGGCGATCCGGTGGACGAGCGGGCGGATCTCTTCGCCGTCGGGGCGATCGTCTACGAGATGGTCGTCGGGCGCGGCCCGCACCGGAAGCCGAGCGTCGCCGAGACCGTCGGCGCGATCCTCCACGAACCGCCCGCGTCGATCGAGCACCGGACCGAAATCCCCGCCGCGCTGCAGCGGGTGATCCTCAGGTGCTTGGAGAAGGACCCGAGCGAGCGGTTCCAGAGCTCGAGGGACCTCGTCTTCGCCCTCGAGATGCTCCATGGGGAACTCCGGAAACCGGCGGCCGCGAGCCGCGGCGCGGGCGCGCCGACCGGCGCGATCGATTCCGGCGCCGCGAAGGGCGTCGGGGACGCCGCTCCCTCCTCGATCGCCGTCCTGCCGTTCGCCGACATGAGCCCGGCGAGGGACCAGGACTACCTCTGCGAGGGGATCGCCGAGGAGTTGATCAACTCGCTCACGCACATCGAGGGCCTGCGCGTCGCGGCGCGTTCGTCCTCGTTCCAGTTCCGCGCGTCATCCGTGGACATCCAGGCGGTCGGCGCGCGCCTCGGCGTCGCGACCGTGCTCGAGGGGAGCGTCCGCAAGGCGGGCGACCGGCTGCGCGTGACCGTCCAGTTGATCGACGTGGCCAACGGCTACCATCGCTGGTCCCAGCGCTACGACCGAAACCTCGAGGACGTGTTCGCGATCCAGGACGAGATCGCCGAGAGCGTCGCGACCGCGCTGCGCGGAATCCTCACGCCGCGCGAGAAGGAGGCACTGCGCGGGCCCGAGACAGCGGCCGTCGAGGTCTATGAGTACTTCCTCCGAGGCCGGCGGCTCTTCCGTCGCTTCGATCGGGTCTCCATCGAGGGAGCCAAGCGGATGTTCGAGCGGGCCATAGAGCTCGATCCGACCTACGCTCGGGCGCACGCGGGCCTCGCGGACGTCCACTCGCAGTTCTTCGAGTGGTGGGGTGCCACCTCGGAGGATTTCGACGCGGCGGATCGGGCGAGCCAGAAGGCGCTCGAGCTCGCCCCGGATTCCGATGAGGCGCACGCCTCCCGAGGACGGGTCCTCGCCGCCCGTCGCCAGTACGAGGAGGCGGAGAAAGAGTTCCAGAAAGCGATCGAGAACAACCCGAACGCTTTCGATGCCTATTACCAGTACGCGCGCACCTGCTTCGCGTGGGGTCGCGTCGAACGCTCCGCCGAGCTGTTCACGAAAGCGGGCGAAGTCCGCCAGGAGGATTTTCAGAGCATGATCCTCCTCTGCCAGTCGCTTCGGATGCTCGGGAGGGCGCAGGAGGCGGAGGAGGCGGGGCGAGAGGGCGTCCGGCGGGCCGAGCGCCAGCTCGAGCTCGATCCGACGGATGCTCGGGCCCTCTCGCTCGGGGCCAGCGCGCTGGACGACGTGGGCGAGAGGGAGAAGGCGTTGCGATGGTCTCGACGAGCGCTGGAGCTCGCACCGGAGGACCAATGGGTGCTGATCAACGGCGCGTGTCTGCGGGCCAGGGCCGGACTCAAGGAGGAAGCGCTCGAACTCCTGGAACGGAGCTTCGCCCGCGGTTGGGGCAAGCGCGACTGGATCGAGCACGACCCCGACTACGACTCGATCCGCGACGATCCGCGCTTCAAGGCGCTCCTCGAGAAACTGCGCTAGCGAAGAGGCCCCCCGCGCATCGCGGAGGGCCTCGCCGAATCCGTCGATCGGCGCGGGTCGCTGTGGGTCGCGCGCCGCCGGCGGTCGTTACTCCACCGTGGGTCCGCTACATCGACTCCAACACCTGCGCGTGCTTCGCGGCGATCGCGTCGATCTTCGCCTTGACCACGGGGTCCGCGGACGTGAGCACCATGATCCCGCCCGTCTTGGTTTCGCCCCGGCTCATTTTGGCCCCAGCCTTCAGGACGGAGCGGAACTCCTGGCAGAACCCGCAGAGGTCCGCCGTCGCCTGCTCGTCCGTCATCGTCATGCACGCGTCGCCCGCCTTGTTCATCGCCCGGCACGCGGCGTGGAAGGTCGGCGCCTTCGCGGGATCCGTGACGCCGTTGATGAAGGCCGCGCCGTCGTTCAGGCTGACGATCTCGATCTTCATCACGGGCCACAGCGCGTCGAGGTCCGCCGCCATGTGCTTGCACACCGCGCACCTCAAGAACTCAGCCTTCATCGCGGCCATTTTCTCCGCGGCGGACGCTTCCGGAGCCGCCTTGGCGGCCGCGGGGGTTTGAGTTTTCGTCGCGTCGCCGGCGCGCGCGATCCCGACGGCGAGAACGAGCGCGCACGCGGCGCCGAGGAACCTCTTCAACATGACAGCACCTCCTGGATTGAGAACCGGGGGACGACTGGGCTGCGGCCCGGAGGGCGTTGCGCGGAACCCGCCCGGACGGGCGCGAGCGACGAATCTCCCGCGATTATAGGACGGGATCGATCGGAGTCAATGCCGCGGGGCGGCGTGTGCTATCATGGCCGCCGACTCCATCCTGCGGAGCGCGGCGATCCCCATGCCACTCACCGGCGTCCTCGAGACATGCGTCTACGCCACCGACCTCGCGGCCGCCGAGCGTTTCTACACCGACGCGCTCGGCCTCTCGGTGGTTGGGCGCGCGGCGAACCGGCACGTCTTCTTCCGATGCGGCGAGGGCGTGTTCCTCGTCTTCAATCCGGACGTGACGGCGGTCGAGGCTACGGCGGTCGGCGGCGTCGGCGTGCTCCACGGGGCGCGCGGGCCGGGGCACGTGGCGTTTCGCGTGCGCGACGACGAGATCCCGACGTGGCGCGAGCGGCTCCGCGCGCGCGGCGTCGCGATCGAGGCGGAGGTCGCCTGGCCGGAGGGCGCGCGGTCGATCTACTTCCGCGACCCGGCTGGGAACAGCGTCGAGCTCGCGTCGCCGCGGATCTGGGGGATCGCCGAGGGAGCGATGGACGGCGCGGGTTCGTGATGGCGCGCCCGAATTGCTGCGCAAGAACCGGATATCCCGAGGATCGCGTCGCGACTAACGTCGACGGTGGACTCGAGACGTGGCGACCGCCACGAGGAGGACCCCATGAACACCGTCACGGGTAAGATCGCCGATGAGATCGAGGATTCGAAGCGCGCCAGCGGAAGGATGTTCGAGACGGACGAGGAGAAGTGGGAAGCGCTCGTCTGCCGCGACCGCGCCGCGGACCGAGCGTTCGTCTGCGGCGTCGCGACGACGGGCGTCTGCTGCCGCCCAACCTGCGCCTCTCGCCGGCCGAACCGGGCGAACGTCGAGTTCTTCGCGACGTTCGACGACGCGTCGCGGGCCGGATATCGCGCTTGCAAGAAGTGCCGGCCGGACGCGCCGGCCGGTACGTCGGCCGCGCGCGACCTCGTCGTGCGAGCCTGCCGCCTGATCGACGAAGCGGACGGGCCGCCGCCGCTCAGTCGGCTCGCCGAAGCGGCCGGCCTGAGCCCTGCGCACTTCCATCGCATCTTCAAGCGGGTCGTCGGGGTCACTCCGAAAGGCTACGCGGCCGCGCGGCGCGTGCAACGCTTCCGCGAGGGGCTCGCGCGCGGCGCGAACGTGACCGAGTCGATCTACGACGCCGGGTTCGGCTCGAGCAGTCGGCTGTACGACGGCGCGACGGACGCGCTCGGCATGACACCGAGCGAACTCCGGCGCGGCGCAGCGGGCCTCGAAATCCGCTTCGCGATCGAGCGTTCGGACCTCGGCTGGACGATCGTCGCGGGGACCGAGCGCGGCGTCTGCATGATCGAGTTCGGCGACGGATCCGAAGCGCTGCGCGAGCGGCTGTCGGCGCGGTTCCCGAACGCCCGGCTGGTGGACGACGATCCGAGATACGCGGAGTGGGTCGGGGCGCTCATCGCCGCGATCGATTCGCCGGGGCGCGGTATCGACCTCCCGCTCGACATTCGGGGGACCGCGTTCCAGCGCCGCGTGTGGGAAGCGCTCCGCGCGATCCCGGCGGGCTCCACCGCGACGTACGCCGAGATCGCGGGGCGGATCGGGCGCCCCGGCGCGGCGCGGGCCGTCGCGCGCGCGTGCGCGTCGAACCCCGTCGCCGTCGCGATCCCCTGCCATCGCGTCGTGCGCGCCGACGGTACGCCCGGCGGCTACCGATGGGGCGTCGATCGGAAGCGCGCGTTGCTCGCGCGGGAGCGCGGGGCGCGCGAACGCCGCGCGCACAAGATGCCGAGGAATTGAGGGGACCGCGCGGAACCCGCGATGCCGGAGAACCTCGCGCATTTCCTCGCCGGCGCGCTCCTCGGCCTCTCGATCGCGGCGCCGCCGGGCCCCGTCATCGCCGTCATGGCGACGGAGGCGGTTCGCGGCCGCGCGACGGAGTCGCTGCTCACGGCGGCCGGCGCGATCACCGCGGACGCGGTCTGGCTCGGCCTCGTCGTCCTCGGGTTCATCGCGTTCCTCGGCGACCACCCACGCGTCGTCGGGTTTCTCGGCCTATGCGGCGCGGAGCTCCTGCTCTGGATGGCTTGGGGCGCGCTCCGGTCCGCGCGGAAGGGCTTCGCGGGCTCCGAGGCGCCGGGCTCCTACCACCTCGGCTTCCTCACCGTGCTCACGAGTCCCTTCTCGCTCGCATGGTGGCTCGCGAACGGCACGGTCGTGATCGCGAAGTGGGGCTGGCCCGGCGTCGCGGGGCTGTTCTTCTCGCTCGTCGTGTACAGCGTCGGGATCACGTACGCGTTGAAGTGGATCGGCGTGCGGGTGAAGCGGGCGATCGTCGGCATCGCGTACGCGAGCGCGGTCATGCTGGCGGGATTCGGGATCTACGTGGGCGTGACGAGCGTGAGGATGCTGCTCGGCCACATCACGAACTGACGCGGACCCGCTCTCCGGAGGGCAGACGATGAGATGCGTGGCGACTTCTCCGTTCGGCGCGATGAGGGGCTTTGCGATGGTCGCGGCGATCGCCGCGACGGCGGGAGCGGCGCATGCGACGCCCTCCCGTCCCGTCCACACGTACTCGATCGTCGCGCGCGACGCGGCGACGGGCGAATTGGGCGCCGCCGTCCAGTCGCACTGGTTCTCCGTCGGCCCACTCGTCCCGTGGGCGGAGGCTGGGGTCGGCGCGGTCGCGACGCAATCGTTCGTCGATCGTAACTCCTCGCCCGGCCCCGTCTCGACGCATGTGATCTGATCCGTCATCGTTGTTCCCTTGAGAGGAGGGACGACGATGGACGGACGAGCTCGCCGATTTCGCGAACGCGCACGAGAGGAGAAC
>Ga0247727_10001606_pt1 | contig 53219 bp, 42 predicted proteins | sample WisWelCaveWW1625_FD_202498 | JGI IMG/M metagenome (GOLD analysis project Ga0247727, IMG submission 202498) | Biofilm microbial communities from Wishing Well Cave, Virginia, United States - WW16-25 | ecosystem: Environmental > Aquatic > Deep subsurface > Groundwater > Cave microbial mat | place... | reverse complement strand
ATCCCAGCGGCGCGAACCCGCACGGTCGCGAGCACGCTGGGAGGATCGATGCGCTGGTCGAAGGCCGCGAAGAAGAGCGCATCTCGTCGCGCGGTACCGCCCTCGGGGTGACGGGCGACGAGCCGCGCCGGTGGCGTCCGGAAGCTCCACGATTCGCCGCTCCCGAGCGACGCGCCGAGGGCGCTCTGCGTTCCGGCCGCGACCGTCGCCCGGAACTCGGTCGCCATCGGGAAGCGCCCCTCGGGTTCGAACACGAGCGTGCGGGTGCCGACCCAGCGCCACGCGCCCTTCGCCTGCGGCTCGATCCGCACCGGCACGTCGTGGAGCGCGAGTGCTTCGTGCGAGTCGAGTGCGAGCATCGGCTGAGAGAACGTCACGGAGAGATGCGGCGCGAGCGGGACGTCGCCCTCGGGCATGTGGCGCAGTACCGCCAGGGGACCCGCGTCGGCGAGCTCGGGTCGGGCCGCGTCGGGCGTCGGCGGGAACGTCGCACGCTCGGTACGACCGGCGCGCGGCGGCGGCAGCGAGGGCTCACGCAGCGCGAACGGAAGGGCCCGCGGCTCGGCTGCGAGCGGCGGCAGCCGGTCGATGACGCGTCGCGACTCGGCGTCCATGAGCCGCGTGGCGAACGGCCTGGCGATGAGCGCCGGCGCCTCGGACGCGTCTCTGCCCTCGCTCAGCCGGAAGCCGGGGCCCGGCGTGATGTGTCCGCCTGCCGCGCTCGTGAGCGGCTGCCCTCGCCTGCCTGGCAGGGGCTCCGACCCCTGGCTAGGAGCGCGCGTCGCCCAGGGCGCCACGGCGAGGGACGCCGTGACGGCGAGCAGGACGTAGCCGTAGCCGAGCGCCCGGTGCGCACTCGACATCACCGACCTCCACGCTCAGGATACAGCCGAGGCTCCTTTTCATTCCCTTGCTTGCGATATCATGCCCTCTGGTCGTTTGGCAGGAGGGCCGATGGGCGACGCCGGTGAGGGACTGATCGACGCCGAAGACCGCTTCCAGCAGTGGATGGCCGAGCGCGAGCAACAGAAGCAACGGAAGGGTGTGGCGTCGGCGGATCCGGAGCGCGAGCGAAAACTCAACTCGCTGCGCCTCGCGAAGGCGGAGCTCGAGCGGCAGCGCGCGGTGACGACGAGCCCGATCCGGCAGAAGCAGATCGGCCAGGCCCTCGCCGAGCTCGACAACCAGTTGCGAAAGCTCAGCGCGTCGTAGCCAGCTTCGCGGTCACGCGCTCGCGGATCCACTTGCCGTCCCACCACTCGACCGGGTTGACCGGCTGCCCCCGGACGAGCGTCGTGAAGTGGAGGTGGTCGCCGTCGGCGAGGCCCGTGGCGCCAGTGCGCCCGAGCACCAAGCCGCGCTCCACGCCCTGGCCTTCCTTCACCTCGATCGACGAGAGGTGCGAGGAGAGCGTCATCAGCCCGAGGCCGTGGTCGACGACCACGCTGTTGCCGTAGATCCCGAGATAGCGCGCCAGCAGGACCACGCCGCGGTTGGCGGCCGGCACCTCTGTCCGCGCCACGGCGGCGAGGTCGAAGCCGAGGTGGGTCTGGCGGTCGACCTCGCGCCCGCCGTACACGTAGCTGCGCTGGTCCGCGAACGCCGACATCACTTTCGCGTTCCGGAGCGGAAGGAAGGGCTCGCTGAAGAGGAAGCTCGCGGCGGAGCGCGGGGCGAGCGCCACGAGCTCGGCCGCGTTCGCCGCGCGCAGCTCGCGGTTGATCTGGAGGTAGTCGTCGAGCAGGCTCCCGCGGGGGCTGAGACTCGAGGTCTGCCCGCGGATCTCGGTCACGACCCTCGTGAGGAAGGCGTCGTCGAGGGTAATCCGGTCGCGGGCGTGCGGCCGTCGCTCGAAGCGGTCGACGAACGCGAGCGAGGCGAGGTTGCCAGCGTCATCCTCGGCCACGACCTGCAGCGCGCCCGGCTGCTCGAGGTCCCATGGAACGCCAAAGAGGGCGACACGGTCGCCGCTTCTTCCGCCCGGCAGCGGCGATCCCGGAAAGCGCCAGGCCCCGGCGCTCACGAAATCCGTCACGGCCGTTTCGCCGACCCGATACACCACCAGTCCTGAGCCGCCCTGCGCGACGTAGTGCTGCGTCGAACGCACCGACAGAAACGGAGGCGACAGGCGCACCGGCAGCCGGAGCTCCCGGACCACCGGCCCGGGAGCGAGGAGCCACGTCGCCGCGCGCTCGGCCACCACGCGAACCGTCGCCTCGCCCTCCGCGAGGCCCATGAGCGCCCGATGACCCACGTCCGCGCGAATCTCGTCCTGCCGCAAGGGCTCCGCCCATGGGCGCCACGCGGCCGGCGGCCGATGGTGGTGGCGCGCCACGACCCGGACTCGCCCCTGCTGCTCGATCTCGAGTCGCAGTCCGGCGAGCCCGCGGCCCGTCGCGCTCGCCCTCGCGACCAGGGGCGTCCTCGGCCCGATGGCCTTCGCCTCCGTGAGGATCTCGACCGACGGCGGCGGTCCCGTGCGCAGGGCCGAGACCAGGACGCCGGCCAGGGCGACCACGATGGCCAGAAAGACCAGGGCTTTGAACGGGCTATTCAAGCCAGTCATACTACGATGAACGGGGTCCAGGGAGCGGCGGCTTCGGGCCCTGCGCCGGCCCGGCCGGCGTGCGCGAGCGGACTTGCAGTGGACGGCCCCGGGGCCTTACACTCTGCGGGGCCTAAGTGATTCGGGCTCTAGGAACTATGGCTACCGACGATAACGCTTCCGATACCGACGTCCTTTCCGCGACCGAGTTCGTGCGCCCGCCCCGCAAGCCCTTCTACAAGGACCCGCTGAGCATCATCGGGTGGGGCATCGCAGTCGTGTCGATCGTCGCCTATTGGTACTTCTTCGTGCGCAAGCCCGTGCCGAAGCCCGGCCAGCAGATTGCACGGCTGACGGGCGTCGAGGGCAAGGTCAAGGTCAAGCCGAACGCGGAGGAGGCGTGGGGTGAGGCCGGGCTCGCCAAGCAGCTGCACGTCGGCGACGTGGTGCAGACCGAGACCCGGGCGGGCGCCGAGATCTCCTTCAACTCCGGCAGCGTCGTCAAGGTGCGCTCCGACAGCGTCGTCTATATCGGCGGCTCGGCCGAGTCGTCGACCGCCGCGTGGCGCGTACAGTCGGGCAAGGTCAATTTCTCGGTGTCCGGGGAAACGACCGAGATCGAGACGCCCACGGTGCGCACGACGGCGCTCGAGAACGCGACCGGGAACATCGACGTCGGCGAGGGCGGCCAGACGGGCGTCAAGATCTTCCAGGGCGAAGCCCAGCTCGAGACGACCCAAGGCCAGAAGATCACGCTCCAGCAGAACCAGGCGGTGCAGGTCGACGCGGCGGGCCGCGCGAGCGCCACGATGGAGTTGCCGCCACCGCCGACGCTCATCGCGCCGCCGTCGCGCTCGCGGCTGACGGTGGCGTCGGCGCCCGACCCGTCGGCGAAGCTCAGTTGGACCCAAGTGAAGAACGGCGACACGTACCACGTCGCGCTCGACTACAACGTGACCCAGGCCAACCTCCTGTTGTCGGCGGCGCTCGATGAGTCCGGCGTCAAGGGGACCGCCCACGACATCAAGGGCCTGAACCTCGGGCGCTACTTCTGGCGCGTGGCGGCCGTCAACAAGGACGGCCTCGAGGGGGCGTTCTCGCGCGTGTCCCACTTCCAGGTCGTCGAGCCCGAGGTGCCGCAGCCGACCGCGACACCCGCGTCCGAGACTCCCGCGGTCACGCTCGTGGTGCAGGCGGCCGACGAGGTGGCGCCCGGCGTCGTTCACGTGGGTGGCCGCGCAGCGCGCGGGGCGACGGTCACCGTGAACGGCACGCCCGTGAAGGTCCTGCCCGACGGCAGCTTCAGCGAGTTCGTGCGCCACACCGGCCGGGGCGAGCTGATCGTGCGCGCCACGGCCGAGGACGGCCAGTTCATCGAGCAGGCGCGCGCCGTCTCGAAGCGGTAGATGGCGCGCGAGCGCTGGTTCTTCGCGCAGGGCAACCAGAGGCGGGGTCCCGTCCCGTTCAACCAGCTCGTCGAATCCGTCCTGGGCCAGTCCGAGCCGCAAGCCGTGCTCGTGTGGCGCAAGGGTTACGCGGACTGGACGCGCGCCGAGGACATCCCGGAGGTCCAGCGGCGCCTCGCGCCGTTCCTCGCCAGGAAGGCGGCGGAGGAAGCGGCCAAGCGCGGCCCCGCGCCCGCGCCGGTGGAGGCTCCCGCCCCGCGGCCGATCCGAGTCGAGGAGGCGAAGCCCGGCAGCCCCGTTCTCGTCTACGGGGGCATCGCGGCGGGCGTTGCCGTCCTGGGCCTGCTCGCGTGGCTGTTCTGGCCGCGCGCGGAGCCTCCCACTCCCGCGCCGACGGCGTTGCCGCTCGGTGGCACTACCCCGGACAACGCTCCGGCTATCGTGATCCCCGCCCCGCCGCGCGTGACGCCCGCGGCGGCGGAGACGCCGACACCAGCGCCCACGACCCGGCCCACGCCGCCGCCGCCGCCGGCGATGGCCAGCGCCGCGCTGGCGGACCGCGAGAGCGAGATCCCGAAGATCGAGCTCAGGCTGCTGCGCCAGGTTGCGACCTGGGCCGACGACACGTTGAAGCTGACCGTCTACAACGGCACCCGCTGGCGCGTGACCGAGGTCTACGTCAGGATCAGCCGCTTCAAGGACGACGACTTCGTCGAGGATCCCCGGTCCGTGCTGCTGGCGCCGCCGGGTGCCGCCGTCGACGCCGGGGTCGCCGACCTCCTGAGCCGAGTCGCCCCGGACCGGAAGAAGGCGGGCCTCAATCCGCTGGACACGGGCAGCTTCGAGGGCAAGGTCGGCCCGCGCCCCGAGAATTTCAGGGCGGAGATCGACTCGGCGCGGGGCTATTCTCCACGCTAGTATTCTAGGGGGTGCGCCGTCGCACCCGCCAGACCAACCGCCCCGACATGCACGACCCACGCGTTCCCGAAGCGCTCGAAGGCTGGAGCGTGCTTCACCAGATGTTCCGCATCCGCTGGACCGACTGGCGCTCGCGAACCCCAGAGGAGCGCCACCGGATGGCTGCCGCGGCGGCGGCGGCACTCGCCGACATGCGGCGCGAGGGCGACGGCGCGAGCGTGCCGGTGACGCTGCTCGGGCACAAGGGCGACCTGATGCTGATCCACCTCCGCCGCGGCTTCGAGGAGCTGCAGCGGGCCGAGCTCGCGGTCGCGGGGCTCGATCTATCCGAGTTCCTCGAGCCCACGACGTCCTTCGTCTCGATGGTCGAGCTGGCGATGTACGAGATGACGCTGCAGATCCACAAGCGACTGGGCGAGCGCGGGCTCAAGACGGGCAGCGACGAGTTCGAGGCGGCGTTCGACGCGGAGCTGGAGGAGCAGCGCAAGCGCGTTGGAGCGCGGCTCTTCATCGATCCGCCGGCGCGCCGCCACGTCTGCTTCTACCCGATGAACAAGCGCCGCGGCGAGCAGAAGAACTGGTACCTGGAGTCGATGGAAGAGCGCGCGCGCATGATGCTCGACCACGGCCGCATCGGCCGCCACTACTCGGGACAGGTGACGCAGATCATCTCGGGGTCGATCGGCTTCGACGACTGGGAGTGGGGCGTCGACCTCTTCGCCGACGACCCGCTCGTCTTCAAGAAGCTGATCTACGAGATGCGCTTCGACGAGGCCTCCGCGTGGTACGCGGAGTTCGGGCCATTCTACGTCGGGCTGCAGTTCTCGCCGTCCGAGCTGCCGAAGTACCTGGAAGGCCAGGTCCCGCAGCTCGTTCTGGCATGAGGGGAGGGAGCGGATGAGGGCGGGACACGCCAGTCGGGCCGTCGTTCTCCTGGGGTTGGCCGGGCTCGCCGCCTGTGGCGGGGACTCGGGCACCTCGCCCACGCCCGGCCCATCCCCGACCGCCGCCGCGTGTGCCGCCGGCCCGCCGGTCACGGGCATCCCGGGGCTCACGGCGCGGCTCGTGGTTTCGGGCCTGCGGAACCCGCTCGACCTGCAGTCGGTGCCGAGCGACGCCGAGCGGCTCTACCTGGTCGAGCAGGGCGGCCGGATCCGCATCGTGAGGAGCGGCCAGCTCCAGGCGGCGCCGTTTCTCGACATCGCCTCTCGCATCTCGACCGGCGGCGAGCGCGGCCTGCTGGGCCTCGCGTTCCACCCGCAGTTCGCGACGAACCGCCGCTTCTACGTCAACTACACCAACCCGAGCGGCGACACGCGCATCGCCGAGTTCCTCGCCACGTCGGCCGACGCCGCGGACCCGGCCAGCGAGCGCATCCTGCTCGGCGTCGGACAGCCGTTCGCGAACCACAACGGCGGCGGGCTCGCGTTCGACAACTCCGGCCGGCTGCTGATCGCGCTCGGCGACGGCGGCTCCGGCGGCGATCCGCAGAACAACGGCCAACGCCTCGACACGCTGCTCGGCAAGATCTCGCGGATCGACGTCGATGCGGGCTCGCCCTACGCGCTCCCCGCCGATAACCCGTTCCTCGCGACGGCGGGGGCGCGCGGTGAGATCTGGGCCTTCGGTCTGCGGAACCCGTTCAAGATCGCGGTCGACCGGCCGACGGGCGACCTCTACATCGGCGACGTGGGACAGAACCGGATCGAGGAGATCGACGTGGGCCTCGCGACGAGGCGGGGCGGCGAGAACTACGGCTGGCGGCTCACCGAGGGCACGCAGTGCTTCAGCCCGTCGAGCGGCTGCGACCGCACGGGCCTCACGCTGCCGGTCTACGAGTACGGCCATTCGGAAGGCTGCTCGGTCACGGGCGGCGTCGTCTACCGCGGCTGCCGCGTGCCCGCGCTCGTGGGCACGTATTTCTTCGCCGACTTTTGCACCGGGCTCGTGCGCTCGTTCCGCCTCGCGAACGGCCAGGCCACCGAGTTCCGCGACTGGACCTCCAGCACGCGCGGCGTGAACTCGCCCGCTTCGTTCGGCCTCGACGCCGCGGGCGAGGTGTACATCGTCGACTACGACGGCGAGCTGTACCGGCTCGAGCCTGCGGGCTAGCTGAAAGCGATGACGTGCGCGGAGCAGCTTGATAGACCTTCGCGCTACGCAGGTTCGGCAAGCCGCCACAGGCTTTCAAACTCCTCGCCGTACCGTTTGAACAACTCAGTATCCTCACCGTAAACCTCGAGCAGGGGTGTCCGGCTCGCGACCGCATGGTACAGGTACTGAATGGCAGTGATGGTACTGTCCGTTCGGACCAGCTGCGTGACAATCAGCCCGGCCTTGAGGATCTTGATCTCGAAGCTGCCCTTTGCCGACGCTTTCGAAACGGACTCCGCAATCGCCTTGAAAGCCGAGCGAGCCGCCTTTATCTCCGTCACGACCGTATCCTTGCTGACTCCTTTTATTTGACGGTGATTGATGAAGGCTGGCAACTCGGGGTTGTCTTCGGCCATGATGAGAACTCTGACCTGCACTCCAACGGTGGCCAAGTGTTTCATCGTGTCCTCGAAGTGCGCGCCCTTCGTACAGACGTGCATCGTGTAGCCCATCAGGTCGATCGCTCTCGTCGCGCTTTCGAGGCGCCGCATCCAGTCTTCGTACGATCCGGCCGCGCCGCTGGTGGCGTAAATCCGCCGAAGGCCCGTTCGGTGGCTGTCGCCGAGGAGCTGCACAGAGTCACGCAGAGTGCTTAGCATGCCCTGCAGTTCTTGGATCGCTGCTCGCACCGGCTCCCTGCCAACCAGCGTCCAGAGAACCTCGACGACGACCACGGTTACAGCGACCAAGGCAACGTTCTGGAGCGCGGAGAGCCAGAACTCACGATGCCTTGTCGCGTCCGTTAGGAGGAACGCCACAAGCAGCAGAAGGGCACCGAAAATGCCGAAGATAACAGGCGGCTTCCAGGCCTCCGTCTTCATGTCTCACCTCATATGGAAGCTTTCACCCCATGCACGGCGTAACACATGGCCACGCTGCGTGGGCTGCACCGTTTCACTACGCCGAGTTCACACGATAGCACCTGTGACAACGTCGCAACACGAGATTGACGCGCTCGGGTTCTGACCCCTATCATTCGCACAGCCATTCCATTGCGGTGGGTCCGATGTCCAGTTCCGCTCTCGACGTCCTCGTGGCGCTGTTCGACGAGCGCGCGCGAGGGCAAAGGAAGCTCGCGGTCCTGACGGGGGCCGGCATATCCCGCGCGGCGCCATCCCATTTGCCGGTCGTCACGGCGATGCTCACACCCATCCTCAAGGAGCTAATCCCGACTCCGGGTGTGGCCGCGGAGCTGCTCCGCGCGGAGAACCCGCTGAGAAGAAACACCAAGGAGTTCCTCCGCTTCGAGACCTACTGCGAGCTGCTGGTCAAGCAGAAGGTCGACCCCGAGCTGGAGTTCCTTGACCCGCTCGGCGACTGCGTGGCCGTCAATCGAAACCACATGCTCATGGCCGGGCTCATCCAGAAGGGTCACGCTGTCTTCACCACTAATTTCGATGCACTTATTGAGCTGGCCTGCGAGCGGGTGGGGTTCCAGCCCGACGTCCTCGCCTATCCGAACGATTACGCGCGGTTCCTCGAACAGCCGAGCGCGATGCCGCTGTTCAAACTGCACGGGAGCCTGGAGGTGCGCGGCAAGCCGGCGCGCGACTCCCTCCGGGCCTGCCTGGACCAGATCGCTCGGGCCGGCGGCGACGACCACGTCCGGCTCGAGGAGCCCAAGCGACGGGTGCTGGAGCACGTCCTCCGCGATCACGACCTGATCGTGCTCGGGTACTCGGGGGCCGACGACCTCGACATCGGCCCCGCGCTGGCCAGAATCAAAGCGCCCGGCACGAAGCTGATCTGGGTGAACCACACTCCCAGCTCTCAGCCGTCGCAGCTGATCCGCGGCCATGAGATCGCGTTCGCTCCCAAGGACAAGAACGGGCACCACTTGGCCGAGCGCACGCACCTCCTCGCGGGCCTGGTCGCCAGCGGCCGCAGGCAGCCAGACGACGTCATGGTGGCCGATGCGGACACCGACAACGTGGTCGAGGCGCTGAGCGCCGCCTATGGCGTGACCCTTCCGCACTCCACCGACTCGGAGTTCGTGTTCGATCCGGCGGACTTCGCGGAGCGCTGGCTGAAGCGGCGTCTCCCGCGCCAGCTCCAGCGGTGGTATATCGGCGCGCACATCCTCGCGGAACGCGAGCGGTATGTCGACGCCATCGCACTCTATGACCGATGCCTGTCGGTCGCATCGGGGGCGAGAGAGCGCCTGTCGGTCTCGGGGGCCAAGGTCAACATGCTGCTGCGGCTGGAGCGGTTCGACGACGCTGACAAGCAGTTGTCCGCGACGGAGAGCGAGGCGCGGAGCCTTCGCGACCTCGAGGTCCTGTCGGGCTGGCTGCACCAGGCCGGCTATGCGCGCTACAACCTGGGGCAGCGCGCCTTCGATCGCCGCGACTGGGACGAGGCGGCTCGGCAGTACGCCAGGGCGCGCCCCGCCTATGAGGAGAGCCTCCGTCTCGCCCGGCAGCGGGGCGCCCCCGAGGAGGTCTCGGCAACGCTCCATCAGCTCGGGCTGCTCAATGTGAACAACCGGCAGCCTAAACGGTTCCGCTTGCTCGAAGCGCTCCTGAGCCAGCGCGGCTCCGTGGGCCGCGTCCGCAGGCGGCTGTCCCGGATTCCGGATCGACTGTGGCTCGTCCCCGTTAACCTGCTGGTGCGCTGGGACCGGCGGTCGGGGGAACGCTGCTACCGCGAGGCGGCCGACATCGCAAGGAAGCACGGCCTGCTCGGACGCTACGTCGAGTCCATGGGGCAGCTCGCCAGCCTCCTCCATTTGAAGAAGGACTATCGGGGCGAGGTGCTGGCACTCCACGGCGCCCTCGAGCTGGCCCGCCCCCTGGGTCGGAATTACCTCCTGACCGCTCTCTACGGGCAGCTCGGCCGCGCATTCATGTACCTGAGGGCATACGAGGCCGCATGCGATGCCCTCGTTGTGGCAGAGCAGCATGCCGCCCTGGGTGACCCTCTTGCCGCCGATGTGGACCAGGCGCTCCGAGAGCTGCGCGACAGGATGGGACCAGCGGCGTTCGACCCCATCCGCGGCTCGGCCCAAGCAAAGCCGCAGGCGGACCTAATCGCCGGCCTCGCGGACTCCGCGCGCCGCTTCGTTTCGCCTCGCTGACGCTTGGGGGGCCTCTTCCGCGAAGCGAGCGGTGGGATCTGCGACGCAGCTCCCCCAGAATCAGCCGAAGCGTTTCGCGACCCGAGCCCGAGCCTGAGCGGCGACCACCTCGCGGTTGCGCGCGGGGGCTGTGGTCACGAGCGCGTCCACGAGCCGCCGGGCGCTCGCTGTGACCTCGCGGATCGCACGCTCGAAGGCCGCGGCGTTGGCCTGTGAGGGCGTGTTGTAACCGCTCAGCTTGCGAACGAACTGCAAGGCGGCCGCCTGCACCTCTTCGTCGCTCGCCGGGGGCTCGAAGTTGAAGAGGGTCCGGATGTTTCGGCACATGGCACTCCTCCGCTGAACGGCGCGATCAGCTCGTCGCCGAAGACGCCCGGCGCACTCGTGATACGCGCGCGACCTTCGCCGTCCACCATCACGCTGCCCGGCTTGAGGTCGCGGTGGAGCACGCACTTGGCGTGCGCGGCCGCGAGCCCGGCGCAGACCAGGCGGCCGATCTCGAGCGCCTTGTCGAGCGAGAACTGCCCGATGCGCTTCTTGAGCGAGCCGGCACACCGCGGGATGCGTGACCTGGCGGGCGAGCCGGGCCTCGTTGTAGAAGCGCGCCAGCCGCTCGGCGTCCTGCTCCACTTCCTCGGGCAGGAACTTGAGCGCGACCGGCTGCTCGAGCTTCAGGTCGTCGTCGGCGCGGTAGACCTCGCCCATTCCGCCACGGCCCAGAAGCCCGAGTACGCGGTAGCGGTCGGCGAGGACGGATCCGGGCGCGAAGCGGGCAGATGCGGTGCTCGAGGCCAGGCGGCTCGCGCTACTCGACGGCGGCTTGTGGCCGGGCCGGCTGCCCGAGCCAAAGACGACGGCGGCGGGCCGTGGCGCCGTGCCGGTCGGCGCCTCCTCCGGATCGTCCACGCCACGAGCCTATCCCACTTCCCGCGGCCCGAACGACGTGCGCACGCCTCAGCGGCGGCGCTTCGGGCTCAGGCGGAGAGAGCGGTGCGCACGAGGCCGGCGAGCTTCGGGAGGGCGTATGGCTTCTGGAGCAGCAGAACGCCGGGCTCGAGCACGCCGTGACGCGAGATCACGTCCTCGCCGTATCCGGAAGTGAAGAGCACGCGCAGGCCGGGCCGGCTCTGCGTCAGGCGCGCCGCGAGCTCGCGGCCGTTCATGCCGGGCATCACCACGTCGGTCAGCAATAGGTGGAGCGGCTCCGCGTGTCCGGCCGCGACTACGAGGGCTTCGGCGGCATTCGCGCACGACAGCACGCGGTATCCGAGCGACTCGAGCTGCTCCCGCGTGACGTCGCGGACCGTTGTTTCGTCCTCGACGAGCAGCACCGTCTCGTTCCCGCGCGGCACGTCGGCCCTCGGCACCGGCCGTGCGGCTTTCTCCGCCCGGGCCTCCGGTAGGAAGATCCGGAACGTGGCCCCCTTCCCGGGCTCGGACGAGACCTCGATCGAGCCGCCGTTCTGCTCCACCGCGCCGTAGGCCATCGCGAGCCCGAGCCCCGTCCCGGAGCCCGCCGCCTTCGTGGTGAAGAAGGGCTCAAAGATGCGCGCGCGCACTTCCTCGCTCATGCCGAGGCCCGTATCGCTCACGGACAGCACCACGAAGGGCCCCTGCAGAACGCGGCTCGGGGCGGCAGCGGCGGTGGCGCGGTCCACCTCGATCGTGAGCGTTCCTCCGTCGGGCATCGCGTCACGCGCGTTGGCGGCCAGGTTCAGCAGCACCTGCTCGAGCTGTCCCTGGTCGACTTCGACCAGGCACGGCTCGTCGGCGATCCGGGTCCGAAGCGCCACGTCCTCGCCGATCATGCGCGCGAGCATCGAGCCCGCGCCTTCGACCAGCGAGCGCAGGTCCAGGACCCTGGGCGCGATCACCTGCTGCCGGCTGAAGGCGAGCAACTGATGCGTGAGCGCCGCCGCGCGCCACGCGGCTTTGTCCGTCTCCTTGAGCCAGCGATGGGCGCGGGCCTCGGGCGTCACGTCGCGCAGCGCGAGCGCCAGGCTGCCCGTGATCGCGGTCAGCAGGTTGTTGAAGTCGTGCGCCACGCCGCCCGCGAGGCGGCCCACCGCCTCCATCTTCTGCGACTGCCGCAGCCGTGCTTCGAGCGCCGCCCGCTCGGCCTCGGCTCGGTGGCGCTCGCTGACGTCGCGCAGGATCGTCTGGTATTTTCCGTCGGGCATGCGCCGCGAGCTCATCTCGACGGGCACCCCCGTGCCGTCCTTGCGCGTGAGGCGCCGTTCGACGACCACGATCTGGCCCTGGTCGGTGAGATCGCGGCGAAACGGAGAGCGCTCGAGCTCGGCAGCCGTGAACAGGCTCTCGAGCGAGAGCGAGAGCAGCTCCTCGCGTGTATGCCCGGTGAGCTCGGAGGCCCGACGATTCGCCTCCACCAACTCGCCCGCCGGTGCGCTCACGACAATCGCGTCCGCCGCGAGGTCGATGAGCCCGCGGTAGAGCGCTTCCGAGGCGCGCAGCTCGGCTTGCTGGCTGCGCAGCCGCCCATGGCTGTCGCGCAGCCGGCCGGCCACGAGGCCCACGCCCAGGCTCGTTGCCACGAGAATGATCGCCGCGTCGGCGACGTCGGCCGCGTGGTTGGCCTGTGCCGGTGCGGGAAGCAGGCCGCGCGCCTCGGCCACCAGAACGGCCGCCGTGCACGCAACGGTCAAGAGGGTCACCGCGACCAGGCTGGCGCGATCGAGCAGCAGGCCGCACAGGATCAGTGAGGCCGGCATCATCAGCACCGCGACGTCGCCGAAGCCGTTGCCCGAGCCAACCATCACGGCCGCGGCGAGGAGTGGCAGGCTCAAGGCCAGAAGCCGCGCCGCGGCCTGGGGCGCCCCGCTCCGGTTGACGAGGAGCACGGCTCCGAGCACGCCGAGCTCCCACACGAGAGCGGTGTACGGCGGCCCCCACGGGGCGCTCCCCGCCAGCCAGAAGTTGAGCAGCGAGAGCAGGATCCCCGCGCCCACTCCGAGTGTGACGAAGCAGACGCTGCGGGCGATCCAGCGGTCACCCGCTTCGAGCGGCGCCTGCGGGATCAGCAGGCGGCTCAAGCCATGGCGACGCGGCGACGCAATCTCGGGGTGTTCCTCACGGCTGTACGTCGTCGTCGCCATGGCCGTGGGCTGTGAGAGCAGGATGCGTGCCAGACTGAAACACCCTTGTGCTCAAGGCACTTCGAGAATCGTCGTCCGGGGTCTGGACCCGGCATCCCGCGGTTGGACGACGGCTCGCTCGCCCGGGCCGATCGCGGACCTGGGCTCGGCGCTAGTCCTGCCTGAGCGCCGTCGCGGGGTCGATGCGGGCCGCACGCGCGGCGGGCAGGCCGGTTGCGGCGAGCGCGGCCATGAGCAGCAGGCCCGCGGTCGCCGCATAGAGTCGCGGATCGAGAGGGTCGACGTCGAAGAATATCCCCCGGAACAGCCGCGCGAGGGTGAGCGCCCCCACTCCCCCGAGCGCCATCCCAAGGGCCACGAGCCGGAGGCCACGACCGAGCACTTGCCGCAGCACGTCCCGCGCCGTGGCGCCGAGCGCCATGCGCAGCCCGAGCTCGGGCGTCTGGGCGCCGACGACGTACGCGAGGAGACCATAGAGGCCGATCGCGGCGAGGAGCAGGGCCGCCCCGGCGAAGCTGGCGGCGAGCCGCACCGCCACACGTGGAAAGAGCAGCGTCTCGTCGATCCGTTCGCCGAGCGCTGCCACGTGGAACACCGGTTGCTCGGAATCGATCTCGAGCACGGCGCGGCGCGCCGCCCCGGCGAGCGAGGCGGGGTCGCCGCTCGTCCGGACCGCCAGCATCATCATGGCTTCCGGAGCCTGCGCCAGCGGAACATAAGCCTCGGCGTCGGGATCGGTGGCGAGCGACCAGTGGCGCACGTCGCCCACGACCCCGACGATCTCGCGCCAGCGCGCCTGCGGGCCGCCGAGGCGCAGGCGGCGGCCCACTGGATCCGCCGCGCCGAACTCGCGGCGCGCGAGCCGCTCGTTGACGATCACGACCGGCAGCGCGCCTTCGCGGTCGCGCGCGTCGAAGTCGCGGCCGCGGCGAAGCGGGATCCCGAGCACGTCGAAGTAGCCGGGTGTCGCAGCCCGGTACGCGGCGCGGGCGGCCTGCCCCGGCTCGGGCTCCGGAGCGCCCTCTGCCAGCACCCTGGTGCCGCGGTCGTAGGTGCTGAACGGGAGCACGTTCACCGCGGCGGCGCGCTCCGAGCCGGGGAGTGCTTCGAGCAGCGCGACGGCCCGCTCGAAGAACGCGAGCCGGCGCTCGGGATCGGAGTAGCGCCGCTCGGGGAGCGACGCGGTCAGCGTCAGCACTCGCTGCGGTACGAATCCGGCATCGCGGGCGGCGAGGCGGCGGAAGCTCAGCAGCGCGAGCCCCGCACCCACCAGCAGCACGAGCGAGACCGCCACCTGCCCCACGACGAGCGCTCCGCGCAGGCTCTGCTGGCGGGTCGTGCCGAGGCCGCGGCCGCCCGACGCGAGCGCCGTGGCGGCCCGGCGTTCGCCGGCGCGCAGCGCCGGCACGAGCGAGAAGCCGACGCCGGTGACGAGCGCCAGCCCCACCGCGAACGCGGCCGTCACCGCGTCGAGGCGCAGGTCGGCCACGTTGGGCAGGGTGGAAAGCGCGGACTCGGGCAGCGTGGCCCGCAGCGCCTGAAGCGCCGCGTGAGCGAGCAGCAGGCCGGCCAGAGCACCGGCCACGGCGAGCAGTAGGCTCTCGCTGACGAGCTGCCGGGCCACCCGGGCGCGGCTCGCGCCGAGCGCCATCCGCACCGCGAGCTCGCGCTGGCGCGCGACCCCGCGCGCGAGCAGCAGGCCCGCGAGGTTGGCGCAGCCCAGAAGTAGCACCGCCAGCACCGCGCCGAGGAGAGCCAGCAGGGGCGGACGCGCCTCGCGCGCGCCGAGCTCCTGCAGCGGGATCACGCGGACGCCGAGCGAGCGGAACGTCGCCGGGCTCTCTTCGGCGCGCCTCGAAAAAGCCGCGCGCACCTCGGCCTCGGCGGCCTGCGGCGAACGGCCGGAGCGCAGCCGGCCGAGCGCGACCACCGAGCCCGCCGAGCCCGGGTCGGACAATACCGCGGCCTCGTCGACGGCGAGCGGCGTCCACAGCTCTCCCTTGAAGTTGTACACAGGGAACTCGAAGCGCCGTGGCATCACGCCCACGATCGTGTGCGTCTCACCATCCAGCCGGAGCTGCCGGCCGAGAACGGCGGGGTCGCCCGCGAAGCGCCGCTGCCAGAGGCCGTGGCTCAGCACCACCACCCGGGGCGCCGCGGGCCGGGCGTCCTCGGCCGAGAGCGTCCGTCCGAGGAGTGGCGCGACCCCGAGCAGCGGGAAGCTGGCGGCCGTGACGCGGTAGCCCTGCGCGCGTTCCGGCAAGCCGTCGCCCGAGAGGCCCGCGCTCCAGTAGCGGTACGCGGCCACCCGCTCGAACGACGGCGCTTCGCGTGCCAGCGCGACGAAGGCCACGAGCGGAAGGCTGAAGCTCGCGCGGTTGCGCGCCTCGTCCCAGGCGCGCAGCAGGCACACTCGGCGTGAGTCGGGGTAGGCGAGCGGCTGGATCGTGAGCACGTGCAAAACGCTGAACACCGCACTCGACGCACCGATGCCCACGCCGAGCGTCAGCACCGCGGCGATCGTGAAGCCCGGGTTGGTGCGCGCGAAGCGCACGGCCTGTCGCAGGTCCGACGCGAGCTCGGTCATGTTCTCTCCTGCTGCTGACGACACGCCATCAAGCGGCGTGCCAGGCACGGCTGGCGCGCCAAGCCGCTGTCAGCGCAAGGATTTCGCGCCCGTCGCCCGGAGCGGAGGAGCGGCGCGCTGTTCGTTTCCGAACGCCCGGGTTCCCGGCCATGGGACGCGAAGACCGCTATCATGGGGAAGGTGGTGTTCATGGATCTCGCGGCCCTCTTCTTGTCGCACGTGAAACGCCTGCAGGCCGAGGCCGAGAAGGCGCTCAGCGCGGCCGGCCACGATTCGCTCGTCATCTCGAGCGGGGCGCCCTTCACCTACTTCGCCGACGACCAGGACGCGCCGTTCCGGCCGGTCCCCCACTTCGCCCACTGGTGCCCGCTCGGCGGGCCGCACCACCTGCTGCACGTCGTCCCCGGACGCTCGCCGCGCCTCCTCCGCCACGCGCCCGAGGACTACTGGTACGAGCAGGGCGGCGTCACCGATCCTTTCTGGCTCGGCGCATTCGAGTTCGAGGAGAGGGGATCGGCCGACGCCGTCTGGCAGGCGCTCGGCAAGCCCGCGAAGGCCGCCTACGTGGGCAACGAGACCGAGCGGGCCGCGGTCGCCGGGCTGGCAGCAAACCCGAAACCGCTCACGGCCCGGCTCGACTGGCTGCGCAGCTACAAGGACGATTACGAGGTTCGCTCGCTCGAGGAGGCGACCGCGATCGGCGCGCGCGGCCACCGCGCCGCGCGCGAGGCCTTTGCGGGTGGCGCGTCGGAGCTCGAGATCCACCAGGCATTCTGCCGGGCGACGGCCGCGACCGAAGCCCAGCTGCCGTACGGGACGATCGTCGCGCTCGACGAGAAGGGGGCGACGCTCCACTACGAGTCGAAGCGCCAGGGCAAGGGCGGCCGCGTGCTGCTGCTCGACGCCGGGGCCCAGAGCCGCGGCTACGCCTGCGACATCACGCGCACGACGCCGGCCCGCGCGTGCGACCCGCGCTTCGTCGAGCTCATCGAGTCGATCGACGCCATCGAGCAGGACCTCGTGCGCGCCGCCGTGCCCGGCCGCCCCTACCTGGAGGTGCACCTGCAGGCCCACGCCGCCGTCGCACGCGTGCTCGCCGACATGCGCCTGCTGCGCGTCTCCGCGGAAGAGGCGTTCGTGAAGGGCTACACCCATCCCTTCTTTCCTCACGGTGTGGGGCACCACCTGGGGATCCAGGTGCACGACGTCGCGGGCCGCCAGGCCGACCCGGAGGGTACTGCGGCTCCGCCGCCGAAGGAGCATCCCTACCTGCGCAACACGCGCACGATCGAAGCGGGACACGTGTTCACGATCGAGCCCGGCCTCTACTTCATTCCGATGTTGCTGCGCCAGTTCCGCTACGGGCCGGAGGCGCAGGCCTTCGACTGGGACACGATCGACGCGCTCACGCCGTTCGGGGGCGTGCGGGTCGAGGACAACGTGCTCGTCACCGCGAAAGGCCCGCGCAACCTGACGCGCGAGCAGCTCGCGGACTGAGGCCCCTGCGTCAGATCCCGGCCGCGGCGCGGAGCTCCGCCACGAGCTCGTGCGGCGTCCAGTCGTTGCCCCGGAACAGGCGCCGGAGCTTGCGATCGGGGCCGATCACCAGCGTGCGGAGGTTGTGCGTGAACGAGCGGTCCTCCCCGCGGAAGTCGAGTCCCGCCGCGGCCCCGAGCGCGCGGATCTCCTCGACACGGCCCGTGGCGAGCCGCCAGTGCGTGAACGGCGGCTGCGTCTTCTGGAACGGCCGGCCGTATGCGAGCAGCACCGGCGGAGTGTCGTGCTCGACGTCGAAGCTCACGGTCAGGAGCGCCGTCCGCTCCGCCAGTGTCCGCTCAGCGAAGAGCGCTGCGTGCGCCGCCGCGAAGCCCTTCATCAGGAACGGGCAGAAGTCGGGCATCGGGCAGCGCGTGAAGACGAACGTCACCGCGAGCGCCCGGCCCCGGTACTCGGCGAGCCGCAGCGCGCGCCCGTCCTGGTCGACGAGGGCCACGTCGGGCAGGAGATCTCCGACCCGCGGCTCGGGCGTCCGGGCCGCTGGGCTCGCTCCGGGTATCGGGACCGCCGGCTTCACGACGACGACCTCTTCCAGCCAGTAGCGCGAGTCCGGCACCACGAGCGTCGCCGTCAGCGAATCGCCCGGCGCCATCGCCTGCAGCAGCGCCGCGTCCTTCTCGAGCACGACGAAGGGCATCGTCATCGCCGGCATGAAGCCCGGGATTTCGGCGTGGGCGAGGGTCACGCTGCGTCCAGGCACGTCGACCTCGACGACCCTTCCCTCGATCGGGTAGCGCTTGGCGCCGGGCGTCGCGGCCTCGCGCCGGCAGGCCGGCACGAGGCTCGCGGCGAGCAGCAGCAGCGCCAGCGGGCGGCTTCGCGTCATACCGTCAGCTTCCTCTATTCTGGGGGGTGTTGCGCCACACCCCCCAGACCCCCCGCGCGCTCCGCCCGAGTGAATCGGGCTCCGCGCGCAGCCCGTCGCATTGGTAGGATGGGTGGCTCAATCCAGTCATCCGGGGACAACATGGACCTCATCGCTTTCTTCGTCGACTTCTTCCTGCACCTCGACAAGCACCTCGCCGAGGTGATCCGGGCCTACGGCGCCTGGACCTATGCACTGCTGTTCACAGTCGTGTTCCTCGAGACCGGGCTGGTGGTGGCGCCGCTCCTGCCCGGCGATTCGCTGCTGTTCGCGGCGGGCAGCTTCGCGGCGCTCGGCGCGCTCGACGTCTCGCTGCTGTTCGTGCTGCTCTCGGTCGCAGCGATCCTCGGCGACACGCTCAACTACGCGATCGGCCACTACCTGGGGCCGAAGGTGTTCCACTACCCGAAGTCGCGCTTCTTCAACCCCGACCACCTGAAGAAGACCCACGCCTTTTACGAAAAGTACGGCGGCAAGACCATCATCATCGCGCGCTTCGTGCCGATCGTGCGCACCTTCGCCCCGTTCGTGGCCGGGGTCGGGGCGATGAGCTACAAGCACTTCATCGCCTACAACGTCGCGGGCGGCCTGCTGTGGGTCACGATCTGCCTGGGCGCCGGCTACTTCTTCGGCAACCTGCCGTTCGTCAAGAAGAACTTCAGCCTGGTGATCCTGGCGATCATCGTGGTCTCGGTGATGCCGGCCGTCGTGGAGTACCTCCGGCACCGTGCGGAGGCAAGGCGCGCTCCGGCGGCGTAGCCCTCCCGCCTTTGGGTGGATCGCGACGGCGACCGGTTAGCGCGGCGCGGACCCGACCAGCACGAGCTCGAGCGAGGGCTTGAGCGCTTCGCCTCCGGCCGAAAAGCCGTCGAGCGCGAGCGCGTTCCGGCCCTCGCGCAGGAGCGCGGCCGGAAGCGTGAAGGCGGCGGGGGCCGCCTCGGCCACGCCGCCGCGCGCCACCTCGACGTCGTTCAGGCGCACGCGGTAGTCCGACACGCCGCGCACGCGCAGCACGGCCTCGCGCACCGAGCCCAAGCGTGCCACGTCGAAGCCGCGCCGTGCCTGCAAGCGGCCCGGCAGGGAGGAGGCCTCGGGCCAGCCCGAGTCGTCGAAGCCGGGCCCGCTCCAGCCGCGCGGCGGCGCGCCGGCTCCGGTGAAAGCCCGCAGCGGATCGGCAGCCGTCACCGCCTTCGTGAGTGCGAACGCGTCGTAGGCCCGGCCTGTCGTGTCCATCTGCCGCAACAGCAGCGCGCGGCCGCTCAGCTCGACGTGGGTGTAGCCGTGACGGTCGTTCGCGAAGGCGAGCGTGAACGGGTTCGTCGCCGCGCGCGCGTAGAGCTCCGCGCCGCCCGCCCCGGTCGTCACGTAGATGACGCCGCCGATCGGCCGGGTGCGCTCGTAGAGATGGTCGTGGCCGTTGAAGACGACGTCGACGCCCGTCGCAGAATACACGGGACTGAGCAGCTCGCGGAGCTGTGGCGAGGGAGGCTCGGCAAAGTTGGGCCCCGAGGAGTACATCGACTGGTGCTGGAACACGAGACGGAACGTCGCCGCCCGTCGCGCGATTTCGGTGTGCCACGGGACCGCTTCCTGGCGCAGCAGTGCGACGCTCTGGTTGGTGTCGTGGGCGATCAGGACCGCCCCCGCCCGCTCGAGCCAGTAACTCGACTCCGGGACCAGCCCGTCGGGGCCGTTGCGCGGAAGCGTGAAGACCTCGAAGAACGGCTTCCCGCCCTGGATCTCGTAGTCGTGGTTGCCGGGCACGGCGTAAAAGCGGACCGCGGGCAGGAGCGCCCGGTAGGGAGCGAAGAAGCGGGCGTCCCACGCCGACGCGTCGGCGGGCGGGTAAATCACGTCGCCCGCGATCATCACGAGATCCGGGGCCACCGCTTCGGCCGCGATCGCGCGCGCGACCGCGTGCTGCGCCGCGCTGCCGGTGCCGCAGTCTCCGAACACGACGAAGCGCAGGAGCTCCCGGTCGGGCGCGCGGAACGAGAACTCCACGTCCCCGCTGGTCGAGGCGAGCTGAGCGAGCGGCGAGTAGACGCGGTAGTTGTAGCGCACGCCGGGCACGAGACCTCGCAGCGTCGCTTCCCGCCGCGTCGTCCCCGCCGGGGCAACGGCCTCGCCGGTGGCGCCGGCGTCGGAGAAGAAGCGCACACGCCCCTCACCCGGCGCCGGGGTGTACCAGGCCACGACGACGCCGTCGGCGGCGTGCTGGAGGTAGGGGCCGCGCGTCATCAGCCCCTGCTGCCCGGGCGGGACGGCGGGCGTGCCGGGCGACGAGCCGCCGCCGCAGCCGATCAGGGCGAGAACGAGGGCCGCCAGCCATTCGCGCGGCCGGCAGCCACGGTCCGCGCGCACGGCTCTAGCGCTGGGCGTTGACATCATGCTCGCGCGCCGCGATCACGCCGCGCACGCCCTCGACCGCGGCCTCGAACTGCCCGTTCGTGAACGGCTTGCGCACGTCGGCGAGCGCGGCCTGTCGGATCTGCTGGTAGGCCGTCTCGAGCTGCGGCGTGAGCCAGCGCGGGTTGACGTAGTTCGTCACCGCGCGCACGACCGCGTCGGCGTAGACCTGGCGCTTGGCCGGATCGGCGGTCAGGCGCGAGGTGAGCAGGTTCTGGTCGAGGTTGCGATAGAGCGGCCAGCCGCCGCTGCTGAAGGTGTTGTCCTTGTCCCAGGGGATGAACACGAAGCGGTTCTTCTGGCCGTACTCGTAGAGGTAGAAATTGTTGACGCCGAAGTCGCCGACGATGCCGTCGTTCTCGGCGATCGCGTTCTCGATCGCCACGTGCATCAGGAAGCGGTCGACGTCGATGCGCGATCCGATCGCGGTGGCGAAGCCGGCTGTGGGCAACTCGTTGATCGCCTGGATGAACGCCACTAGCCCGGTCGCCACGTCGGGCTTGTCCTCGTTCGTCTCCGGGTCGAAGGGCAAAGGCACGTACGCGGAGGGACTGCTGCCCAGCCACGCGAAGTAGTACGGGAAGATCCACTCGTAGTCGAAGAGGTTGCCGCTCTCCTCGCCGAGACGGTTCTTCAGGAAGGGCTTGCTGACCGGCTCGACGAGCGCGTACAGCCCCCAGTATTCCCCGTTGACGGTGAGCCGCGCGTGGGCGTTGCGGGGCGACGCGATGCCCATCGCCTCGAACACCAGGAACGATGCCCGCTCGCGCAGCATGCTCGCGTCTTGCGTCAGGTTGTCGAGCACCAGGGTCTTGTAGCCGTAGTACTCCTGGGACGGGACGTACTTGTTGAAGTCGATCTTGAGCCCCGGCTTCTCCTCGCTGCGCGAGCCTTGGCCCCGCGAGCGGATCCCGACCTGCGCGACGCCCACGCCGTCGACGCTGAAGTTGGCGGCGTAGTACTGGTTGCTCAGGAAGTTCTCGCGCAGCGCCTTCCACGCGGACGGGTCGAGGTCGAGCCGCGCCTCGTGCAGGACGGAAGCGTCGAAGATCGGGGCGCCGCCGGGCGGGAGGGTGGTCGGCGGCGCGACGGTCGCCGACGGGCCGGTCGGCGTGCCGCTGGCGCCACCGGCTCCGCCACCGCAGGCCGCAAGCGCGGCCATGCCAGCGAAGCACAGGGCTGTGGCGAGCCGATTTGGATAACGGTGCATCGTGCTCCTCACGGCAGGTTTACCTGGATGCGGCCCAGGAGTGAAACGTAGTCGCCGCTCTTGCCGGGCTCGGGCGCGCGCAGCACGTCGTCGTAGCGTTCGACGAGGACGTTGCCCTGGAAGCGCAGGAAGCGCGTCGGCCACCAGCTCAGGCCCCCGGTGAAGGTGCGGATCCCTGCGGGGCGAATGTTGTTGGCGCGGCTGCCCGCCGACTCGAAGCCCTGGTTGCTCACGTCGTCGAACCACAGCTCCTCGTAGCGTGCCGAGAGCTCGACCGCGCCCGGGCCCGCGAAGAGCCTTCTGCCGGGCCGGATGCTGCGCGTCTTACGCTCTCCCGTGACGAGCCAGGTCGCGGTCGCCGACCAGCCCTTGCCGTACACGTCCGGCAGGTCCTCCTGCGTGGGCCCTTGTCCTTTGCGTTCCTCGCGCGCCTCGAGGAACTCGCCCCACACGGAGACGGGGCCACCCTGGATGCGCGCATCGACGCCCCAGCGCAGGCGGCGTCCGTTCACGTGAACGCCGGGAAAGAACCGGTAGCCAGTCCCGCCCGTCCCCGCCAGGCCCTTCGGGCTCGGTTCGACCGCCGGGCTCGCCGGGCTTTCGACCACGTCGCCTTGCGAGAACGAGGCGCCGAGATCGAGCCGGCCGGAGGGCTTGAGGACCAGCCGCGCGGCCGCGGTCGTGCCCGCGCGGTTCGGGCTCGTGCGTGCATCGCCTTCGAAGACGCCCGCGCTGTACGCGAGGGCGCGGCCGAGCTCGCCCTCGAGCAGGCCTCCCCAGTCGCGTCCCGGCGCAAGCGACTGCACCACGGCGGCGCGTTCGATAAAGTCCGTCTTGCCGGCGGAGCTCAGCCACTCCGGGCTCACGGGGAGCTTCATGTGGCCACCGCTCACCTGGAGCGCCTTGGCGAGGCGCAATCCGAGCCAGGCGTCCTTCAGCTCGTCGCCCTCGTCGAAGGCGGGATCGACGTCGAGCTCGAACGACAACCGCCGCCACTCCCCCTCGATTCCGATCCGCAAGCGCCGCCACTCGAAAAACTCCTCCGCGCGCAGCGTGTCGTCCGTGCCGTCGCCCACCTGCCAGTCGAGGAACGAGCGGAAGTCGGCCTGTGCGTAGCCGGCGAGCTCGATCCGGAAGCCGGCGGCCTTGTGGCTGATCGAGAACGGCTCGAGCTTCCATCCCTCTGGTTTTGCGGGCGGCTTCGCGGGCGGCTTCTCCTGTGCAGCGCACGGCGGCGGCGCGGCGAGCGCCCACAGCAACAGGAACGGGACGATCGTGCCGCGCCGAGTCAATCGCTTGCCCCGCGCGTCGCCGCGAGCGCCGCCAGCGCGCCAGGGATCCTGAAGAAACCTTGCCGGTCGTCGGCCACCCACAGCGCGCCTTCCGAGTCGAAGGCGAGACCCTCCTGGCGGCCGCCGGGGAGCGGCCAGGTGCCCGTGATGGTCCCCGCCGGCGACACCACGAGCAGCCGGTCGTCACTCTCCGCGATCACGAGCAGGCGTGCCAGCGGCTCGCTCCAGGCGACCGCGGTCAGGTCCTCATACGGTTTCAGGGCATGGCGCGCGACGACGTCCGTTGCGCCGAGTGTGCGCGCCGGGCCCGCCGGATCGAACGTGAGCGCCACGAGCCGTGCGGGCTTGCGTTGGTGCACGAGGTAGAAAGTGCCGCCGCCCGGCTGGTCGGAATCCTCGCGGAAGGCGAGCCCCTCGAAGCCCTGGTTGCGATCGGCCGGGTCCTTGCCGAGCACCGCGGCCACGTCGAGCGGGAAGCGGGCCGTCTCGGAGCCGGACGCGGGGTCCCACACCACGAGCTCGCCCTTCTTTTCGGCGAGCAGCACGAGCCGCCCACTCGGCGGGTGAACGGCCACGTCCTCGAGGTTGCCCTTCACGCGATGGAGCTTCAGGACCGCGCCCGTGGGCTCGAGCTCGGCGAGCGTCCCGCGATCGCCGACCGCGAAAAAGCGCGCGAGTGCCGCGTGCCAGGCGATCCCCGACGCCTCACGCACTCCGGAGACGGAGACTGGAACGGGCGCAGCGAGGCTCGCGGGCGCCTTCGCGTCGAGCACCGGCGCGGCCATCGCGGCGGGGGGGGAGAGGATTTCGGCGTCGCCGGGGATCGGCGGCGGCTTCTGGCTCACGAGCATCGACAGCGCCACCACCGCGAGCAGACCCCCGGCGAGCAGCGTGAGCACGCGCAGGCCGCCATAAAGCCTTCTGAGCGAGCGGAACTTGTCGCTGTTGATCCGGGCCATCACGTGGTTCTGGACGGCGAGCTCGGCGTTCAGTTGGCTGAAGCGCACCTCGCGCCAGGCCCGGCGGTAGGCCTCGAGGTCGCGAAGCACGATGTCCTCGTAGTAGCGCAGGCCCTCGGGGAAATGGTCCGGGCCGGCTTCCCCGGGGTAGGGCAGATGCGGGCGGAAGCGGCGCGGCTTGAGCGCCTCGATCGCCTCCAGGAAGAAGAAGAGCGCGACACCCGCGTAGATCAGCAGGTAGAAGCCGAGGAAGGGCCGCAGCGCCGGCGGCAGCACGTCGATCAGCTCGGCCCGCGTCACCAGGAGGAAAAACGCGATGTTGAGCGCGCCCATGATCACGAGCGCGAAACGGGCCTTGCGGTCGGCCAGCTCGACGAGGTCCATCGCCTCCTCGAGCGCGTCGACCAGCGTGCGGTAGCGCTCCCAAGGGTCGAGCGCCCGGGTCGCTTCCGCGAGGAGCTTGGCTTCCTTCTTGCGCCGCTTGGGGTCGTCGTCGGTGAGCGCCTCCTCGAAGCCGGAAGGCACCGACGGGAAGTCTTCGACCATCGGGGAAGTATAAGGCCCGTAAGGTGTCACGTCTCACGGGACTGGATTCAGACCAGTCGCTTGAGCCCCGGCCACCAGCCGGAGAGCGGCCAGAAGAGCTCGCCGGCGAGCCCCCGCGGCATCTCCTCGATTCCCGGGTAGCCGAGCGCCTTCGGGCTGCGGTCCTTCGGCCAGTACGCGGTGCCGAAAAGGTGATCCCAGAGGCTCAGGACGATCCCGAAGTTCTTGGCGGGTCCGCCTTCGTCGGACTGGTCGTGGTGCCACAGGTGCATTCGCGGGCTGTTGAGAACGTAGCCGAGCGGTCCCAGGCCCAGGTTCAGGTTGGCGTGGTTGAGATCGCCCCAGACGGTCGACACGACCGCGACGACGAACGCCGCTTCACCCGTGGCCCCGACAAGCGCGAGCGGCAGCCACAGCGCGGTCTTGTAGACCACGATCTCCATCCAGTGAAAGCGGAAGTTGCCGATGAAGTCCATGGTGGTGATCGCGTGGTGGACCTTGTGGAAGGTCCAGAGCGCGGGCACGCGGTGCAGCAGGTTGTGGACGCACCACTGCAGAAAATCGGCCACGACCAGGAAGACGGCTACCTGGGCCCAGAACGGCCAGCCCGCCACCGGCGCGAGGGAGACGCGAAGCCCGGCACCCTGCAGCAGCCCGGTCGCCTGCGCCGCGAGCCAGCCGTTGACTACGGCGGTCAGCAGCGAGAAAAGGTGACCGTTCATCGCCAGGAACCCCAGGTCGCGCATGAAGCCCGGCCGCAGCAGCGGTTGGCCTTTGCGCCAAGGGAAGAGCCGCTCGAGCAGCACGAACGCGAGGCTGATCGCGACCAGCCAGTGGAGGTAGCTCCAGGCCATGAGACGAGCTTAGCTCCTCGGGGTGTGGTGGCGCACGACCACTCGGCTCGGTCCTTCGTCAGGAGTCGAGCGAGGCGCGCAGGAACCAGCCGTGCTTCTCGAACTCCAGGATCACGCCGGTCAGGAGGTCGACGCTGTCGGGATCGCCCTCCTTTTCGGCGAGTGCCCGCGACTCGCGCACACCCGCGAGGTAGGCCTCGATGCGCTCCGCGAGCAGGCGCACGTGCTCCAGGTCGCGCGTCGTCTCCTGCGGGTACTCGGGCACTCGGAACGAGGAGGCGACGTGGCGCGCCGTGCCTCGCGCCAGGGCGCCGAGCGTCACCGCGCGCTCGGCCAGGGCGTCGTTGTGGACGGCGAGACCGGTCGCCATCGTCTCGAACAGCGGGTGCAGCGACGGGAAATGCGGTCCGCGGACGTTCCAGTGGGCCACCTTGATCTGGCTGTGCAGGTCGAGCCCGTCGGCGAGCCGGGCGTTGAGCGCCTCGGCCAGGCGCACGCGTGCGGCTTCCGGGCTCGGGCTCGGGCTTCGGTACATGGTCTCCTCCAAGGTTCCGCCTCCAATCTAGTCCGGCTCTGCTGATCTGTCCAAGATCATCTCCGCGAGCAGGCGCTCGCGTTCTGCTCGCGTGGACCCTGCGCGAACCGCTCGCGAGGCTGCCTCCCCCTTGACCGGATGGACGGAGCCGTGCTCCTATGGACAGGATGAGCCGCAGGCGCCTCACGACTGTCTCCGCGCTGCTGGCCAGCCTCGCGCTCTTGGCGACGCTGCCTGCGCCGTGCGGCTGTCTGCCGGAGCCCGTCGCGGCAGCCGAGCACGCCTGCTGCGCGCCGCCGGCAGGCGTGCGCTCGGCCGAGCCCGGATGCTGTGCCGCGGCCGTGGACGTCACGCGCGGCGTCGTGAGCGCGCCGTCCGTCAAGCCAGCGATTGCTCCTGCGTTCGTCGTCGTCGCGCGGGTGACGCCGCCCGCCGTCCCGGTCCTCGACCGAGGCCAGGCGTCGCCCGGACCCGCGGTCTCCCCGCCTCTCACGGTCAGGCGCCTCTAGTCCGCCACACGCGCGGGTCGTGAGACCCGCGCCGCGAAAGGGTACGCCCGGGGTGTGCGCGCACCCGGGGTCTCGTGTGCCCGAGTGGTGGAACGCGTGCGCGCGAGAGGTGGGATGGACATGTCTTCAAGCAGCAGGATCGTGGCGCTCGCCCTTTGCGGGATGGCGCTCGGCGGCGGCGCCGCGGCGCAGGAGCCCGAGGCTCCCGCGAGTGCTTCGGAGCCGGCGTTCGCCGACCCCCTCCTCGACGCTCTCGTTTCGGAGTCTCTCCAGAGGAACCCCGAACTCCTCGCTCTCCAGGAGGCCGTGCTCGCCGCACGCGCTCGACCGGACCAGGCCCGGGCGCTTTCCGACCCGATGCTCTCCGTGGTCTACACGAACGACGGCTGGTCGCCGAGCCTCGGCACGCAGGAGATGACGACGCTCGCCTTCATGGGCAGCCAGGAGCTGCCCTACCCTGGCAAGCGGCGCCTGCGGGGCGACGTGGCCGCCCGCGAGGCCGACCAGGTCGAACAGCAGCTCGAGCGGGCCCGTCTCGGCGTCGCCGCTGCCGTGAAGCGCGCCTACTACGGCCTCGTCCTGAGCCGCGAGCTCCTGGATCTCGTCCGCGAGCAGGAGCAGGTCTGGAAACAGATCGAGGGCGTCGCCCGCGCCCGCTACGCGGTGGGGCAGGGTGCTCAGCCGGACGTCCTCCGTGTCCAGATCGAGGTGACGCGCGTCGAGCAGCTCCGAGCCGAGCAGCAGGCCGAGGCCGGGATCCGCGTTGCGGAGCTCCACCGCCTGACAGGCCGCCCGGCCACGAGCCCGGTGGAGACGAGCGCCCGTCTGGCTCTTCGCCCGGTCGAAGAAGGCCTGGACCGCGCGGTCGACAGGCTCGGCGGCATCAGCCCGGAGCTCAAGAACGCAGCCGTTGCCCGGGAGCGCGCCGGCCTGCTGGTGGCGCTCGCGAGCAAGGCGTTCAAACCCGACTTCAGCGTGCAGGCGGGCTACATGAACCGGGGAGGGCTCGATCCGATGTGGCAAGCGGGGGTCGGCATCTCGCTGCCCCTCTACCGCAAGCGGCTTTCGAGCGGTCTGGCCGAGGCGGAGGCGCAGGTCCGGGCGAGCGCCCGTCTCGCGGAATCGGTCGGGCTGCAGCTTCGCTTCCGGACGCAGGAGCGCCTGGCCCAGCTCGCGGCCATGCGGAAGATCGCGGCGCTCTATGGCCAGGGGATCGTCCCCCAGGGCCGCATGTCGGTCGATGCGGCAGTCGCCAACTACCAGACGGGCAAGGTGCCGTTCATCGCCGTGCTCGAGGCGCTCACCACGCTCTACAACGACCGCGCCACGCACCTCGCGCTCCTGGCCAACCACGAGCGGACGCGCGCCAGCCTGGAGGAGGCCAGCCTCGAGGAAACTTCGAGCATGGCACCGGCTGGCGCGACGGGGATGGCGCGCGCGGGCAGCAGCCTGAGCGTGGCGGGGACAGCCACGTCCGCGGAAGCTGCGATGGGTTCCGGAAGGAGCATGCGATGAAACGCGCGGCACTCCTGTGGTTCGTGGTCGGGCTGGTCGTCGCCGGGGGCGCGAGCCTCGTGATGAACGCCGGCCGCGGCGGCAAGCGAGGGGAGCCGACGCACGCAGGACGGGCGGCGCTCTACCACTGTCCGATGCATCCGAGCTACGTCTCCGACAAGCCCGGCGACTGCCCGATCTGCAGCATGAAGCTCGTACCCATGGAGGCCTCGGCCCCACCGGACGAGCGGAGGATTCTCTACTACCGCTCTCCGATGGATCCGACCGTGAGGTCCGAGAAGCCGGCCAAGGACTCGATGGGCATGGACTTCATCCCGGTCTACGGGGACGAGGCTCAGGCGAAAGGCTCGGCGGTCCCGGGAAGGGCCAGCCTCACCCTCTCGCCGGAGAAACGACAGCTCCTCGGCGTCCGCAGCGAAGAGATCCACCATGACCATCTGACGCGGGTGATCCGGACCGTAGGGCGCGTCGCGGTGGACGAGCGGCGGCTCCACCACATCCACACGAAGTACGACGGCTACGTGGAGCACCTCTACGTCGACTTCACGGGGAAGTTCGTGAAGCGGGGCGAGCCGCTGCTCTCCATCTACAGCCCCGAGCTCGTGGCCACGCAGCAGGAGTACCTCCTCGCCTATCGCGCACAGAAGCAGATGGCCGAGAGCGGGATTGCCTCGGTGGCCCAGGGATCGCTCGACCTGCTGGAGGCGGCGCGCCAGAGGCTGCTGCTGTGGGACATCCGGGCCGAGGACATCGAGACCCTCGAGAGAGCCGGAAAGGTCGGGCGTACGCTCGACCTGCACTCCGATGCCGGCGGCTACGTGGTCCAGAAGATGGCGTTCCACGGCATGCGGGTGACGCCCGCCGACACCCTCTTCGACATCGCGGACTTGAGCCACGTCTGGGTCCTGGCCGACGTCTACGAGTCCGACCTCCCGCTCGTCCGGATCGGGATGGAGGGCGAGCTGACGGTGCCCTATCTGCCCGGAAAGAAGTGGCGCGGCGCGGTGACGTACGTCAACCCGACCGTCGAGGAGAAGACCCGCACCGTCAAGGTCCGGATCGAGCTGAGGAACGAGGGTCAGCTGCTGAAACCCGACATGTTCGCCGACGTCCACCTGCGTGCGGACCTGGGAACGGGCCTGTCCGTCCCGGAGAGCGCCGTGATCGACAGCGGGGGCCGCAAGCTCGTCTTCCTCGACCGGGGCGAGGGACGCTTCGAGCCGCGCGAGGTGCAGCTCGGGGTGCGGGTCGGCAGCAGCTTCCAGGTCCTCGCCGGGCTCGCCGACGGCGAGCGGGTGGTGATCTCGGCCAACTTCCTGCTGGATTCGGAGTCGAGCCTGCGGTCCGCGCTCTCCGCAATGGCAACGCCCGAGCCGAAGGCGCCGGGCCACCAGCACTGAAGAGGCAGCCGCCATGATCAAGGCCGTCATCCGCTTCAGCGCCCAGAACCGCTTCCTCGTACTTCTCGCGACCGCGGTCTTCGTGGGTTACGGCGTCTATACCCTCAACCACATCCCGGTGGACGCGATTCCCGACCTCTCCGACACCCAGGTGATCGTGTACTCGCGCTGGGACAGAAGCCCCGACATCATGGAGGACCAGGTGACGTACCCGATCGTCACCGCCCTTCTCGGAGCGCCCAACGTCAAGGTCGTCCGGGGCTTCTCCGACTTCGGCTTCTCCTACGTGTACGTGATCTTCAAGGACGGGACCGACATCTACTGGGCCAGGAGCCGCGTCCTCGAGTACCTCTCCAAGATCCAGCCGGTGCTGCCCGCGGGCGTCCGGACCGAGCTCGGCCCCGACGCGACCGGTGTCGGCTGGGTCTTCCAGTACGCGCTCGTGGACGACTCGGGAACGCAGTCGCTGGCCGACCTGCGGACGCTGCAGGACTGGAACCTCCGCTACCGCCTGCAATCCGTCCCCGGCGTCGCGGAGGTGGCCTCACTTGGCGGCTTCGTGCAGCAGTACCAGGTCACGGTCGACCCGAATCGCCTCAGGGCCTACGAGCTCGCGATCATGGACGTGGCGGAGGCCATCCGGCGCAGCAACAACGAGGTGGGCGGCCGGCTGCTCGAGTTCTCGGGCAAGGAGTACATGGTCCGCGGCCGCGGCTACGTGCGCGGGACGGAGGACCTCGAGAAGATCGTCCTCAAGACCGACGAGAAAGGGACGCCGGTGCTGCTCCGGGACGTGGGCCAGGTCGCCCTGGGTCCGGAGATCCGGCGCGGGGTCTCCGACCTCGATGGCCTCGGCGACACGGTGAACGGGATCGTCGTCATGCGCCACGGCGAGAACGCCCGCGAGGTGATCCGCCGCGTGCGTGAGCGCCTCCGGGAGATCGAGCCCTCCCTCCCGAGAGGCGTACGCATCGTAACGACCTACGACCGCTCGGAGCTGATCCAGCGCGCGATCGACACACTCACGCACGAGCTCGTGCTGCAGATCGCGATCGTGAGCCTGGTGATCCTGGTCTTCCTCTGGCACATCCCCTCGGCGATCGTCCCGATCGTCACGATTCCGGTTGCGGTTCTGCTCGCCTTCATCCCGATGTGGTGGATGGGGATCTCCTCCAACGTCATGTCGCTCGCCGGGATCGCGATCTCGATCGGCGTGCTCGTGGACGGGGCGATCGTGGAGGTCGAGAACGCCTACAAGAAGCTGGAGCTGTGGAGCGCGGGCGGGAGGAAGGGCGACTTCCATGCGGTGCGGCTCGAGGCGCTGCTCGAGGTGGGCCCCTCGGTCTTCTTCTCGCTGCTCGTGATCGCCGTCGCCTTCCTGCCGATCTTCACGCTCGTCGACCAGGAGGGGCGGCTCTTCAAGCCTCTCGCCTGGACCAAGAACCTGGCGATGGCGATCGCCGCCGTGCTCGCCATCACGCTCGACCCCGCGCTGCGGATGCTGTTCGCCCGGATGGACTTCGTGCAGTTCCGGCCGCGCTTCCTCTCCTGGCTCTTCAACCAGGTGACCGTGGGCCGCTACTACCCGGAAGAGAAGCACCCGATCAGCCGCGTCCTGTTCGCGGTCTACGAGCCGGTCTGCCGCGCCGTCCTGCGCCGCCCGAAGACGACGATTGCCATCGCGGTGCTGGTGATGGCCACGACCGTTCCCGCCTACCTGGGCCTCGGCCACGAGTTCATGCCGCGGCTGAACGAGGGCGTCATCCTCTACATGCCGACGACACTCCCCGGGATCTCGGTGACCGAGGCGAGCCGGCTGCTCCAGGTCCAGGACCAGCTCGTCAAGTCGTTCCCCGAGGTGGAGCGCGTGCTCGGGAAGGCGGGCCGGGCCGAGACCTCCACCGATCCCGCCCCCTTCTCGATGATGGAGACGACCGTCGTCCTGAAGCCGCCGTCCGAGTGGAGGGAGAAGCCCCGCTTCTACTCCTCCTGGGCGCCCGGGTGGCTGAAGCAGCTGGTCCTCGCCCGGATCTGGCCGGACCGGATCTCCTACGAGGAGCTGGTCGACGAGATGGACCGGAAGCTCCAGATCCCGGGCACCACGAACGCCTGGACCATGCCGATCAAGAACCGGATCGACATGCTCACCACCGGCATCCGCACCCCGATCGGGATCAAGGTCTTCGGACCTGACCTCATCGAGATCGAGAGGATCGGCGCACGCCTCGAGCCCATCCTGCGCGGCGTCCCGGGCACCCGCAGCGTCTATGCCGAGCGCGTGGCCGGCGGTTACTTCGTGGACTTCGACCTGAATCGCGACGAACTGGCGCGCTACGGGCTCACGGTGGCTGCGGCGCAGGACGTGGTGATGTCCGCGGTGGGCGGGGAGAACGTCTCCACCACCATCGAGGGCCGCGCGCGCTTCCCGGTGAACGTCCGCTACCCGCGCGAGCTGCGCGACGACCTGGAGCAGCTCGGACGCGTCCTCGTCATGACTCCGTCCGGGGCCCAGATTCCCCTTTCGCAGGTGGCCGAGATCCGCATGGTCACCGGCCCCGCCATGATCCGCAACGAGAACGGCCTCCTGGCCGGCTACGTCTACGTCGACATGGTGGAAAGCGACATCGGCGGCTACGTCGAGCGCGCCAAGCAGGCCGTGGCGCAGGGCGTGACGCTCCCGTCGGGCTATTCGCTCGAGTGGAGCGGCCAGTACGAGAACATGTTGCGGGTGCGCGAGCGCCTGAAGCTGGTCGTGCCGCTCACCCTCTTCACGATCTTCTTCCTGCTCTACATGAACACGAAGTCGGGCGTGAAGGCCGGGATCGTGATGCTGGCCGTCCCGTTCTCGGTCGTGGGTGCGGTGTGGCTCATGTACTTCCTGGGCTACAACGTCTCGATCGCGGCCTGGGTGGGCATGATCGCGCTGATGGGTCTAGACGCCGAGACCGGCGTCTTCATGCTTCTCTTCCTGGACCTCGCCTACGACGAGGCGAAAGCCAAGGGACGGCTGCGCTCGCTCGCCGAGCTCCACGAGGCAATCATCCACGGGGCGGTCAAGCGCGTGCGGCCCAAGCTGATGACGGTGACCGCGGCTTTCATGGGCCTGATGCCGATCATGTGGTCGACCGGCTCCGGAGCCGACGTGATGAAGCGCGTGGCCGCGCCGATGGTAGGAGGCCTCGCGACGTCGTTCCTGATGGAACTGCTCGTGTATCCGGCGATCTACCTGCTGTGGAAGTGGCACACGGAGGTGAAGCAGCAGGCAGAGGTGACCGCGGCGTAGCAGCCGTCGTCGCTCACGGCCGTGCTAGCGCAGCTCGATGACGTTGCGATCGAGCAGGCGCGAGAAGATCATCAGCGTGTCGTCCTCGGGTATCGGGCAGAGCTTGAGGATCGACTGCACGTCCCACTGGCCGTTGATGCGCGAGAGCACGAAGCCCTCGTGCGGGTCGAATTGCTGCTGGGAGAGGGCGATGGCGGTGAGACGCAGGCTGGGGACCTTGTCGAGCGGGATCTTCTTCGCGGCCTTCGCCTTCTCGCGTGAGTCGGCCACGGCGAGCAAGCCTTTCTTGGCCGCCTGGTTCAGCCCGTCGAGGCTCAGCACCCGCTCGTAGGCCTCGGTGGCGGCGTCGAAGCGCCCCTCCTTGAGCCGCATGTCGCCGCCGGCGATGAGGGTGAGGATAATGCCGACGGGGTCGGTCTCGGGCGCCCCCGTCTCGACGCGGTCGGGCGCCAGCACGCCCTTGTCGACGAGCTGCGCGATCAGCATCGTGGTCTCGTACTCCGAACGGCGCGACTCGAGGCTGATCCCGGCGAGCGTCTTGCCCCAGGCGGCGATGTCGACGAGCTGGCGCTGGACCGGGTCGATCACCGAGACCGGGTCGGCCGTCACCTTGAAGGTGACCTCGTTCGAGACGAAGCGCGCGCGCAACTTCTGCCACTGCTCGCGACGCTTGCGGCCCTCCTCGAGGATCGGCTTGAGCTCGACCTTGAGGTCCGAGGCCTCCGGCGCGGGCGGGCGCTCGTCGTCGAAGTCGAAGCGGCCGTCGCCCCACAGGAACAGGTCGTAGAGGTGCGCCTCGACGTTGCCGCGCAGCGTCTTCATGAACTGCGGCTCGTTCAGGACCCCGTCCCCGATCAGGATCTCGCCGAGCCGGCGCTTGTCCTTGGCCGTCTCCTGCTTCAGCAGCGCGCGGAACAGCGGCTCTTCCTGGATCAACCCTTCGCGCACGAGCGCCTGGCCGATCGTCTCGCGCGGGTCGTTCGAGCTCGACCATTGCACCTGGCCGTCGCGGAACCCGAGGCGCTTCTTGGTGGAGCGGCGCGTCATCTGCAGGACGCCCGCGCGCTTCCTGCCCATCAGCCAGCCGAGCAGGTCGAAGACGTCGAAAGTATGGAGGTCGCCGCCGAAGCTCATGTTCGTTAGCTCAACCGATCTTGACCATCTCGCGCAGCTCGCGCTGCAGATCCTCGGCGCTCGAAAGCCGCAGCTCCGGGCGCGGGTGGAGGCCACGCAGCAGCAGCTTGTCCATCGCCTCGGGCACGCCGGGGGCGAGCTGCGAGGGCAGCGGCAGGCCGGCCCCCTGCGCCTGCGACATCGGGTGCGTCCCGGTGAGCAGGTGGTACATCACCGCGCATAGCGCGAACAAGTCGTCCGCCGGGCTCGGGCCGCCCTCCGGCGCGTCGTAGGACGGCTTGAGCGCCGCGGCGCGCGCGAGCCGCCCGAGGCCGAGGTCGGCGAGCTTGATCACTCCCGAGGCCACCATCACGTTCGAGGGACGGATCGAGCCGTGGACGAGGCCCTTCTGGTGGAGCAGCGTCAGCACCTGGGCGATCACCCGGCCGAGCGCGTGCACCTGCTGGAAGCCGAGCTTGCGGCCGCTCGTGATCGCCTCGGCGAAGGTGCGTCCTGCCACGTACTCGGTCACGACGCAGCGCGCCCCCTCCCACTCCATGAGCGCGATCACCTTCACGAGGTTCGGATGGGAAATCGAAGACGCCGCCTTCAGCTCCCCCGCGACCGCGCTCACGAGGCCGGCGGACGTGAGCAGCGCCGGGTTCAGCATGCGCATCGCGACGCTGCGGCCGTCGGTCGCGTCCTCGCCGCGGAAGATCGTGCCGAGCGGACCGCGCGCGATCTCTTCCCTGGGGGCGAAGCGGGGCTGGCGTGGCGCCGTGACGGCGGGCGCCGGAGCGGCGGCCGGGGCGCTGGCGGCGACGGGCGGCTGCGTCGCACGGCCCGGCGCGGCGGGCGCGGGAGACGAAGCCGCGCTCACGGCCGGCGCCGCGGCCTGGAGCCGCGCGACGCGCTGGTTCACGTCGCGGTACTGCAGATCCTCCGACTGGATCTTCTTGTAGAGCTCGAGCGCCTCGGCGCGGGCGGCGGCCGCCTCGTGGGCGAGCGCCAGCCAGTAGTGGAAATCCAGGTTGGCGGCCGAGATCGGCTCGCTGCCGATCGCCTTGCGCAGCTTCTCCATGGCGAGCGCCGGCCGGCCGGTCTCGATGAAGAGCCGCGCCAAGAGCTCCGTCGCCGCGCGGTGATTCTCGTCGCTCGGCGGCACGCGCTGCAAGAGCGCGATCGCCTTCTCGCGCTCCCCCGCGCGGGCGGCGGCCTCGCCGCTCTTGAACGAGAAGCCGCCGCGCGCGTAGAGGTCGGCGGCCTTGCTGGCGTTGCCGAGCTCCTGGTAGAGGCCCGCCGCGGTCTCCACCTCACCGGCCTTCTCATAGGCGGCGGCCGCCCTGTCCTTCAGCCCGCCACGGATGTAGACGCCGCCCGCAGCGGCCCAGCTCTCCCCCGCCTCGTAGGCGCCCGCCGCTTCGGCCATCATCCCCACCGACTCGTAGAGCTCGGCCGCGCGCAGGAAGTCGCGCCCCTTGACGAACAGGGCGGCGGCCTCGGCGGGGCGGTCGGTCTTGAAGGCCTGCTCGCCACGGAGCGTGGCCGCGCGCACCGTGTCGCCGGCCTGCTCGAACGCGGCGGCCGCCTTGTCGTTGTCCTCGGCGCGCAGGAAGAGCTCGGCCGCCTTCGCGTGCTGGCCGAGCTTGAGCAGCGCCTCGGCCGCCTGGCGGTGAAACCCGCCGCGCGTGTAGGCGGACACGGCGCGCTCGAGCTGGCCCGCTTTCTCGAACAGCCGCCCCGCCTGGAGCGCGCTCTTGCTGTCGGGCGTTCCCGCCGACTGCGAGTAGCTCGTCGAGAAGGAGACGTTCTCGGTGAAGTGCTTCTCGTACGCCTCGGCCGCTTTCAGCGGCTTGCCGTCCTTCTCCCACGCCTCGGCCGCGCGCAGCGGATAGCCGCTCTTCTCGTAGAGCTCCGCGGCCGTGCCCCACTGGCTCGCCTGGGCGAAGAGGCGCGCCGCCTCGAGGTTGTTCCCCTTCTCGAGAAAGAGCGCCGCCGCCCGCGCGGGCTTGCCCGCCTGGGTGAAGAGCGCCGCCCCCTTCTTGTGGTCGCCGGCCTGGAGGAACAGCTCGGCGGCGCGCTCCGCGCGTCCCATCTTCTCGAAGGTGGAGGCCGCCGCCCAGGTTTCCTGGCCTTCGAGGTATGCCTCCGCGGCCTCGGCGAGCCGGCCGTGGTCCTCGAGCAGCTTGCCGGCCCCGAGGTAATTGGCCAGCTTCTTGAGGCGCGCGACCTCTCGCTCCACCTTCTTCGCGGCCCAGCGCGGCCCGAGCAGGCGCGAGACGAGGTCCTCCCGGTTCATTCCGGGAGCTCGGATCTTGACCCTTTCCGACAGGAACTTGTAGCCGACGAGCACGGCCACAAAGCCCACGATCCAGGGGACGAGTGCGCTGTCGAGAAGGCCGAAGAGGAACTCCATCCCGTCCCGATCACCCTCCCGGCAAGCCCTGCTGCCGTGCGTGAGCGACGGGAATTATACACCGACGGGCGTGGTATCCTGCGTGCGCCCTCCCGGTAAGTCGCGAGTCTTCTTTGACCTACCTGACGTGGTCGACTTATGCTGTCGGGGAGGCGGACCAAGGCCGAAGTCCATGAGCGCTGGCCGAAAAGAGAAGACTGGGTTACCCCTGCCTGCCGAGGCGGTGCCCGCGGAGCGCGACGGTTTGATGACGTCGGACGACCTGTTCGGCGAGCTGGTGGACGGCCCGCTTCCGCCGAACGAAAGCGGCTCGGCCTCACGCCCCGGCCCGATCCGCGTCCAGGTGAGCGACCCGGTCTCGCCTGCTCCGTTCGCCATCCCCGGCGACACGCCCGCGACGTCGGGCACGGACGCCGAGGTGGAGAGCGCCTTCAGCCGCCTCGGCACCGAGCCGAAGCCCGTCGTGTTTCGCCCGGCGGGCCCCGTGTTCGACGACGAGGAGGCGCGGCTGCCCCCGGCGGCGCTTTCGACCGGCGCCAAGCTGATGGTCACCGACCCCAAGCTGCCGCTCGGCCCCGGCCTCGACCTCGCCTCGGTGGCCGAGAGCGCGATCGTGGAGCAGCCCAAGGACCCCGCCGCGCTGCCCGCCGCGGCTTCGGCACCGGCCGCGCGGGAAGCGTCGTGGCGCGACGACCGCTTCGGCCCCTACCAGCTCATCGATCGCGTGGCGATCGGAGGCATGGCCGAGGTGTTCAAGGCCAAGCGCAAAGGCGTCGAGGGCTTCGAGAAGATCGTGGCGGTGAAGCGGATCCTGCCGCACCTCTCCGAGAACAAGGAGTTCCTCGACATGTTCGTCGACGAGGCCAAGATGGTGGCCGGCCTCGCCCACCCGAACATCGTCCAGATCTTCGACCTCGGGAGGATCGAGAAGAGCTACTACATCGCGATGGAGTACCTCCACGGCCGCGACCTGCGCACGATCATGCGGCGCGCCCGCGACAAGGGGCTGCGCATGCCGCTCGACCTGTCGCTGCGCGTGGTGGGCCAGGTGTGCGCGGCGCTCGAGTACGCGCACCGCAAGAAGGACGAGCGCGGACAGCCGATGCAGATCGTGCACCGCGACGTGAGCCCGCAGAATATCCTGATCTCGTTCGAGGGCGACGTGAAGCTGGTGGACTTCGGGATCGCCAAGGCTGCGACCAAGGCCTCCAACACCGACCGCGGGGCGCTGCGCGGCAAGCTGCTGTACATGAGCCCGGAGCAGGCGTGGGGCCGGCCGATCGACCGCCGCAGCGACGTGTTCTCGCTCGGGATCGTGCTCTACGAGATGGTGACCGAGACCAAGCCCTTCGTGGGCGCCGGCACCGAGGTGAGCATCCTCGAGCTGGTGCGCCAATGCGTGATCACCGCCGCGCGCGAGATCAACCCGCGCGTGCCCGAGGCGCTCGACCGCGTGATCATGAAAGCGCTCGCGCGCGAGCCCGACGAGCGCTACCAGGACGCCGGGCAGATGCAGCGCGGGCTCGAGCGCTTCTTGCGCGAGCGGCCGCCGGTGAGCGCCCGCGACCTCGCGCGCTTCCTCGAGCTGCTCTTCGACCGGACCGAGCGCGAGGAGGCGGGCAGCGAGCGGCCGGCCGGCGCGGAGGGCGGCTCGCACGAGCCCACACCCGACCCCATGTCGCTGGACTCGCTGCTGAAGCGGTTCGGCATCGACGAATGAGAAGAGGCTGAGCGATGACCCTCACCGACGAGCAGGAGAAGTTCTACAAGCAGACGCTCGAGATCACCAAGAAGTCGATCGAGGAGCTGAACGTCCAGATCGAGGAGGAGCTCGCCAAGGTCAAGGATCGCCTGGCCGAGCTCCAGGCGAAGAAGAACGCGGCCAAGCAGATCTACGACGGCGCGTGCCGGATCCTCGGCGTCCCGAACGACCTCGAGACGGGAGACGAGGCGGAGGCCTGAGCGGTGGCCTGGTTTCGCCGCGCGCAGGCGCCGCTTCAGCCGCGTCCCGCTACCGAGAGCCGGGTGCCGGAGGGCCTCTGGGTCAAGTGCGGGAGCTGCAAGGAGATCCTGTACCGCAAGGACGTGCTGAAGAACCTGTCGGTGTGCCCGAAGTGCGCGTTCCATTTCCGGCTCTCGGCGCGCGAGCGGCTCGAGATGCTGTTCGACGCTGCCTGGGAGGAATTCGACGGCGGTCTGGTGAGCGCCGACCCGCTCGGCTTCCGTGACAGCAAGCCGTACGCCGAGCGCCTCAAGGCAGGCAAGGCCAAGACCGATTCCTACGACGCCGTGGTCTCCGCGGCGGGCACGTTGGGCGGACGCCGCGCGATCGTCGCGGCGATGGAGTACGCCTTCATCGGCGGCTCGATGGGCGTGGTGGTGGGCGAGAAGGTCACGCGTGCGGTCGAGAAGGCGCAGGGCGAGAAGCTGCCGCTGGTGGTGGTCTCCTGCTCGGGGGGCGCGCGCATGATGGAGGGGACGCTCTCGCTCATGCAGATGGCCAAGATCTCGGCAGCACTCGCGCGGCTGCGGCACGCGCGGCTGCCGTTCCTGAGCGTCCTCACCGATCCCACCACGGGCGGCGTGACGGCCTCCTACGCGATGCTGGGCGACCTCAACATCGCCGAGCCCGGCGCGCTCATCGGCTTCGCGGGACCGCGCGTGATCGAGCAGACGATCCGCCAGAAGCTGCCAGAGGGCTTCCAGCGCTCGGAGTTCCTGCTCGAGCACGGGATGCTGGACCTGGTCGTGGACCGACGCGAGCTGAAGAAGACGCTGGTCCGCTCGCTCCAACTGCTGATGGATTAGGAGTCGCTGTGATGGTGACCGCCTGGCAGAACGGCCGCGGGCTTCGCGGCGGTCGCGCGTGCCCCAACCCGGCCATGGACCGCGAACCGCGCCGGGTCGGGGGCCCCCCGCGCGAGCCACCGCTCATCGGTCGGTATCGTTTCCCCAACTAGCGGCGGGGCAATGGGCGCGCGGATCGACCTCAACGCGGACCTCGGCGAGGGCTTCGGCGCCTGGTCGATGGGCGCGGACGAGGCCCTGCTCGAGCACGTCACCTCGGCCAACGTGGCGTGCGGCTTCCACGCCGGGGACCCGTCGGTGATCGACCGCACCGTGGCGCGCGCGGTGCGCGCGGGCGTCGCGGTCGGCGCCCACCCCGGCTACTTCGACCTGCGCGGGTTCGGGCGGCGCGAGATGCGGGCCCCCGTGAATGAGGTCGAGGCCGACGTCGTCTACCAGGTGGGCGCGCTCCTGGCCTTCGCGCGCGCCCACGGCGCGCCGCTCACCCACGTCAAGCCGCACGGCGCGCTCTACAACCAGGCCGCGGACGATGCGGAGCTCGCAGCAGCGATTGCGCGAGGCGTCGCGCGCGTCGACCGCGAGCTCGTGCTCGTGGGTCTTTCCGGCTCGCCCGCCATGCGGCAGGCCGCCGCTGCCGCCGGCCTGCGCTTCGCTGCCGAGGGGTTCGTCGACCGGGCCTACGACTCCCGGGGACGGCTCGTGCCGCGCTCGCAGCCGGGGGCTGTGACGAGCGACCCGGCCGTGGCCGCGGCCGCGGCGCTGCGACTGGCCCGAGACCGGGTCGTGATCGCCATCGACGGCCACGAGGTCGCGGTCGAGGCCGACACGCTGTGCCTGCACGGCGACAACCCGCGGGCCCTCGACGTGGCGCGCTCGGTTCGCGCGGCGCTCGACGGCGCCGGGGTGAGCGTGCGGGCCCTGTCTCGTTGAGCGTCCCGCGCATCCTGCCGCTCGGCAGCGCCGGGTTCAGCGTCGAGCTCGGCGACGGGCTCGACGAAGCGACGAACGCCCGCGTTCGTGCGCTGGATCACGCGCTCGCCCTTCGGCCGTTCCCGGGCTTCGTCGAGGCCGTGCCGACGCTGCGCTCGCTGCTCGTGCTTCACGACGAGCGTGGCGTGCGCCCGGCGGCCATGGCGCGGGAGCTGGCCGGGCGTCTCGGCGTGGAGAGCGCGCCGCTCGGCCCGGGCCGGCTCCACGAGGTGCCCACGCTCTACGGCGGCGAGGCCGGCCCCGATCTCGAAGCACTCGCCCGCGAGCGCGCGCTCACGGAGCACGACCTCGTCCGACTCCACGCGTCGCGCCAGTACACCGCCTTCATGCTGGGGTTCAAGCCGGGGTTCGCGTACCTCGGGCTGCTGCCGCCGCAGCTCGAGTGCGCGCGCCACAAGACACCGCGGGTGCGGGTCCCGGCGGGATCGGTCGGGCTCGCCGGACGCCAGACCGGGATCTACCCCGTTGCGTCGCCGGGCGGCTGGCAGCTCATCGGCCGAACCTCGCTGCGTCTCTTCGATCCCTTCCGGGACGAGCCCGCGCTCTTTTCTCCAGGTGACCGGGTGCGATTCACCCCGGTCACGGAGCTGCCCGAGCCCGCTCCGCTCGTGGCGCCCTCCCCGGAGCCGAAGGCGCCCGTCGCGGTCGTGCGTGAGCCCGGGCTGCTCACGACTGTCCAGGACGGGGGCCGCCCGGGCCATCGCCGCCTGGGAGTGAGCGGAGCCGGGCCGCTCGACGCGCCCGCCCACGCGGCCGCCAACCGGGCGGTCGGCAACGCGCCGGGCGCGGCCGCGCTCGAGTGCACGGTGTCGGGACCGGCGCTCGAGTTCCTGGCGCCCACGCGCTTCGCGATCACAGGCGCGGACTTGGGGCCCGTGCTCGAGCGGGCCGATCTCGGCACCTGGCCCGTGCCGCCGGGGGCGAGCGTCCTCGCCCGGCCTGGAAACGTGCTGCGCTTCGCGGGCCGCCGCTCGGGATGCCGCGCGTACGTGGCGCTCGGCGGCGGGATCGACGTTCCCGCGGTGCTCGGCTCGCGCGCGACCGACCTCGCATCGGGTTTCGGGGGCCTCGCGGGCCGCGCGATCCAGACAGGCGACCTCCTCGGGGTTCGGCCGGCCGCAGGCGAACCGGCGCCTCTCGCGTGGCGGGCCGAGCCGCACGCGGCCTCCGTCACGGTGCGCGTGGTGCTCGGACCTCAAGTGGATCACTTCGACGCGATCGCGACCGGGCACTTCCTCTCGGATCGCTGGCGCGTCGGCGCGACCTCCGACCGCGTGGGCTTGAGGCTCGCGGGCGAGCCGCTCGCCCACCTGGGGCCGGCCGAGATCCTCTCGGACGGCATGGTGCCAGGCTCGATTCAGGTTCCGCCCGACGGCCAGCCGATCGTGATGCTGCACGACGGCCCGACCACCGGCGGCTACCCGAAGATCGCGACCGTCGTCACCGCCGACCTGCCACGGCTCGCGCAGCTCGTCCCCGGCGAAGGAGAGGTCCGCTTCGAAGCCGTTCAGCTACAGGACTTGTAGAAGGGCTTGACAGCGGCCCGTCTAGGCTGTAATTTCTGACTTAACAGAAATAACGGTATGGACTGATGCCACCTCTTCCCCCCACGCTCCAGAAGTTCATCCTCCACTGGGGAGAGATGGGGACGCGCTGGGGGCTGAACCGGACCGTCGCGCAGATCCACGCCCTGCTCTTCATCTCCCCCCAGCCCCTGCACGCCGAGACCATCGCGGAGACCCTGGCCGTGGCCCGCTCCAACGTGAGCACCGGCCTCCGCGAGCTGCAGGCCTGGGGGGTCGTCCGTGTGGTCCACGTTCTCGGGGACCGGCGCGACTACTTCGAGGCGGTAAAGGACGTGTGGGACATGTTCCAGCTGATCCTCGAGGGGCGGAAGCGCCGCGAGGTGGATCCCACCCTGGCCGTGCTCCGCGAGTGCGTGGCGGAGGGCCGCGAGCCCCTGGACGCCCACGCGCGGGAGCGACTCATGGAGCTGCTAGGCTTCTTCGAGATGACGACGCGCTGGTTCGACCAGGTCCGCCGCATGCCCCGGACCACGCTGACCCGCTTCGTGCGGATGGGGGACAAAGTGGCGAAGCTGCTGACGGCGGCCTCCTGAGGGAGGAGCTTGGGCACTTCGCCCTCTCGCTGCGAGGGAAGGTCATGGGCGTCGTCCTGGTCTATGTGGGGCTCCTGACGGCGGTGGCCGGTCTCGTTTCGATCCTGAAGCCTTTGCGCTGGCTCCTTATCCCGACCCGCGGGAAAGGAACACTGGTCCTCGTCCTGGGCCTCGGAGTCGGCCTGCTGGGCGCCGCGCTCCCGGCGCCGGTTCGACGTTCGCCGGGAAGCCCGCTCGGCCTCATCGAGCGCTTCATGCCCGAGTACCACTTCAACGAGGTCCACTCGGTCCGCATCCAGGCGCCTCCCGATCGCATCTTTCGTGCGATTCGGGCCGTGACACCCGGCGAGGTGCGCTGGGCGCACACGCTCTTCTGGATTCGCTCGCTACCCGCTCGTCTTGTGGGCAAGAGGGCGCGACCGTCCGGCGAGCCGCGGCCGATCCTGGAGCCGCAGCCCAGCTTGGGCAAGGTGATCCTGGGCGAGAAGCCCGATCGGGAGCTTCTCCTCGGGATCATCGGCCCGTTCTGGAAGCCGGCGGGAGGTCCACGCCCGCGGATCGAGGGGCCCCAGGAGTTCCTGGCCTTCGATCGCCCAGACCACGTCAAGGCGACCATGGGCTTCTGGCTACAGGACGAGGGAGGGGGCTGGTGCCGGCTGACCACCGAGACCCGGGTGTTCACTCCCGACCTCTCCACGCGCAAGAAGTTCGCCGTCTATTGGCGCGTGATCTATCCCGGAAGCGCGCTCCTGCGCCGGACGTTCCTCGCCGCAGTCAAGCGGCGGGCGGAGGAGGCGATTTCCCCTTGACCATCTACAAGAGCGGCCTAATGGAGCGGCGTGACAGGCTCGCGAGCGTGCTGGTCGTTTCTGGCGCGGTCGTTCTCGCCGGGACCGCCGTCTTGCACGGTACCGGGTACGAAAGCGTCGCGGCGGCCGCGCGCGGCCTGCCGCCGCTGCTGGCCGCGGCGATCCCGGGGCTGTGGATCATGTTCTCGGTGCACCTCGTCCTGGTGGGGCTGCTCGCCGCGGCCGCGGCGCTCCGCGCGCGCTCGCGCCTGCTCGTGCTCGGCTGCGCCCTGCTCCCGGCGGCCGATACGTTGATCCTGCTCCGCTTCGTGGGGATCTTCCCCGGCACGTTCCTGCTCGTGACGGCGGCCGCCTTGCTGGTCGCCGGGGCGTTCCTGCTGCCGCAAGAGGCCCCATGATCGCCCGACCCTTGCGGCAATCCGCTGGCCCCGGGCGGCGAGTTTTGGCGGTCGCGGTCGGAATCCTCGCCGTGATCGGCGCCGGGATCGCGCTCGAACGGACCCGCTCGGTCGTGGAAGTGCTCGGCGGTGGCCCCCTGCCGGCGCCGGGCTCCTACGAGGCGAGCTTCGCGGAGAAGCCCTTCGTGACCCTGCTCCACGTCCTACCCGGGCTGGCGTTCATGGTCCTCGGTCCTTTCCAGTTCTTGCCCCGGCTGCGTGCGAAGTACCTCGCCGTGCATCGCTGGAGCGGGCGGATCTGCATCGGGGCGGGTCTCGTGGCGGGCCTGACCGCCTTGGTGCTCGCCTTCCGGCAAGCCTTCGGCGGCCCCCTGGAGACCGCAGCGACCGTTCTCTTCGCACCGTTCTTCCTCTTCGCGCTCGCCAGGGCCTGGCTCCACGTCCGGCGGCGCGAGGTCGCGGCTCACCGCGAGTGGATGATCCGCGCCTTCGCCATCGGGCTCGCCGTGGCCAGCATGCGGCCGCTGGCAGGCTTGGCGATGGTCGCCACCGGCCGTCCTCTCCAGGACGTGCTCGGAGCCGTCTTCTGGCTCGCCTTCCTGCTCCACTGGCTGCTGGCCGAGGCCTGGATCCGGCGCTCGCGGCGGGCGGGCGGCCGGGCCACCTCGTAACTCACAGCTGGTCGATCGGTCGCGGCTTGCCCACGTGGAAGCCCTGGGCGTGGGTGAAGCCGATCTCGGCGCAGACGCGCGCTTCACCGGGGGTTTCGATGCCCTCGGCCACGGTCTTGACGAGGAGCTCCCGCGCGAGCGACAGCAGCGACTGCAGCAGGCGGCGCTTGGCGAGGGGGGCCTGGTCGATGCCCGAGATGAAGCGGTGGTCGAACTTGAGGTAGTGCGGAGGCGCCACCGCAAGCTCGAGCAGCCTGGCCTGGCCGGCGCCGAAATCGTCGTAGGCGAGCGCGATGCCGCGCTCGAGCAGCAGCGCGCGCAGCTCGGCGATCGCGGCGGGGCGCGTCAGCACGCTCTCGTGGATCTCGAGCGCCAGATCGAGCTGGGGAGCGATTCCGCGCAGCTCCTCGAGCGACTCGATCAGCCCCGGCCGCGCCATCTCGGCCGGGTGCGTGTTCAGGAACACGGTGGGCAGGTCGCGGCGCCCGGCCGCGAGCTCGACCGCCTTGCGCCTGAAGAGCCGGCTGAGCTCCGCCTCGCGGCCGATGCTCTCCGCGATCCGCAAGAGCTCGAGCGGGCTCTCGGGCAGCTTCGGATGGCGGCCGCGGCCGAGCGCCTCGTAGGCCGCCACCGTCCCCCGCGCGAGCAGCACGATGGGCTGGAACACCATCGTCACCTGGCCTTCGCGCAGCAGGTCGCGCAGCTCCCGGGTCCCTTCCGCGAAACGGTGGGGCAGCTCCGGCCGCTTGACGGCCACCGTGGTCGGCCGGTCTTCGGCGGCGGCGTCCGCCTGCTCCTCGGCCACGTCGGAGCGGCCCACGCGGAACTCGAAGTCGGCGAAGTGGACGATGTCGCCCTCGACCAGCGTCGCCTCCTCGACGAGCGCGCGGTTGACGAAGCTGCCGTTGCGGCTGCCGAGGTCGCGCAGCCGCAGCTCGTGGCCGCGCGAGTAGATCTCGGCATGGACCTTGGAGACCGACTCGGACGGCAGGACCAGCTCGAGCCCATGGCCCCGGCCCACGCGGAACGGCAACACGCGGATGTGCACGCGCCGCAGCGTTCCGCCCTCCGAGACGGTCTCGAGGTACCAGCCCCGCTGCTCCTCCCCGCTCAAGCGAGCGTCCCGGCCATGGCGTAATACTAGAGCAGACGCCGCCTTTGCGTGCCGGTCGCGGTGAGCTCGCGCGCCGCCTGGCGCTGGCGCAGCAGCAGCCGCTCGGTTTCGGCGGCCGTCGCGGGCGGTCCGCACAGGTTGCCCTGCATGCGGTCGCACTGCCAGCGCACCAGGTTGACCCGCTGTGCCTCGGTTTCGACGCCCTCGGCGACCACTTTCAGCCGCCGCGAGCGCGCGAGCGCGATCGCCGCGCTGATCACTGCCTCGTGATCGTGGCTGGTGGCGGCGCCGCTCACCACGGACCCGTCGATCTTGATCGAGTCGAGCGGATAACGGTAGAGGTGGGAGAGCCGGCTCTCGCCGGTGCCGAAGTCGTCGAGTGCGATGCGCAGGCCGAGCCGCCGCAGCTCCGTGAGCCGCTCGATCGCGAGGTCGGGATTGCGCACGAGCTCGTTCTCGCGGACCTCCAGCTCCAGGCAGGCGGGCGGCAGCCCCGTTTCGTCGAGCACGCGCCGCACCAGCTTGACGAGCGCCGCGTGCGCGAGCTGGCGCTGCGAGACGTTGACCGACACCGAGAGCCCGGTGTGGCCCGCGTCGTGCCACTTGCGGCCCTGCACGCACGCGGCCCGAAGCGTCCACTGGCCGAGTGGCACGGCGAGGCCGGCGACGTCGGCGAGCGACACGAAATCGTCGGCCCGCTCCATACCCTGCTCACGCCGCCAACGAAGCAGCGACTCGACGCTCACGATCGTCCCGGTCTCGCACTCGACCACCGGCTGCCAGTAAAGCTCGAGCTCGCCCTGGATGAGAGCGCGCCGCAGCTGCGTCTCGGTCGCCTGCCGCTCGGCGGCGAGCGCCCGCGAGCGCGGCGCGTGCACGTCCCAGGAGTCGCCGCCTTTTTCTTTCGCGCGCTTCATCGAGACGGTCGCGCTCTGGAGCAGCGTCTCGGTGTCGGGGCCGTCGTCCGGGAAGAGCGCCATCCCGAGGCTCGCCGTCACGAGCAGGTCGTGGCCCCCGAGGCTGAAGGGGCTGCGCAACGCGAGGCGCAGCTTGTCGGCGATCACGGTCACGTCCTCGTCGCGCTTGATTCCCGGCAGCAGGATCGTGAACACGTCCCCCGCGGCGCGCGCGATGGTGTCGCCCTGGCGCAGCGTGCTCTCGAGCGCGAGCGCCACCGAGCGCAGCAGGTCGTCGCCGTGGCTGCGGCCGAGCCGCTGGTTGACGCGGGAGAAGCCGTCGAGGCCGAGCTGGACCACGGCCAGCTTGTGCTTGTGCCGCTGGGCGTGAACGATCGCCACCGCCAGGCGGTCGGCGAAGCGCCGCGCGCTCGCGATCCCGGTGAGCGGATCCTGGTCCGCGAGCGCATGGATCTCCTCCTCGAGCCGCGAGCGGGCGGCCCGCTCGCCGGCGAGCGATTCCTGGAGCCCGCGCAGCTCGTCGCGCAGCGAGCGGACCTCCTCTTCGAGCTGGAGCTCGCGCGAGGGGACGGGCCCGGCCAGAACCTCGGCGGCGGACGTAGCCGGCGCGTCCCTGTCCGCGCCGGCCACGGCGGGGACGGGCTGTGGCACCGGGGCCTCGCTCTCGCGCAGGTCGCGGGCGAGGACTGCCACCAGGGACCGCCAGCGTCTCTTCCAGTCGGGCATGGGCGGGCGAGCCTGACGCTATCCGACCGCGCCACAGATGGTCAAGGTGCCGACTCGATCCGAGCCGCCGCTTCGCGCAGGCCGGGTCGCTCGGGGTCGAGGGAGACGGCGTGACGCGCGAACGCGGCGGCCGACGCGCGCCGCTCGAGCGCCAGGTGCACGCCGGCCAGCATCAGCCAGGACTCGGCGTGGGCCGGGCGTTTGCGGAGCACTCCGGCCAGTATCGCCTCGGCCCGCTCGAGCCGCAGCCGGCGCACGGCCGGTGTCGCGGCGGAGGCGGCGGCGACCAGCTCCGAGCGGGCGGCCGGCCAGGTCCCGGCGGGGCGGGTGACCGCAAGGGCGGCGAGCGCGAGGACGGCCGCGGCCCCGACCAGCGCCGGCGCGCGAGCGAGCGTGCGCGGTCGCGCACCCGCCGCGGCGGCGAGCGCGGCGGCGGTAAGGGCCGCGAGCGCGGCGTTCGAGGGGATACGTAGGTTGAAGTCCACGCCCGAGTGCACGGCGAGCGCCGCGAGCGCCGCGACCCCACCCTGGCCGATCCCGCGCACGGTCGCATCGCGTGCTTCGGCGATCCCGCGGCCTCCCGCGGCAAAAAGCAGCGCCAGCCCCGTGAGCGCGAGGCCGAGGCCGAGCACGCCGGTCTCGGCCAGGGTCTCGAGATAGTCGTTCTCCGCGTGCTCCACGCGCACGATGCCGTGCCCGCGCTTGAAGCGCGGATAGGCGTCGTGGAACGCGCCCAGGCCGTGGCCCACGCCGGCGCTCGTGGACGAAAGACGCAGCGCGTCCTTCCAGGTGTCGAGCCGGAACGAGGCGCCGCTCAAGCTTCGCATGCGCTCCTGCGCCTCCCGCGGCACGAGCCCGACCAGGATCACACCGAGCACGATCGTGATCACGAGCGACGGTACGAGCGCCGAGCGTCTCGGCCCGGCGCGGACCAGCCGTAGCGACAGCAGGCAACAGCCGCCCGCAACGAGGGCCATGGCCCCGCCCCGCGACAGCGACGCGAGCGACGCGAGCGCCATCGCCAGCGTGGAGACTAGCGCGAAGATCACCGCGCCGGCGCGAACGTCAGTCGTCCAGTCACGGCCGCGGCGCCGCGCCTCGTCGGCGAGCCCGAGCGCGAGACCGGCCGCGACGAGCGCGGCCATCACGGTCCATCCGGCGAAATGGTTCTTGCTCACGAAGGGACCGAACGGGGCCACCGTGGGCACGGCGATGCGGCCATAGAGAAGCGCTCCGAAGCGAGCGCGCGCCAGGATCGCGTAGGCGGAGAGCGCGAAGCCGCACGCCGCGACCACCGCGACCGCCCGCACCGCGTCGCGTGGCCGTGCGAGAGCGGGTGCCGCCAAGAGCGCGAGGAGCAAGAGACCCCCGGTGAGCGCCAGCGCCGCGAGGGTCGTGTCCGGGTCCACGGAAACGGGACACGCGCCAGCGCCCAAGAGCCGGGCCACATCGGGATCGGCCGGGTGCCACACCGCGTGCGAGCCCGGGGCGAGCAGGCGGTGGAGCGAAGGGGGCAGGGGCACGAGCTGGAAGAGCGCCAGCGTCAGGAAGCCGGCGAGGGGCCAGAGCGGCACGGCCGGGAGCGCCGGGCCGCCCCGCGTCGCGCCGGCGAGCAGCACGAGCGCCGCCACGAGCAGCGCGGCGAGGGTCAGGGTGAGCCGCGTTCCGGGGAGCACCCCCCCAAAAGCCCACGGCGACAGCACCGCGAGTGCCACCAGTGTAGCGAGCGCGAGTGAGGCGGCGGGGACGGGCTCGGCCGGTGGGCGCACCGGCGCGATTGTACGCCCTGGGGGATCAGCTCGCGGCTTTGGCGAGCGTGGGCGCGGCGGGAGGCAGGAACGCGGCGGCCGGGCGGCCGAGCAGGAAGCCCTGGCCGAACTCGATGCCGAGATCGAGCAGTGTCTGTAGCTCGCTCTCGCGCTCGATGCCCTCGGCGATGATGGTCGAGCCGATGCGGTCGGCGAAAGCCTTGAGCGCGCGCGTCATCTCGCGCCTGATGTAGCTCGAGTCGATGTTGCGCACGAGCTCGCGGTCGAACTTGAGGTAGCGCGGGTTGAGGTGCGCGATCTTCTCGAGGCCCGAGTAGCCGGCGCCCACGTCGTCGACCGCGATCGAGAAGCCGTGCCGCGTCAGCTCGCCGAGCGCCTCCACGAAGACGTCGTAGTTCTCGATCGCGGATTTCTCGGTGATCTCGAGCACGACGCGGTCGGGGCTGAGCCCGTGGGCCTCGGCCAGCGACACGAGCGCTTGCCCCTGGAACTCGGGGTCGTACATCGCCGACGGGAACACGTTGACGAAGAGCTTGGCGCCGTCCGGCAGCGAGGCCGCCGAGAGGAGCGCCCGGCGCCGGCACTTGCGATCGAGCTCGAACACCAGGTCCGCCTCGGCCGCCATCTCGAAGAGGCGCAACGGCATCTGGTAGACGCTGCCCGCGGGCCCGCGCGAGAGCGCCTCGTAGCCGAGCACGCGGCGGCGGCGCAGCTCGACGATCGGCTGGAACACGGTGCTGAGCTGGTCGGTCAGCAGCACCTCCTGCAGCTCGCAGCGGTCCTGCAGCTCGCGCTGCGCGCGCAGCACGTGCACGCAGCTCCAGGCCTCCTCGACCAGGCGCGAGACGAGGCGCTCCGGCATCACGAGCGGGTTGTAGAAGGCGAGCGCGAAGCCCACCGAGACGCGGCGCAGGCTGCCGAGGTAGGGGCTCGCGAGCCGGGTCAGCTTGCGGTTGATGTGGCCCTCGACGCGATCGGCGGCGGCCCGGAGGTCCGCGATCCGCAGCGGGCCCTCGCGGCGCTTGGGCGAAAAGAACACCAGGAACGCGTCGCCGCCCCGGTCGTTCAGGCAGATGATGTCCTCGTGGCGCACCTCGTGGCCCTTGAGCTCGAGCACGAGCTCGCGCGCCATGTTCATCACCTTGGCGAACGCCGACGAGCCGTACTGGTGTTCGATCTGCGCGAGCGCGGAGGTGTCGATCAGCAGCAGCCCGAGGCTGCCCTGCTGCACGAGGACCCGGCGCAGGTCCTCGACCCGGTCGCGGTAGGGGAACGCCCCGTCTGCGGGCCGTGCCTCCGCGCGGGGGACGAGCGTCACTCTACAGCCCTGCCCCGACGGGAGCCGGCGCCGGAGCGGCCGCGCGCGCGGGAAGCACACGGTTGCGGCCGTTGCGCTTGGCTTCGTAGAGCGCCTCGTCCGCGGCGTGCAGCAGCCCGGCGGCATCGAGACCGTGGAGCGGGTACTCGGCGACACCGCCGCTGACGCTGATGACCTTGAGCGGCTGCTTCTCGGCGAAGGCGAACGGGTGCGACGCGAGCAGGCTGCGAATCTTCTCCGCTGCCGCGAGCGCCTGGTTGGCGCTCGTGTGCGGCATCACCAGCAGGAACTCCTCGCCGCCGAAACGGCCGAACACGTCGTCCTTGCGCACGCACTCGTTCACGACGCCGGCGAGCTGCTGGAGCAGCTTGTCGCCCGCCAGGTGGCCGTTCGTGTCGTTGTAGTTCTTGAAGTTGTCGATGTCGAAGAGGAACACCGACAGCACCTGGCCGGGCGCGCCCTGACTCGCCGAACGCTGGTCGTAGGCGGCGCAGGCGGCGCGGTAGATGAGCTCGTTGAGCGTCTGCTCGAGGTGTTTCTTGTTGTAGATGCGGGTGAGCCCGTCCATCTCGGCCGTCGTCTTCATGCGGCTCACCTGCGCCGCGGTATGCAACACCTGTGCGCCGGTCTGGGTCACGAGCCGCAGCGCCGCCTTCGGGTCCCCGCTCTTGCGCGGCTTCGAGAGCACGATCACGCCGAGCGTGTCCTGATCGAACACGAGCGGTGCGATCAGCTCCGGCTCCGCCATGCCCGGAAGCGGCGGGCCGGGCTTGATGCGGCTGCCCGCCGTCTCGGCCTGCAGGTCCTGCCGGTTCACGACCATCTGCGCTTCGGCGGCGAAGCCGATTTCGCCGGTTCCGAGCGGGATCTCGGTGCCGACCTTGACCGCGGCGCCGTCGGGGTAGGCCGCCGCCACGACCAGGCGCGGGGTCTTGGCCTTGTCGTTCTTCGCGTCCGAGCGCCTCACCAGCACGGCCACGTGCTGGGGGTCGAGGCTGCGCTGGACTATGTTCAGCAGCACCGCCGGGATCTGCCGCTCCGTGAGCCCGCTGTAGAGCTCGCGCGCGAGGCGCGGGTAGTCCTTCAGGAACTGCGTCAGGAACCGGAGGTCTTCCTCGAGGGCGCTGTTCGTGCGCTTGAGCTGCCCGAGCTGCTGCCCCGCGGAGGATTTCTCGAAGCGCGCTTCCCCCACCGTGCTGCGCAGGCGCAGCAGGATCGGGATCAGGACGCCCGCCGTGATGGCCAGCCCCAGAAAAAAGGCGATGAATTGGGACGCACTGCCAGCGGACTCCACGGGCACCTCCAGTCGAAGACTAAGCAACGCCCGTGCCGCCGCGGGGGCGGCGGGACGGTCATTTATTGTCCACAGCCCGGCCGCCAGGTCCAGGGCGCTCCCCGGGCGGCGTCCGAAAAACGGTCGTTACGGGGCCCGCAGAGTGGTTTAGAATGCTCTGTAGTGTGGCCCCCGTCTTGCTTCCGTGACGGGTGGAGGGGTCTATGGGCAGGGTGAAGACGTTCGTCCTGGCCGCCGTCGTGGCCGCTGCGGCGCTCGTGCCGCTGTTCGGTGATCCGCGGCAGACGCCGGTCACGCATCCGCTGTGGGCGCGCATGCTGCTGCGCTCGCTGGACATGACCGACGCGGTCCGCGCGAGCTCGCAGGCCTCGCAGGTGTTCTCGGCGCTCGCGCCGCGGGACAGCCTTGCCTACCCGGCCGACCGCTTCCTGCGAGCCCAGGGCGCCGTCGTGCGCGGCGAGGGGGCCGGGGCCGTGCTGACCGCTGGCGCGAGCCCCGCCGAGGTGAGCTTCGCGGTCCCGGTCGCTCAGCCCGGCGACTATCACCTCCGTGCGCGGCTCTCCGGCATGGCCGGCGCGCCATTGACCGCCGAGGTGCGTCCGATCGCGGGCGGCGATCCGCTGAAGAGCTTCACGCTCGTGCCGGCCGCGGAAATGGGCTGGGTGTCGGCCGGAACGACGCATCTCGACCCGGGCGCCTACGCCGCCCAGTTCCTGCTGCCGCCGGGCGCAACGCTCAGCCAGGTGGAAGTGGCCCCTCCCTGCGTGAACCCGATCGAACCGGCGGGAGGCTGGCAGCCGGCCGGCGTGGTCACGAACGTCGACCTGGCGATCACCGCGCTCAAGGCGATCGACATCGAGCACGAGCTGCCTCCCGCGGCGACCCCGATCGAGGTCACCGGGGAGGCGTTCCAGGTGGAGGCGCCGCAGGCGGCCGTCGAAGAGCGCACGAAGGCGAGGGGCCTCGATGCCATGACGCTGCGCGGCGGCCGCTCGGGGCTGCGAGCCGTGGTGTCGTTCGAGGTGCCGGAGTCGGGTCTCTACAGCTTCTCCGCGTTCGCAGCGCCCGGCGCGGGCCAGCGTTTCCTGGTGGACGGCTGCCGCAAGGCGATTGTGTGCCCGAGCGAGGTCACCGGCTGGCGGCCGATCATGAGCCAGAATCTCGCGGCGGGGCGCCACACGCTGGTGATCACGCTCGCCGACGGCGCGTCGCTCGAGCAGGTGCGGCTCGAGAAGAAGAAGAGCGCTGCGTCGGACTACGTGGCGACGATGCGGCGGCTGGGCTTCGACCCGGGCCCGCAAGGACCCGTCGCCCGCGGCCGCGCGCTCGATGCGATGCGGTTCGTGAGGGACCAGCGCCGCACGCTGATGTCCGCCCTGTGCGGCGACCGCGTGCTGATCGACGAGACGCCTGCGGGCCTGCCCGCCCAGATCGCCGGCGGCACGGGCGTCGGGACCGCCCCGGGCCAGGCGCCCGGCGAAGGCGGTGGCGGCTCGGTCGACGTGCCCGTCCCGCCGCCGCTGCTGCCGCCGCAGCCGCCGAGCTCACCAACGGCTCCCGGCGGCAGCTAGGAGCACCGCGCGGCGCATGGCGCTCTTCAATCACGCGACGAAGGAGGTCACGGCCAAGCTCGTCTACTACGGGCCCGGCTTGTGCGGCAAGACCACCAACCTGCAGTGGATCCACGACAACTTGACCTTCAAGTCCAAGGGCAAGCTGGTGTCGCTCGCCACGCAGGCCGACCGCACGCTGTTCTTCGACTTCCTGCCGGTCGAGCTCGGCACGATCCGCGGCATGCGCACGCGAATGCAGATCTACACCGTGCCGGGCCAGGTCTTCTACGAGGCCACCCGGCGCATGGTGCTGAAGGGCTGCGACGCGGTGGTGTTCGTCGCCGACAGCCAGGCCGCGATGCTCGACGCCAACGCCGAGAGCCAGCGCAGCCTGCGCCAGAACCTGCTGGTGAACGAGATCGACCCTTCGATCCCGCTGGTGATCCAGTACAACAAGCGCGACACCGC